>OGWZ01000564.1_pt1 | contig 40833 bp, 60 predicted proteins | sample 1576141 | NCBI WGS metagenome assembly OGWZ01 (sample SAMEA3541512, study PRJEB24748) | human gut metagenome | biome: human gut; feature: human-associated habitat; material: faeces | place: China | collected 2012
CCACTGTATAATTAGCCCATTTGCAAATTTAACGTACCCATTCTGCGTCAAACTCTGCGCTACGATACCACCACAAGTACTCGCATTAGCCTTGATAGTACTACGAACCGCATCCGCACTGGTATCATCCAAAATAGACCTAGCAAATGCCGACAAAGACGTCACGCCTGCCGTGGAGGGCCCTGTGAAGTAAGGGAGCTTTCCCGCAGCCGGGGTTACACCTGCCATAGCCAAAAGCGATGTTGCCAAGGTTATGGGGATGGTCACATTCCCAGATCCATCAAAGGCTTGTGCAGTCCCCGTAAGTCCACTGCCGGAGACATTCAACGAGCGGGAGGTCTGTAACTTCGCAGCAGTACCGGCGACGATATCTGCCAGTGAAGACTTACCAGTTCCTCCATTAGCGACGGGAAGAATTCCACTAACACCAGGTTTAATATTAGTGGTTCCATCAAAGGAAGCGGCTGTCGTAGAAGCTAGATCCGTCTGAATGGTTCGAGCCGTATTCAACTTCGTAGCACTTCCGGCATTGCCTAAAATTCCAGTGCGGTGTGCTGACGGGTCTTTTTCATGTTCCTGTTCTTGCGTTCCTAACGAGTCGAGACTATCTTTCAATCGCTGGTCATTAGAAAATAGCTGACTAGCCATATCATTTTCAAGTTTTGCATGAACCGGATCTCCAGTAATACGTTGTGGGAATCCGTCTGTATTAAATTCAAGGGTATTGTCCAGCCCATCTGTCGGACGGGTCTGATTGTTAATTGTTTCTGGAAAATCTACTTTCCATTTATCAAGATAATTAGCCATTAGTGCCACTCCATTCTGTCATACTGGTGCCGTATGTATACGTCCCATCAAAGTTTATCTTCCCATTCCAGGACCAGCCCAGGTATACGTAGCATCCCAAATGAGCCGGCTTATAGATTTCAATCGTCTTCTTCATTTCTTCTAGCGACGTCTTATCCGTCGTCGAGGTATAGACGATGAAGAAGTATTTGTCGTTATGTTCTTCCACGTAGCCTGCCCCGTAGGCCGCTACGATGTCATTGACGCGGGTCAATGTTGTCGTCTGCGAGCCCCGCAGGGCAACCAGGATACGTGCCCGCCGTTTCTCGTCAGAATCGCCGGCATCAGGCTTCAGGTCCAGGAACTCTTCCCAGTCTGTCAGCCCCCAGGTGGCCGTCGTGACGAAGAACTGTCTGGTGATATCCATCAGGGTCAGCCGCTGCTTCTCGTGTTCCTTTGAGAGGCTCTCCATCGTCTCTGCGAACGTCGGGTCATGTTCCAGGAACTGCGGCAGGTATCGCTTCAGGTCGACGGGGATGACCCGCAGGAAATTGAATTTAGCCATTGATGGTCACCTCAGTGCAGCGTGCAATCTGATCATCTGTTACCGTCACCATGGTCGCGCTTCCGTTGATGGTCAGCGATTCGTAGTCTTCGACGCCGCAGGCCGAATCTTCGAGGATCATCTTGCCGATTGTGGCGCAGGTGATGCGGATATTGTCGAACTGATGAGATCCGAAATAATTGTTGATGACCGTCTGGATGGCCGTCGTGCTGGCATTCTTGCTGTCGAGGGGTGTGATGGCCACTTTGACGGCAAAGATAGTCGGTGCTGCCACGGTCACCGTCGCCCCGATGGGCCGGACGCTTTCGATATACGCGGCCACCTTGCTCTGCAGGTCGCTCGACGCCGGATTGCCGTTGGTGTCAGTAATCAGCACTTTGACGGTGCCGTTGCCATTCCAGAGCGGCTTGATGACGGCTTTACCGACGCCTGCCACTGACGTGGCCCATTGAATGTATTCGTTCTTATTGCCGGATGTAACCGGCTGTCTCACCTTAAAAATAAGGCGGTTAAAAAGGGAAGCATCATCTTCCTCATCAAAACCGCCGGTAATATCGCTGGTATTGATAACACTGCTAATGCCCGGAATAGACATCGGAATGTTGGTGACTGTTTCTGCTGCAACATTTCCAATCGTTCCGGCAATCGTACATTCAACGGGTATATCCCCGGACTTAGCTATAGTTATAGCTTTTAATGTTTTAAAGGCAATTCCGGTGACTGTCTGAAAAATGCTTCCGAGAGGAACAACTCCATTGCCACTGACAGTTACATATCCTGTAGCTCGAACCGCATTTCTCCGAAAAACCCCGTGTTCTTCCGCCCTCATTTCCAGATAATCGCCCCAACTAGATCGAGCAAAAGCCACTTTGTAGACCTGCTCCAGTTCTACTTCTTCCTTCGCAAACTCAATACTATTCGCCGCAAGAACATCATGCGTAAACGTTCCTTCATAGCTTGAAACATCTGCTCCAACATTCTGTTGAAGTTCTGTTAATATTTCACTTTGCTCACGAGCTTCATACATCGATGCTCACCTCCCCATAGATTGTTGTCAAGCTAATAGAGATGTTAACGGTATCCCCTTCATGTTGAATATCAATGGTATCAATACTTTTAATGTAAGGATTGACCATCAGACATTCGACGATAACACGCTTGATTTCACTGTACCGTTGCTGTACGCCCATGACCTTGCCCAAAAATGGTCGCAACTCGATGCCATACTGCCAGCTGTAGGCTAAATAACGGTATCGTTCTGTACTCAATGCTTTGTAAATCCATACCTTTATGGCCTCGTCACCTTCGACAATCTGATGTTTCCCATCAGCATCGAAAAGAAAACGGGCGTGTTCAAAATCCCATGCGTATTCTTTTGGGGTCGGGAGATCCAAGGTATATGTATTGGACGAGACGGTCCCGGTAAAAGGATATTCAACACTCATAATTTCACCCCGCTGTCTGTCAGCCAATAGAGTTGTTCTTGCTGCCCATAAATAGGAATAAGCAGGACAAGCGTCCCCGGTTCCAAGGTGTCTGTCCATGTTTCATCGTTGTCGATAGGATGATTGTGGCTTTCATACGCCGCATCTCCGCTGCCGCCACCACGATTACTAGTTTCCCCGACGACATGACGGGTATAGTTTGGCAGCAGATACCTCGAACAATACACATCTTTCGACGTAATATCGATGTTATTCATTCTGACGACTAAGTTCGGAGGCGGCGTCACAACGATTCCCACCTGCGCTCCTCTAGGTTGTTCTGACTGTGCGATTCCATGCATGACTTCTACAACGTTAGCCATGGACTGAGATGCCGACGGGATTTGCTGATTGCTCATCTATTTAAGCCTCCTTATATCTGACTAGTCTTAATGATTGCAGTTGGAGTCATCCCGATATTGTAAATACCTCCTGTACCTACAGCATTAGCACTTGAGTTATTCCCTACGTAGTTCCCATCTCCGGCATAGATTACGACATGCTCGTCTCCGTTAAATACGATACAATCTCCAACCGCAAGATTTGCCTCATCAAAGGGGACCACATTGTCTCCCGCTGCGGATAAGAGCATGGGAACCGAAGCAGTTCCGCTATCATACTGTCCCTTAAGGAACGGACTATAATAACTGCCAATGCGCGTCGTTGCCTCTACGCAGCCGTTCGGACCATCCGGCATCGTAGCCCCTTTCCACGCAGCATAGCCGGCCTGTACGCCATCGGCTGCAATCATGCTGGCATTGCCAATCGCATTACGACCGGTTTTGGTTTTAATGTCTTTGGGCTTTTCTTCAGCATTCATAATATTTTCAAATTCAATCTCCAGTTTCATTTCATGAATTCCATTTTCAAAGGTGTGAGAATCACTTTTTATCCAGAACTTTCCACTCAATTCGGTCAATATATCTTTTATTTGAATTGAATAGGAAGCCCTGGCCGCATAGTCACCAAGCATCTGGATAACGCCGGACCTCTCCGGACCTTTAAACATTTTATTTATTTCCTTTTGCGTATTTTCATTGGGATTTGTCTTATAGACCGCTTGAATCATGGAATATTTTTGAATCCAATCATCTTTCGCCTGATACCCGGTAACATTCCCTTGTTGGTCAGTTATCATGATGCTGTCTATCAACCCCTCGATGGATTCCCGGTACTGGCTATTTTCAACATTGACATACTGATTAGCTTCCAGTCCTTCGATAAGCTCGCCTTTCTTAACGATATCGAGTTCATCACCACGCATCACTGGATGATAGAGGACATCCGGATCGTCTTTATTGGCCTTGCTGGCATTGATTTGGTTTGCTGCATCCGTATAAGCAATCATGATAATCTGATAACCGGTCTTTTCTTGGGCGATGAATGATACCTTTTTCCCAGTTTCAGCTAAGTTACCAGTCTTGATGCCGAGTTCTCCGCATACAGCTTTGGCGATGTCTTCGGCCAGCATATCGGTGAATTTCCGCGTCGTCTTCGAGCGACAGAGAATAAATAGATTATCATACGCTGTAACGGTGACCATAGACTGCTGGACATCTTTCTCGATGTCGTAGACATTGCCTTGAAACTGTAGATTACCGTCTTCATCATAACCATATACGGTTTCTCCACATTCAATGACATAGTTCGGTAAGTTCGAGTCGCGGGCATCTTGAACGTATGAAAAGACGAGTTTCCGGGCAACATTCAGCCGAGATCCTTCCCAGGTTATTTTGCCGGCAACAAGACGAGAGATATCATCCATCGTTACGGTCTGTTTGGTCGTCGTATTTCCGTCTTTGTCGGTCGTTGTCTCCGTTTTGACGCTCTTATGCTTGATAATCAATTCTTAATCACCCACTTCCGAATGTCATCAGCATTGTTAATAACTAAGCTGGTCAAGCTATTGCTCTTAACGATACGGCGCCAATGGTTATAGTCTCCGTAAGCTTTCTTGGCAACGTCCATGACATCACAGCCTTTTTGGAACGGAGCCTTGCCTTTGCTTACGTTGGACTGCTCTTCTTTTATCTTCTGATCCAGGTCAACAGGCCGAACCTTGAGTCCTGTCGCATCATCTACAGGCTTATCGTTGTGGGCTGTCGGTGTGTTCAGTTCCTTATATTCCGTGCACGACAGTGTGTAGTAGATATCCCGGCTACCATCTTGTTCCCAGTACGAGAAGTCCATTATTGCCATCTGCATATTGACTGGGGAATCGGTTATAATGACCCGGACCGGTTTGCGTGCTGCCTTCCATTCCGTAATTTTTTCAACGCATGACAGAGGTTCTGTGGCATCGCCAACTACAAAAGGATAATCATGGACTAGTGATGGAAAAAAGCCAGAAAAGGAAAGCGTCCTGGCCTTCGACATGCCGAAGACCAGTGCTTCCCCAACTTGAGTGATATCAACAATCTTATTTTTTTGGCCATCGCCAATGCTATATTTCGCCGGAGTAACAGGAATAATAAGTTTCCCCGTCGGTCCTTCAAGGATGATTTGCCGATGTGTACTGCTTCCGCCAGACGAGAAGATGGCTGATAGGAGTTCTATCGTATTTCCTAATTTACCAATGCCCATCAGTATCCACCTCCATAATTAAGGCTGTTCTGCTGCATCAACTTAGCAATTGCATAGGCGATCCGGTCGATATCAGCCTCTTCGCGGACATAAAATGTATTGTCCTTAATAATTACAGGAGCAGACGTTCTTCCGCCCCTCTGCAAGTCGTCCTTTATCATCCGTTCAGTTGTAGCATGCGGATATATCCGGCTTCCTTGGGGCAGATCTATGAGTTCCCCGCCACGTTCATTAATTTCGGTCCAGCCGCCAGGATAAAAAGACGATCCCGTTGCGTGCCCAGGAAAGATGCTCCCAGCGTCAAATTGATATGAACTTGCGGACGCCTGTATATTGGACACGCTTTGCTGTATACCACTCCAGACGTTGTGAGCACGCTCCGATAATGGAGCCCATACATTCGATTCAAACCAGCCAGTTATGCCGTTAAAAGCGTTTTCAGCATCACTCGCAGCCGACGAAAATGCATTGGCTATTTCATTTTGCAGATTCGATGCGCCATTGCTGATTTCATTCCATGCGTTACTGGCTCCATCGCTTAACTCCGCCAACGCTGATACAGCAAACTGCTTCGCATCCGCAAAGGTTTGTCCCCATTCCTCATTCTTTTCATTAGCAACCTGGCAGATTTGTTCCCAAGAGCGGGTACCAAAGTCTTTAATGCTTTCCCAAGAGTCACTCATCGTCTGCTGTACTTCGTCTTGCTTTGCATTTAGATAGTCAGCAGTATCTGAGAAAGTTTGTCTCCATCCGGCGTTTTTTTCGCTGATGGTTTGGCTGATTGCATCCCAATTAGTACCTTGGAACGACTCGGCAAGTTTCTGTCCGACCCAATCACCACCAATGCCGCCAATGAGAGCCCCAGCCCCGGCACCAACAGCGGTGCCAACCCCAGGGATAAGCGTGCCAGCAGCAGCGCCGAGTTTTGCCCCGAGCAGACCGCCTGCTTTCATGCCCGCAAATCCTCCGGCAAGACCAGCTGCATCTCGACCAAGCACAGACATTCCCTGCCCCTCTGGCGCGTACGCAAAGTCGAGAGCTGCACTCCCTAACGCAAGTGCCCAACCAATGACTGGCAGCCGTTTCGCGATTCCACCAAGTCGAGAGGCTACACCAGGTTTCGGAACCCCTTTAGGCACCGGTTGACCTTTTGGCGCTCCCCCCGGCACAGGGCCTTGAGGGGTATTTGTATTCGGAGATGTCGGTACGCCTTTGCTGTTGATGATGACATTAGTTGCCGTAACAATCATGTCATTAATGCTGCTGGATCCGGGAAGCCCTCCTGACGGAGCCCCCGGCACTCCTTTGGGAATCCCTTGAACAACATCCTTAGCCTTCATAGCCAGGTCATATATCTTTTTCAGTCCCAAAGCTAAGGCTCCGCCGGCGAGAACCGAACCGACACCGTCAAAGGCTAGGAACTTATCCTTAAGGTCGTTTATAGCCTCACCGATGACTTTGATAACGTCCGTCACCTGCATACCGTCATCGAGAAGGCCAGAAAAATGTGATGTCAGTTTACCAACTTCATCGGTAAAGCCCATAATTCCATCTCCGACCCCGTGGTCTAACAAATTGATAGTCAAGTTTTCCCACGCACTTTTCAACCGGAGCAAAGAGCCTCGAAGGTTATCCATAGCCACTTTCGCAGCTTCATGGGCCGTAATATCTTTCATAGCCGCATTCATGTCTTTAACGCCTTTTGCACCTTCACGCAACATAATCATGCCGCCACGAATAGCGTCGGATCCGAACATGGTCGTAAGGGCGTTCATCTTTTCTTCGTCTGTCAGTCCGGATAAGTGGTTTTGCAAAAGGCCAGCGATGTCCGCAAGAGACCTCAGGTGTCCTTCCTGATCGAAAAACTTAGACGTCCCTTCTTCCGTCAAAAGGCCAAGTTTCTGCATTTCGACCGTTGCTTGCTTCGTCTGCGGTGATAGGTTCATGAGCATCGTCTTTAATGAGGTGCCTGCATCAGAGCCTTTCAGCCCATTGTTGGCAAATACTGCTAGTGCTGTATTCGTATCGTCAAAACTCATTCCGACGCCAGCAGCAACTGACGAGACAGCTGAGAGCGAATATTTCAATTCTGCCACTCCAGTGGCACTGGCATTTGCTGCACCAACAAGAACGTCTGCCGCATGAGTGGCATCGTCCATGTGGAAGGCGTTCATCGCCGTACTCATAATTTCTGCCGCTTCCGGCAAAGACAATTCACCGGCGGCGGCCAAATCAAGAGCCGCTTGTGAAGCGTCCCCAAGAACGTCCTTAACATTGACGCCGGCTTTTAGAAGTTCTGTCATTCCTTGGGCCGCTTCAGTAGAACTAAATTGCGTAGCTGCTCCGAGTTCCAGCGCTTTTGATTTGACTGCATCCATAGTCTCGGCATCAAGCCCCGTAACGGCCTTGATCTGTGACAGCTGCGCCGTAAAGTCAGAATAGTTCTTAACTGCATCGAAAGCACCATATCCAAGCCCGGCAAATCCAGCGGCCTGAACAGGAAGTCCAGACATCATGCCAGAAGCCATCCCAGATAGTTTTCCCTTCATACCGTTGATATCACCGTTCTGTTTGATATTTATAGCGACGGTATATACCTTGCCTTTAAGCCCATTCAGCTCCGTTTTGACCTTATTAATCGTTCCGGTAGCCGTGTCTTTTGCCCTGATTGTCGCTTCATAGGTTCCACGAATACCACTAAACGATCGTTTCGCACGGTCAGCTTGTCCCGCTGCTTTAACGGCTGCCGTTCCAGCCTGCCCTAGTTTTGCAGCTGCCGTATCGGATGCGGCCCCCGTACCTTTTACGGTGTCTGTCAGGCCGCGGAATCCGCTGCGGGCTTTATTGACTTCAGCAGTAAACTGGTCTTTTAGCTGTAGCGTTGCGCTCAATACGTAGTTACTCATAGCCTAACAGCCCCCTTTCCGATTAACGCCAGATCCATCTCTCGCTGTTCCTGCAACTCCATGGCAGCATGGCAAAATAGTTTTTCTGTCCTGCTTAGGCTGAAAAACCAAGCAAATGTATGTCCTCTGAGAACCAAAAAAGCGGCCGTAGCCGCTTCCCAGTCCTCCTCGATTAGTTTTTTACGTCTTCATGGACCTTCGATTCGATGTCTTTCCCATAGCCCGACAGCTGGGAAATCTTGCGGGAAATGGCCGGAATCTCGCCGGCATCGAACAATTTGCCGATGATGTCCGTCGGTTCGACACAGCCATAGGCCTGCTGCAAGGTGGCGTCCCTCAAGTTCGGTTCGACGACGGTCTGCAAGATGCAGTATTCGTCGGAGCCGTCGGTGATGGCCATGATTTCAGCCATGAGGCCTTTCGTAATTTTCTTGACCGTCAACTTGCCGACGCTGGTGTCGAGGTCAAAGGTTTCCTGTTTCTTCTGTTCGATTTTGTCTTTCTGGTTAATCAATTCCTGAATGCTAACTGCCATGGTATGGTCTCCTCCTATTCAACGGTTTCCGTAAATGCAGCATCTTCCGGCGTGAAGCCGAAGGGGTATTCTTTTTCGATGACTTTCCCCTTTTCAAAATTCATGAGCGACAGCTTGTTGAACCAGACGTTATCAAGCGTGATGCGCTCTTTCTGGGCGTCAATCATATCCGGGTCCTCGACCAGGCCGACCAGCGTCGTGCGCGGGTCATGACCGCTCTTCCAGTCTTCCAGGTATTTATTCAGATTCCGGTTGATGACGCTCTTGATTTTGAGCGTCCCCGTACCTTTGAGGGATACGATCTTACTGTCTACACTGTTCCCGATAAGTACATCTTCGCGGTTCGGTTCGACGTCGACTTCGAACGATTCAATTTCAAAGATGAGCTCGCCTTCCCACCATAATTTCCCGTGGGAGCCGTTCCAGCGCCGGTTGCCGCGATATTTTACGTCATATTCGCTTCTTGCCATTTGTCAGGCCTCCTTACAGCGTGAAATCAATCTTCAAGTTTTCCATGGCATCCACGAGGCGGATGTCACCGACCAGGGCCAGCGTATCGCCGGTATTGTACTGGCGGATTTCCATGACCGACATAGTCGTCGGGTCATCACCGTGGAGTTTTGCGTAATTGCTCTGCCAAGTCGTGTCGATGTCGACCGTATTAGTCGCATCGGCATCCAGCACATTGCCCTTGATTTCCGAGAAATAGACCAGGATGGCCGAAATGAAGAGCATTTTGTGGTTGTAGTCGTTGATGACCTTGCCAACGTAATACTTCTTGAAAGTATCGCGGATGTCGTCGGTGACCATGTCGATGCCTTCGATGATCTTGATTTTCCGGAACTCTTCGCCTTTGTCCGTCGTGAAAGTCGTCAAGCTGTTGCAGGCGCGGGCAATCTTGACACCATCGCCGTCCTGTTCATCAATCAGGAGCAGTTCGCCTTTATCAATCAGCGTATCGATGTCTTCATAGACTTCGACGCTTTCGACTTCGGTCAACTTGAAGTACGTGGCACTGCGATCCAGAGCCAGGCCAGCTAAAATACCGGCAATACGGGCCGTATACTGTACCGCTGTATACGTCGTATAGACGGGATTGCCCAAACTGTCGGTATCAGTCCGTACCTTGATATTGTTTGTGCAGAAATTGACAATCCCTTCATGGTCTGCGGCCTGGTCGGACAATACGGCCTTGAAAGTTTTATGCTTGTTGCTGCGCTGTGTCTTAATCCAAGACGCCAGGTCATTCTGTTCCTGCGTCGTGGCAGTCGGAGCGCATAGCCAATTCCATTTGATGTTTGCCAGCATCTTGAGGACATCGGTCTGGTCCTTCACAGCACCATCGACATTAGTATTCGGCAGCGTGTAGACCAGGATGCGGAGCGGCGTACCGAGCAGACATTTCTTGATCAGGTCCACATTTTCATCCGTAAGGCCTGTATCCGGGATGTCGGAAACATCGCGGATAGTGTAATTATGGATTTCATCTTTGGTTTCGTTGTGCAGGATCATCGCTACAATACCGCGGGCACTGCGCTTGATAGCCGTCGTCCCTTTGGTACGGAAATTGATGATAATCTGCGGCATGCCGAACAATTCCTGTTCATTTGCCATATGTTATTCCCCTTCCGTTTGATTGAGCTTGTTGATTTCCAGTTCCAGATGCTGGGCCAGTTCATACTGGATGCGGCCGGCATCCTCGAAGTTGTCACGGAAATCAAGATTGAAAATGTAATGCAGGATGTCATCGACAATGGTCATCTCTGCGTCGAGAATCGTAATATGCCGGTCTTTGACGGCCAGAACAGGGCGGAAAACCTTGTCCAGGGCATCGGCTACCTCGAAGACAGCCGTGCGGCTCACACGTCCCATTGCGTCTTTCGGGTGGATATAGGTAATGTCCACCTGAATCAACCGGTCGCTGAACAGGTCGTCCACGGTCGTGGCCGTCGGCATGAACTCGACATAAAAATAAGGTGCATCCGATTTCTCGACATTATCGAAATGCACCTTATAATCTTTGAAGTTTTGATTGAGTACGGCCACGATGGCCGCTTTTATATCGCGGAGCGTCATCATTCGTCCAACACCGCCTTTATGATGGTATCGGCATCATCCCGGAACGTCTTTTCCGCCTGCAGCATGCCACGATGGAGCATTTTGCTCCCCTTTACGAATCCTTTCCCACCACGGGTCCGGTGTCCGTATTCGACATGGGCGGCATATTCGACGTTATTATAGATTTCTGCCTTGCCCTGTACCGCCCTTGACCGTTTCCAGTGGATTTTCAGCCACCCCGTGTCAACCGGGGTATTGTCCTGGACTTTTCCGCGTATCACTTCGCCTTCCTGGGCGACAAACTGGTTCATCTTTCGGGCTCCCTGTTCTTCGATTTTAGCTAATCGCTCATCGAAGGCGTCGAAGCCACCAAATTGCATCCCCATTACGCCTCGTCCTCCCTTCGGACGCTGATTTCCTGATGGTCCGGATACTTGAAGGCCTTCGCCGCATTGAGCGTGAAGGTCTGGCTGCCGTGCGTGATGACTAGGACATCATTCGGCAGCACCGTGTAGTCCGGGGCCAGGCAAATGCGCAGGTCCGTCTTGAGATAGAATTCCCGGGCGTTCTTTGCGCTCTGCAGCTCTTTGCCGTACTGCGTAAGATGGCACGGAATCCCGTCATAGACGGCCTTCAGCGCGTAATCATCGGCGCCTTCATCGTCCTTGATGCTCTGTTGGCGGTATACCGTCACTTTGTCGGCATACATGTATTTCAGCAACAACTGCTGACATCGTTTCCAGTTCATCGCGCACCTCCTCAGAGGCATTTCGGGCGCCGGTACAGATTGAGCTTGGGCTTGATGGCATTGAAGTCGTCTTCCATCGGACTCCCCGTCGAGGCCGTATCGGACACGGCGAACTGATACGTCGTGTCGTTCTGCGTGATGCTCTTCAGCGGTGTCCTGCCGCCGTTTGCCGCATCGTCCAGCCAGCGCGTCACGAAGTCCACGGCCGTGAAGATCAGCGCCTTCGGGAAGTCGTCGCGGTTGCAGTAGTCCAGCACGTCATAGACGAACTTCTGGGCCAGCCGTTCGGTCTGGTATTCCGTCGTGGTGTTCTGGGCTACGGCATCGACGATGTCTTTCACGGCTTCATCCGGCGTAAGGGTATTCATCGCTCAACACTCCTTTCGCAGGTCAGGCGCTTCTATTTGCCCGTCGAGGACGAGGTGCCGGAAGACGAGGATGCGGCCGGTGTGAGTACGGCAAAGGCGTTTTCTTTGACCGGCAGGAAGCCGAGGCGCATCGTGGCCTTGATGGCGACCATGTCGTTTTCTGCGAGCGACAGCGGTTTGTCGTCAGCCATGGTGACCGTCGTCAGTGTAGCTTCCTGGAGTGTCTGATACTGGATCTGGTCGCGGATACCGATGAGCGAGTATTTCCAGTTGCCGGAAATCGCGCGGGCCTTTGCAGCATCCCAGGCACCGTTGCGGCAGAATTCAATCGGCAGCGAGTACAGGGATTTGCCGTCGACACCTTCCACATAGAGCTGGTTGCCGTTGGCATCACGCAGTTTGCGCAGGGAATTCTTCAGATCATAACCGGCAACGAAGCCGTCCACATCCATGCCCTGTGCTTCAACCTGGGCCATGACGTCCGAAATATCGAGGTCGAGGGTCTTGTTCGTGCCTTCGGTAATCGTCTGTTTGGTCTTCGTGGCTGCGCCCAGGATGCTCTGCGCAAAGGGGGAGTTCGTGCCGAACAGGCAGGCAGCATCAATGGCTTTGTAGAATGCTTCTGCGATGTACGGCTGCAGCGATGCGAAGACGTCGATGGTCGTGTCTTCCATCTTTTCCTTGCTGACCGGAATGATGACGCCGATTTTCTTGGCGACGAGTTCCGGGAAAATCCATTTCGCGACGGATGTCTGGATGCGTTCCGTTTCACCGACCCAGTAGGCGCCGGGGCCTTCTGCCATGACCGGGAACTTCTTCGTATCCGATTCCATCGGCTGTACCTGGGATAAACGCATGACGCTGGAGCCGCGGGTAACTTCGCCGATGATGTCGCTTGCAATCGGGGTCGGGACAAAGCCCGTTAAGTTGTCTTTTAAATATTTTTCATCTGCCATGTTGTATTCCTCCTATCGCTTTTTGGCCTGATTCTTACGGATGGCTTCAAAGAAACCGTTCTTGACGTCCGTCGTGACGCTGCCGCTGCCGGCGGTCGTGCCGGTCTTCGGCGCTTTGCCTTTGAGCCGTTCATTGACGCCGTTTTCGACGGCCTTCTTGAATTCCTTGTCAAAGGTCTTGATGCGTTCCATCGTCGATTCACTGGTATCGGCGATGAGGTAATCCATGAACTGCACCGGAATACCGCGGTCCGACAGGACCTTGACCATTTCCAGCTTGATTTCCTTGCGGTTCAGCTCTTTTTCTTTGGCGTCCAGGTCTTTTTTCGTAGCTGCCAGCTCTTCCTTGGCGCGTTCGTCTTCCGACAGCTTGGAAAGGCGTTCCGCTTCCTTCTTCGCTTTGGCTGCTTTCTTCTGATATTCCTTTTCCCACTTGGCTTTTTCCGCAGCCAGGCGTTCCTGATACTCGGCTTCCTGCTCTTCCGGTGTCTTCGCTGCCGATTTTACTTCTGACGGCTTCGTTTCGCCGCCTTCGTCAGCGCCTGTCTGGGTGCCGCCGTCAGTGCCGCCTTCGCCGCCATCAGCGAAGCGCTGCAGGTCGAACTTGAAATCTTCCATCTAACTATCCCTCCTCAAAATGGGCATAAAAAAAGCGCCTGATCTCTCAGACGTGAAATAACTATTCAGTTATCCAGGCGGCCCTGTCTTCCTCGGGGCCTTGTTGTACCAGTCCAGATGCATGCGGCACCTCACTTTCGGGCATGAAAAAAGCGCCCATCCGAAGATGAACGCTTATGAGATTCTTTTAATGTATATCAAAAGCATAATAGATGAACTCCTAAAATTCCCATTCATCACCAATTCCAAGTTCTTTTCTTTCTTTCTTATCCAGCTCAATCATTTGCTGACTAATTTTTTCTCGTTCTTCATCTGTCTTGGCTTCATCCCATAGTTTACTTAGTCTCTTCATTTCCGGGCTCAAATGTCTCATGATGTTGCTTGTCTCCTTTCAACAGTGCCAATATTTTGTCAACAAATTTGCCTTTCGATGCCACCATAGAAAAACATTCGGCTATAATTTCTCCATATGCATGATTTTTATAACCATCCTGAGCATATTCAGATATAGTATCCATCAAATACTTATAGTTTTCGGTCAATTTTGAACCGATTAAAGTACCTATCTGGTTTTCAATATCTTCTTTGGTTTTAGTGTAGCTCATACTATGTTCTTTTGCAAGCATCTCTATCCGTTGTTCATAGTAAGCGTGCCCCAACTCATGAAGATAAGGTGCCAGACTCGTATGATTTGCATAACCAGTTCCTTCTTCGAGGAATTTCAAGGCCTTTGCTTCAGTATTGTACTGGGAATTGATAAACACCATATTCAAAGCTTTATTATATCCACCAATAGCGTTCACGTCCGGCCAATACTTGGAGAAATCAACTACAGCAACCTGTGGCATTTCGAAGTCATCCGGCAGATACTGTTCCGCCTTCCTCAATTGTCTTTCCGCAAAGATGACAGCCCTGTTCTTATTCGATGCAGAATGTTCTGCATAAAGTAAGAATCTGCTGTTGCTGACGAGCTTCAATTTCGCTATCTGCATCTGCTTTCCCAACTTTAATTCTGACGTCTTCCCGTATTCAGCCGTGAATTTCTTGGCCATCGGGTCGAGTTCAATGGGCTCTACTTTTTGCTTATACCATTCATGATATGTCATATCAGCCGGCACGTAATAGGTGCTGCCGTCGTCGTGTCTGGCAATCCTTGTGCCTGTCTTCTTCTTGCCCGGTCCGTAGAGGCTGCCGCAAATCGTCGAGCGGCAGTTCGGATGCAGCGGCGGCATGTTGCTGCCAGGGCGTGCCTCTTCGATGGGATAGACCTTCCCGTCGTGGTCGCGGCACATCGTCGACGTGCGGCGATCCAGCGTCGCAGAGAAGCGGTAATATTTCATGCCCGCATCCTTGATGCCGTCGAGGGCTGCCTGGTTCTCGGAGAAGTTCAGTTCCGTCCGGACCAGCCGCCTGGCATTGCTCAGGCCTGTGTCCATACGCTTCGAGACAAGGCGGGACAGTGTATCGATGCTGGTGCCGCGGTGCGTCGACTGTACGACGACGTCCTGCACCGTCCGGGCCAGCTTTGCATTATCCTTCCAAATACGCTGGCTATAGTTCTTGCCGCTCCATGGCGTCCGCAGGGCTCTTTCTACCTGTTCGTCACTTACGACGCTTACAGGCGCTCTCAGGCCTGTTTTCCGCCCAATCTGGTATATGCTTTGATAGTAGAAATCTTTGTAGGCGTCCGTCAGGAACTTTTCCATGGCCTCATCGGCTTTCCCTGTCAGGTCCGCCACATGCATCAGCGTTTCCGAATAGAGTTTGTCCAGGCGGGTGATGCGGCTGCGCATGGCCAGAGTGTTCATCTCCCGGAGGATTTCCTTGTCGCCGGTGCTCTTGTACTGCGCCAGATACTCTTCCAGATCCATTCGCCACGTGCGGTACTCACTGCCCTGTAGGAGCTGGACTGCTTCCGCATAATCCAGCTCATTGTCCCTGGCAAAGCGGGTATAGAGGTCGTTGATATCCTTCTGGATATGTGTGAGGGCCTGCCGGTAATAATCGGCCAGCAGCTTCTCGATTTCCTCTTTGCTTTTCTTATTCCACGCCTGCTCCAGCTCCGTCATCCGACGGGCCCAGTACGCTTCGTTCGTTTCCGCCATCCAAGCCACCGCCTATGCGTTCGTCCTCTTCCTGCTTCAGTTCGTCCATTTCCGCCCTCGGGTCCGTGATGAACGGCAGGAGGGACAATAAGGTTTTCTGCGATACCAGGCCGTACAGTTCCTTGACCATGTCCGCCTGGCTTTTGACGTCGGCCGGGATGTTCGCCGTGAAGGTGATGGAAATATCCCGGAAGTCGACATCGGCGACGTTCTTCATCTTCAGCATGCCGGCAATCAATTCGATACGGCGTTGCAACCCTTTTTTGAAGCCCCGTTCCTTGCGGCTGCGGATGAGTTCCAGGCCAATCAGCTTGTACTTGATAGCCACGCCCGAGGCATTGCCGGCAAAGCTTTCGTCGCTCATGTCCGGCACGCTGGAGAATTTGTGGATATCCCGCTGCAGCCGGCTCTTGATATTCTCGATGTACGTGTCGTTCAGGTTCTTGATGAGCCATTCCGCACCGCCGCCCTCGTCGAGCGGGATGACCTTGCTCTTGCGGAGCTGACGCACATCATCCGCCGTGCAGCCGCCCATACCTTTCAGGAGCAGGAAGGCGTCCGTGAAGTCTTCCATGTCGTCCATCGTCAGGGACTGGGCCTTGTTGTAGGCGTCATTCATCGAAAGGATGCCTTCGAAGTCGCCTTCACATTCCTTGTTGTTCGGGTATTCGACGACCGGGACGCCGTCGAAGAAATGGGCATCCGGTCCGGCAATCAGCTGCAGCTGGCCTTCGGTGTACTTGTAGCCCGTGACGCTGTCGGCATCATAGACATCGACATAGTCCTGATACGTTGAGCCGGCAATATCATAGACGCGGTATTTCCGGATAGCGTAGAGGATGTTTTCCTCCAGGGATGCGTCGCAGACCAGGACCACTTCGTCCGGCGGCAGGCATTCAAAGCGGATATTGGCATCTTCGTCCATATACAGGACTTCGTAGCCCGCCCCGGTGATGCTGGCCGCTTCCGCAAGCATCAGGTTATGATACTCTTCGTCGTTGTAACGGAAGACTTCGTTCAGCGCCGTCACTTCTTCGTCATTCTTCGAGATGGACGAGTAGGTGACCGGCTTGCCGATGAAGAAGCCCGTGCTCATGTTGCTGATGTACTTGCAGAAATTGGCGACGACCTTGTTGTTGATCGTGCTGTTCTCCCTGGCCCGCTTCCGCATGATGTCCATATCGCCTTTGTAATAGCGCATCAGGTGCCGGATATGACGGCTGCCTTCGTCCATCCGCAGGCAAATCGTCGCAATATCCTGCGCCGTCAGCTCTTTCTTCGTCGTTTTTATCTTCACAATCCCAAGTCCTTTCGGTTCAGCGTCCGCATCATCGGCCGGCGCATGACGTCGTCCATGGCATAGCGTACAGCGTCGATGCTGTGGTTATCCGCGTCGGGATAGGCGCTGATGAATTGACCCTGGCGGTTCTTTTCGTATTCGTAGGTCACGAACTCCCGGTAGGTATTCGGGGCCCGCCGCTTGTCGATATAAATATGAGCCCGGTCCTGCAACCATTTGATGCCGTGTTCGACACTATCGCGGCCCTTCTTGCAGCCGGCGACATGGAGCCCGAGGTTCCGCATCTCCTGAATGGATTTCGGTTCCGCCGAATCGGCAATGATGCGGTCCGAACCGGTGCGCTTCTGTATCATTTCGCTGGCCAGGCTGTTCGTCAGCTTCTGCTGATAGATTTCATCAAAAATGTAGATGTCTTCGTGCTTCGCATCATAATGCAGCGAAACGAAGGCCAGCGGGTCCATGGAGAAGCCGAAGTCCAGGCCGTGATATAGATGGTCAAAGTGCTTTACCATGTCGTCGCTCATGGCCATGTCCGATACGTTCTCGAAGACGCTGCCGCCGGTGCCCGTCACTTCGCCGAGGTATTCATGGCGATAGGCCATCTCGTTGCGTGCCTTGAGCTTTTCGGCTTCTGCGATGAACTGTGGTCCCAGCCATTCTTCCGGAACACTGAGGTACGTCGAATGATGGACCAGCCGGTCCGGATCATCGACCAGGATTTCCTCGTTGACCCAGTTGTTCCGGCTCCGCGGCGGATTGTACGTACCGAAGACCTGATACGATGGACCGCCGCGCAGGAGCGACTGCAGCACATTACGGATTTCTTCCATGCCGCTGAACTGATCCAACTCCTCCAGCCAGACCAGTCCGACATACCCGAAAGGCAGTTTGATGGATTTGACTTTCGCCGGATCATCGAGACCGAAGAACAATATCTTCTGCCCCGTCTTCTTGTAGGTGATCTCTGGAGGTGACAATTTGACGCGGAAGCGGTTCAAGATGCCGAGCCGTTCCAGTCCCCAGACAATCTGTGGCAGGACGCTGTTCTTGATGGTATTGCCGACCTTGCGCAGGACGACGGCATGGATATCAGGATTCTCCAACAATGACACGGGGATGCGGATACCGCCCACGAAGGATGACTTTGCACTGCCGCGGCCGCCCGCCAGCATATAGAAGGTATGCCGGTGTGCTTCGCTGTCAAAAAAGACCTCGTCGAAGGACGGGGCGATGAGGTGTGCAATATCAATTTTCTTTTTCTTCTTTTGGTGCTCGCGAGAATTCAAAGATGATATCCTCCTCATCATTGTCGGCGGTCAAATCCGCCACCTCAGCCCGGAGCTTTTCGTTCTTGAGCTGCTGTTCTTCCTTTTCAAGGTCGATGAAGCGGCCCAGCCGTTTTTCAAGGGCTTTCGCCGCTTCCAGGCGGTCCCGTGCCGAGACCTGCTTCTGGATGACCCGCGCTTCGCTGCACCCCTCGCCGGTTCCTTCTGTCACGACGACATCTTCCTTTAATTCGCCGCGCATCGTACTCGTCATGAACTCGAGAACCTCACTGAGAGACGCTGTGCGCTCGTTTTTCAAGTCCTGAAGGCGTTTCCCTATGGCCGCTGCTAAATCAGCCTTAAAATGGGGATTTTTAGGGATTAGCCATTTATTGGCAGTGGATATGCTTCCCTTGCTGTATCCGGCCCTTCTCGCCGCTTCACTGGCATTCCCGGTCTCGATATAAAAGTCGATAAACCGTTCTTGTTTCTCCGTCAGCTTCACTACACCTTCACCGCCCACCTTTTGATCAATAAAAAAGGAACCCCTGTCCAGTCCCGCCCCATGCAAGACCTGCAGCTAAGTTCCTTTATACGCATTATTCGTTTTTTTGGCAGGAGCGGAAGGGCTCGAACCTTCAACACATGGTTTTGGAGACCATCGCTCTACCTGTTGCGCTACGCTCCCATGCATTCCTGCCCGTGATGAGCAGGAAGAAAGGCCGGAGCCGGACTCGAACCGGCATGATAGAGGTTTGGAAGCCTCTGGCTCTGCCATTGAGCTACCCAGCCATGGTCCTGCCTGGAGCAAATCAGGCAGGGTATCTTACAAGGAGGCGCATCATCGTGGTGACAGTGTGTGGGATGCGCAGCAGTCAGCGCTTACGTTCGTACTGGTGCGGTCACGAGCCCGCTGCGTCATCCCCAAACTCTCACAATATGATAATACCATGTCCCACCGACTTTTTCCGTATTCAAATATTTTATTTTCTGCGCGTTTCTGTCGAAAAGTGTCACGAGAAAAAAGTTATCCACAATTTCCACCGTGTTTCTTTTCCTTGTCGCCGTCGATGAAGACCAGGCTCATCTGCATGGGAATCGCGCTTTCGCCGAACATGGCCCCCGTCAGGCGGCGCAGGGCCTTCTTCGCTTCGCTGCGGCAGTAGGTGACGCTGGCACCGGCATAACGGGCGACGCTTTCCCAGGAGGAACCGTCGATGTAGCGGGCGCAGATGATGCGGTAATCGACGGGGCTGATGGTCTTGAGTGATTCAAGGGAGCGGTCCAGCATTTTCATCTTGGGCTGTACTTCCAGCAGGTTCTCATAGCTTTCCCGGAGGCGCTGTTCCAGATCTTCTTGTTTGAAGTAAGCCTTTTCCTGCGGACTCGTACTCCCGCCGCTGCCGCCGCAGCCACCCGTCGGGGACAGGGACGGCACTGCCGGAACCGCTGATAACGCAAGCATCTCTTTGTAGTCCCCGATTTCTGCTTCCAGATTGGCGATGTAGGCCTTGAATTCATTGTATCGGCTCAAATATTCTCGTACTAATACGGTATAGTCGTTGTGATACATGGTTACCTCCTTTTTGTAAAACGCGAACAAGCAGGCAGGGACATCCTGCTGTCTCTGCCTGCCCAGCGAAGGGCTATTTCAAGTTATGGGCCCGCCGCCTCATCATTTCTTCGATAAATTCTTCATCATCGATTCTCCGGAACGCTTCATTTTCTTTCCGGCTCACGAAAAGTGCCAGCGTAATAAAGGTAACGAAAGCACCTGCGAGCCCGCCGCTCAGGAAAATCAGCACGTCGTCTAAAGCCATCTCTTTCCTCCTTTCTCATCGTCCGCCTTTAAAAGGGATGCCGCTATGCAGCCGTCGTCTCGCATGCCGGCAGCGGCTCCTTACCGGATGATTCCGGCAGGAACGCTGCCATGCTTTGCATTTGATGTATTTCGCCTTGCGCGGCATCTTCAAAATCCTCTCGCAGTTCATGATCATTCCCTCCTCTTCTTCAGCTTCGGGTGCAGCCCGTTCAGGGCGAAGGCCGGCGGCAGTTCTGACACTGCCACCTCTACCCTCGGCCAGTCCGGGTCGATGCCTTCGATACGGCTGCCGCCGACTTCAGCAATGAACCCGTCATCTTCTATGATGCCGGCTTTCTCTAAAATGTCCGCCGTCGCCTGGAGGAGGCCGAAGAGATCCGGCCAGCCCCTGCGGTCCGGCATATAGTAAAGTGCTTCCATCTTCACGGCGCATCCGATGGGGCTCAGGCCCCTGGGCTTCTGGCTCATCAGCTGCCACAGAGCGGCCTTTTCATATTCCCGGTACTGCCGGGACTGGATGAGCCCATGGCGCGTCTTGACCATCGAGTTCTTCTTGGTCATCGGCCGCCCGTCAATCGTGAATCGGTAAATCATAACGCCGTCTCCTATCCAAAGATTTTGTTCCGCAGCGCTTCGTCTTCATCGTCCGCTGCGTTCTTCTTCGGACGGCCCGGGTGGCGTTTCTTCGGTTCTTCCGGCGTGGCTTTCGGTGTTTCGTGTGTTGGCGTGCATTGAGTGTGCGTTGGCGTGTGTTCGGCGTGCGTTACGTGCCCCCCCGTAGTGGATTCCTGCGCTTCTTTCATAACTTCGGCACCCATCATCTTTTCGATGACCTTGCTTACGACTTTATCGTCGCCCGTGATATCGAGATGTAATTCCATGCTGCGGCCTCCTTACTGATTAATCCGTTTCTTCAAAATTACGCCAGCTTTGAAGGCCGGGACTTTGCTGTCTGCGATTTCGATGGGTTCGCCCGTGCGCGGGTTGCGGCCTTCACGGGCTTTTCGCTGACGGACTTCAAAAGTGCCAAAGCCGATGAGCTTGATTTTATTGCCCTGGACAAGCTGTTCAGTTACCGTATCGATGAAGGCATTAAGCATATTTCTAGCATCTAATTTCGTGCAGCATGCCTTTTCTGCGATTTCATCGATGAGTTCGTACTTGGTCATTTCTTTTGCCATTGTCTTTTCTCCTTCCAAAAAATGAAAATGTTTATTGCCTAGAACGGGAACGGGATTTCTTCGTTCGGATCATCACTTCCCATGTCGCTGAATGACTGGCCTGCCGGAGCCGGCTTGTAATTCGTCTTGACGGCCCTAGCCACAAAGGCTGCTGTGACTTCATAGCTGTAGCGCTTCTGACCGTCCTTTTCGTAGGAATAGTTGCGGATGTGGCCCTGTACATTGACGCGGTCGCCTTTCATATAGTTCTGGGCATCCGCCGAGAGCGGCGGCCAGACCGTGACGGGAATGTATTCCGTCACTTCTTTGGACTGGCCGTCGGCCCCGCGAGTCATGCGAGATGCGGCGACGGTCATGCGGACCAGTGTCTTGCCGCTCTTCGTAGTACTGACGATGGGGTCCCGGGCAAGGTTGCCGAGGAGAAATGTTTCGTTCATTCGGGAGCCTCCTTTCTACGCAATGAGCCAGTTCATGGCTGCGTGAAATGTATCAAAGGGTTCGGTCGTAAATTTCCCGATGCGGTTGTCGGCAGCATAGTATTTTTCGCCGTCGAAGGCCAGGTACTGGACCCATGGGACGAACTGTTTCATCTTTTCCTGCCGCGTCTTCAGGGCGCAGAGTTCGGCGTAGGTCACCAGCTCCACCGCCCGCAGGCGATCCTTGTAGGCGTCCATGGTATGCCGCAAAATGATCAGGTTGTTCAGCATGCTTCCGCGCCTCCTGCCCAGCTAATCAGAATCATCGTGTCATTTTCCGCCGTCCGCATACCCCAACTGTCGACCATGCGGCAGATTTCCCGGTCGACCTGCGGGTCGCCGGTCCGGTCGATACATGCGTAGCTCTTGTTTTCCCGGTAGGCGCGGTCGATGACGCCGCGGATGCGTTCCATACTCATATCAATCATTTTCTTGTTCATGTCTCCTTTGCTTTCGTTCGTGAATCACCAAAAATCATATCTGTCTGCCCTTATGAGGCGTTTTTATTGTCCGTACGATAAAATATCGTTGCAAATATTTCTATTCCTTATTTCGTCGTATATTGAAATTTAGGAGTCCTTGTCCTTTTCCAATTCCGTAATCAGACGGTCCAGGTACCAGGCCGCCTTCTTCAAATCTTCAGTCTGGCTACCTTTGTAATTGGCCCGCGTGACATATTTCAGGATGTTCCCCATCAGGTAGCCCCAGAACCAGGTAATCGGCATCTTGGCCTTGATGATATCCACCGTTTCGATGCCGCCCCGGCAGTAATGCTGCGGGTGGTTCACGACGTCATTGTCAGTATGTACGGGCGCTTTCGTTCCTTTGTTGGCATCTACACCGCATACATCTGCAAGAGCATCGGCTACCCACCAGACGGTAAATGCGCAGTAGTGTTTTTCATCAAGTGGACTTTTCCAATAAAAAATGCAGTCGTGGCAACCATTGTCTTTGTCGGTAGGAGAGGGTTTTTGGTCTCCTACTCTTTCTCGACAATACTTATAAAGTACAGCAGACGCCCGTCTTGCTTCTTTGTCTGTAATCATGTGTGCCTCCTAGTTTTTAAACTCGTAAATATCTGTACAATTCGCCTGACGCAAGGATGGCAGATTTTCGATTTCGGCTTCTGCTTCTTCCTGTGCATCTTCCGCGGATGCAGCATCTACATGCAGTACCACTTCAAAATAAACGTCATAGTGCTTTTCTTCCTTGTCCATAATCTATACCACCTACTTTTCAGATATCCTCATTGAATAGCAATCATTGTTTGGAAGAGCTGTTTTGCATCATGCGGCCGGCTTCTGTAATCGGAAGATTTGCTTCCGTGGGTACGTAAATTGTTTGGTTCTGGCCGTTTTTCATGGCATCTACCCAAAGGAACTGCATATAGTTCTGCGGGCCGCCTAAGCTTTTGACTAAGATTTCATTGGCTTTCGACTTCCCTTCGGCTCTCGTGACTTCGGCCTGCGCCAAGCTTTTAGCAGCTTCTTCTTCGGCTTTCGCTTCCTGCACCTTGATCTGTCGGTTCTGTTCGGCTTTTGCAAGTTCGGCTTCGCCTGCCTTGTTTTGCTGCCACACTTTGTATTGGGGCCAGCCAAACATGCAGCCGCCCGACAGCAACAAGACACCCGCAATAAATGCGGCAATGATACGTGCAGCGATTTTATCGTTTTGTTCTTCCGTGTTCATGTTCATTCTCCTTGTCTATTCAATCTGCTGTTTCTTCTATAAATCATCCGGCGTACCGACGATAATGACGATGCATTTCGTCCATGGCCGCGTTTCAATCCATCGGTCGCAGCGTTCGGTGTATTCTTCCTGGCTGAGGTCTGCCCATTCGTCGAGATAGGGGCATTCGCTGTCCAGAAAGTCATCCGGTTCGTTTTTCGCTTCGTCGTGCTCCCAGGTCTTGGCCTGGCCGCTCCACAATTCAGCGATGTAGGCACCGCGCATTTCGCCGATCCATGTGTTGTAGCCATCGTCGGCCACGACTTCGCTGTCGACTTCGGCGAAGATCGGCAGCTCCGGATTCTTCATGATGAGCGCGGCGACCTTGGAGGCCCGTGCCCGATATGCTTTCGTATAACCTGTCATTGGTTTCTCTCCTATCGTTTTCCCCGGTCCCCACGGTAAATATCCACGGGACCGAATTTTTCTTCATACAGCCTGAGTGCCGGATAATCCACCGCGCACTCTACACTGAGGCACTTCATGAACTCCCAGATGGGAACGCCCGACTTCAGGACGGCGCCGAACTTGTCGTGCGTGTAGCGCTGCAGGTCGGTGATGCGCTTCTTGCCGAAGCCGAATTCTTTCCGCAGCGTATACATCGTGACGATGATGCTGGCGGCGACGTGGTCCGTCGTGTACATCCGCATGCGCCGGTCCCTTGTCCTGCCGGTGATCATGCGTTCCAGTTCCTGGGCGTCGCGTTCATTCATCCTGGCGTCGAATCCGTATGCTGCCAGTTCATCACGCCAGCGCTGGATGAAGCCTTTGGGCTGCTGGTCCACGTCATTCCATTTGCTGACGAGCTTCTCCAGCCGTTCGCGGCCGAATCCGTATTTGTCATGCAGCGCATTGTAGATGAGCGTCAGACCCCAGTCAGCGCCGCTGTCGGCGGCTGCGGAATAACGCATCTGCGTCTTTTCATATTCCTTGCGGGCCAGCGCCCGTGCGATTCCGTTCATAGGCGCCCCGCCTTCCGGGACATCCACAAACCATAGCTGATGCCGCGGCGTCTTGCTTCCGCGATGTCATCGCCTAAATGGCTGAGCGGTTTTTTCTTCCGGCGCTTCCTGGCTGCAGGCGCAGGAGCTGTCTGTTTCAGCTTCGAGCGCCCATTCGCAACCCGCCAGCTCTTGGTGAGCGAATACAGGGTGCATGAGCATCCGCGGCTGCATACTGTCTTACTCCGGAAAAGTTTGTTTTCGATTTTGCTGCCGCAGATCATGCAGTACTTCTGCATAGGCTCCCCGGCTTCGAGGTACGCCTTGTACGCATCGAGGACGCGTTCCCGGCAGCCGTCGCAGTAATGCTGGCTGCTGTGTTCGGGAATGAATTCCTGGCCGCACAATCGGCAGTTTTGCTTTTTCTTGATTTTCCCCATTGTCACTTCACTCCTATCCAACTTTCCCCGTCTTCTTCCCTTTTATCACCTGGGAAGCGAAGACGCTGCCCACAGCGTTCACAGAACTGCATGCTGCCTTCGTATTGGTGTACGGAAAAATTCTTCCTAAACAGTGTCGGCAAGTCATCAAGCAGTGAATTACCCGTATGCAAATCATGATCAGTAAATTCGAAAACTGTATAGCCGCAATTCGGGCACATTACTCCATAGACATTGACGTCGTGGTACTGATCATAACCAGATTCATCAAGCATGACATCCATTGGTGTATCCCGTCTTACAAGTCCTCCCAGCTTCCTCAGCAGCTTTCTGCTGAGGAGAAATTCAGTGTTTTTCATGTCGAAACCTCCTCGCCTTTTTACGTGACAGGAACAATAAACGCGGGACGAGCTGTGGCAGCTCTTTGCCTGCATCTGCGATTTTGCGAATTGCGCCGTCCCGTTCGTCAATCACCACTGGCTGAACCCAGAAAAACCGATGGAAGGTGAAATATCCTTCTCCAATCTGTTTGTATGTCCGAAGCATTCGCTTCTTGACCGCATCGTCCCTGATTCGTCCCAATAAATACCCATATCTAAGTACATCACAAACCAAATCCTCCGAAATGGGACGGCTGCTAACAACAATCCAGTTTCTTTTTCTTCCCCCTGATAATTCAATTGCAACCGCATGTTTGCTTGCGATTCTCCACAGAGCAAACGCTGCGAGCATTGGGTCACTGCTGGAACCCGGGTATTTCATCATAAAATAGACTGCCGGCTTTGCTCTGCTGCAGGGAAGCCGGTTCAAATGCATTCCCTGCAGTGCTGCATCAGTCATTCGTTTTCTGTCATTCATTTCACGATTACCTCCTTTTGTTGATTCATGGCATCACACCAGAACGTTGCCAGACCATCGGTACGTTGCCACGCCTCGCCCTGGCCGTGCGGTACGACTCATCGCAACGCCGCTGCGAGACTCAGCTGTCTCTGCCACACCCCGCCTCGCCGCTGCGACGCAATACTGCGCTGTGCCTTTGCCATGCCATCTTTGCAAAACATCCCGCTTCATCACCTTGGTATGCCATCGCTCCACGTTCTCCATGCTTCGCCTGGCCATGCCTTTCCATAGCAGCGCCAGCCGCGCTTCGCTATACCTTGCCTTTGCTACACCTGACCATGCTCTGCCATCGCCTTTCATGTCTTAGCTATGCAAGCCTTAGCCTTGCCCTTGCTATCAGAACATTGCCGCACAGTACCTTCGCCGAACTTCTCGCAGCCCCGCACCACCATTCTTTGGCTACGCTATCGGTGCAGTTCCTTTGCATGTCGCCGCAACGCCATACCCCGCAGTGCCATAGCAATTCTCAACCAGGCGTTACAATGCCTTCACTCCGCAAACATGTCTGCACTATGGTATGCCTATGCTTTGTGCCGCAAAACTTTGCTCCGCCAAACTCCGCTGCGCCCTTGCTGCACCATGCCGCGCTTCGCACCGCCCCACCTTGCCTTTACTTCGCTGTTTTCTTCAATTCATCGCTACGCCTTTACTATGCTTGGCAATGCTCCGCCTTTGCTCTGCTTAGCTGGGATAATCAACACTTTGCCGTAGCTGTTCCATGCGCTACCGTTCAGGGCCAGGCCCTTGCATCGTCAGGCTATTTCTTCAGCATCTTCTTGAGGCGGTCGAGCTCGTTGTCCGTGTCCGGAAGTTCTTCCATTTCGACGACCCGGAAGCTCCCTTTCCCGGAGTTGCGCCACTGTCCCAGACCGTTGAAGCGTCCGTAGGCCAGCCATTCGAGGACCGCCGCTTCGTAGGCATCGTTCCTGATGTCGATGACGAAGGTCAGCCGCGAGCCGGCAGGCACGCTTTCGCTGTCGGCCAGGGCCACACGTTCCCCCTGCGCAGTCTGTGCGCGGAGCGGACGCTGGCAGTCGCCCATTTCGCCGCCTTCCGGCATCTGGATGAAGATCTTCCGCGGTTCGACGAAGATGCAGCCGTCGATGACCTTTTTGTAGGCCTTGATCTTGCAAGTCGCTTTTGAGAAGTCTTCCCCTTTGCAGCGCTGGAGGGCCGCGGCGGCCGCCTTGAAGAAGCCCCTGATCTGGTAGTTGAAGAGGAACGGTTTGCCGTCTTCCTTCGGGAACACGGTCTTCCCCTTTTCCACCACTTCATCGACGCCCAGGGCCGCCACTTCTTCTTCGCGGCTCGGCGCATCCGGCGCCTTCGAGGCGATGAACTTTTCATGGATTGCCGGGTCCGAGTTGCAGGTCCCGAGAAGTTCATAAAGCAGTTCGATGGTTACTTGTAATTTTTTCATGATGATGTGCTCCTTTGTAATGTGTGAAATGTTTGCTGAATCTATCCTACAAGCCGCTGGTTCGGTCCTGACACGGCCAGACCGTACGGTTTGATCATGTCGTACATCCGGCTCCCCAGGGCGCCGTCAATGGCTGCGATTTCGTTCACGCTGTATTCGCTGGAAAACAGCGTCGTCCGATGGTTCAGGTACCGCGCGTTGATGAGGTCGAAGAAGACGCGCAGTTCGTCCTGGTCGATGACCATCTTCCCGGTGCCGGGGACCAGCTTCCCGGAAAATTTGAAGACGTCGTCGATGTAGAGGTTCGGGCAGGTCTCCCACTTCTTCATCGCCTGCTCATAGTCGCCCTGGAAGCTCTTAGCAGCCTTCACGAGGCCCGGCATGATACTTCGATAGGAGAAGTAGTAATGCGGCTCCCTGAAGCGCCGTGTGAGCTCCTGGCAGACAGCAATGCAGATGTGTGTCTTGCCCATGCCGCTGCTGCCGAAGACGCCGAAGCCCGGGCCGCCTTTCACATGCTCTTTGATATACCGTTGGGCCATGGCCAGCATCTTCGCGCTGTCCGCAGTCTTCCCCGGGTCGAAGCTCTGCAGGGTGAAGCGGGCGTAGTCTTCCGGGCTGACGCCGCTGTGCCGCAGTCTCCGCACGACCTGACGCCGTTCGTAGCAGTCCGGGCAGGCGATGACGCTTTCATAACCGTCATCATCGACCGTGTAGATCCAGCCCGTATTCCCGCAGCGTTGGCACTGGATGCCGTCCGGCGGGGTTGCGAATTCCGGCACGACCTTCTCGCGCTGCACGGCCATGGCCCGCACCCGGTCCAGTTTCCGTTTCAGTGCGTCACGGCTGCTGTCGTCCATCGCACACGTGATGTCACTCATACTCGTCACTCCTTGTACTAAAAATCAATCTTGTCCAAATCATCCTTGGCCATCGGTCGTTCGATAGCCGTGACCCCGGTTTCCTTCTTCCGTTTGGCTTCCCAGGGTTTGGCCTCTCCTGTTCCCTTCCAGCGATTCAGGATGGCCCGGATATAGGCGATGCTGGCTGCATGATGGAGGGCGGCTTCCCTGATGGCTGCCATCACCCATTCCGCCCCATAGTCCTGGTAGAGGCTGACCAGTGCATCCTTTTCCACGGGGCTTGCCACAGGGTGGATGTTGTTCTGGTACATTTTGACCATTTCCTGGAAGTCGTTTGGGGTATTAGCAGCAGCTGCTGCTTCTTTCTCTTCTTTCTTCTCTCTTATCTCTATACTCTTATCTCTATACTCTATACTCTTATCTCTATACTCTGTCGGACATTTTGACCCCCTTTGTGTCCCCTCAAGTTGGGGACAATTTGTCCCCTTTTGCATCTCTTCGGCTTTCTTCCTCTGACGCTGCTTCCGTTTCTTGACAGCCTCTTTGCTGGCGCTTTCTTCGCCGACCATCTTCGGGACTTCCGGCAGGGTCAGAACGCCGTCCTGGTTCTCCACGATGAGTCTCAGATGCTTGAAGAGGGAGATGGCAATGGTCACTGTGTCGAAGTCGATGCCCGTCTTCTGTGCAATCTTTTTCGGATCATAAGGGACCGTCATGTCCCCGATGGTCCGGATAAGCCCGCCGCCATTATTGGCAGTCATCAGGCATAGCTTCAGGTACAGGACAATGTAGGCATATCCGTTCTCCTGGTCTTGCAGCCAGTCGATGGTTTCCTGCTGGAAGAAGTCCTGCCGGAGCTTGATCCAATAAAATTTCTTGTTTTCACTCATACATGCCTCGCTTTAGAGTAGGGCGGCCGAAGCCGCCGCTTCTCGTCTTATTTAGTGCACATAAACTTCGGCGCCCGTAAGCTTTTCAACAGCATCCCTAAAAGCCTCTGCGTCACTGTTGCTGTCACTGAGATGTAGTAAATGAACCTGTTTGCAGTGCCTCATATCATTGCTTTTAATCAGCTCCATGGCAGACTCGATGCTCATGTGAGTCTTTACGATACGTTCAGCCAGTGTTCGATGAATTATTCCGTTAGCGGCATTTGCCCGCAGCAATTCTTTGCTGTGATTGGCTTCGACCATCAGATAGTTGATTCCAGGTATTGTATAAGGGAGATACGGGGTATCCGTGATATAAGCCAGCATCTCCTGTCTTTCCCGGGAATAGGCCAGATAAGAATAGCAAGGCACATCATGCACCACATTTATCGCCATCACGTCAAAAGACGCAATATGGTAACGTTTGAGCGGCTGTAAAACGGTCGTGCCGGGATAATGTGCCGCTACGTCTTCCGGGCCGTATATATGAATCCCGCGCCGAATCATTTCCGCTGCGCACTTCGCATGATCACCATGCCGGTGCGTGACCAGACATCCGGAAATATCGCTGGTACGAAAATGCAGGCCGCGCTGGATCATTGCAAACGGGATGCCGCATTCCAGGAGCAGGGAACTTGCTCCGTCACTGATACGGTAACAGTTACCCCTGCTTCCGGAAGCGAGAACGTCGATTTCCATCAGAACGTCGGCCCCTTATCCTGTTCCGGTTCAGGTGTCACGGGCGTTTTTACTTTCCGGGTTGCCTTGGGCGGCTGTTCAGGGACAGTCGTCCGCATATCGAGCGGCAGCGGTTCTTTATTAGCATGTGTTTCCATTTCCTTATCCAATGAATGCTGCGTTTCTTCCACACTGATGGTTTCAGCGCCAACATCAATGGCTTCATCACGCGTAGGGAGCCCCATCGATAATTCCGGAGCTGTTGTCCGGATGAACCAGCTGGCAGCTCGATAGCGGAGCATTTGCTGCGGCATGGACTGCCATTTGCTGCCGGATTTGCTGTACCAGCCTTCGCGTTTTGCAATATCGATAGTGACCACAGGGCCTTCAATTCGTTCGCCCGTGCCTAATTCCGTGGCCCAGGCCCGGCAGCCCCAATCATCTGACCCCTTCTTGCCCACTTCTTCATAATGAATCGAACTGAAGCGGCCGCACTGATTGAACATCGCAATCAGGAACTTCGATGACCACGCCGGGTTGCCATAAACGACATACAGGTTCTGCATGACCATCAGCGGGTCCGCGTTCAAGCGCTGTGCCATATTCAGGGCAATCACACAGTTGCCGAAGTTCTGATCTCCCCGGAACTGGGTCGGGACCAGCGTCGACTGATTAAAGAGATGAGCCATCCTCTGGAGTGCTTCAAATCCTGCCAGGGTCGAGAACCCCGGTGTGACCATTGTTTTGTTTTCTGTCGTCGTGATTTCGTTCATCATTAGTCCTCCTTCAATTCAATACGCAATTCTTTATCTTCAGCTGACACAATTAAGCGGATCAGCTGCTGCTTGATATCTGCCGGATGGCAGACACTTTCAGCACGGTCCATAATGACCGGGAGATTCGTTTTGTAATACTGGTTCAACACTTCGATGATTTCCAGTTCTGCGTTCATACGGCCTGCGGTATTCGCCGATTTATACGGGACCCATTGTCCGGCTGGGTTCTGGATTGTAGGCTCACAGATTTCTTTCAGACCGCCGTTGATTTGGTTCTCAAACAGGACGAACTGAATATGTTTGAACTTGGAATTGATTTTATCTGTAACCATAGCAGCCTTCTTGCGGGAAAATTCTTCTACCAAATGAATTCCGTATTCGGCACGTTCCAAGGCCACCGCTGTCTTTTCCTGTTGAACAGTGAGCTCCTGAACTCGTTTCTTCGCTTTTTCTGCTGCACTGATATCAGCCAGGGTCATGTCTGTTTCACGAATGGAGCAACTTACTGCGCTTCGCTTATCCATCAAATCCTTATACGCATTGGACTGTGAGGCATCTTCCATCTTCTCAGCTACTTCGATATTGCTCTTCAGGGATTTACCTTCATCGGTGTCTTCAAAACGAGGAATTGTGCCAAGTGAATCCTGAACAGTTTTTATATTTTCTATGAGTTCCTGGAGATTTTTGACGGCCATTTTATATGCTTCATCGGTTTGTATAATCTGAGGCTCAAATGCTTTTATTTTTGTAATGCTGCACTGCTGGCCCCGGGCGTTGATAGCTTCCTTCTCGCGACTTTTTGTCTGATTGAATTCAGCTTTCAATTTTTCAATCTGATCCTTCGGCAGTTTCTGATGACATGTCGGGCATGTTTCCTGCTCAGAGTCCCACTGCCGGGCATCTACTTTTGCATACTGGTCCAGCAAATCGGCTCTCATGTCGGCCAGCATGTCGTGTTCTTTCTCAAGTTTTTTCAGATGATCAAGGCATTCATCACGTTGCTGCATCAATTTCCGCTTATCCGCAGCCATCGATTCCAGCTGACGGTAAACGGCTGCATGCTGTTGATGCTTCTTTTCTTCGTAAGCCTGAGCCGCTTTGGTATAGGCTGCTCTTGCATCGATGACGGCCTGTTCTTTCCCAGATGCTGCCGTCAGCGCAGTCATTTTCTGAGTCAGCGCATCGTGTTCATTGACCAGCTTCTCCCGTTTCGCTGCAGTGCTTTCTTTATCCGGCAGATGTTCGGGGATGCTCTTTTCGGCTTCGTCGATCCGGGCAGGGATGATTTGTAACTCTTTGTTCAGATTCGTCCGCTGCGCTTTCGCCATCTTCAAATATTCAGCCGGTGTATAAGTCTGGTCGTCTGTGCCAGGAACCTTCAGGAGCGAAGGCAAATCTTCCAGTCCCGGCGCTTCCATTACAGCTTCGTCGCTGACATCTCCGCAGATATCAAACAGCGTGTGACGCCGTTCATCGACGCTGAGGGATTCCAGGAAGTAGCCTTCTAGCATCAGCTTCTTGATATTTTCCATTTCAGTCCCGCAGATTCGTTCCACGGCTTTGGTGTAAGCGCCTTTTTTATAAGGGACGCCATTAATTTTGTATTCGGTACGGTGTCCGGAGAATTCTTTCGTCGCTGCGCCCCGCTTCTTCGTCCACACTTCGAAGAAGTCTTTGTAAAGCGTATATACAGAGCCGTCGTCGGCCGTTACTGTCAGTTCTGCGCTATGCTGCAGGTCATGAGTATCAATCGTTTTCGGCGTGAAGTCTTTTTCACCCGTTGCCGGGCTGTCCAGCAGGGTCCAGATAATGGCGTTGGCGATGGTAGTTTTCCCTGTGCCATTTGCTCCATAGATGGCTGCATTCTTACCTTTGAGATCGAGGCTCAATGATTTGATGCCTCGAAAGTTTTCAAGATGAATTTTTTCAATCTTCATGGTGTACGCTCCCTTTTTGTGGTAAAATGAGATGTAATCTTTTTCATGTGCCCACTTCGGTCTTCTCCACCGGAGTGGGTATTTTTCTTAGTACAGGATGATGAGCTTCTGGCCGGGCTTGAGACTGCCGTTTTGGTCCAGCTCATTGTTGACTTCAATCTGATAAATGACCTCTCTGATGTCCTGCCCCTGGGCGTCGGCAATCGGGCGAGCGATGTCCCAGAGGGTTTCGCCGTCTTCGACAACGTGGATCTGCGAATTATCCGCTGCCAGCGTGGCCGTTGGCAGGATGACATTGCTGGCCCGGCCAATGAGGATGCCGATGCCGCAGGCCACGGCAAAGGTCAGGCCCGTCCGGATGAGTCCCGGAATTTTGCTCTTCTTTGCTTGTTTGGGACGATGGTCCCGGATTTCAATCTTCTTCATATGCAATCCCTCCCCTATTCCTGAATGGGGATCACGTTCTGTTCAGCAATCCACTGATCCAGCGCTTTGTCGCTGAAGAAGACGCGGTTCCCGATTTTCATGGACGGCAGCTGTTTGCGCCGTGCCATCTTGTACAATACCTGGCGGGAAATCATCGGCTTCCCGTCCGAGTCCGTGAAGTAGCGTTCGATGACGCCGTCGACTTTCAAAAGTGCCATCGTCGACATCTCCTTCCCTTATGCTTACAGGATCCAGTCGCCGGCCTGTTTGAGGATGTCCAGCATCATGGCCGGCACATTGTCGCAGGCGATATTGACGGTACGGCGGGCACCGTTTTCTTCGTCAATGACGTCGACCGTTTCACCGTCGTCTGATAGCATCAAAATAAAATGCTTCCCGCCTGCTTCTAAGGCTTTTTCAAAGTATTCCAATGCTTCTGCTTTATGGTATTCTTCAAGGTCCTTGTCCTGGGCCGTCTTTCCATTCAGGTCTTCTATGTCTTCGGCGTGCGCTTTTGCTTTAGCCGCGCGGGCCGCTGCTTCTTCCCAGCTCATCCCATTGGCATACATTCCAACTTGGTCTATTGCCTTTACTGCTTCCATGGTATTGGCTCCATCCGCATAGGCCTGCGCCAGGTCCTTCGTCTTGAACGTCGGTTTGGCGTATTCGCGGTTGCCCGAGTGATCCACGCGGGTAACGTCAATCTGGCGATAGACTTCGTAATAGGCCCCGTTGTAGGTGACTTTCCATTCGCTTTTCATGTGATTCCCTCCTAATTTTCTACGTCCCGGATGGCCTCCAGGATATCGAAGACCAGTTTGCGGTAATCGCCCCGGCCGGCTTCCGGATAATCGTCTTTCAGATGCAGCAATGTGTGCGTGTAGCTCTTCAGGTTCGAGGCTTCAATGACATAGTCTTGCTTGTCGAAGACGATGCTGACGTCGTAGCCCGCAAGGTTCAGCGCCCGTTCGAGGTCGTCCAGCATTTCCTGCAGGTACGTCGCTTCCTTCGTGTATGTCGTGTAATTCGCTCGTTCTCTTGTCACTTGAATCATCTCCTTTCTGTTCAATGCGTCTGGCCGATAATCATGAGCAGGCAGTAGAGCTTCAGCAGGATGCCCGCTCCGAAGAACCAGGCCCCGGTGAAGAGCCCGTGGTGCAGGGACGCTTTCATGAAAATCATCAGCCCTACCAGGGAAAGCACTTCTGACAGGATGTATCCATCAGGAAGATAAAGAACCATTCGGACCGCCCCCTTTCTGTCCTCCTCACCTTCTTGCTATAATGGGTTCGAAGGGAGGTGATTATGATGACTGAAAAAGAATTGCGGGACATCATCGCTGAAGCCCAGGCAGAACTTTGCACTTCGTATGATCAGACAAAAGTCAAAGAACTGTTGTCAAACGCACATGGAGAAGATTCGGTTGAGTCCCTCATCCTTGGCGTTTTCCAATTGAGCCTCAAAATGAATCAGGAATTGCTTTTCAATGTGCTTTCCAAGGCTTTGTGCAAATGAGCTGCCAAGCGTTCGACAGTGTCGGATGAATCATCGGTTTCTGCGTAAAACACCGTTTCAAACTGCTTTTTGATGGATTCACAGGAAAGGTCGTCAAGTGCCAGCTTGAAGGCCTTTTCTTCATATTGGCGGTCGATGATTTCACGGATGTTTCGCCATTCCCCTGCCGTCAATCCGTTGACCAACTGCTGCGTCAGCTGAAGTTTTTCGTCAAGGCGTTTTTTCTTCGTTTCGTCCATCTCAGTGCCCCGCTTCCTGGTCGTCCCGTTCAATCATGGGCAGAACTCCATGTTTCTTGAGGAGCTGATACAGAAACAGGCGTCCTTTCTGTGTCCATTCGGTCTGCATTTTACAGTCCGGGCGGCCGTCGCTGTGCTTGAAGTCGAAGGTCTTGCTATGGGTATAGCCTTTAGCCTGGTACTTTGCGTACAGGAACCATTGCGACCCCATCCGGTAGATGACCCGGAGTTCATGGAGTTTCTGGTTCAGTGCCTTGGCGCTCATGCCATAGTCCTTGGCGATTGCTGTCGTCGGCACGGTTCCCTTGCTCGATAAGATGCGGTCGGTGTAATCGGCCTTCGGCTTCAGCTCACCGATAACCTGTTTTGCACTGGCCGCTTCCAGTTCGGCGTGTTTCCGTGCTTCTCGTTCGGCCTTGAGCTCCGTGGCCAGTCGGATTAGCGTGTCTGGATTCAGCAGCACTTCTTCCACCTTTTCCGGCGTCAGATACGCGCCGTGTCGGCGGATGGCCGGGAGGACCTCATCAGCCAGAACCGCTTGAAACTTTTGAGCTGCTTCATTGCTGGCCTTAAATCCCAGCCGGTACACCATGTTTTCCGGGAGGAAATCATTTTCCCCCACTTGTGGGGGAAAGCCAAAATCATGGAGATATTGATTGACTCTATCCCAACGAATGGATACATATTCTTTCCCGCCTTTATTTTGTCGTTGAATAAATCCAAATCCTCGTGCCACGTCTCCGGCATTCAGGTATGCCGTGCCGGTTTTTTCATCCAGGTATCCGTGAACATCGTTGATGTTCAAAACTTCATTCATATTTAGTACCCCCTTTGTTCTTTTCTCCCTCCGTTGAACCATGCTATGATGAGTACGGGAGGAGGTGATTACGATGACAAATTATATAGATTCAATTTATTGTGGTTATTGCCCACAAGCCCTATCAGAACGAACAATTGGAATTCGTTTTGCTGAGGTTTCTTTTATCGGTCAGTCAACCAATGAATACAAGAAAATGCTTTTTGACTGTCCAGATGTCGAGGTGTGCCAGCACCTTGACGGATATGGACGATGTCCACTTTTTGTTGAAGCCCCAGAGCATCCTTAAATGTCTTTAAAGAAGTTCCTGAAGTATTCCTTTGCTCTATTACTGGAATTCTTCAGGAATTTTTTATACGGGAATCCACCCACTTCCAGGTATCCGTATACTGCCGGACCTAAATCTACGCCCGTGAAATCCATAAGCAGTTTCCTGATTCGTTTATCGTTTGTCGGTTTTGCGTCATCGTTAAAGCAGTTATACTTGCAGAACCGGCATCCCGCGAACGGGGTATCCGTAAACAGATACGACTGCAACATTCTGGCGATGCAGTGGGCATCCATTTCATCTAATTCAAGTTTCTTCTGTTCCTTCATGCTCGCACCTCCCTATCAGCTATTTAACATATATAGCGAGACACTAAGTGCTCCGCAGGCGGCTAATAGCGCTGCGATTGAAATAGCCAATACAATCAAATCGGCCTTAGCTCGGTTCTGAGCCATGCTTCTGCATGGCTCTTTTTTGTTTCTATCCATGCTATGCACCTCCTTTATAAAAACCTTTCCATATCACTGGCGTCATACGCGTCTACGGCGCTGATTTTATCCACCAGCTCACCGTCGTTGGCATTGATGACGGCCAGGTAAACGCCGCCGCCAAAGGTGCGCACCAGATAATTGTGCAAATCTGCGAAAGTGAGGTTCCCGCCTTTAGGACTTCGGAACGACTGCATCATAGTTCCGGTACAGTCCCGGGTTGGCTCCATGATTAGCTTTGTCATGCTGCTCGCCTCCTTAGTGCCCCGCTTCCTGGTCTTCGCTTTTCAACAGTTCGAGGATCTCATGGCTCCAGAGCAATTGGTAGCCGCTGTGGCCATTGTTACGGGTATACGGGATGCGTTCGCAGTAGGCTTTTCCGGCTTCGGTTGGCGCCCAGTCAGGTCCGACTTTTTCTTGAAGCCCTTTGTCCTTCAGCATGGCGTTCACTTTCTGCGGGCTGGGATTCCCTTTACTGTTCAAGATGCCCAGTTCCTTGGCAATCATCGTCGGCGTCAGTGTCGACGGGTTAGTTTCTGCCGGGATGAACTGTTTCAATGGTGTCATATCGACGCCGTAAGCCTTCCCGACCATCTGCATGGCTGCTGTCATGGCCATTGGCTTCTTGACGCCGAAGGTATCGGCAATCATGGTTGCCGTGTCGGCCGCATCCTTTACCGCTGTCTTAATCATCCGCGTCCGGTAATGCGGGTTCGGCGTAATCTGTGGCGTCTTGATGGCCTTTTCCATGGCATTGAAAGCTTCGAGAAATTTCAGTTTCCATTCCAGAGCTTTTGCTCCCGTGAATCCCATGACCAGGATACTAAATCCGTCGCGGTTCATGAGGTACATTGGGTAGGTTTGCCCATTCTGCTCATTAACGTATGTTGTTTCGTAAAACATGGGGGTCTGCCCAATTTTCGGCATACCCTTTTCAAGATTCCGAATTGCGTCAAGCACATGCCTATGGCTTTTTCCAAACCGGTCAGCCACTTGTCGGCTATCCGTAACTAATTGATGGTTATAAACGGTTACGAGTTCATTCATATTTAGTCCCTCCTTTATTCCAACGATGCGCCGAGTTTTTCTTCGACTTCATTTGCCCAACCACGAACAATTTCCGTGGCCTTATTTTGTTTCATAGACGCTTCCAACGCGTCCCCGATAGCGTACATATATCCGCAAGCGATACCTGCAAATTCTTTAGCTTTTTCTTGGGTCCAGCCGTTTTTCCCCTGCTTGGCCCATTGCTGTATGCAGATGGCCTGCCCCCCGCGTTGTTGGAACCGGGATTTTAACAGTTCCTTTTCCTTGCTTGTCATGCTACGCGCCTCCTAAATTACTTGTATTTCCGTCATTTTGTTTCAAAAAATTAAGGTCGATTCCTAAAATATCGGCCAACCTCGATAATACTTTCAAGCTCGGAGTGTATCGGCCTCTTTCCACATCTGCATAATATGCACGCGAAACACCGACCATCCCAGATAATTCCAATTGAGTTAATCCAGCCTTTTCACGAGCGGACTTGAGCACATCTCCAATTTTATTCACTATACCACCTCCCTTCTTTAATCACTTGTATTTCCGTCTTGCAAAGTAAGTGTACAGTATTTCCGTCGTTTTGTCAATAGTATTTCCGTCATATTTATATTATAATGGTCTCAAAAGACGGAAAAACCGCACAAGCAAAACAAGGAGGGATTTTTATGAAAAGCATAGGTGAACGAATTAAAGAAGCGAGAAAATCGGCTGGATTAACACAATTAGAACTGGCTAAAAAAACAGATCTTTCTCGCTCTTATATTGGTGATATAGAAAAAGATAGGTATAACCCCAGTGTATCTACCCTGCAATTAATAGCTACAGCAACAAATACGCCATTGGAAGATTTACTTCCATCAACTAAGACGGTTTCCCCCGCAGGCCGGGGTGTCCGCATCCCCGTACTCGGTCGTGTCGTGGCAGGCATCCCCATCGAAGCCGTGGAAGAGATATTAGACTATGAAGAAATCACCCCGGAGCTCGCTGCCACGGGGGAGTTCTTTGCCCTGCAGGTCAAGGGCGATTCGATGGAACCCACTCTGCGCGATGGCGACGTCGTCATCGTCAAGAAGCAGCCAACCGTAGATTCAGGTGATATTGCTATCGTCCTCGTCAACGGCAACGACGCGACTGTCAAAGAAATCAAAGAAAGTCCGGCCGGCATCACCCTCATCGGCCACAACGCGGCCATCTATACCCCCCAGTTCTACTCCAATGAAGACATAAAAAACCTCCCCGTGCAGGTGCTCGGGAAGGTCATCGAGATGAGAAGGAAATTTTAGAAAAGGGGGCGATGGTTATATCATGGGAAATAACGATAAAACAAGGAAAAAGTTCGATTTAAAGGACATAAAAAATAAACCAATCCTCGCAAAAAGCATAACTCATCTGTCATATAATCAAAGTCAGTACCTAACAGATGAGATGGAATGCGACTATCATCGAGCAGCAGTACTATATTACGGGCTATTTGGGCAATTAGAAAAGCTAAAAAATGAAAAAATATTTCACCAAAATAATAAGAAACATTTCATTTCGCTGAAAAGAGGTTCTATTATAAAAATCGATTTTGGGTTACCATTGGGATCTGAATTTGGTGGTCTCCATTATGCAATAGTGCTTCATGATTCCAATGCAGCCAATCCGCTTGTATCTGTGTTGCCTATAAAAAGCTATAAAGGCAATAACTTTTATAAAACAGACATCCTATTTGATGAGGAAATATATCAGGCAATCCGCAGCCATTTATTGATTGCTAAAAGTATTCGTCGACACAGAATAAAAGCCTTTACAACACTTTTACGAAATCATAATAAGCGTGTAGAAAATCTTTTTACCCAAGCTGCAAAGGAAGGCTTTTCATTAAAAAAGGATTCTTTTGATTTATTGGGTGCAATGCTTCACGGCAGTGATCAGCTGAAGACAGCCCTGCAGGAGTCACGTAATATCCCCAAAGACGAATTAAAGAAAATGCAAGACCGCATACTTCGCAATATGAATAACGTAAAAGTCATTGCCCGGGAATCACAAAAGTTCAAAAAGCAAAGTATCGGCATCACATCTCAAATAAGGACGCTAAGCAAAATCCGCATTAAATTTCCATCAAGTCGATTTGACCCACTGTATAACATTCGAATCGATGCAGGAACGCTTAATAAAATACGCCAAGCATTGCGTAATTATTACTTATAGCCTTGACACGCTAAATCGGGCATTATATAATATAGCCATAAGCGGTTCGCCCGCACATACTAAAGATGCGAAGAGAGCTATTATGGCTAATGCCTAGTAGCTCTCTTCTTTTTTTGTATAATCAACTGATGAACGGGTACAGAAAGGAGCTGATTGTCATGGCAAATGTTGTACGACGCGGGGATAAGTGGCGCATCGTGGCACAGCTGGGCTGCAATGAGCTCGGCGTGCAGGTCAGACGCACGAAGACGATCGACGGGAGCCTGTCGAAGACAGCCGCCATGCGGGAGGCCGTCGCTTTTGAACGGAAACTGCTGAAGAACGGCATCAAAGCCGCCGGCACCCTGACCGTGGCGGACGTCATCAAATACTGGTGGGAGAACTATGGCAGCCATCAGTCACCGACGACGGCCGAGCGGAACCGTCAGCTTATCGCGCGGATCAATAAGCTCATTGGCCACATCCGGGCCAGCAAGCTGAAGCCGAAGCACATCCACCTCTTCATCAAGGCCCTTCAGGCACCGAACGCCAGGGCCGACGGCAAAGGGCCGCTGTCGAGCCGGACCGTGGCCATGCATTTTAAATTGTTGTCGTCCATCCTGAACAAGGCCGTGCGCTGGGAGCTCATCGATGAAAATCCATGCCAGCGCGTCGATGCCCCAAAGCAGCGGACGAAGCCGCAGCCCATCATGCAGGAAAAGGACCTGGCCCGCTTCCTCCGCCTCCTCCTGACGGAAGCACCGCTCAAGTACCAGGCGTTCTTCATGCTGGCCTTCACGGACGGCCTGCGGCGCTCCGAAATCTGCGGTCTCGATGAAGCCAACGTCGATTTCGACGCAGGGACACTCCGCATCTCCGTGACGGGCGTCTTTGCTGGCGGCAAGGTCATCTATCGAGAAGAAACGAAGACGGCCTCCAGCGCCCAGCAAATGTACATTGCGCCGATTACTCTTGGCATCCTCCGGCGGTACAACGCAGAGCGGGTGAAGAAGGAACAGTATTTCGACGTACCGCACTGTACGAAGCTCTTCACCAATGTCGATGGCTCCCCTATCCTGCCGTCGACCTTCACGCACTGGCTGCACGATTTCCTGGCCGCGCATGATCTGCCGAAGGTAAATACCCAGGGCTTCCGGAAGATGGCCGTGACCTATGCGATGCAGAAGGTCAACCTGAAAGAAGCGTCCCAGTTTGCCCGTCACTCCAACATCGACACGACGGCGAAGTATTACGCCGAAGTCCTGCAGTCCCGACGTGCCACACCGACGATGTATCTGAACTCGCTGGTCGAGAAAGCGCTGGAAGAAAAGTGAATGATTTTTCCGTTTGTTTTCACCTGTCTTTTTATTTTTCCGCGAAATTCACACCAAAAACTCACACCAAGACAAAAAAAGAGCGGCCTCACATTGCTGTGAAGCCGCTTATTTCCTATGGTGCGCCTAGAAGGATTCGAACCTTCGCACCCGGTTCCGGAGACC
>OGWZ01000566.1_pt1 | contig 40769 bp, 30 predicted proteins | sample 1576141 | NCBI WGS metagenome assembly OGWZ01 (sample SAMEA3541512, study PRJEB24748) | human gut metagenome | biome: human gut; feature: human-associated habitat; material: faeces | place: China | collected 2012
AAACTGTGTTAAACTACTTTTATTGTAGCTTGACACAGTTTAATTTACACTCTCCCAAAGGTAGCTGGGTCGCTTTGGCAACCTGTTCTGTTGGAAGTCCCATAGCCAGCAAACGTTGAGCAGTTTCTATGTTAGCTTCTATTCTACCTTCCCTTTTCGCCGTATCAATAGAGTTCTTGATATCCCGATATGCCATCTTGTTTGCTTCATATCGTTCTTCTACCTGTTTCATACGCTGTTTGTTTTATATCTTATGCAAAGATAAACTTAATATTTGTAACATCCAAACTTTTAGAGCGTTTTTTTATTTTCTTCTGTCACAGCCTTCGGTCCTATCCTGATTTATTCAGGTTTCCCTGATTTCTTCAGTAAAGGGGCGAGGAACTTATAGGTATATCCTTTTTGCTGCTTCACCATTTCTTCTGGTGTTCCGGCAAAGAGGAGCTGACCGCCGCCTCGTCCACCTTCCGGACCCATGTCGATGAGCCAGTCGGCGAGTTTGATGACATCGAGATTGTGCTCGATGATAATGACCGTATTGCCACGGTCTACCAGCTTCTGGAGTACATCCATCAGTATGCGGATGTCTTCGAAATGCAGACCGGTTGTCGGTTCATCGAGAATATAGAGCGTCTTGCCCGTATCACGCTTCGAGAGTTCGGTAGCCAGTTTTACGCGCTGACTTTCACCGCCAGAGAGGGTAGTGGAACTCTGTCCTAACCTGATGTATCCGAGACCTACATTCTGTAATGCTTTGATCTTCTGCAGTATCTGAGGAACATTCTCGAAGAAATCTACCGCCTGGTTGATGGTCATGTCGAGAACATCGGCTATGCTCTTTCCCTTGTATCTTACCTCCAGCGTCTCGCGGTTGTAGCGTTTGCCGTGGCATACCTCACAAGGTACGTAGACATCCGGCAGGAAGTTCATTTCGATGGTCTTATATCCGTTACCCTTACATTCCTCGCATCTTCCACCTTTCACATTGAAGGAGAATCTGCCCGGCTTGTAACCGCGGATCTTTGCCTCGGGAAGTCCTACGAAGAGCGAGCGGATATCGCTGAACACGCCTGTGTAGGTAGCTGGATTGCTGCGAGGCGTTCTGCCAATCGGACTCTGGTCTACATTCACTACCTTGTCGATATTCTCGATACCTTCGATGCTCTCGTATGGCATCGGTTTCTTGAGCGAACGGTAGAAATGCTGCGAGAGGATAGGCTGGAGAGTCTCGTTGATGAGAGTGGATTTGCCTGAGCCGCTGACACCCGTTACGACAATGAGTTTGCCGAGTGGAAAATCAACATCCACCCCCTTGAGGTTGTTGCCCGTAGCTCCGTGAATGGTAATATGCTTGCCGTTGCCTTCTCTGCGGAGAGCAGGCACCTCAATAGCCATCTTTCCGTTGAGATACTGGGCGGTGATGGTATCGGTCTTGAGCATCTCCTGAGGTGTGCCCTGGAAGACAACTTCACCTCCCTTGCGTCCCGCCTTCGGACCGATATCTACTATCCAGTCGGCAGCCCGCATCATATCTTCATCGTGCTCCACCACAATAACGGTATTGCCCAGGTCGCGAAGTTCCTTCAGACTGTTGAGCAGACGTTCATTGTCGCGCTGGTGCAGACCGATGCTCGGCTCATCGAGGATATAGAGTACATTGACCAGCTGGCTACCAATCTGAGTAGCCAGACGGATGCGCTGGCTCTCGCCACCCGAGAGAGAAGCCGACTGGCGGTTGAGCGAGAGATAATTGAGTCCCACATCGAGGAGGAAGGTGACGCGTGAGCGCAACTCCTTGATGATTTCGTGAGCTACCTTCGCTTTCATCGAAGGCAGATGCTGTTCCACTTCTTCGAGCCAATCGCGCAGTTCATCGATGTCGAGACTGGCTACTTCGGATATATTCTTATCCCAGATCTTGAAAGAGAGCGATTCCTTTTTGAGTCGCAAGCCATGGCATTCAGGACATTCGATGGTCGAGATAAACTGGTCGGCCCATTTCTTGCCCGCCGCACTCTCGTCATCCTCCATCACCTTCTGCAGGTAGTCGATGATGCCATCGTAGGCGCAGAAATAGTCGGTAGAGGTATGCACCTTTTCCTTTTCTATCTTCACGTTTTCGAGCGAACCATAGAGAATTTCCTGCATGGCATCGCCCGGAATCTCACAGATAGGTGTCTTCAGGTTGAGGTCATACTTGCTGAGCAATGATTCTATCTGCCAGAAAATCATCTGGTTCTTGTATTTGCCGAGCGGAGCGATGCCGCCTTCATGGATGCTGAGTTTATCATCGGGAATTACCTTCTTGATATCGATCTGGTTCACCTTCCCCAGACCCTTGCAATGCGGACAGGCACCTTCGGGAGAGTTGAAGGAGAACATGTTAGGAGCTGGATCCTGGTAGGCGATACCCGTTACAGGGTCCATGAGACGCTTGGAGTATGTCTTGGCCTCCTTGGCACCTTTCTCTAGAACCATTACCATGCCGTCGCCCTGTTTCATAGCCGTTGCCACACTCTTGCGGATGCGTTCCTCATCTTCTACCTTCACCACCAGTTTATCGACCACAGCTTCTATATTGTGGTTCTTGTAGCGGTCGGTTTTCATATTGGGAACGATTTCGAGGATGTTGCCGTCGAGTCGCACATAGAGATACCCCTTTCTGCGCATACTTTCGAAGAGTTCGCGGTAATGACCCTTGCGCTGGCGTACGAGGGGAGCGAGCAGGAAGATAGCCTTGCCCTTATAATCGCTGAGAATCATGTCGATGACCTGTTCCTCGGTATATTTCATCATCTCCTCGCCACTCTGATAGCTGTATGCAGTACCGGCGCGGGCATAGAGCAGACGGAGATAGTCGTAAATCTCGGTGGTAGTGCCCACGGTAGAGCGGGGATTCTTGTTGGTGGTTTTCTGTTCTATGCTGATGACTGGACTCAATCCCGTAATCTTATCAACATCCGGGCGTTCCATATTACCCAGGAAGTTGCGGGCATAGGCAGAGAATGTTTCGATATATCTGCGCTGACCTTCGGCAAAGATGGTGTCGAAGGCCAGTGAACTCTTGCCCGAACCCGAGAGTCCGGTAATTACGGTGAGGGAATCACGCGGAATCTCCACATCTATGTTCTTGAGGTTGTGAACCCGTGCGCCCCATACATTTATCTTTTCTTCTGAATTCATATTCCAATTCTGCTAATTGCTGTTTGCCTAATAGTTACTGTTCTGCTCTTCGGTATAACCTCTGAGCAGGTTGACATCACGTTTGATGTTATACACCACGCCATCTGCTCCCTTCGCCTTGACGAGACAGAAGTAGACACCCTCCTTGACCGGTTTTCCGCGGTAGGTGCCATCCCATCCCGTGGCAGGGTCGGTCCATTCATAGAGTTTCTGTCCCCACCTATTATATATATAGGCGTGGAACTCCTCAATGTTCCGGTAACCATCCTTGGGCTTATAGATGTCGTTGATGCCATCGCCATTTGGAGAGAAGGCATTCGGCATGAGAAGAGAACTGACCTTGGTCGTCTCTTCTGTGTTGTCCTCCTCGTCGTCGTTGACTTCCTGAGCGTGTAATTGACACGTCAAAAGTGGCAACATGATGCAAAGTAATGCTATTTTTCGTCTCATTTCTAAAATAATTTGTGCAAAGATAATAAAAAGATGAGAGATATTGCGTCAGATGCAAGATTTTTTGTATTTTTGCAGATGAAAACATGAAATATTTGAAGATATCGTTAAAAAAATCTTGAGATATGAGACAAAAAATGAGATATTTCCTGCTGTTCGTTGGGCTTATGCTCAGTGTCAGCATTGGCGCGCAGACTGTAAAATGGCGCGACATTTACACAGTTAAGAAGAAAGATACCATCTTTGGTATCGCCAATAAATATGGATTGAGCCTTCCTGAACTGATGGATGCCAATCCGGAGATGAAGCGTGAGGGATACATGCTGCAGAAGGGAGCTACGCTCTTTATTCCATACACCAAAGACCAGAAGAATCCTAATCAGGTGAACGGTCAGAAGTCGGGGAATGGGGCGACGGTTCAGAAAACTGCTACAGCTCCGGCAACCTCAAAGGCTGCTGTTGCCAGAAATGCGGTAAAGGTAGGCGTGATGTTACCTTTGCATAATGTTGATGGCGACGGCAAGCGAATGGTGGAGTATTACCGCGGTTTGCTGCTGGCTTGCGAAACCCTGAAACAGCAGGGCGCCGATATAGATGTGCGTGCCTGGAACGTTCCTATTGATGCTGATATCCGGAATACACTCTTGCAGGAGGGCGCTAACCAATGCGACATCATCTTTGGTCCACTTTATACCAAGCAGGTGGCTCCGCTGACCAACTTCTGCAAGACCTACGGCATCAAACTGGTGATTCCGTTCTCTATCAGCGGAGATGATGTAGAAAGAAACAAAGAGATTTTCCAGGTTTATCAGAGCGATGATGCGCTGAATGATGCGACCATCAAGGCATTCCTGAGCCGTTTTACCAATGTGCATCCTATCTTTGTAGACTGCAATGATTCTACTTCGAGAAAGGGCAACTTTACGTTTGGTCTGCGCAAGGAACTGGAACGCAGGAAAATCAATTATAGCATCACCAATGTGAATTCAAGTATCGATCAGTTTGCCAAGGCTTTCATGCCTTCCAAGCAGAATGTGATAATCCTGAATACGGGACGTTCGCCACAGTTGACTCTGGTATTGAACAAACTCGACGAATTTGATGCGAAGTATCCGGGTGCAGCCATTTCTCTCTTCGGCTATACCGAATGGCTGATGTATGCCAAGTATAATCTGGAAAGATTCTATAAGTATGATACTTATATCCCTTCCACCTTCTATTATAACCCGAACTCAGCACAGACCAAGGCGCTTGAGAGCCGTTATGAGCGATGGTTCCATCAGCCTATGATGGTGGCACAGCCAAGATTCGCCATCACCGGTTTCGATCACGGAATGTATCTGATTCAGGGTGTCAAGAGATATGGCAAGAACTTTACAGGTGAGCGCCAGCAGATGACTTACCAGCCCGTGCAGACTCCACTCCGTTTCGAGAAGACCAGTAGAGGAGGATACAAGAACAAGAGTTTCCAGTTGATTCACTATACCTTTAATCATCAGATAGAGGCGGTGAAGTACTAGTTTACAGTTTACAATTTATAGTTTACAATTTATAGTTGATAATGAATAGAAATATTGGGTTGCTGATTCTGATGCTCATCTTCGGAATTCCAGTTTCGGCACAGATAGGAGAGCATCGTAATGATTTCGCCATCGGTTTTAATGGGGGCTATATGATGAGTAGCGTAGGATTCACACCCGAGGTACAGCAGAAGCAGCACGGCGGACTGACGGGCGGTTTCTCGATGAGATATACCTGTGAGAAATATTTCAAGACCATCTGTTCTATCTATGCCGAGGTAAACTATGCGCAGGCAGGATGGGAAGAGGATATCCTGGATAAGGAGAATAATCCGGTGATTATAACCGAAACCAAAGAGGCGATGGCTTACAAGCGTACCATCAACTATATTCAGGTGCCAATCTTCGCGCATCTGGCATGGGGTAGGGAGACAAGAGGACTGAATATCTTCGTGAATGCCGGTCCGCAGTTTGGTCTCTATCTGAGTGATTCGCAGAAGACCAATTTCTCGGTAGAGCACATGCCGGCAACCGACAATAACCGTGTAAGTCCGGTGGTGGCTCAGGATACAATGGCAGTCAAGAACAAGCTTGATTATGGTATCGCCCTGGGTCTCGGTGCTGAATACAGTATTCCGAAGGTGGGGCATTTCCTTGCCGAAGCCCGATACTACTATGGTCTGGGAAATATCTACGGTGCTTCTAAGCGTGATTATTTCGGAAAGAGTAATTATGGACAGATTGTTCTGAAACTCTCTTATCTCTTTGATATCACCAGAACGAAGAACGTGAAACGGAAATAGATGATAATTAATAATAGATAATTAATAATGATAACGGGTTTATCATTTATGTTTTAAAAAAAATGAGTACAACAGAAAAAATGCAGATGAAATTGAGCGTCTCTAAGTCAGCTCGCTGGACCGCCCTCCTCATCGTGAGTATCACGATGATGTTTGGTTACTTTTTTACAGATGTGATGTCTCCACTGGAGCCTCTCTTGACAGCAGCCAAGGGAGCAGAGAATGGTCTCGGACTCGGATGGAATTCGGATGAGTACGGCTTCTTCTCTGGAGCTTACGGATACTTCAATGTGTTCCTCCTGCTCCTCTTCTTCGGTGGTCTTATCCTCGATAAGTTTGGCATCCGTTTCACTGGTATCCTCTCTACCGTCTTGATGTTTGGTGGAGCCTTGTTGAAGTGGTATGCTTTAGGTCATGAGTTTGACGGAATGGTTGCTGTACCATTCTTCGGTACTTACAGTACGCAGGTAGTGATAGCTGCTCTTGGCTTTGCCATCTATGGTGTAGGATGCGAGATATGCGGTATCACAGTGAGCAAGGTCATCGTGAAGTGGTTTACGGGCCATGAGTTGGCTCTGGCAATGGGTGTACAGGTAGCTACGGCTCGTTTGGGAACTGCTGCAGCTCTGAGTGCTTCTCTTCCTTTTGCCAAGGCAATGGGTGGAGTATCTGCTTCTGTTGCTTTAGGTGCCGTATTGCTTTGTGCTGGTGTACTGGTTTATCTGGTTTATTGTGTGATGGACAAGAAGGAGGATGCTTCTGCAGCAGCTGTAGCTACAGAACCGGAAGAAGGTTTCAAGTTTTCAGACTTGGGTGGTTTGTTCAAGACAACAGGTTTCTGGTATGTGGCATTCCTTTGCCTGATGTTCTATGCCGGTGTATTCCCATTCCTGAAGTTTGCCACCAAACTGATGATTTTCAAGTATGGTGTGGATGCTAATTTGGCAGGTCTGATTCCTGCGATGTTGCCATTCGGTACCATCTTCCTCACACCGCTCTTCGGTAGTATATACGATAAGTATGGCAAGGGTGCTACGCTGATGATTATCGGCAGTTGCCTCCTGACCTTTGTACACGTCATGTTTGCCCTGCCAATCAACTCATGGGTGCTTGCCATCGTGCTGATGCTCATCCTGGGCATTGCATTTGGACTGGTACCATCAGCCATGTGGCCATCTGTGCCAAAGATTATCCCAATGAAACTCTTAGGAACTGCATACGCCCTTATCTTCTATATCCAGAACATCGGACTGGCTCTCATTCCGGTATGGATTGGAAAGGTGAACCAGGCTAACACGGGTGCTGATGGTGTTATCGACTATACCCAGACGATGACTATCTTTGCAGCCTTCGGTGTGATTGCTATTATCATCTCTTTCCTCCTCTTGTTTGAAGATAAGAGAAAGGGATATGGTTTGCAGAAGCCTAATGTGAAATAAGTGAAGAGTGAAAGTATAATTTTTAAAAGAAAGGAAATAACCATGAATGCGACACCTGAATCATTGATTAAGGACTATGCTGACCCGATAGAGCAGCAGGAGATAGACAAGTTTGTATGTTCTGAGATGGGCAGACAGATACACCGGTATATCAAGGGTATGTCGGGTACCAAGCAAGCTATGTTGAAATTTGAGGAAAGGCTAGCCAGCCTCTCTGTACCAGAGAAGGAGAAGGCGATAGCCAAGTATATTGATCTGAACAGAAAAGCATTGGATGGTCTTGACTTGAAGATGATTCTGGTCCGTTCGGTAGCCAACTATTGTGACACCTTCCAGTATATGCTGGATTTTGTCAACGATAAGCGCAAGATGGTTTTCTATTACCAGCGCATCAAGGCGAAATACATTCAATATCATGAAGTATTTGAGCAAGATGGCAAGTTTGGTATGAAAGATCATCAAGGCAATATCATGCTCTCGCCAACTTATGATTTCTTGCGCACCTGCTACATTTATAATGATGACTTGAGCATCATGCCGGTAATAGCTGAGAAGAATGGCAAGATGGGACTGGTAATGCCGGATGGTAACGATACGGTAGTGGCGGATTTCCTTTACGACGAAATTTGCTTGCGTGATGAATATCCTTACTTCGAAGCATCCCGTGAAGGTACCAGTGGCTTTATTGATAAGTTTGGAAACTTTGTTAATAGTTAATAGTTAACAGTTTATAGTTAATAGAGAAAGGGCAATCAGATTGGGATGAACCAACTGATTGCCCCTTTTTACTTTCGTTGCTATGAGCAACTTGGTTTTATCTATTTTTCTCTCGTCTTCAAACCTTAGTGAAGAAAAGCAAAAGAATTCTTCACTCTTCACTTAACTTATCCCAAGTACTTCATCAAGATTTTGATCTTACCGCTATCACGGAGCTTGATGATACTCTTTTCGCGAATCTGGCGAACACGCTCACGGGTAAGGTTGAACTCGCTACCGATTTCCTCCAAACCCTTCTCGTGGCAGCCTATACCATAGCAGTAGCACAGAATCTTGCGCTCACGGTCTTTCAATACAGAGTTGAGAACGCGGTCAAGCTCGCTCGCCATAGACTCGAAGTCAACACCCCTGTCGGTACGGCTGTCATCACCCGAAGCCATCACGTCGACCATCGCATTGTCATCATCATCGCTACCGAATGGAGCATCGATACTCATATGGTGATTATCTGCCTTGATAGTCTGGTCGATTTTGCTTTCTTCCATCTTTGTGATTTGAGCGAGCTCAGCAACAGAAGGTTTGCGCTGGTTCTCCTGCTCAAACTTACTGATTTCTGCACTAATCTTACTCAATGCACCTACCTGGTTCAAAGGCAGGCGAACGATACGGCTCTGCTCGGCAATAGCTTGCAGGATGCTCTGACGAATCCACCATACGGCGTATGAGATAAACTTAAAGCCGCGGGTCTCGTCAAACTTTTCAGCAGCCTTTACCAAACCGATGTTACCCTCGTCGATGAGGTCGGTAAGAGAAAGACCTTGGTGCTGATATTGCTTAGCAACAGATACAACGAAACGAAGGTTTGCTTTTACCAATTTCTCCTTGGCACGTTCTCCCTCACGACCGCCTTTGCGAATCTTCTGGGCAAGTTCGATTTCTTCATCGATAGAGACCATAGGCTCTCTACCAATCTCCACCAAGTACTTGTCGAGTGCTTCACTGGAACGGTTGGTTATACTCTTACTAATCTTAAGTTGTCTCATAAATATCCTTTTACCTTTCTATTTAGAATTTTTTGAAGTATTTTTGTGTATCCCGAAACCTCCTCATGGTTTCGGGGTGCAAAGGTACGAAAAAAAATGCAATTACGTTGTAATATAAACGGATTTTTTTTATCTGATTTGTCTGTTTTTTAGAATTTTAGCCGGTTCCTAGTAGAAAAATGCTATGTGAAGTGCGCTTTTTGGTGCAATAAGTTTGAAATATGGAATAATTTATGTATCTTTGCACAAAAATTGCGAGAAAAGAATAACTAAATAATAAAATAACAACAAAACAAAAAATTATGTTTGAGAATCAACCAAAAGGTCTGTGGGCCTTAGCTTTGGCAAACACGGGTGAGCGTTTCGGCTATTACACCATGCTTGCTGTGTTCTTGCTTTATTTGCAGGCCAACTTCGGTTTTGAAACCGGATTGGCAAGTACTATTTACTCTACATTCCTGATGATGGTTTATTTCCTTCCTATCATCGGTGGTATCGCAGCCGACAAGTTTGGCTTTGGACGTATGGTTACCACAGGTATCTTCATCATGTTCATCGGCTATCTTGTTCTCTCACTTCCTCTTGGCAAGGAAACCGTTGCCGTTGCTGCTATGGGTATTTCACTTATTCTCATCGCTTTGGGAACCGGTCTGTTCAAGGGTAATCTGCAGGTGATGGTAGGCCGTCTCTATGATGAGCCACAGTATGCCAGCAAACGTGATTCCGGTTTCTCACTCTTCTATATGGCTATCAACATCGGTGCTATGTTTGCTCCTACTGCTGCCATCAAGATTATGAAGTGGGCGCAGGAGAGCCTGAGCGTGTCGGTGGAAGATTCATACCACTTCGCATTCGCTGTGGCTTGTGCTTCACTGATTTTCAGTATCGCTATCTACTATGCCTTCAGCTTTACATACAAGCATGTTCTTGCTTCTGAGACCAAGAGTAAGGATGATAAGACTTCTGCCAAGGAGACAAACGAACTTTCTAAGGCTGAGACCAAGGAGCGTATCATCTGCCTCTGTCTCGTATTCGCTGTGGTTATCTTCTTCTGGATGGCTTTCCATCAGAACGGTAATACATTGACACTCTTTGCCCGCGATTATACACAGAAGACTTCAGAGGGTCTGCAGTCAATGGCGTTCGATGTTACCAACCTCGTAGCCTGCATCTTCGTGGTTTACGGTTGCTTCGGTCTGGCACAGAGCAAGACTGGCAAGGGTAAGGGCATCTCTCTTGGTGTCATCGTTGCTGCCATCGCTTTTCTTTTCTACAAGTACAGCAACCTTGAAGGTGCCGTAGATGTTGAGGCTCCTATCTTCCAGCAGTTCAACCCATGCTATGTAGTGGCATTGACACCAGTGAGCGTTGCTTTGTTCTCATGGCTTCACAAGATTGGCAAGGAGCCTACATCGCCAGAGAAGATTGGTTTGGGTATGCTCGTTGCTGCTCTCGGTTTTGTATGGATGGCTGTAGGTTCTATGGGTTTGGAGCTTCCTTTGACGCAGGGCGATCCTGCTACAGAGGGTACACGTGTAAGTGCTAACCTCCTCATCTCTACATACCTCATCCTTACATTCGCAGAGCTTCTGCTTTCTCCAATCGGTATTTCGTTTGTATCGAAGGTTGCTCCTCCAAAGTATGCTGGTTTGATGATGGGTCTCTGGTTTGGTGCAACAGCCATCGGTAACCAGTTGGTTATGATTCCTGGCATCATGTGGGGTCAGAACTTCAACCTCATTGCCATCTGGGGTGTTCTCGCCGGTATCTGTCTGGTTTCAGCTCTCTTCATCTTCTCTATCATCAAGAAATTGAATCGCGTAAGCTAAATCAAAAATATCATATATATAAAAAAGGCTTGCTTCATTACGGAGCAAGCCTTTTTTATTTGTTATTTCTTCAACCACTTGTCTAACCAGCCGAAGAAAGTGCGCTGCCAGAGCACGCCGTTCTGTGGCTTCAATACCCAGTGGTTCTCATCAGGATAGATGAGGAGCTCGGCTGGGATGCCACGCATGCGGGCTGCATTGAAGGCGCCCATGCCCTGGTTGGCATTGATACGGTAATCCTTTTCGCCGTGGATGCAGAGGATTGGAGTATCCCACTTGTCTACAAACTTATGAGGACTGTTCTCGTAGATCTTCTTGGCGTTGGCACTCTGGTCCTTGTTCCAGTAAGCATCCTCGTATTCCCAGTTAGAGAACCAAGCCTCCTCTGTATCGGTGTACATGCTCTCCAGGTTGAAAGCACCATCGTGAGAGAGGAATGCCTTGAAACGCTTGTTGTGATGACCGGCGAGATAGTATACAGAGAAACCACCGAAACTGGCACCGACACAACCCAGACGATCCTTGTCTACGTAAGGAAGATTGTTGGCAGCATCATCAATAGCTGAAAGATAATCGTTCATGCACTGGCCTGTCCAGTCGCCAGAAATCTCTTCGTTCCATGCGCTTCCGAAACCAGGGAGACCGCGGCGGTTTGGCAATACGACAACATAGCCGTTGGCTGCCATAATCTGGATGTTCCAGCGGTAGCTCCAGAACTGGCTTACCGGACTCTGAGGACCACCCTCGCAGAAGAGAAGGGTAGGGTACTTCTTGTTGGCATCGAAATTAGATGGCAACATGATCCATACCAGCATCTGCTTGCCGTCGGTAGTCTTTACCCAACGCTGCTCACACTTACCCAGATTCAACTGGTTCAGAATATGGTCGTTCTCGCGGGTAATCTGCTCTACCTTGGTACTCTTGGCATCCTTGCCTGGAGTTACTATGTAGATATCAGTAGGATGACTCATGCTAGCCTTGGTAGCAAGAAGCTTGTTGCCGTTGTTGGCAAGCGAGATGCTTCCGTAGTCAGCCCACTCGTTGGTAATCTGCTTTACTTCGCCCTTGAAGTTAGCCTGATAGAGGTTCAGGGTTCCGTGCCATACACCGATGAAACTGAGGCTCTTGTTATCCTTGTTCCATACGAAGCCCTCTACGCTAGAGTCGAACTTCTCTGATACATAGTTCTTCTTGCCGGTAGCGAGTTCGTAAACACAGAGGCGGTTGCGATCGCTCTCGTAGCCATCGCGAGCCATGCTCTGCCAAGCGATGTACTTGCCGTCAGCAGAGAACTGAGGGTTTACGTCGTAACCCGGATTGTTCTTCAGATTCTCAGGAGCGTTGACAGCCTGGTTCTTCATGCTCTTGGTAGCATCAATCTTAGGCTCTACATAGCCAGCCTCCTTGCAGAGGTTCTTAGTCTCGCGCGTACCTATATTATATAGATAGATATCAGAATCGGTAGAGATGGCATACTGAACGCCCTCCTTCTTACGGCAGGTATAGGCGATGGTCTTGGAATCTGGACTCCATGCCAGCTGCTCGATGCCACCGAATGGAGCCATAGGGCACTCGAATGGTTCATCCTTCAGGATGTCTTCGCCGGCATTGATGGTACCGTCTTCAGCCACATCAGCCACGAAAGGATGGAGAAGGCTCTCTACGTAATGGTCCCAGTGGCGATAGTTCATATCAGTTACGAGACGGCCGGTAGCCAATGGGAGATCAGAAGGATTCTCCTTGATGGTTCCGTGGTAAGGGAGTTCCTTGATGAGGATTACCTTCTTGCCGTCAGGAGAGAAGCGGAAGCCCTGGATGCCCAACTTGTCGTTGGTGAGCTGCTTTCTGCCTGTACCGTCAGGGTTCATGCTCCAGAGCTGTCCGTCGCGGATGAAGGCAATCTTCTGTCCGCCCTGAATCCAGGCAGCATCTGTTTCGCTCTTTGCATCGGTGGTCAATGCCTTCTGGTTCTTGCCGTTGACATCCATGATGAAGAGCATCTGATGCCCCTTGTTCTCCTTTACACTGTAGTAACCCACCTGGTACACCACCTGCTTGCCGTTAGGCGAAGCTTCGGCGCCACCGATACGTCCCATTGCCCAGAGAGCCTCAGGAGTCATCAGGTGGTTTTCTACCTTGATGTCATTTTTCTGAATCATAGTCTGTGCATCAGCAGCTGTGCCCATCGTGAGAGCCGCAGCAGCTAAAATCATAGCTTTAATCATGTTTCTAATTTTACTGTTATAATGTTGCTTTGTTGTTATGTATCCTATTTGTCTTAAATCTGCTCCAAAGCCTGCTTGATATCATCGAGGATGTCTTCTACATCTTCGATACCTACGGAGAGGCGAATCAGATCTGGCGCAACACCTGCTTCCTTCAGCTGCTCTTCGCTGAGCTGGCGATGGGTGTGACTGGCTGGATGGAGCACACAGGTGCGGGCATCGGCTACATGGGTTACGATGTTGATCATGTCGAGAGAATCCATAAACTTGATGGCTGTTTCGCGATCTCCCTTCAATCCGAAGGCGATAACACCACAGGTGCCGTTTGGCATATACTTCTGGGCAAGCGCATGATACTCATCGCCCTCCAGACCGCTATAATGAACCCAAGCCACACGCTCATCGTTCTGCAGGAACTCTGCCACCTTCTGTGCATTTGCACAATGCTGGCGCATACGGAGGTGGAGACTCTGAAGACCGAGGTTGAGGATGAATGAATTCATTGGGGCAGGGATGCTGCCGAGATCGCGCATCAGCTGAGCTACGAGTTTGGTGGTGTAGCCCATCTTGCCGAAAGCCTTCACATAGGTCAGACCATGGTAGCTGTCATCCGGTGTGCAGAGACCTGGGAACTTATCAGCATGAGCCATCCAGTCGAAGTTGCCGCTATCTACTACCACGCCACCTACCTGTGAAGCGGTACCATCCATATATTTGGTAGTACTGTGGGTAACGATGTCGGCACCCCATTCGAATGGGCGGCAGTTGATAGGCGTAGCGAAAGTGTTGTCAACGATGAGAGGTACCCCATTCTTGTGAGCAATACGTGCAAACTTCTCGATGTCGAGTACAGCGCAGCCCGGGTTGCTGATGGTTTCGCCGAAAACAACCTTGGTGTTAGGGCGGAAAGCCTTCTGGATTTCTTCTTCGCTATCGTTCGGATTCACGAAAGTACACTCAATGCCGAGCTTCTTCAGGGTTACACCGAAGAGATTGAAGGTACCACCATAAATCTCATTAGATGTAACGATATGGTCGCCCGCTTCGCAGATGTTGAACACAGCATAGAAGTTGGCAGCCTGACCGCTGCTGGTTAATACGGCTCCCACGCCACCTTCGAGTTCGGCAATCTTCTTAGCCACAACATCGTTGGTAGGGTTCTGGAGACGGGTATAGAAGTAGCCTTCCTTCTTCAGGTCGAAGAGCATAGCCATCTCCTCAGAGTTGTCATACTTGAAAGTAGTGCTTTGATAAATTGGCACTTCAATAGGTTCGCCGTTCTTTGGCTCATAGCCTCCCTGCACGCAGATAGAGGCGGTACGTAATTTTTTTTTCATTTGTTGGTTATGTTTTTTTTAAAACTTCATGTTTTTGCGATATGACATGTTATGCTGCCCATTGCAAGATGCAAAGATACGGCAAATCCTTGAGAATTAAGAATAATTTGCGTAAAACATTGTTCTATAGCCAGTTTTTTTTGTACTTTTGCAGTCAAATTTGCAAAATAACAGCGATATAGTTTTATTTAAAGTAGTATGAAGATAGGTTTCGATAACGAGAAGTATCTGAAGATTCAGTCAGAACACATCAAGGAGAGAATCTCACAGTTTGACGGAAAGCTTTACCTCGAATTGGGCGGTAAACTTTTTGACGATCACCATGCCAGCAGAGTTTTGCCGGGGTTCCAGCCTGACAGCAAACTGCGTATGTTCCAGAAAATCAGCGATAGCATCGAGATTGTTATTGTGATTAGTGCAGCCGATATAGAGAAGAACAAGAAGCGTGCCGACTTGGGCATTACATACGATGAGGACGTGTTGCGCCTTCGTGGTGAGTTCCAAAACCGTGGTTTCATGGTGGGGTCTGTTGTCATCACTCATTATAATGGCCAGCCTGCCGCCATCGCCTTCAAACAGCGTCTGGAGCGCGAAGGCATCAAGACTTACTGCCATTATCTCATCGAGGGCTATCCTCATAACGTGAGTCTGATTGCCTCTGACGAGGGCTTCGGTCAGAACGATTATGTTGAAACAGAGCGTCCGCTGGTTATTGTTACTGCGCCGGGGCCTGGCAGCGGTAAGATGGCGGTTTGCCTGAGTCAGCTTTATAATGAGAACAAGCGTGGTGTGCGTGCCGGTTATGCCAAGTTTGAGACATTCCCTGTGTGGAATCTCCCATTGAAGCATCCTGTGAACATCGCATACGAGGCTGCTACTGCCGATCTGAACGATGTGAATATGATTGACCCGTTCCATCTGGAGGCTTATAACAAGATAGCCATCAACTATAACCGTGATGTAGAGATTTATCCTGTGCTCAATGCGCTGTTCGAGGGTATCTATGGTAGCAATCCATACAAGTCGCCTACAGATATGGGTGTGAACATGGTAGGTTTCTGTATCTCTGATGATGAGGCTTGCTGCGAGGCATCCAAGAATGAGATTGTCCGCCGTTACTATGCGGCTACCAACAAGATGGCGGCTGGTGCTTGCAATGATGATGAGATCAATAAGATTCAGATGCTCTTCAATCAGGCTAAGATTACTACTGATTACCGCAAGGTGACGGTAGCTGCCAAGAATCATAAGAAGGAGACGGGTCATACCTCTTCTGCCATTGAGTTGGAGGATGGTACCATTATCTGCGGTCATAGCAGCGAGTTGCTGGGCTGTAGTGCCGCCTTGCTCCTGAATGTTACCAAGCAGTTGGCAGGCATCGACCATGAATTGAAGCTGATTCCTCAGTCGATGATTGAGCCTATCCAGCATACTAAGGTGAATTATCTCGGTGGTCACAATCCTCGTCTTCATACGGATGAGGTTTTGGTAGCTCTTTCTGTTCTTTCAGAGAATGATGAGAACTGCAGGAAGGCATTGGAGCAGTTGCCTAAGCTTCGCGGCTGTCAGGCTCATTGCACCGTGATGCTGAGTGATGTGGACCAGAAAATCTTCAAGAAGCTCGGTGTGGATATCACCTGCGAGCCGGTATTGAAGAAGTAAATTAGCTTAAAATAAAATACCCCCGAAAAGGTATAATTAATAATATCATTTAACAAATTATACCTTTTCGGGGGTAATATTATGCGTTTTTGGCTGGAGTAACTCCTGTCACATTAGCTAGCGTGTCACGGATAAAACCATTGATGGTTGTTCCTGCTTGCATTGCCATCATCGCAATACGACTATGGATTTCAGGAGTTATGCGGATATTTAAGTTGCCACTATAAGGTACACGAGGTGCCTTACCATTGGCTTTACATAAGGCAAGATAGTCATCTATTGCGCCTTCAAAATCCTTGCGTAATTCATTAACGTCTTGACCTTCGTAGGTAATCATATCCTTGCTCATTCCGAGAACCTTACCATATAGGCAATTGTCCTTCTCGCTATAATCTACGCTACCTGTATAACCTTTGTATTTTAATAATCCCATATTATGTTCCTCCTATTTGTTTATGTATCCGACTGCAAATGTAACTAAAAATAGTTACACAGCCAAGTATTTGGAGCTTTTTAACAATCTTTTCCTGGCTTTTAGTATGTAATCCTACAAAAAAAAGCGTAATGAACACCTTTTTGAGGTAATCCATTACGCTTTCATTTTTATCTAGAAAACTTTATTTTCCGAGATTATTCTTTTTCTCGTTCAGTTCTGCCTGCTTGCGCATCATCTCTTCCTGCTGCTTGCGCTGCATCTCCTGGAGAGCTTGCATTCTTGCCATCAGGCCGCTTGCCTTCTTAGGGTTGTTCTTGTTTTCCTGATAGCGCTTCTCAAGGATGGCGAGGAGTTTCTCGTCGTCGGTTGTCTTGCGCAGGGTCCACATGATTGCGGCACTGAAGAACAATGAGATGAAGTAGTAGAAGTTCAGACCGGCTGAGTAGTCATTGAACATGAAGAAGAACATCAATGGCATGAGATACATCATCCACTGCATCATCTTCATCTGCTCTGCCTGCTGACCTACCATCTGGTCGCGCTGCTGACGCATGGTCATCCAAGAGTACAACAGGTTGGCTACACAGAACAGGATACAGGTCAAACTCAAGTGGTCGCCAATCAGCCAGATGTTGGTGTTCCATTCGATGATTGGGTCGAAGGTACTCAAGTCGTTCATCCACAGGAACTTCTCACCACGAAGCTGGATGGCATTAGGTACGAAGTTGAACATCGCAACCCAAACCGGCATCTGAATCAGCATAGGCAAGCAACCGGATAATGGGCTTACACCATACTTGGCATATTCCGCCATCATCGCCTGCTGCTTCTGCATCTGGTCCTCAGGCTTGTTATACTGAGCTGTAGCAGCTTCGAGTTTTGGTTTCAGCACGCGCATCTTGGCTGAACTCATGTAGCTCTTCTTCACCATAGGGTAGGTGATGAGCTTGAGGAGCAAGGTGATGAGAATCAATACGATACCCATTGGGAACACGTTGCTCAACCAGTCGAATACGTAGAGTGTGAAGAAACGGTTGATCCAGCGGATGATAGGCCATCCCAGGTATACGAGCTTCTGGAATTCCAAGTCCTTGCCGAAGGTGCTTTCCTTCTCGGTATTCTTCAGAATCTGGAAGTCGTTAGGACCGAAGTAGAACTCAAACTCAGATGCCTTCTTACCGGTTGGGTCGAAAGCTGTCTTCATCTTAGCCTGGAACTGCTTCAGATAGCCCGAACCCTTCTCCTGAGGGATAGATGTCATGAAAGCATCCTTCTCGAAGTTATCCTTTGCTACGATGATGGCAGAGAAGAACTGGTTCTTGAAAGATACCCAGTCGATGCTTTCTTCTATTTTCTCGTCAATCTTCTCGCTACCTTCGTTGAGGTGGTCGGTACCGCCTTCTACATTATGGTAGGTGAGGGTAGTGTAGCGGTTTTCGAACATGAAACCACGTTCCTGCTGGCGTGCCTTGTCGCTCCAGTCAACATCCATCTTATTATAATTAGGTGAGAACAGACCCGCCATGCCATTTGCCTGAAGGCTCATGTGCAGCATGTAGTCATCGCCCAACGTATAAGTCAGGGTGAGCGTCTTGCCTTCATCAGCCACAGCGGTCATGGTTACAGACTTGTCGGTCACGTTGGATGGAGTGAAGTAAAGATCGCTGGTGATGATGTTGGCCTCCTTAGCCTCGAGCATGAACTTGAGGCTCTGGTCGTTACCGTCGAAGAGGGTTACGTCCTTGGCATCAGCCGAACCGTCTTTCACCTGTAGGTTGTGTCCCACATAGCCCTTGATGACAGCCTTCTCTACAGTAGCACCCTTGGTGTTGAGTGTTAATTCTACCTTCTCGTTTTTCAATACAATCTTCTTAGCCTGGCCTTTGAGTGCCGAATAGAAGAGGGCGGTTGAGTCAGCCTCAACCTTTGCTTTGGCATTAGTCTGGCGCTTAGCAGCGGCAGCCTTGCTGGCCTTTTCCATCTCGGCATGTTTAGCCTTGGCGATGGAGTCCTGAACAAATGCCGCTCTCTGTTCTTCGGCAGATGGCTGGTTATACCAGCTAAAGCCAATCAGTACTACGGCAATCAGGAGGAAACCGATAATGTTGTTCTTGTTCATTTTTTTAATTTGAAATTAAAGGAGTAAAGGGGATCACTCCTTTAACTCCTAATATTTACTTTTTGTTTTCTATTGCTGTCTTTACGAAATCCATGAAAAGTGGATGTGGTTTCAGCACCGTACTCTGGTATTCAGGATGATACTGTGTACCTACGTACCACTTCAAGCCTGGGATTTCTACGATTTCTACCAGGTCGCTCTCAGGGTTTCTGCCTACGCACATCATGCCGTTCTTCTCGAATTCCTGCTGGAACTCGTTGTTGAACTCATAGCGGTGGCGATGGCGTTCCTGAATATGCTCCTTCTTGTAGATATTGAACACGCGTGAACCCTGTTTCAGCACACACTCGTAAGCGCCGAGACGCATGGTTCCACCCATGTTTGATATGTTCTTCTGCTCCTCCATGATGTCGATAACATTGTGTGGAGTCTTCTCGTCCATCTCGCGTGAGTTGGCATCCTTGTAGCCCAATACGTTGCGGGCAAACTCGATGACCATCATCTGCATACCCAGGCAGATGCCGAAGGTAGGGATGTCATGGGTGCGGGTATAGTGGGCGGCGATAATCTTGCCCTCAATGCCTCGCTGGCCGAAGCCTGGGCAGATGACGATTCCGTCCTGTCCCTTCAGCTGTTCTGCCACGTTCTCTTCTGTGAGATATTCTGAGTTGATGAAGGTAATCTTCACCTTGTGGTCGTTGTAGGTACCGGCATGCGAGAGACTCTCGCGGATACTCTTGTATGCATCCTGCAGGTCATACTTGCCTACGAGACCGATGTTTACCACCTCTGTAGCCTTGTTTCTGCGGTCGAGGAATGTCTTCCAAGGACCCAGCGCAGGTGTTTCGCCGATAGGCTCGCCCATCTTGCGGAGGATGGCGGTGTCGAGGCCCTGGTTCTGCATGTTTACAGGCACCTCGTAGATGCTAGGAAGGTCTTCGCTCTGAATCACGCAGTCCAGGTCTACGTTACAGAAACTTGCTACCTTCTTCATGATTCCCTCTTCGAGATGCTTTTCGGTGCGGAGAATCAGGATATCTGGCTGAATACCTACGCTCTGCAGTTCCTTCACGGAGTGCTGGGTAGGCTTTGTCTTCAACTCGCCTGCTGCCTTCAGATAAGGCACATAGGTAAGGTGAACGTTGATGGCGTTCTTGCCCAGCTCCCATTTCAGCTGTCGGATAGCCTCCATGTAAGGGGCGCTCTCTATGTCGCCGATGGTTCCGCCAATCTCGGTAATCACGAAGTCATAGTGATACTTCTTGCCGAGCAGCTTCACGTTGCGCTTAATCTCGTCGGTGATGTGAGGCACCACCTGGATGGTTTTGCCGAGATAATCGCCACGACGCTCCTTGTCGATGACTGCCTTGTAGATACGACCAGTGGTGAGAGAATTCGCTTTCGTAGTTTGAATGCCGGTGAATCGCTCGTAGTGTCCGAGGTCGAGGTCGGTCTCCATACCATCTACCGTTACGTAGCACTCACCATGCTCATACGGGTTCAGCGTACCCGGGTCGATGTTGATGTATGGGTCAAACTTTTGGATAGTAATGTTGTAACCTCTTGCTTGAAGAAGTTTACCGATGGATGAAGATATGATTCCTTTACCCAAAGAAGAAACCACACCACCAGTTACGAAGATGTACTTTGTTTCAGCCACGATATTTATAATTTAAATTAGAATAATTTGGGTGCAAAGTTACGACATTTTTGTGAAATGAGCAAAAATATTTCTAATAAAGGGCATAGATTTATGAATTATTTATTACCTTTGTGCCCAAAAATTATAAAATTAAGGTATGAAAATAAAATTTGGATTACTCGTTCTTGCGTTCCTTTCGGCTCTGACGCCTGTTTTTGCCCAGCGCAAATTGAAGAAGGTGGAGCCCGGAGAGGCATCGAAGAACAGGTTGGCTGAAATCTATGCTGACTCGCTCTTGATGTGCCGTCAGCGCATCGATTCCATGAAGATGGATTCCGGGGATAGCAGATATGCCCAGCTCTTTACGCCGCTCACCTTCTATCATGAGCCGGCAGCCCGCATGTTGCGACTCAAGCCTCAGGATGGGGTGAAGGATTCGCTCGGAACGATGCTCGACCAGACGCTGATGGAGGTATATCTCAAGCGTCCTGACCTGGTGCGCAATACTGAGTCTCATCTCAAGGAGGTGGGAGCACCGCTGGCTGCGCAGAGCAAACCGAAGAAGAATCATCCTGACATCGTAGAACAGGTGGCTCCGAAGGCGATTGAGGTGGATGCGGCGCCGATGGATATCGTTATCACCCGTCCTAACTTCTGGACCATAGGTGGCGATTATTATCTGCAGTTCCTGCAAAACTATGTTTCTGACAACTGGTATAAGGGTGGTGAGAGTAATTATTCGGTGCTCGGAAGAGTGACGATGTTTGCCAATTACAATAACAAGCAGAAGCTAAAATGGGATAATAAGGTGGAGATGCGCCTGGGTTATCAGACTTCGAAGGGTGATACGGTTCATACGCTGAAAACGAGCGATGATATGATACGATACACCGGAAAACTCGGTCTGCAGGCTTCTAAAAAGTGGTATTATACCATCCAGCTGATTGGTCAGACTCAGTTTACGCATGGTTACAAGAGTAATGACAAGACTGTTTATTCCGATTTCTTCTCGCCATTCAATCTGAACCTCTCTGTCGGTATGGATTATAATGTAGACTGGTTCAATCACCGCCTGAAGGGTAGTGCCCATCTGGCTCCTCTGGCTTTCAACTGGAAGTATGTGGGCAGAGCGTCGCTGGCTACGCGGTACGGACTGGATGAGGGGAAGCATGGCATGACCGATTATGGTTCTGAGTGTACCTTCGACCTGTCGTGGCAGATAGCGGATAATATCAAGTGGAAGACCCGTCTCTGGGGATACACCACTTACAAGCGTGCTGAAATAGAGTGGGAAAACACCATTACCTTCCAGTTTAACCGCTATATTTCTACCAACATCTTCCTCTATCCGCGTTTCGACGATGGTGTGAAGCGCAAGGATGATGATAGCTATTGGCAGTTTAAGGAATTCATGTCAGTAGGATTCTCTTATTCGTTCTAAGATAAGTAGTTGACAGTAAACACAATAAAGGCTCGTTCCTGTTGAGGAGCGAGCCTTTGTTGTATCTGTTAGAATCTGAAGCAAACCTCGGCATCTGCCATGGAGTAATTATGCTTCGCGAGTGTCTTGTCGTTGATGAGCGCATACTCGGTAAGGATAGAGATTCGCTTGCCGATGTGGAAGTTCAAACCTGCTTCATACTGGGTTCTCTGCATGTTGCTCTTGCCGTTAGGCTGATACATGTCGTAACGTGCCTTCACGTCGATACGGCTGTTCTTTGGCAGCTGAGCCAATGGAGCGATAACCAATCCATATACACCCTGTGCCTTGTCGCCAATCTTTGCATTCAGATTGCAGTCCTTGGCGTTGGCATCGTTGAAGTTGGTGATGCTCTTGGCAAAAGCCTTGCCGGTAGAGTGGATATACTCAGAACGTACAGTCCAGCCGTCTTTCTTGTATTCGAATGAGAAGGCATAGCGGTTTTGGCTGAGCTTGCGAACGCCAGAGCGTTTCTGAATGTCGGCAGTATAGGAGGCATCATGCTCGTCGGTCCAGGTTCCCTTTCTTGCATAAGAACCGGTCCATCCGAAGGCACCGATGCGCATGCCGCTTACAGGCATTACCCATACACCACCAATCACATTCTTCTGCTGGTCAACGTCCTTGGTATTGGTTCCCTGTCCGTTGAATACACCAATCTGATAGTGCAGCAGGTTTCTGCCATTGGCATTCTTGAGGAAATCGCCCTGGAACTGAAGACCGATGTCACGGCCGTTGGATGCATGTTCTCCGGCACGGTCGCTGAAACCAGCCAGCTTGCTCACGTTCTGTGAATATCCCATGAAGCCCTGGTCGATAGGGTGCATCGGATTCTCAAAGGTGAACGGGTTCTTGAACTGACCGATTTTCACCTTGAAGTATTCATATTTCTGCCATTCAGCAAACAGATCCACCATTCTCGGACTGGAACCGAGGGTAGAGGTATTGCCGTTGAACTGGATTTGAGTTTTCCAATAGAAGTCGCCTGCTATGCGACCTTCGAGAGCGATACGAGCCATACGGATGTTGAATGAGTTGGATTCAGCATCTTTCTGTCCGCTGTACTGATACTGGGTCATTCCATACCCCGATAATTTCACGTTGCTCAACCATGATGGTATTTCGATGGTCTGCTTCTGCTGGGCGCTGGCTGAGACCGAAGCTGCAGCCATGAGCGCCATGATGATGGTTTTCTTCATCTTGTTTCTATTTTGATTTCTAGGTTTATCTCTTTTCGAGCAATACCACGTTCTCTACGTGAGGGGTATGAGGGAACATGTCCACCGGCTGTACGGCAGCTACCTTATACTCCGCATCCATCAGCTGCAGGTCGCGAGCCTGGGTAGCCGGGTTGCAGCTTACGTATACGATGCGCTTTGGTGCTGCATTCAGAATGACGTTTATTACGTCTGGGTGCATTCCGGCACGTGGTGGGTCGGTGATGATGACGTCAGGTCGACCGTGCTGTGCGATGAAATCGTTGGTCAGGATATCCTTCATGTCGCCTGCATAGAAGAGGGTGTTCTCGATGTTGTTCACCTGAGAATTCACCTTGGCATCCTCTATGGCCTCTGGCACATACTCGATACCGATTACCTTTTTTGCCTTGTGAGCCACGAAGTTGGCGATGGTTCCGGTGCCGGTATAGAGGTCGTAAACCAGCTCATCTCCGGTAAGGTTGGCAAACTCGCGGGCCACGCAGTAGAGGTGGTAAGCCTGCTCGGTATTGGTCTGGTAGAAACTCTTCGGACCCACCTTGAACTTCAGGTCTTCCATCAGTTCGTAGATATGGTCGTTGCCCTTGAAGAGGCTGAGTTCCAGGTCGTTGATGGTATCGTTTCCCTTCTGGTTGTCTACATACATGAGCGATGTAATCTGAGGGAACTTGTCAGCCACCTGCTGCATCAGCTCCAATGCTCTCTGCTCATCGCCCTCCTCATCGTAGTGGAACTGGAAGACGAGCATCCACTCTCCGGTGTTCGAATTGCGGATCATCATGTTGCGGAGCAAACCGTGCTGCTCACGCAGGTCGTAGAAGGTATAGTCGTGAGAATCAGCGTATTCGAATACGAAGTTGCGGATTTCGTTGCAGAGGTCATCCATCAGCCAGCACTTCTTGATAGGATAAATCTTGTCGAAGGCTCCGGTGATATGGAAACCGATGGCATTCTGGGCGTGGCGCTCCTTGAGCGATGTTACGGTATCATCCTCTTTCTGAGGGAGCTGAGCCAGTTCCTCGGCGGTGAACCATCGTTTGTTGCTGCATCCGAACTCTATCTTGTTGCGGTACTCCTGAGTCTTCACGCTGCCCATGATAGGGCGGAACTCAGGTAGTTCAATCTTTCCGATGCGGGTGAGCTGGTCTTCCACCTGCTTCTGCTTAGCCTTGATTTGCTCTTCGTAAGGCAGGTTCTGCCATTTGCATCCGCCGCAGATGCCGAAGTGCTCGCACATAGGCTCCTGTCGCACCTCGCTCTTCTTGATGAAGCGAACCACCTTGGCTTCGCAATACTTATGTTTCTTCTTTACTACCTGCAAGTCGACAACATCTCCTGGCACACAGAAAGGTACGAAGATGACCTGTTCATCTACGCGTGTGATGCACTTACCCTCGGCTGCTACTGCCTCGATGGTGATGTTCTCTAACAGAGGTAATGGTTTACGTTTTCTTGCCATAATAATGTTTTGTATTTTTATATGGGTGCAAAGATACTGCAATTTTATGAGAAATGCAAGAGTTGTCCCAAATTATTTGCGAGTAAAGTTAAAAAGGCGGTTAAAGGTAAAAAAGTAAAAAGATTGTGAGGCGATAACAAAAGTAACAGGTAATATTCGGTGGTTGTAAAGAGATGAAATGTGAATGTGAATGTGAATGTGAATTTGAAATGTAAGTGAAGAAAACGGACTGTCATGTGTATCCTTTTGTCAAGGCTGTTTATTGATGATTTTTGATAGTATATATTTTGATTGTACGTACGCGCGTACTTTATTATATATGAATTAAATGATATTAATGTCATTACATGCATTCTTTTTTCTTCATTTACATTTCAAATTCACATTCACATTCACATTTTTATATCAAAGGTCACCTGTTACTTTTGTTATCGCCTCACAATCCTTTTACCTTTAAAATCCTTTTTTACCTTTTTATCCTTTTACCTTTAAATTGCGTCCCGACACAGCCGTTGCTACATCGCGACGTGTCTGGCACTGCGTCGGGACGTAGCCATCGCTACGTCGTGACGCAGTTTCGGGCGCATCGGCAGGGAGGTAAAAAACATCAGAATGCAGGCTGCAATCCCGAGAGACTCACTTTCAGATTCGTCAAATATCTTTCTATCGTATACGGGATTGTTAATTTTCTGCCCGTGTGTGCGTCAACAGTATAAAATGTAATCTCGGGATAGCAAAAAAGCGTATAAAAGTTTGGTAGTATAAAATAAAAATCGTATCTTTGCATTACAAATAATAATTAGCAACGTAAAACGAAATAAAACATATACCTATAACAATTATGAACGAAAAAAGAGTTTATACATTCGGAAACGGAAAAGCAGAAGGCAATGCCCAAATGCGAGAAGTACTTGGTGGTAAAGGCGCGAACCTTGCCGAAATGAACCTGATTGGTGTACCTGTTCCTCCAGGTTTCACCATTACAACAGACACTTGTAATGAATATTATGAAGTGGGTGAGGAAAAAATCAAAGAACTTCTTCAGGACGAAGTGATGGCTGCTGTGGCTCATACTGAGGCATTGATGAACAGCAAGTTCGGTTCTGTAGAGAATCCACTCCTCGTATCAGTACGCTCAGGTGCACGCGCATCTATGCCTGGTATGATGGATACCATCCTCAACCTCGGTTTGAATGACGAGGTAGCTGAGGGATTGGTCAAGAAGACCGGTAACCCTCATTTCGTATACGATTCATATCGCCGTTTCGTACAGATGTACGGTGACGTCGTTATGGGATTGAAGCCTGTAAACAAGGAAGATATCGACCCATTTGAGGCTATCATCGAAAAGGTGAAGGAAGAGCAGGGCGTTACACTTGACAAGGATCTCTCTGTAGAATCGCTCAAGAAGCTCGTTGAACTCTTCAAGGCTGCCATCAAGGAGCAGACCGGTCAGGATTTCCCTACCAACCCAATCGATCAGCTCTGGGGCGCTATCTGCGCTGTGTTCCGTTCTTGGATGAACGAGCGTGCTATCCTCTACCGCAAGATGGAAGGTATTCCTGATGAGTGGGGTACTGCCGTATCTGTCATGGCGATGGTATTCGGTAACATGGGCGATACATCTGCTACAGGTGTTTGCTTCTCACGTGACGCTGGTAATGGTGAGAATCTCTTCAATGGTGAGTATCTTATCAACGCACAGGGTGAGGACGTGGTAGCCGGTATCCGTACTCCGCAGCAGATTACAAAGATCGGTTCTCAGCGCTGGGCTGAGCGTGCAGGTATCTCTGAAGAGGAGCGTGCTGCCAAGTATCCTTCTATGGAAGAGGCTATGCCTGAACTCTATAAGGAACTCGACGCGCTGCAGGATAAGCTGGAGCACCACTATCACGATATGCAGGATATGGAGTTCACCGTACAGGAAGGCAAACTCTGGTTCCTCCAGACTCGTAATGGTAAGCGTACAGGTACAGCTATGGTGAAGATTGCCATGGATCTCCTCCACGAGGGTATGATTGATGAGAAGACTGCTATCCTGCGCTGTGAGCCTCAGAAGCTCGATGAGCTTTTGCATCCAGTATTCGATAAGCTGGCTCTTTCTAAGGCTAAGGTCATCACACAGGGCCTCCCTGCATCTCCAGGTGCTGCCTGCGGTCAGATTGTATTCCATGCAGACGATGCTCAGGAGTGGCATGAGGACGGCAAGAAGGTGATCATGGTTCGTATCGAAACATCTCCAGAAGACCTCGCTGGTATGTCAGCTGCTGAGGGTATCCTTACCGCTCGTGGTGGTATGACTTCTCACGCTGCCGTTGTAGCCCGTGGTATGGGTAAGTGCTGTGTATCAGGCGCCGGCTCTATCAACGTAGATTACAAGACTAAGACTGTAGAGATTGAAGGCGTTGTTTACAAGGAGGGTGATTACATCTCTCTGAACGGTACTACAGGTCAGGTTTACGCAGGACAGATTGAGACAAAGGCTGCAGAACTTTCAGGCGACTTCAAGGAGCTGATGGACCTCTGCGACAAATATACAAAGATGGAAATCCGTACCAATGCGGATACTCCACACGATGCTGAGGTAGCCCGTGCATTCGGTGCCAAGGGTATCGGTCTGACACGTACTGAGCACATGTTCTTCGATGATCAGAAGATCGTTGCCATGCGTGAGATGATTCTGGCAGACTCTGTTGAGGGGCGTGAGAAGGCACTTGCCAAGCTCCTCCCATATCAGAAGGCTGACTTCTATGGAATCCTCAAGGCAATGGATGGCTGCCACGTGAACATCCGCTTGCTCGACCCACCTCTCCACGAGTTCGTACCTCACGATTTGGCTGGTCAGGAGACCATGGCTAAGGAGATGGGCGTAAGCGTAGAGGAAATCAAGAAGCGTGTAAACTCTCTGGCAGAGAACAACCCTATGCTCGGTCATCGCGGTTGCCGTCTCGGTATCACATTCCCAGAGATTACAGCCATGCAGACCCGTGCCATCCTCGGTGCAGCCTGCGAGTTGAAGAAGGAGGGTTACAACCCATGTCCTGAAATCATGGTTCCGCTCATCGGTACCGTTCAGGAGCTCAAGCAGCAGAAGGCTATCATCCTCGCTACTTCTAAGGAGGTATTCGCTGAGTACGGCATAGAGGTAGAATTTGAGATTGGTACCATGATTGAGATTCCTCGTGCTGCCCTTACAGCAGGTCAGATTGCAGAGGAGGCTCAGTACTTCTCATTCGGTACTAACGACTTGACCCAGATGACCTTCGGTTACTCTCGTGATGACATCGCTTCATTCCTCCCTGCATACATGGAGAAGAAGATCTTGAAGGTTGACCCATTCCAGGTTCTCGACCAGGAGGGTGTTGGTCAGCTCATCAAGATGGCTGTTGAGAATGGTCGTGCTACCCGTCCTAACCTCCGCACAGGTATCTGCGGTGAGCATGGTGGTGAGCCTTCATCAGTTAAGTTCTGCGCTAAGGTCGGTATGAACTACGCATCTTGCTCACCATTCCGCGTGCCTATCGCCAGACTTGCGGCGGCACAGGCTGCTGTAGAGGAGTAAATCTCTTCTGAAAGAAGATTGTACGATTAATGATTAGATAATTAGAGGAAAGTGTTTCGTAATGAAGCGCTTTCCTCTTTTTCGTCTTTTTTAGGTTAAATTTCGAAAGAAAATGAGCAAATCATTTGCAAGTTACATTTATTTTCCGTAATTTTGTCGGAAAATAGAGAAATATGACTGCAAGAGAAGATAGAGAAAAGGAAAAAACGAGCCGAGAGAATCTTGGTAAGTTCTTTTATGATTTAGCTAAGGCTAATTTCACAACCAATGTTGCAGGATGTATCTTGTCTATGGTTATGAAAGATAAATATGACGATGCGATGGTTTGGGGATTGCTTTCTTTTGGACTAGCTTCCACAGCTATTTTGGCATATGTTGGTTTTAGAATATTAAAAAATAAGTGTTATGGAAGGATTAATTATGATTTATGCGACGATTACAGTCGTTGCTGGGGCTATGGCGCTTTGGCTTCATACAAAATGGGGTAAGAAATTCTTAGAGAATCTCTAAAAAAATATAAGCTTCAAAAATGAATACATTGGCTTTAACTTTTGCAATATGCTTGGTTCCTGCAACAGCATTTTTGATATGGCTCTTTACTCCTTGGGGAAAGAAGTGGTCGAAGGAATTGTAGTGATGAAGAAGATAAAATATATATTATGTGCTTGCCTGATGATGGCAAGTATGGGCATGGAAGCCAAGTCGATGAAGGACTTGCTGGTTTCGATGCCCGATTCTGTTGTGCCTTATCTCAACCACAACCTGCGGCTGGAATTTGCTGAGCTGCAGGAGATGGGAGTGAAGGCAGAAGTGAAGAATCTTTTAGGCGAAACGAGTGTGATGGATACGCTGACTGCTGATTTCGTTCAGTTGAGAACGAGTAAGAGCGCTACTTTGCAGATGAAGAAACTGCCATCGGCTAACGGCGATTCGCTGCTTTGCGTGGTGAAAACCTTTGCCGGAGTAGAGAAGGAGAGTGAACTCTATCTCTTTAATCAGAATTGGCAGGAGCAGGATGCCAGCAGGATTTTCGATGGGAAATCTTTGCAGCAACTGGCTTCCGGTCTTGTTGCCAAACCCGATACGATGAGCGAGGCTAAGTTTGAGGAACTCAAGGGGAAAATTGAACTCAAAATCGTGAGTGCTCTGCTCCTGCAACATGAAAACAGCCTCGTAGTGCGCTTGGCTTTACCTTTCGTGTCTGCTGACGATAAGAAGGCTATAAATGCAATAAAAGTGCAAAGAAAATATAATTGGAATGGTAAAACTTTTAAGGAGAGTTAAATTCTTGAAGTTTTTTGATATAAACTATTGTAGGTTACAAGATTATTTGTACCTTTGCATCGTGTTTTTCATGGTATTAGATTATTAAGGTTAATAAAAGATTGGTTGTCGTGAGACAATCAATTTTTTTTTTGTTCCTATCTGAAGGCATCAGCCCCTTGTCTTACCCATCGGCTGGAGGCCGTTGGTTCAGACCGCAGGGCGATGTTTAGAAGATAACCATTCCGATGATACCGCAGATGAAAAGCAGCAGGATAGGGTTGGTCTTTCTGAATTTTGTGAAGTAGAAAGCAGCCAGAAACAGCACGATGCTTGCTCCGAAGACAAACGGATTGTCGGTTGGTGATCCGAAGTTCTCTTTATTCATCAGGAGAACGGCGGCAGCAGCTATCAGTCCGATGATGGCAGGGCGGAGTCCCGCAAAGATATCCTTTACGATTTTAGAATCCTTGTGCGTAATCAGATAGCGGCTGATGAGAATCATGATGATGAAAGGCAGCCACATGATGGAGAGCGAAGCCAATACCGAACTCAGACAGGCTGCCCAAGTAGGATAGCCGTCGTGAAGGCAGGCGGTATAACCTACGTAGGTGGCACAGTTGATTCCGATAGGTCCCGGTGTAGACTGGCTGATAGCCACAATATCCGTAAACTCAGCATTGGTAAGCCAATGGTTCTTCACTACCGTCTCGTTATGGATGAGCGAAAGCATCGCATATCCGCCACCAAAATTAAATGTACCAATCTTGGTAAATATCAGAAATAACTTTAGAAATAGCATAATCTCTATATTTTTTACCTTTTTACTTTTTTACCTTTCCATAAAGCCAGCCCAGCACACCGGCTGCGATGATGATGTAGATAGGGGAGATACCGAAAGCTGCAATCAGCAGACAGCAGACAACGGGAATCCAGATGTTGTAGCGGTTGATGTTTGCCGTCTTTGCCATCTTGAAGCAAGGCGCAGCAATGAGCGCTACCACGGCAGGGCGCACACCCATGAAGAACTTACCCACCCAATAATTGTCCTTGAAATGCTGGAAGAACATGGCGATGATGAGAATGGCGATGATAGAAGGCAGGGCGATGCCTATGGCACCCACAATGCCTCCCCAGACTCCCTTCAGCTTATAGCCGATATGACTCGCCATGTCGATGGCGAAGATGCCCGGAGTGGTCTGAGCCACTACCATGATATCCATGAACTCCTGTTTGTTCATCCACTGGTTCTTGTCTACAAATTCCTGTTCCATGATCGGTATCATGGCGTAGCCTCCACCTAGCGTGAATGCCCCGATTTTATTGCACGTGAGGAAAAATTTTACTAACATATCAGTTGCTTCTATATTATTTTTCTCTTATATCTGTTGAAATCGGCTGCAAAAATACACATAATTTGTTAAATATGCTAGCTTTCATGCGGATAATCTTCAAAATCGTGTGCTTTTTACCCGAAAATTTGTATCTTTGCAGCTAATATTTTATAATAAAAAGACATTAAACTATGAATCTGAAAGTACGCCTAGCAGTGATGAACTTCCTGGAGTTTGCAGTTTGGGGAGCTTATCTTACGTCTATGGGCAACTATCTCGGCAAGGCTGGGATGGGTGCCGAGATTTCCTGGTTCTATACCATACAGGGAATCGTATCTATTTTTATGCCTACATTGATGGGCATTGTGGCAGATAAGTATATCCAGCCGCAACGTCTTTTGGGCTATTGTCACCTTTTGGCAGGTGCAGCCATGATAGGTCTGTTCGGTATGGGACAGGCTAGTCAGACTCCTAATGAGGCAATGTTTATTGCCGTTTACACCTTCAGCGTGGCTTTCTATATGCCTACATTGGCATTGTCAAATACTTCGGCATTCAGTATATTGAAGAGCAACGGGCTCGACACCGTGAAGGCTTTTCCGCCAATCCGTGTGTTCGGAACCGTGGGCTTCATCCTCACGATGTGGATTGTGAACTGTGCTACCTGGGACAACGGTTCATTCTCGTTCCTGTTGAGCGAGAACGCCCATAAGTTCCAGTATACCCATTATCAGTTCCTGGTATCGGGTGTGCTCAGCATTCTTCTCTTCCTCTATTGCTTCTCATTGCCAGCCTGTCCTATCGTGAAGAAAGAGACAAAGAGCTGGGTAGAGACATGGGGTTTCGATTCCTTCAAACTCTTCAAGAGCCGTGAGATGGCGATGTTCTTCATCTTCTCTTGCATGCTCGGTATGAGTCTGCAGGTAACCAATGGTTATGCCACTCCGTTCATTACCAGTTTCAAGGGTGATCCTGCGATGCTCGATACTTTTGCAGCTAACAATGCTACGCTCCTGGTATCCATCTCTCAGGTGGCCGAGGCGCTCTGCATCCTTCTCATTCCGTTCTTCCTGAAGCGTTATGGCATCAAGGTTGTGATGCTCATCGCCATGTTGGCATGGGTTTTGCGATTCGGCTTCTTCGGATTGGGCAATCCTGCATTTCCGGGTGTTACCTTCTTTATCCTCTCATGCATCGTTTACGGTGTAGCCTTCGACTTCTTCAATGTGTCGGGCGGTCTGTTTGTAGACCAGAAATGTGATGTGAAGGTAAGAGCATCGGCTCAGGGACTGTTCATGCTGATGACCAACGGTCTGGGAGCATCTATCGGAACCATTCTCGCAGGTATGGTCATCAACCATTACTGCCACTGGACAGATGACGGCTACCTGATGGGTGACTGGAAAACCTGCTGGTTCATCTTTGCCGGTTATGCGCTCGTGGTAGCAGTAGCCTTTGCTGTCCTTTTCCGTCCGAAGAAAGAACAGAAATAAGAAAGAAAAAGGTCATACTCAACGCGAGAGTAAAAGCAGAATGTTACGTAAGAATATAAATAAATTTAAATAAAGAAAGGGTACATAATGATGTTGTACAAACTTAAACTCGCTGCCTGTTTTGGCATTCCGGAAGCTTTCGGGACATGTATTATTAGTTTGGTAGACGAAGCCGAAAAAAGAGCTTTGTCTATTATGACTACTGAATATGTAGCAGAGCAGCTGAAGGCATGTAATTCGAAAACTTCTGATTTTAAAAATGATGTGATCTCTGTACTTTGGACACTATTTGACAGGCTCAATGTTGACGATTTCTATCTCGAATTCGATGCTACGCCAGAGAGGGGAGTATATGCTACTCTTGTGAATAAAATCACAAATGAACGTATGAGCATCAAGACTGACCAGGCTGTGTTGCTGTCTGTGGCTGCGGATATAGAAATGTATACAACAGAGCTGGTTATAAAGGAAATTTCTACTCCTTTTAATAAAAATGATATGAGTTCGACTTCTTGTGCGGTACCTATTTCGGCTTTGCCAGACCAGATGCTTGAGAAGGCATTGGATTGTGCCATTAATGAAGAAGATTACGAAACAGCCTCAGCCATTCGCGATGAGATAGAGCGCCGCAAAGGCAAAAAAAGTGAATAATTAAAGGATATTCTTGCGGAATAACAGAAAATTAAGAAGAAAAAGTAACAATAAGAGGAAATGAAAGAAGTTAGATTTTTCTATGTGCCAGATGCGGCTACACAGACAGAACTGCCTCAGGAAGAGGCTACTCATGCACTCAGGGTTTTGCGTATCCAGGCGGGGGACGAATTGTTCCTGATGGATGGCAAGGGGGTGTTCTACCGTGCAGAAGTTTCGCTGGCTACCAACAAACGGTGCATCTATGAGGTGAAGGAGGTTATGCCGCAGCAGCCTGCCTGGCGAGGACACATTCACCTGGCCATCGCCCCGACAAAGATGATGGACCGCATTGAATGGATGGCAGAGAAGGCTACGGAAATCGGCTTCGATGAAATCTCTTTCCTCAACTGCAAGTTCTCTGAACGCAAGGTCATCCGCATAGACCGCATCGACAAGATTGTGGTTTCTGCCGTCAAGCAGAGCCACAAGGCTTGGAAACCTGTAGTCAACGAACTGCAGAACTTTAAAGATTTTATTACGGCTCCCCGCAATGGCAGAAAGTTTATCTGCCATTGTTATGAGGAGATAGAAAAGAAAGACTTTTTTGCCGAGATTTCCAAGTCATGCCCAACTGATGATTCTGCCGGAGCAGCCCAGGAGGGTACTGATGACATCACCGTGCTGGTAGGACCTGAGGGCGATTTCTCTATCGATGAGGTGAGACTGGCCCTGGAAAACGGATATGAGAGTGTTTCGCTTGGCACCAGTCGCCTCCGTACGGAAACAGCAGGATTGGTGGCTGTCAACATGTGCTATCTGGCAAGAGCTTTATAATATTTACTAGTGTGATGAAAAGATTGTATAAGAGTTTGATGTTCATGTGCTTGGCTGTCGTATTAGGATTGCTGAGCTCATGCTCGGGCACTGACTATCTCAATGCCATTCCAAAGAAAAGTACTGCGCTCATCTCTGTTGACATGCAGCAGATGGCATCCGGCAAAAGCGATGAAGACAAGGCGGGAATGCTAAAGTCTCTGCTGCACGTTGAGGATGCATCGAAGTGTGGCATCGACATCTCAGAGAAGATATTCCTCTTTGAGAGTGCTGATGGCAACCTCGGACTTTGTGCCAAGGTGAGCGATGAGGGCGATGTTGAAGACTGGCTTGCTTCGCTTGCCAAACAGCATATCGCTACAGAGGTGAAGGAGCGCAAAGGCTTTCATTTCTCTGTATTGAAAAATTCGTGGCTGGTCGGCTTTTCTGATCAGGCACTCCTCGTTATGGGACCGGTTGTAGCCGATGCGCAGGCCCAGCTCCAGCAGCAGATGGTGAAATATCTGAAGGCTGATGAGGACGAAGGTATTACCGCATCGCCTATGTTCGAGCGACTGGAAACCATCACTTCGCCTATGGCTATGGTGGCTCAGGCTCAGGCGCTGCCGGAGAAGTTCGTAGCTCCATTTACCCTTGGCACGCCTAAGGATACCGACCCTTCGCAGGTAGTGATTGCTGCTGAGATGGGCGTGAAAGACGGTATCCTGCAGGTGAAGGGAGAAACCTTCTCCTTTAATAAAGAAATATATGAGGCCCTGAAGAAGGCGGCTCAAACCTATCGTCCGATTAAAGGCAGCTACGTCAAGTCGATGCCTGCTGATGCCCTGGCGGGTATCTTCATGAACGTAAAGGGCGAGCAGTTCCTGCCGATGATGCAGAGCAACCGCAGCCTTCAGACCCTCCTGATGGGTATCAACCAGGCTATCGATATGGATAATATCATCCGTAGTGTGGATGGGGATATGGCTATCGTGTTGCCTTCGCTTACGGATAACAATATGCAGATGACGATGGCTGCTAAACTGTCGCATGCCAAGTGGTTGGGCGATGTTGATTATTGGAAAACTTCATGTCCGGCTGGTGCGAAGATAGCCAATTGGGGCAAGAATGCTTACTTCTATACCGACGGCAAGACCTCGTTCTATTTCGGTGTGACGGATGACAAGCAGTTCTTTAGCGGAAGCGACCAGCTGATGGCGCAATATGCCGTGAAACCAAGTAATCATCCGATAGATGCAAAGATTCAGAAACTCATCGTCGGTCAGAAACTGGCAATGGTCATCAATCTCGCCAAGAGTTCTGATAGTGACGGCTCGGGCAAGGATGATGCCATCTCTACCGTAACCGGTCTGCTCACCCCTGTCTTCGGAAATCTTACTTCGGTGGTCTATACTTTAAAGGTAAAAGATTAAACATTAAACATAAAAAAAGTGGAAAAGATTCAGCTTCATTCCGTTCTCCCACAGGTTTTTGCCCAGCGCAACGACCTGGATTCGGAGATATGGAAGCAGGATGTTACCTTCGAGAAAGGTCATCTTTATCTTATCGAGGCAGAGAGTGGCAGCGGAAAGAGTACTTTCTGCAGCTATGTGCTCGGCTATCGTCACGACTACAGCGGAAGCGTGATGTTCGACAATGATGTTACCGCCAACTACAAGGTGAAAGACTGGGTAGAGATGCGCAAAAAGCACATCAGCCATCTCTTTCAGGAACTCCGTCTCTTCCCTGAGCTTACTGCCCTGGAGAATGTAGAAATTAAGAACAAAATAATCGGATTCAAGACGCGTGAGCAGATTCTTAAATGGTTTGAGATGCTCGGTATTGCTGATAAGGTAGATGCCAAAATCGGCAGAATGTCGTTCGGACAGCAGCAGCGTGTGGCAATGATGCGTGCGCTCTGTCAGCCTTTCGACTTCATTCTGGCTGATGAGCCTATTAGTCACCTCGACGACAACAATTCGCGCATCATGGCAGATATCATGATGACCGAAGCGAAGGAGCAGGGGGCTGGCGTCATTGTAACCAGTATCGGTAAGCACATGGGCTTGCCCTACGAGCACGTGTTTAAACTTTAGTAAAGTTAATAGTTGACAGTTTATAGTTTATAGTTTATAGCAAGTTTGCTATAAACTGAAAATTATAAATTATAAATTTAAAATTTAAAATGAATCTCGTTTGGAAATTATTGCGTCAGCATATCAGCATACCTCAGTTTGCGGGCTTTGCCTTCGCCAATCTCTTCGGTATGCTCATCGTTCTTTTCGGCTTCCAGTTTTATCAGGACGTGCTGCCTGTCTTCACTCAGAAAGACAGTTTCATGAAAGCCGACTACCTCATCATGAGCAAGAAGATAGGTATGGGAAATACCATCAGCGGCCGTTCCAATATCTTCTCGGGTTCTGAAATCGATGAAATCGGAGACCAGAAGTTTGTGAAGAAAATAGGAAAATTCACCTCTACTGAATATAAGGTAGATGCCCAAATGGGTGTAAACGGCGTGAACGTTCTAAATAGCGAACTCTTCTTCGAGAGTGTGCCTGACGGTTTTGTTGATGTGCCGCTCAAGAACTGGAAATATACGCCGGGAACTCAGGAGGTGCCAATCATCCTCCCGCGTACCTATATTAATATGTATAACTTCGGTTTCGCCCAGAGTCATTCGCTCCCTAAAATCAGCGATGGACTGATGGGCATGATTGATTTCAATATCCAGATTCAGGCTGGTGGCAAGAAAGAGCAGTTCAAGGGAAAGGTAATCGGTTTCTCTTCGCGACTCAACACCATCCTTGTTCCACAGGCATTCATGGACTGGAGTAACCAGGAATTTGCGCCAAACCAGAAGAGTGATCCTAACCGCCTCATCGTAGAGGTAGGAAACCCGGGAGACGAGAACATCACTAAATACCTGGATGATAATGGTTATGAGGTAGAGACAGACAAACTGGATGCAGAGAAGACTACCTATTTCCTCCGCATGATGGTATCGATGGTGATGATTATCGGTTTGGTTATCTCTGTCTTGAGTTTCTACATTCTGATGCTCAGCATCTATCTGCTGGTACAGAAGAATTCTTCTAAGTTGGAGAATCTTCTTCTGATAGGTTACAGTCCGAACAATGTAGCAAAGCCATATCAGGTGCTCACCATCGCGCTGAACATCGTGGTACTCATCATCGCGTGGATCATCCTCTTCTTCCTTCGCGATTACTACATGAGCTTCATTGAAACCCTCTTCCCTGATATCGACGAGGGCACCATGCTCCCAGCCATCGCCCTGGGTCTGTTCCTGTTCCTGATAGTTTCTATCCTGAACATCGTAGCCATCCGACGCAAGGTAATGAGCATCTGGCAGCGAAAGGAGTAAGGCGCCTAGCCCTCGCTCTAGCAGCAAGTAGTAAGGTTTGAATAAGGTGTAAGTTAAGAGCAAGGAAGTAAGTTAAGAGCTAGGTGTAAGGGAGCCTAGCCTCCGTTCCAGACGATTCCATCGCCTGTCATAAAAGCTCAGTCCCCCGCTTTTAGCCTCCAGAAAAAACTATAAGCAAACCCCCGTTATAAAATAACAAATTAAAGGAAATCTGCGTTATTTGCTTAACGCAGATTTTTTTTATGTTATAAAACACATTTTTTCATGCTGTTGTAACACTTATATCGAATTTTTTGTTTAATTTTGCACCCGTAATAGATATTTGGGGGCTATTCCCCCGTATTATTAATTAATTTTTTAAAAAAGGTATGCTGAAAAGATTGCATTTACTTCTGGCTTTGTTCATCCTGACGGTGAACGCTGCAATGGCTCAGATTACCACTTCAGGCATTAGTGGTAAGATTTCTTCCAATGGCGAAACCGTTATTGGTGCTACAGTTACTGCTACACACCAGCCATCTGGTACTGTGTATCGTGCTGTAACAAATGTAGATGGTCGCTATACTATTCAGGGTATGCGTCCAGGTGGTCCTTACAAGGTAAGTATCTCTTATATCGGATATAAGGACAAGGTTTTCAACAATGTCAGTCTGAACTTGGGTGAAAGCCAAAATCTCTCTTGCTCTCTTCAGGAAGATGCCAAGCAGCTTCAGGAGGTTGTTGTTTCGGGTAAGGCTGGTCTGAATGGTACGAAGACCGGTGCGGCCATGAGTATCAATGCTCAGCAGATAGCTGATATGCCTTCTATCTCGCACAGTATTGCGGATGTGGCTCGCCTGAATCCACAGCTTACTACAAACGGGCAGTCTGGTTCTATGTCATTTGCCGGTATGAACAACCGTTATAATTCATTCCAGATTGATGGTGTGATGAATAACGACGTGTTCGGTCTTACAGCTAATGGCAGTAATGGCGGTCAGGCTGGATCTCAGCCTGTTTCTATGGAGACTATTGACCAGATTCAGGTAAATATCGCTCCTTTCGATGTTCGCCAGGGTGGTTTTACCGGTGGTGCCATCAACGCGGTAACCAAGAGCGGTACCAATGAATTCCATGGAAGTGGCTATTTCTATGGAAACAACCAGGATTTGGTAGGTCGTCATTATAAGAATATGGATGGTACCTATGCTCAGCCTTATGATGATGAGAAGGAAACTTTGTTCGGATTTACGCTCGGTGGTCCAATCATCAAAAACAAACTCTTCTTCTTCGCAAACTATGAGAATTCAGAAAAGTCGTACCCAACTCAGTATACCATCGATTCTCCAGATGTTAAGTTTAATCCGGATTTGGCTAAGGACTTGATGTCTAAGATTTATGACTTGGCTAACCGTCAGGGGTATGATTATGCAACTTCATGGGCAGATAAGGATAAGAACGTGAAGAGCCAGAAAGCTGGTTTGAAGTTGGATTGGAATATCAACGAGTTCAACAAGTTCTCTGTACGTTGGAGTTATGTTGATGCTAAGCAGACGCTTGGTCTGGGTGGTATTGCTACATTGAATACTACCGACCACTTGTATGATTTCAAATCTAAAACTCATTCTTTCTCAGCAGAGTTGCAGAGCCGCATCTCTCCAAACCTGAGCAATGAGGCACGTGTATCTTACGTTAGTGTTCGTGATGAGCGTACTTCTGGTCAGCCTGCACCATCTATCACTATCTATAAGGTAGGAAATGGTACCATGAATATCGGTAATGAATATTCCTCAATGGCTAATGGATTGAAACAGGACATTTATACCCTCGAAGATAACTTTACATGGTACAAGGGTAATCATACACTGACATTCGGTACACATAATGAGCTTTACAAGTTCTCTAACCTCTTCCTTCAGAATCTCTATGGATGCTATTATTTTGATACTCCTGACGATTTTCTGAGTTATTATAAAGGTTGTGGAGCCGATGGTTTTGGAGGTGATGGTAAGTATATCAAGAACTTCTACTTCACACAGGCTAATGTTGAGGTGACTGGTAATCCTCGTTGGGCACCAGAGTTTAGCGCAGCTCAGCTGGGCTTTTATGTACAGGACAAGTGGGATGTGACAGACAGCTTCCAGCTCACCTATGGTCTCCGTATGGATATGCCTCTGTTCTTTGATACTCCTGCCGAGAATGCTAAGTTCAATGAGTGGGCAGCAGGTAAGGGATATGGTTTCAAGACCAATCAGAAACTTGCCAGTACACCAATGTGGAGCCCTCGTGTAGGTTTCCGTTGGGATATTGAGAAAAACCGCAAATATATCCTTCGTGGAGGTATCGGTGTATTCACTGGTCGTATTCCTTTCGTCTGGTTGAGCAACAACTTTACGAATACTGGTGTGCAGACATCTTCTTACTCTGCAAAAAATAATTCTGCTGTGCAGCTCATCATGGATCCTAACAAGCAGACTCAGAATGCAGATAATCTGAAGGCTACCGGTAGCCAGCTGATCAATGTGTTTGACAAGGATTTCAAGTTCACTCAGACTATGCGTGTTAACCTAGGTTTCGATTTCAATCTCCTGGGTATCGACTGGACTGCTGAGGGTATCTTCAGCAAGAGTCTGAATGATGTTTATTACAAGAACTTGGCTTATGAGGAGTCTGGTAAGACCTTGTCTCAGACCTCTTACATGAACTGGGATAACCGTCCTCTTTATACAAAGGTGGCAGATGCTAAGTCGTTTACCAACATCTATGCAATGTATAATACCAGCAAGGGCTATAGCTACAGCCTGTCTTTGTCAGCAGCTAAGCACTTTGCGTTCGGTCTTGATTTGAATGCATCTTATACATTCACTCACTCAGAGTCTGTAAGCAGTATGACCTCATCTGTTGCTCAGAGCAACTGGCGTAATACTCATACTTATCGCTTCTCAAACAACCCAGAGTTGGCTAATAGTGGTTATAATGTGCCTCATACAGTGAAGGCTTCTGCTTTCTATCACTTCAACTGGGGAACCAACAAGTTGTTTACCACTACTGTAGGTCTTATCTACCAGGGTCAGAGCGGTTCTCCTTACTCTCTCGTTTATAGTGGAGATATCAACGGAGATAATGGTACAAGTAATGACTTGATTTTCATCCCTACAGATGCGCAGGTAGACCAAATGCAGTTCTTGGGTACAGATGCTTATACTGCTGAGCAGCAGCGTGCTAATTTGAAGCAGTGGCTTGCTACTACTCGTTATGTGAAGGATCATCGTGGTGAGTACTTCGAGCGTTATGGTGATAACTTGCCATTCGAGAGTCATTTCGACTTCCACTTCGGTCAGAAGTTTGGCATCCGTACAGGTAAGTATGTACATGCTTTGGAACTTACTCTGGATATCATGAACGTGGCTAACCTCCTGAACAAGGATTGGGGCCGTACCTTCAGTAGTGGTTATAACAGCGAGTTTGTTTCTCCTATCACGTACAAGGGTGATGGTGTATTCCAGTTCGCTAACCCATCAGATATGCCTCTCAAGTATCCTAGCTCATACTATAGCCGCTGGCGTGGCCAGGTTGGTTTGAAGTATACATTCTAAGGTATATACGAATCGAGATTAACAAAGATTTTGTATAAACAATAAAAGGGTATGAAGAAAGTTTAGATAATAGTTGGCGCATAACAGTTGGCTAACGCATGCACAACAGGTGTTGTGCATGCGCATATCAGCTGTTATGCAAGCGCACAA
>OGWZ01000569.1_pt1 | contig 40719 bp, 31 predicted proteins | sample 1576141 | NCBI WGS metagenome assembly OGWZ01 (sample SAMEA3541512, study PRJEB24748) | human gut metagenome | biome: human gut; feature: human-associated habitat; material: faeces | place: China | collected 2012
CGACCAGCTCCTTCAGGTACTTGTGGACGTTGCGGCCATCGGTGTAGAAGCGGCGGCCGTCGCCCTCGTAGTCATTCTCGTAAAATTGGGGCTTGGAAATTACATTGATGACGTCGAAACGGAAACCCTTGATGCCTTTCGCCTTCCAGAATCGCAGGATGTCGGCCATTTTCTCCCGCACGGCGGGGTTCTCCCAGTTCAGGTCGGCTTGCATGACGTCGTAAAGATGCAGATACCATTTGCCAAGGCACGGCACGTATTCCCACGCGGGGCCGCCGAATTTCGACACCCAGTTTGTCGGGTAACGGTCGGGCGTGCCGTCCTTGAAGATGTAATAGTTCTGGTACTTTTTGTCGCCTGCCAGTGCTTTTTTGAACCACTCATGCTCGGTGGAGGTATGGTTGAACACCATGTCCAGCATCAGGCCGATGCCGCGCCTGTCTGCTTCGCAGATGAGCTCCTCCAGATCCTCCATCGTGCCGTAGCGCGGGTCAACGGCACGGTAGTCGGCCACATCGTAGCCGTTGTCGCGCTGGGGCGAGGGGAAGAACGGCGTCAGCCAGAGGTAGTCGACACCAAGGTCGGCGAGGTAGTCCAGTTTCGCGGTGATGCCCTTCAAATCGCCGAAGCCGTCACCGTTCGAGTCCATGAAGGATTTCGGGTAAATTTGGTAGACAACTTTATCTTTAAAATCATTCATGGTACACACCTCACAAAATCAGGCAATGCCTTTCTTTTTGCCGACGCTGACGGTCAGCACAAAGGGCACAACGATGGCAATGACCATGCACAGCGCAAAGCTGAGCATATAGGCAGGCTGGATGGACAGAATGCCGGGGATGCCGCCGACGCCGATGGCGTTGGCCGTGGTGGAAGTAGCCACGCAGACAGCTGCCGCGATGGCCGAGCCGATCATGCCGCAGATGAACGGGAAGTGGAATTTCAGGTTGACGCCGAACATAGCGGGCTCGGTAACGCCGAGGTAGCAGGAGATGCAGGAGGGTACGTTGACCTCCTGAACGTCCGCGTTCTTGCGCTGCAGATAGATCATACCGAGGACGGCGGAGCCCTGCGCAATGTTGGACAGCGCGATCATCGGCCACAGCATCGTGCCGCCGAAGTCGGCAATCAGCTGCATATCAATGGCGTTGGACATGTGGTGCAGGCCGGTGATGACCAGCAGGGCGTAGACAAAGCCGAAGATAGCACCAAAGATGACGCGGAAGGAGCCGGAAATGCCAGCGTAAACAACATCAGAGATGACGGAGCCGATCTTCCAGCCGATGGGGCCAAGGATGGTATGAGCGACGATGACGGACAGGACCAGCGAGCAGAACGGTACAACGATCATCGAGATGACCGGCGGGCAGATCTTGCGGAAGAATTTTTCCAGATACACCAGCGTGAACGCGGCCAGCATGGCAGGGATAACCTGTGCCTGATAGCCGATCATGTTGATGGTGAAGAAGCCGAAATCCCACTTGGGGATATCTGCCGCTGCTGTGGATGCGACAGAGTAGGCGTTCAGCAGCTGGCCGGAAACAAGCGTCAGGCCGAGGACGATGCCAAGGCTCTGGGTCGTGCCCATCTTTTTGGTGACGGACCAGCAGATGCAGACCGGCAGCATGTGGAAAACGGCCTCGCCGATCAGCCAGAGGAAGCTGTCCACGCCCGACCAGAACTGGCTGATATCGCACAAGGTCTGGGTGCCGTTATTGAAGAAATAGATGCTGTCAATGCAGTTGCGGAAGCCCAAAATCAGACCGCCCGTAATGATGGCAGGGATCAGCGGGGCGAAGATCTCGGCCAGCACGCTCATAACTTTTTGCAGGGCGTTCTGGTTCTGCTTGGCCGCGCTCTTGACAGCCTCCTTGGAGACACCGTCGATGCCGGAGACCGCGATGAAATCATTGTAGAAATCGCTGACCGTGTTGCCGATGATGACTTGGAACTGGCCTGCCTGCGTGAAGGTGCCCTTGGCGGATTTCAGTGCCTCGATCTTGGCAACGTCCGCCTTGGCGGGATCGTTGAGGACAAAGCGCATGCGCGATACGCAGTGAGATACCGCCGCAATGTTCTCTTTGCCGCCGACATACGCAAGAAGCTGCCGCGCGTCCTGTTCGTATTTACCCATGATGTTTTCCTCCTTTTGTCCGGTAGAGCGGGCATCTTTGAACTTGTTCATACAAGTTCTTCTTACAGCCACAGAATACCAGACTTGTTCATACAAGTCAATATGCTTTTGCAAAAAAGCATTGCAGAATGCCTATTTTCGGCACTGCTCACAAGTTGCCCACTTGAAATTTAGCCGAAAAGACGGTATACTAAAGTAAATGTTTGAACAAGTTGCGAGGTACACACCATGCCAAAGGCAAAATATGAGGGCATTTATCACAGCATCAAAAAACGCATCGAGGCGCAGGATTACCCCTATCAATCGCTGCTGCCCAGCGAGAATACGCTGATAGAGGAATACGACTGCTCCCGCAACACAGTTCGACGCGCATTGGCGGAGCTGGTAGCCGACGGCTATGTGCAGACCATGCAGGGGCGCGGCGTGCGGGTCATCTACCAGCCGGTGGGCAAAACGACGTTTACCATCGGCGGCATCGAGACCTTTCAGGAGACCGCCCGCCGCAACCGCCTGCACGCCGTGACGAAGGTCACGAAGTTTGAGACTGTCATCGCCGATGAGTGCTTTGCCGCCAAGAGCGGTTTCTCGGTTGGGGATGAGCTATGGAGTATTGAACGCGTGCGGTATCTCGACGGCAAAGCGCTGATTCTCGACATCAACTACTTTTTAAAGGAGTTTGTCCCCGGCCTGACGCCGGAAATTGCCGCAAACTCTATCTACGATTATATTGAGAACACACTGGGAATGCAGATCATCACCAGCAAGCGCCGCATGACGGTGGAACACGCCACCGCCCGCGACGAAAAGCTGCTGGACATGGGCACCTATGGCTGCGTGGCCGTCGTCGTGAACCAAACTTTCAACGCCGCCGGTCTGCTGTTTGAGTACACCCAGTCCCGCCACCAACCGGACTATTTCTGCTTTCAGGACATTGCCACGCGGAAAAAGTGAGCGGCAGACACCCGGCGCAGGGGTATCCACCCGGGATTTTGCGCTGGGCCGGGGCTCCGGCAAAATGGGTTTTATAGCAATTTTCAAAAATAAGGCGAATAGCCGCAGGAATGGAACCAGCCTGAGCAGTCCAGCAGATTTCTCACTGCCTTTGCATGGTGCGATTTCATATTATCCATTACGAGGACAGAATTTCCGTTCAGATGAGGCAGCAAATCAGTTTCCAGATACCGCTTAAACCTCTCCACAGTTGTTCCGCCTGAGTTCGCAACTGCCTGTTTCGTTCCAACGCTTCAGCAAACGATATATCGAACAGGTGTTTACAGAAAAGCACTTTGCCAGTTCTTGTACGCTAACGCCTTTGCCGTATGCTTCCAGAATCAATTTTCGAGCTTCATTGTGCAGCATAGTTCTCACCTTCTTTGCCTCTGTTATACCTCTTTTTGCTCAAAAGTTAAAGTACTGTGCTGTATTATTGAAAATTGCTATAAATGGAAAAAAGGCTGCCGCACGAGGGAAAATTCCTCTTGCAGCAGTCCCTTTTATGTTTTCCCCAAACTCATTGCAGCCATTGCTTCAGAACATCGTTGAGCTTATCAAGCTCCAGCGGTTTTGCGATATGTTCGTTCATGCCGGTGTTCTTTGCCATCTGTACATCCTCGGCAAAGGCGTTCGCCGTCATGGCAATGATCGGCACCTTTCCGCGCCCGCCGGGAAGGGAGCGGATCGCCGCAGTAGCCTCGTACCCGTTCATGATCGGCATCTGGATGTCCATGAAGATCAGGTCATACCATTTTTCCGGGGCTGCCACAACCTTTTCGACCGCTATTTTTCCGTTTTCGGCAATGTCAACGGCCACGCCCGTCATACCCAAAATTTCGGCAGCGATCTCACGGTTCAGCTCGTTGTCCTCCACCAGAAGGACCCTCTTGCTCGTGTAATCGGTTTTGGCAAAGCTTTCCAGAAGGCTTCGGGCGTTTTTCTCCTTTTTGCCGGATGTAAACTGCCGCAGGGTCGCCGTCAGGCGGGAACGGAACAGCGGCTTTGCGATAAACGCATCCACGCCTGCCGCCCGGGCCTCCTCCTCGATCTCACTGAATTCAAAGGAGGTCAGGATGATGATGGTCACATCCTTGCCTACCCGCTCGCGTATTTTTCTGGCCGTCTCGATGCCGTCCATTTCCGGCATCTTCCAATCCAGAATCACCGCAAAGTAGTCGCGCCCGGTTTCATGGCGCGCATAGCAGCGCTCCACGGCCTGCCTGCCTGTAAGCACCCATTCGCCTGCTATGCCAATGTCTTTAAGGGTTGCAACCGTGCTTTCGCAGCAGGTTTTGTCATCGTCCACAACCAGCACCGGCAGGTCGAGCAGTTCCTTTTCCTGCTCCTTTTCGCTCTCCTGCAGCTTCAGATAGATCGTCACCGTGATTGTTGTGCCTTTGCCCGGCGCACTGTCAACCTTGATGCTGCCGTTCATCAGGTTGACGATGTTTTGGGTGATCGCCATACCCAGACCCGTGCCCTGCACCTTGGTCGTCCGGTGGTCGTCCGCCCGGCTGAACGGCTCAAACATGATCTTCTGGAATTCGGGCGTCATGCCGATCCCGTTATCTGCAATCGAAAACTCGTAGCAGCCAAGCTCCGAGAAGCCGTTCGGCTTTTCTTTAATAGAGAATATGATATTGCCGCCATCCGGGGTGTACTTGACGGCGTTGCTCATCAGGTTTACAAAGACCTGCTGGATTCTCAGGCTGTCACCGCAGACAGCCTCGTGTTCAATATGGTCCACATGGACCTCAAAATTATGCCGATGCTCATCAATAACAGGCTTTGTAAGGGTAATCAGGTTATCGACCAGCTCCGGCAGATTGAAATCCTCCTCGGCAAGGGACATCTTTCCGCTTTCGATGCGCGCCATGTCCAGCACTTCATTGATCAGTCCCAGCAAATGGCGGCTCGCCTTGGTGGTTTTGCCAAGGCACTCGATCACCTTATCCGGATTCTCGATATTCGCACCTGCAATCGCTGTCAGGCCAACGATTGCATTCATCGGCGTCCGAATATCATGGGACATATTGGAGAGGAACGCCGTCTTGGCCTGGCTTGCATTCTCCGCCGCGCGGTAGGCCTCCTTCAACGCCCTGTGGGATTCAATCTCGGCCCTTTTCTCCTGTGAAACATCCATAGAGGCCAGCAGAACCTTTACCAGCCTTGTGCCCTCCCACTCCAGCGGAATGAATGAGGCGATTTTGTAGGTGTTTTCGTCCAGAGAGCAGTATTCAAATTTATAGACATCGCTTTCTGCGGTCAGGTTCTTACGGATATTTTCCGGGGACATCGCCGTCTTCAAAGCTTCCAGCGGCTCAAGCGTTTTATACTTTGCAGTCACCTGCTCCACAAAAGCATGGTAGGTGCCGGTCGGCTCGTATACCATTCCCCCCTGCAGATTGTAGAATCTATACCGGTCATTTTCAAGATCGCAGACAACAAAGCGATCCAGCAGCCGCACCATGCTCTGGATCAGAAGCTCCATGGAGGCGTTGTCCGATGCCATCTGCATCCGCCGCGCCGTCTCTGCCTTGGACTCGGTAATGTCCCGCAGGAAGATCATCGCATATTCGGAATCTTCTATCTCACCGCGCATAACGACATTGCGGACCCACCGCTCCTCGCCGTTCAGTATGATGCGGCATTCCTGGCACAGCTCGGTGTCCAGTCCCTTCAATTTTTCTGCAATGTAGGCGCGGTTATAGAAATCCGTCACGGCCTTTTTGTCCTGTGCAACGACATAGTTGTCCACAAAGAACCTGACCAGCTCATCCCATGTATGGCTCTGCTCAAAGGCCGTCATCAGGGAGGCTTCCACCTTGAAGGTGTCAAATGTGTTTTCTTCAAGGTTCACATAGTATTCGCAGAGGTTTGCGCTGGTGAACGCGCGGTGAAAGGCGGCTGCCCGCTGCGCCTGCATCCGGCTTCTTTTTTCTGCGTCAATGTTGCTGAGGATTCCGGCGATCCGCTTGGCCGAGCCATCCAGACGGCGTATCACCTCCGCAGACGCCCGGAACCACAGGTATCGGCCCCCCTTTGTCTTCAGTCGGTACTCCACCTTATACTTTGTCTGATTGGTTTTGTCTGCAATCGTGTCCTTCAGCAGCTTCAGGACACGGTCCTTATCCTCCGGATGCAGAAGCTCCGACCATGCAGCCAGCTCGTTCGGGAAATCCAGAATATCACGATACCCAAGGATGCGCCGAAACGCATGGCTCCAACACACATTGACGATCTCACTGTTTTCATTGCAGTCAAAATACCAGAGCGCCGAGTGTGTGGATTCATTGACCAGAGCGAGATTCTCATACGCCCAGTTGATCTGCACGGACATGACCCAGACCGGCTTTCCGGCGGCATCCGCTGTATTTTCTTTGTAGAGGCGCACATAGACGGGGGCGCCGTCCGCTGTGAGGATCTGCCCTTCTCCCGCACCATGAATCTGACGAAAGCGGTCTTTCTCAAGGAAAGTGACATTCTCTCCGTAAAAAAGCTTTTTCAGCGAGCCCTTTGTCTGCGCCATAAGGGATTCGTAGCTGTACCCCAGATGGTGCAGCAGCAAATCACTGATCGACAAAATCGACAGATCCGCGTCAAAGTACCCGGTAATGGTTCCGACACCGCCGTTGTTTTGGATCGTTTCCTGCATCGACTGAAGCACACTGTCTCCCAGCTTTGTCATGTCAGAAGAATAGATTCCGTCTTCATAGCTGTTTTTGTAACTCATTTTCGTCCCTCTGCGCCTTACCCCAAAAGAAATTGCCGGCTGATACAGCATCGCCGCGCCGTTAATCTGTGTAACATAGCCGGATATAGCATATCATTTTTTCAAGTTCTTGAAAAGTGGCGTTTTTGAAATTTTCGAAAAAAAAATCTTGTGCCGTTTGCTTCGACCTGCAAAAAAAGGTGCGTTTTTCCCCCTCGCAGAGGGAGTTTTTTGACCTGCATGCACTGTGCGGGTAGCTGTAGGGGGCGGCGTCCCCGACGCCCCGCAGGCGGCTGCCCCCTTGCGGGCGCATATGGAATGCGCCCCTACGGTGTGGCGGGCGTTTCCTGTGGGCGACCAATGGTCGCCCCTACACATTCAATGGGCCAGAAATGCGATTTTTTGACACGCAGAAGTAGGCCGCAGGCTCCCCCGATTTGTGTTGAAAAAGCCACCGGTTGGCGGTATAATATTCTCCGGCCGGAACAGGCCGGACGAGGAGAAAATCAAGATGACAAACAAAAAACGCACTTCCCCGCTTGCTGCCGTGCAGGAGCTTGCCGTCCTGACCGGGGCGGTTGCGATCATTGCGGCGGCGGTCTACTTCTTTCTGGTGCCGAGCCACGCCTCGGTCAGCAGCATCTCGGGCCTTGGCATCGTGCTGGCAAACTTTGTGCCGCTGCCGCTGTCGGCCATCACAATGATCCTGAATGTCGTGCTGCTCATCATCGGCTTTTTGACCTGCGGGCGGGAGTTCGGCGCCAAGACCGTCTACACCAGCATCCTGCTGCCGCTCTTTCTCGCCCTGCTGGAGCGGCTTTTCCCCGGCATCGGCTCACTGACCGACAGTCAGGAGCTGGATGTGCTGTGCTACATTCTGGTAGTCAGCGTGGGGCTGAGCATCCTGTTCAACCGCAACGCCTCGTCCGGCGGGCTGGACATCGTGGCGAAGATCCTGAACAAATACCTGCATATTGAGCTGGGACGCGCAATGTCGCTGTCCGGCATCTGTGTGGCGCTCTCAGCCGCACTGGTCTATGATAAAAAGACCGTAGTGCTGAGTGTGCTGGGCACCTACTTCAACGGTCTGGTGCTGGACCACTTTATCTTTGACCACAACATCAAGCGGCGGGTCTGCATCATCACCAAAAAGGAGGAGGCGCTGCGCCGCTTCATTCTGGACGATCTGCACAGCGGTGCAACGGTGTATGAATCCTACGGCGCATACAACATGGAAAAGCACCGCGAGATCATCACCATTGTGGATAAGGCCGAGTACCAGCGGCTGATGAACTTTATGAACCGCGAGGACCCGCAGGCGTTCATCACCGTCTACACTGTGTCGGACATACGGTATCAACCCAAAGCATAAGCCCGCACAGCGCCTTATCTCTCGCGGTCGGTCTTTCTGCTGCTGTCGGGCAAACGGATTTATTCCAAAAAACAGGTGACAAACCCTGTCCGGGTGTGGTATACTAAATATTACAATTTGGTTAAAACGAATTTGCCGGGGCGCGGGCTGCAAACCTTGACGCCCCGGTGTTGTCGTGTGTTACCGGAGGTGCTTGACTACGAATTCCACATCGAACCGTATGCCCCGCCTGCTGGCTATGCTGTTTTTGCTGCTGGGGCTTTTTTGTGCGGCAGCACTGCCCGCCCATGCTGAGGACGACTACAATACCACGCTGGACCGTCTTTCCCGCCTGCAGGCTCTGGCGCGGGAGTTTTCCTCGTCCCGGGACGATGCGCCCGACCCCATTGTGCTGACCCTCTCCTACACCCGCACGGGTGACTACAACACCACGATCTGGCAGCTGACCGCCGGCGTGCGCGATACCGAGTTTGAGAGCTATGTCAACAGCAGCGATGCCGAGCTGGCCTCGCTGCAAGCCCTGAACACCGTCACCCTGCCCACCGGCGAGAAGATCGACTTCGGCCATATGCTGGCCGCGATGAACCTTGTCTACAACGGCATCCCCATCACCGGCAGCTGGGGCGGCGACTGCCAGCAGCTGGCGCAGCAGTATTACGGGCAGGCGCAGGACGCCGCCGGGTACGCCGCCGCGATGCGCGCTACCTTTAATATTGACGATGACGGCTCGCTGAGCAAATTCGGCGATCAGGACCTGCGCGCCGATATGGATTCGGTGATCGTCGGCTCCAAGGTCACGCAGGACACCGATCTGGCCGATGCCCTGCGCAGCTACTATGAGAATCTGACCGAGTACGACCGCGCCAAGGAGTTTATCTCGCTGAGCTTCGGCACGCAGGACACCTCCAGCAGCAGCTTTTCGGACGCTGTCTACCGCGCCCTGCTTGATGATTCCGGCATGCAGCTGCTGTTTTACATGAACGGCATGTGGTCGGTCAACGGCTGGCAGATCAAGGAGGACTACGCCCCCGCTGTGCGCGGTGCGGCCGACCTGTTTGCCGAATATCTGGCCGGGGCCGTCAACCATGAAAAGGTCAAGAGCGAGACGAACGACCGCCTTGTCGCCATGGGCGGGCAGGCTCTGTCCGATGCGCTGGCCGCGCTGGGGGACAGCGATGCCGCGGCAGCCGCGCTGGCTGCCGCCAATGAGCTGGCCGACGGCACCCAGTCCGCCGTCTCCTCGGGGTCGGATGCGATCTCCGCCGCACGGGACACCCTGCAGACCAAATTTAATGTAAAGATCTTCCAGCTGATCCTGCTGATTGCCGCCGCAGCGGCCGCGTTCATGCTGGTGTTCAGCATGGTGATGTTTGTGGTGCACCGAAAAGAAAATTGAGTTTGGACTGCGTGCCGCTCTCTTGTGGGAAAGAGAGCGGCACGCTTTTTTGGTTGGGCGCGGAGCAGGCGGGCAAAGCCCCTCCGGTCATCGCTGCGCTCGACCACCTCCCCACTTCGTGAGGAGGCTTTCGCGCGGGCGAAGCTCGCGCAAAAAGGCTCCCCTTACAGGGGAGCTGGCCGAGCCTGCGAGGCCTGAGGGGCTCTACCCGTTTGCAGAGGCGGGCCGTTTTTCTGTTCACACCCCGTTCACATTCCGTATATTCGCCGCAAGTTATCCACCGTGTATAACGGTTATCCACCGTGGAAATGTTGAAAACTCCGTTGAAACCGTGGAAAACTCCCCGCCCTTTTCCCGTTAAAAAGCGGAAAACCGGAAAATTCCACGGTGCGCAAGGGATTATTTTCAACATTTTCCACTGCCCGCCTGTGGAAAGCTGTGGAAACCTGTGAAAAGCGTATTTTGCGTTTTACGCAACACAAAATACACATTTTGTAAATAAGGGGTTGTATTTACCGATTCAGAGCGCTATAATAGCAGTAACCATCACCCGCACCTGCTGTGCGGCGGTGCGCTTGAATAGATAAGGGAGAGTGTACATCATGTTGGACATCAAAATCACCAAAACAACCCATCCGAAAGAAAAACCGCAGGACGAGTCCAAGCTCGGCTTTGGCAAAAAGTTCAGCGACCATATGTTCCTGATGGACTATACCGCAGGCGAGGGCTGGCATGACGCCCGCATCGTTCCCTATGGCCCGTGGGAGATGGACCCCGCCACCACCGTTTTTCACTATGCGCAGGAAATTTTTGAGGGCATGAAGGCCTACCGCACTGCCGAGGGCAAGGTACAGCTGTTCCGCCCTGAGTGCAATGCGAACCGCTTCAACGATTCTGCCGACCGTCTGGGCATGCCCGCCATCCCGCCGGAGGATTTCGTGCAGGCTGTCAAGGCGCTGGTCGATGTTGACCGCGACTGGGTGCCCCATTCTGACGGTGCATCGCTGTATATCCGCCCGTTCTGCATCGCTACCGATGTAGGCCTCGGCGTCCACGCCGCCAAGCACTACCGCTTTGCGATCATCTGCGCCCCCTCCGGCGCTTACTATGCCGAGGGTCTTGACCCTGTGCGCATCTATGTCGAGGATCAGTACATCCGCGCCGCCCCGGGCCTGACCGGCTTTACCAAGTGCGGCGGCAACTACGCAGCCTCCATCAAGGCCGGTGAGCTGGCCGAGGAGCGCGGCTTCTCTCAGGTGCTGTGGCTGGACGGCGTTGAGAAGAAGTATGTCGAGGAAGTCGGTTCCATGAACATCATGTTCAAGATCGACGGCGAGATCTACACCGCCCCCTGCGTTGGCACCGTTCTGCCCGGCGTCACCCGCCGCTCCATCATTGAGCTGCTGAAGGACTGGGGCTACCCCGTGCATGAGGAGCGCGTTGCCATTGCCGACATCATGAAGGCTGCCGATGAGGGCAAGCTGGAGGAGGTCTTTGGCACCGGCACCGCCGCAGTCGTTTCCCCCGTCAAGGAGCTTGACTGGGAGGGCAAGGTTGCCCACATCAGCGGCGGCAAGATCGGCGAGCTGACCCAGAAGCTGTACGACACCCTGACCGGCATCCAGTGGGGCAAGCTGCCCGACACCAAGGGCTGGATCGTCCCGGTCGAATAATCCATATTCAGAAACAAATTAAAGAAACTTTCTTGCGCTTGCGGTTTTCGAGGCCGCAAGCGCTTTTTCTATGACATTTCTATGAACGATTGTGCAACATGCACAAAACAGGCACAGCGCTTTACAGCACATTGTACAAGCACGCATCTTGCAAATTCGACAAAAATGATGTAATATAAGTACATCGAAAGCGAAACGCTTTCAAACAAAAGTGAAGAGGAAGAATACCAGAGCGCCCTGCCGAATCCGTAGGGAGGGTATCACTTGTAGAGGGGTGGTTCCGTTCGTATTCAGGCGCCGGCGAGACGTTCTGTTTTTCTCCTTCTTTTTAAAAAAACGAGACGGGGCAGTGGCCGTCTCGTTTTTTTGTTTTTCCGGAATAAGGCTCGCCCCCTGCACTCATTGCCGCCAACTCTCCGGCCATTTGTAGGGGCCGGGCATGCCCGGCCCGCAGCTTACCGCCATCGCAAACGGCCACGGCGGCCAGAGGACTGGCCGCCCTACGACCCCCGCTTAAATGCCCTCACCCCGCCGAAAAACCTGCCGCCATATCCCGTTCTCCTTTTGCCGCCCCGCCTCCCTCTCCCCTTATTTTCCTGTTTGTTCGTCTTAACTTTCTTCTTTACATTCCCCGGGAAATACGCTACAATATAAGCACCTACTTTATAGAATAACAAGGAGAAGGAGAGATCGCTTTGTTTACTATCATCAAACGGCGGGAACTGAACCCCACCGTGACCGAGCTCTGGATCCATGCGCCGCTCATCGCCAAAAAGGCGAAGGCCGGCCAGTTCATCATCGTCCGCGCCAAGGAGGACTCCGAGCGCATCCCCCTGACCATCGCCGGTTTTGACCGCGAGGCCGGCACCGTCTCCATCATCTTTCAGGTCGTGGGCGCCGGTACGATGCAGCTTAACGCCCTGAAGGAGGGCGAGGCTGTCCACGACTTTGTCGGCCCGCTGGGCAAGGCAACCGAGATCGAAGGCCTGAAAAATGTCTGTGTGGTTGGCGGCGGCGTGGGCTGCGCCATTGCGCTGCCCGTGGCTCAGGCACTGCATGAGCAGGGCACCAAGGTCACCGGCATTGTCGGTTTCCGCAACAGGGATCTTGTCATTCTCGAGGACGAGTTCCGCGCCTGCTGCGATGAATTCATCATCATGACCGATGACGGCTCCTACGGCGAGAAGGGCGTTGTCACCGCCCCGCTGGAAAAGAAAATCGTCGAGGGTGCGAACTTTGACGAGGTCATCACGATCGGACCCCTGATTATGATGAAATTTGTCGTCAAGACGACCAAGCCGCACAATGTCAAGACCGTTGTGTCGATGAACCCCATCATGGTCGATGGCACTGGCATGTGCGGCGGCTGCCGCCTGACCGTGGGCGGCCAGACCAAGTTTGCCTGCGTGGACGGTCCCGACTTTGACGGCTTTGAGGTCGATTTTGACGAGGCCATGCACCGCGGCACGATGTACAAGCCCTTTGAGGCCCACGCCCGCGAGGCCGAGTGCAACTTGCTGAAACAGGAGGTGCAGTGATCATGCCGAACATGGACCCGAAAAAGTGCCCCATGCCCAGCCAGGAGCCGAATGTCCGCAACAAAAACTTCAAGGAGGTCGCCCTCGGCTACACCGAGGAGATGGCCGTGAACGAGGCCAAGCGCTGCCTGCAGTGCAAGAACCACCCCTGCCGCAGCGGCTGCCCCGTTGAAATTGATATTCCCGGCTTCATCAAGCATGTGGCCGAGGGCGATTTTGAGGCCGCCTACAACGTGATTGCCCAGTCCAGTGCACTGCCCGCCGTCTGCGGCCGTGTCTGCCCGCAGGAGCATCAGTGCGAGGGCAAGTGCGTCCGCGGCATCAAGGGCGAGGCTGTCGGCATTGGCCGCTTGGAGCGCTTTGTTGCCGACTGGTACCGCAACAATGTCCACACCAAGCCCGTTGCCCCCGCCTCCAATGGCCATAAGGTCGCTGTCATCGGCGCCGGCCCGTCCGGTCTGACCGTTGCGGGCGATCTGGCCAAGCTGGGCTATAAGGTTACCGTCTACGAAGCCCTGCATGTTGCGGGCGGCGTTCTGATGTACGGCATCCCCGAGTTCCGTCTGCCCAAGGACATCGTCCAGCACGAGGTCGAAGGCCTGAAAGAACTGGGCGTTGACATTGAAACCAACATGGTCATCGGCAAGGTGCTGACCATTGACGAGCTGATGAACGACTACGGCTTTGAGGCTGTCTATGTCGCGTCCGGTGCCGGTCTGCCCCGCTTTATGGGCATCCCCGGCGAGAGCCTGAACGGCGTCTACTCCGCCAACGAGTACCTGACCCGCGTGAACCTGATGAAGGCGTACAAAGAGGATTCCCGCACGCCCATCATGAAGAGTAAGTCCGTGGCCGTTGTCGGCGGCGGCAATGTCGCTATGGACGCGGCCCGCTGCGCCAAGCGTCTGGGTGCCGAGAATGTCTACATCGTCTACCGCCGCGGCATGGCCGAGCTGCCTGCCCGTAAGGAGGAGGTCGAGCACGCCGAGGAGGAGGGCATCGTCTTTAAGACGCTGACGAACCCGACGGAAGTGCTGGGTGATGAGAACGGCTGGGTCAAGGGTATGACCTGCGTGGAGATGGAGCTGGGTGAGCCGGACGCCTCCGGCCGCCGCCGCCCCATCGTCAAGGAGGGCAGCGAGTTCGTTCTGGACGTTGATACGATGATCATGGCGCTGGGCACCAGCCCCAACCCGCTGATCCGCTCCACCACGCCGGGTCTGGACGCCGACAAGCACGGCTGCCTGATCACCAACGGCCCTGACGGCCTGACCACCCGCCCGATGGTCTACGCCGGCGGCGATGCCGTTACCGGTGCTGCTACGGTCATTCTGGCCATGGGTGCCGGCAAAGAGGCTGCCCGCGCCATTGACGCGGCCATCAAGGCAAAGGAACAGTAAAAACTACATTTTAGCCCCCGTGCCGCGAGGTGCGGGGGAATTTTTGTTAAAAAGGCTTCCCCTTGGGGGGAAGCTGTCGCCGCAGGCGACTGATGAGGGGCAACCTTGCCATATTGTCCCATGTACGGACAATTGCGACAACCTTGCCATACTATCCCGTATACGGGCGGCATCCACACGCCTTCCCCTCATCCGTCTGCGGGCGGGGCCGCAGACACCTTCCCCCTTGGGGGAAGGCACTCTCACGAAACAAAGGCTACACTATGTATCATCCATTCTTCCAATTTGTTCTTCCTCGTCTGGGGCAGGCGGCGCTGGATATTTTGCTGTATCTCAACTTTTTACAGCTGCCGCCGCTGCAGCTTGCGGCACAGTGGCCGGTTTTGTACTACGGCCTGCCGCTGGTGCTGATGGCGCTGCTGGCCTATATCAGCCGGGACCCGCTGGGCCTTGGCATCGTCTTTGTCGGGCATCTGGTGACCTTTTACTGCATCGGCACCGGCATCGGGCTGGTGCTGCGGCGTGTCGGCGGCGTGCCGCTGACCGTTTGGCGCATTTTCTGGCTGGATGGCATAACGCCGTGGCTGCTGACTGCCGGCATCATGTGGTGGGGCCGCCGCCGGGCGCTGCACCTCTGTACGACCCGCTACCGCCTTACGACCCGCAAAAAGCTGCCGGGCGGCCAGCTGCGCATCGTGCAGATCAGCGACATTCACCCCCGAAGCTGCGCAGCAATGGATCACACCCGCATCCCTGAGCTGCGCGAGAAGATCGAGGCCTGCCACCCCGACCTGCTGGTGCTGACCGGCGATATTTTTGACGAATTTACCGAGCCGGAGGAGCTGCAAGCCTTCTGTGCCCTGTTCGGTGCGCTGCGCGCGCCTCTGGGCAAATACTATGTGCTGGGCAACCATGACCTGTTCCACCACTGGCGGGAGCCAAGCTTTGGCCGCGCCGAGCTGGAGCGCAGCTTTGCTGCCGCCGGGGTGCGCATTCTCGAGGATACCTCCGTCATGCTGCCCTGCGGGGTGCGCATCGTGGGCCGCAAGGACTACCTGTACACGAACGGCAGCCGTTTTACGGCTGCGCAGCTGATGCCAGGCGGCCCGGATGACCACTACACGGTCTGGCTTGACCATGAGCCGCGGGACTTCAAGGCCGCTGCGGCAGCGGGGGCCGATCTGATCCTGAGCGGCCACACCCACGGCGGGCAGGTATGGCCTGCGGGCGCCGTGGGCATGGTTGCCAAAAACGAGCGCAACTACGGCAAAAAAATCATCAACGACCATTGCACCGCCATTGTCAGCGGCGGCACCGGCACCTGGGGCTACAAATTTCGCACTCAGGGCCGCACAGAGATCGTCTGTGCTGAGATCACTACCGAAAAGGAAATGTAAAAGCTATGCAGGAACGCGAACGCCTTGGCAGCCGCCTTGGCTTTATCATGCTGTCCGCCGGGTGCGCCATCGGCTGCGGCAATGTCTGGAAATTCCCATGGATGTGCGGCCAGAACGGCGGCGGCAGCTTTATGCTGCTCTACATCCTCTGCCTTTTGGTGCTGGGCCTGCCCGTTATGGTCATGGAATTTGCCGTGGGCCGCGCAGCGCAGGCCAGCCCCATCTATATGTACCAGCGCCTTGAAAAGCCCGGCCAGCGGTGGGGGCTTTTCGGCGTAATCAGCCTGATCGGCAACATTGCGCTGATGGCCTTTTACACCGTTGTCACAGGCTGGATTTTGTACTATTTTGTCAAATTCCTGACCGGGAGCAACGCCGATTTCGGCTTTGCGCAGATGATCGCCGACCCGAAAGTCAATGTGACCTATCTGTTTGTGGTAGTCGTGGCGGCGTTCGTACTGCTCAGCTTCAACCTGCAGGGCGGTTTGGAGCGCGTGACCAAGTACATGATGACAGCCCTGCTGGTGCTGATGCTGGTGCTGGCACTGCACAGCCTGACCTTTTCCGGCGCGGCGGAAGGGCTGCGGTTCTATCTGGTGCCGGACTTCTCCAAGATCAACGGCACGGTCATCGTGGCAGCCATGAATCAGGCCTTCTTCTCTTTGTCGGTCGGTATGGGCGGCATGGCGATCTTCGGCAGCTATATCGGCAAGGACCGCGCGCTGATGGGCGAATCGGTCCATGTCATCCTGCTGGACACCTTTGTCGCAGTGCTGGCCGGCATCATCATCTTCCCGGCCTGCTTCACCTACGGGCTGGAGGTCACCGCCGGGCCGAGCCTGCTGTTTGACACGATGGCCGGCGTATTCAACCACATGGCGGGCGGCCGCTGGTGGGGCACCCTTTTCTTCCTGTTCATGGTGTTTGCCGCGCTCTCCACTGTGCTTGGCGTCTGCGAGAACATCCTTGCCATGATCCGGGAGCTGACCGGCTGGAGCCGCCCCAAGGGCTGCCTTGTCTGCGGTGTCGGCATCTTTCTGCTGGCGCTGACCACGGCGCTGGGCTACAGCGTACTGCACTTTCAGCCGTTTGCGCCGGGCAGCGCGTGGCTGGACTTCTGGGATTTCATCGTCAGCAACAATGTGCTGCCGCTCGGCTCTCTGGTGCTGGCGCTCTTCTGCTGCAGCCGCTTTGGCTGGGGCTGGGACCGCTTTGTGACCGAGGCCAACACCGGCAAGGGCCTCAAGCTCCGGCCGTGGATGAAGCCCGTCTTTCAATTTTTTGTTCCCTGCGCCATCGCCTTTATCTATGTGTACGGCATGGTGACCTTTACCTGGCGGTAACGCCGCCCAAAAAGCCCCGCCGCCCGATTTCCCGGGTGACGGGGCTTTGTGCTTTATTTTGCCAAGCGGCGGTATTCCATCGGCATCAGGCGGAACTGGTCGTAAAACGCCTTGGCAAATTTACCCTGGCTCTCATAGCCGACACCGGCCGCTATGTCCTGCACCCGCAGCGTTGTCGTGCGCAGCAGCTCGGCGGCCTTTTCCAGCCTGCGGCGGCGGAAATAGGCAAGATACCCCTCGCCCAGCACATTCTGGCAGTACAGCTTGAAGCCGCTCTCGCTCAGGCCGAAGCCATCGGCCAGCGCCTTGGCCGTATGCCGCACCGAGAGATCGCGCAGCACAAGGGTTTCGGTCTCGCGCACCAGCTCGACCTGCCGCGCGGGGCAGCGGGCGGCCTCGGCGTCATCGGGCAGGCGCAGCAGCTCATACAGCAGCCGTACCGCCGTGTAGCGCAGCTCGCCCGGGGTGGCGTACTCGGCATCGCTCCACTGTTCGTCCAGAATGTCGATGATGGCCTCGCTGAGCGGGCAGCAGTGGACACCGTCCCGGCAGAAATAGTCCGCAATGCCGCCGATCTCAAGGCCCATCACGGTCAAAAAGCTGTCCGCCCGCACGGCGTCCGGGTCGATGAAAAGCTGCAGCCCCTCATACTGGCCGCCCGGCAGGTAGAACGGCTCGTCCGGCGCAGCAAAGCTGACGGCGGCGTGTGCCTCCGTCACGATGGCGTATTCCTCCGGCCCGTCGGGGATGGCCCGCCGCCCGGCGCGGCAGAAGTCAAAGACCAGCAGCCGCGCAGCCTGCACGGGCAGCGGCGCAAGGTGGCTGTCCAGCCGGGTAAAGCTGAGCCAGATCCCCCCGGCCAGCGTATGCAGCCCCTGCGGGGCCGCCTTTTGTTGTGTTTTCATGGTTATATTATAACAAATAATTCAAAATTCTGTAAACTGTGCTTTCCAAAATGCAATGCCAAAAGGAACAATTCAGCTTATATTCAAAGATTTGCTCGCTTTATGTATTGCTAAAAGGGCAAAATGTGCGAAATCGGAAAATTGGCATTTTCTGACATTTTACGCCGTAAGCGCTGCTTTTTAGTCCGTGACCGGCACATCAAGGCCGAACTCCAGCGGGCGGAAGCGCGGGCAGACATTCTCCGATATGCAGATGACCGAGGCTGCCAGCCGGCTGCCGATCTCACAGGCCTGCGCCAGCGTCTTGCCGTAGGTCAGGCCGATGACCGTGCCGGCAAAAAAGGCATCGCCCGCGCCGGTCGTGTCGATGACATCGACCTTTTTGGCCGGGACCGTGCCGCACTCGCCGCCGCTGCGGGCGTAGACGGCGCCCTTGTCCCCCATCGTGACCACCATGCAGGGGATGTTGGCGCTGTGTACATTGCCAGCCAGCGTGCGGCACATCTCGTCCGCGTCCAGCTCCTCATAATTGTCTGAGAACATCAGCCCGGCCTCCTGCTGGTTGCAGACAAAGCAGTCGATCTGCTGCAAAAAGTCGCGGCGCTCCATCGCAATGCTCATGTTGGACACCGCCGCATAGACCTTTTTGCGGTACTTTTTGGCAAAATGCAGCACCTGCTTGACGGTCTCCTTCTCAAGGTCCAGCTCAATGGCGATGCCGTCACAGTCCGCAAAGATCTCATCGCCCTGCTCCTGCAGCAGCCGGGTCAGCGGTGTGGTGTCGGGCCGCTTGGAGATGGCGGCGCAGACATCACCGTCATTGTCAAACACGGCCAGCCATGTGCCCATGCCGTCCGGCACGCGCCGGATGTACCGGGTATTGACCTTGTGTCTGGTCAGCTTGTCGATGACATCCTGACCGGAGCCGGTTTCATCCACAAGGCTGACAAAGGTGGGGCGCAGCTCCACATTGGCAATATCCTCGGCCACATTGCGGCAGACGCCGCCGTGTACCTGCTCGACCCGGCCTGCGTTGCGCCCGCCCGGTATGTAGGTGGACAGCGGATACCCCTTAATATCCACAAAAACAGCGCCGATCACAACAATACCCATGGTAAAGTTCCTCACTTAGATGATTTTACCTGTATTTTACCATAAGTCCGACAAATACGCAAACACAGGCGCCCCCGCATTTTGTATCCCAAAAGCCCCCTTGACATCTGTGTGCGCATACGGTTTAATAGGAGCAAACGGAGGTGTTCGCCCATGAAAAATCAAACGCAGAAACGCGCGTTTTATGTATTGACCGGCTGCATTGCCGCGCTGGCGCTCTGCATTGCGGCGGCGCTGGCGCTGCTGTGCCGCACCCCTGCCGCGCAGGATGTCAGCATCCCCGGCACGCGGGGCACCATTTACGCCACGGTGCAGCTGCCGGGCAAGCTGGCCCGCAGCGGGGATATGCCGCTGGCCGTGCTTTGCCACGGCTTTACGGGCAGCCGCGCGGGTGACGGCCACTTTGCCCCGCTGGCGCAGGATCTGGCCGCACAGGGCATCGCCACGGTGCGGCTGGATTTCCCCGGCTGCGGCGACAGCACCGAGCCGTTCACCGCCTATACGCTTTCCAACATGGCCGATGATGTTGAAAGTGCGATCCTGTACATGCAAAGCACCTACGGCACCGGCCCGACCGCGCTGGTCGGTCACAGCATGGGCGGGCGGCTGGCCAGCCTCTACCCGCAGCAAAAGGGCGGCATCGCCGCGCTCGTGCTTTGGAGCCCCGCCAACGGTGCCGGGCTGAACGGCCTTGAATTTTTGAACATCGACGATTTCTCCGCAGTGGAGGCCATGGCCGCCGAGGCCGAGGCCAACGGCAGCGTTGCTGCCTGGGGGGTCGAGCTGAGCGCGGCCTATATGGACGAGATGCGCACCTCTGACCCGAACGCCGCCCTGCGGGAGAGCGCCCTGCCCACCCTGCTGACCTACAGCGGCAGCGAGGGCATCCTGAGCAGCACCACTCAGGCCGAAACGATCGCCGCCGTGCAGAGCCTGCCGGACGGTCAGGTCGTGCTGGACCCCTTTGCAGCCGGCAACCACAACTATCTCAGCGATGACCCTGCCACGGCCGCCGCCCTTGACAAGGCCCTGCGGCAGACCACCGTCCGGTTTTTAACACAGTACCTCGGGTAAGGCAGCGTTTGCCGAGCCTTTTGTTAAATCGCACAACTTTGGCCTTGACGCAGTTTTACTGCAGTGCTACTATTATATAGTATGTCTTATAACACAGTAGCTTTGAGAACGAGGGGCCGCCCTATGAAACAACCGCGCAAGCATCTTCTCTGTCTGCTTCTGGCTCTCTGGCTTACCGGCGTGCTGCTGGCAGGCTGTGCCGCAGACACCGCCGACGCAAATGCCGACCTGCCGGTCATCACCGTCGGCTGCGACAACTACCCGCCCTTTACTTATGTAAACTCCGATGGAAAGCCCGTCGGCATTGATGTGGAGCTGGCCGACGAGGCGTTCCGCCGCATGGGCTACCGCCCCGAATATATCACGATCAACTGGGCCGAAAAAAACGCGCTGCTTGAAAACGGCGTCATCGACTGCATCTGGAGCAGCTTTTCGATGAGCGGCCGCGCGGACGAATACACCTGGGCCGGGCCGTATATGTACAGCCATCAGGTCGTAGCCGTCATGCCGGACAGCGACATTCAGACGCTTGCCGATCTGGCGGGCAAGACGGTGGTCGTGCAGGCCACCACCAAGCCCGAGAGCCTGTTTCTCGATGGCAATGACCCCCGCATCCCCGAGATACGCGCGCTCCACTCGCTGCAGAAGCGGGAGCTGATCTACAGCTACCTTGCCAAGGGCTACGCCGATGCCGTGGCCGCGCACGAGACCTCGATCCTGCAGTTTATGAAGGACTACGGCGTCGAGTTCCGCATCCTTGAGGAGCCGCTTGAAGCCGTGGAGCTGGGCGTTGCCTTCTCCCGCAGCGATGACCGCGGCATTGCGCAGGCGCTTTCCGCCACGCTGGAGGAGATGCACACCGATGGCACCACCCGCAGCATTCTGGCAGGCTACCTTGCAGATCCCGACAAATATCTGGAGGCAGACGGCTATGCAGACTAAACCCCGCCGCACCATCCTCGGCTTTCGCCTGCTGACCGTTGTGATCGGTCTGCTGCTTCTGCTGATCATCGGCCTGTATTCGATCCGGACCGACAACTTTGAGGGTGAGCAGAATTTTGCCAGCCGCGTGGACTATATAAAGGATCAGTGCGATGACTACACCAGCCTGTCGCTGGCCGCCGAGTCCAAAAGCATGCTGCGCATTGCCGAGGCCTGTGAGCAGTGTGCGCGCGATATTCAAACCGGCACCGATGCGGTTGAGGCGGAGGTGCTGTCCCGCTGTGTGGAAAACCACTACCTGACCGGTGCAGCCGTGCTGGACCGGGACGGCAATGTGGTGCAGTACTTCAGCAAGGAGGGGGCGCTGCCGCAGCAGCTGCTGCAGGAGCTGGCCACCGCGCCGCTGCTGGATGTGGCCAACCACCCGAAAAAGACCTACTCCGTCCGGCTGGTCTGTGACGATGACTCCTACCTTGACCTTGCCGCATCGGCCCGGACCGATGCGGACGGCATCGTAGCGGCGTTCTACCATACCCCAACCGACTATGTACACAGCTATAACCTCAACTGCCAGCATCTTTTGGCGGGCTTCACGACCCCCGGCGATGGTACCCTTGTTGTGGCCCGCGGCGATTCGATCATCGCCTCCAATGACGAAAGCCTGCTCGGGCTTGCCCCCGATGCTGTGCTGCCGCTGCAGCTTTTGCGTGAGCGCGGCCGCTTTGACCAGATGGTCTATGTGCGGGATGCTACCATACGCTCCCGTGGGTATTTCGGCTACGCCGTGCAGGGGCGCGACTTCTATGTCTACGCCTACCTGCCCGAGGGCACGATCTACACCACGACCATCAAAAACCTGATGTTTACCTCGGTGGCTTATCTGCTCATCGTGCTGATGATCGAGCTGGTGCGCCGCCGCACGCTGCAGAACTATCAGCAGGAAAAAGCCCGGCAGGAGCACGCCTATCAGGCCTCGCTCGAGCAGGCCGCCCACCGGGCCGAGGCTGCCAACATCGCCAAGACCGAGTTTCTGCAGCGGATGAGCCATGACATCCGCACCCCCATCAACGGCATACGCGGCATGATCGAGATCGGCAACCACTACAGCACCGACATGGCCAAGCAGGCCGAATGCCGCGAAAAGATCTGGGAGGCCTCCGGCCTGCTGCTTGAGCTGGTCAACGAGGTGCTGGACATGGGCAAGCTGGAGTCCGGCGAGATCGTGCTGGAGCATCGCCCCTTCAATATGGTCACGCTGCTGACCGGCCTGTGCGATGTGCTGGAAAAGCAGGCCGCCGAGCGTGGCATCACCATCCGCTGCGAGGACATCGCACTGCCCCACCCCGACCTTATCGGCAGCCCGCTGCATGTAAAGCGGCTTGTAATGAACATCATCTCCAACGCCATCAAATACAATAAGGACAACGGCAGCATCACCCTGACCCTGCATGAGCTGCGCAGCGAGGGCGACAAAGCATGGATTCGCTTTACCTGCGCCGATACCGGCATCGGCATGAGTGAGGAATTCCAGAAGCATCTGTTTGAGCCGTTCGCGCAGGAGCTGCTGGACGCCCGCTCCACCTACGCCGGCACAGGGCTGGGCATGCCGATCGCCAAGGCCCTTATTGATGCAATGGGCGGCACCATCGAGTTCACCAGCCGTCAGGGCGAGGGCACGACCTACTATATCACGCTGCCCTTTGCGGTCGACCACGCAGCGGCACCGCAGCCGCTGCCCGGCGCACCGGCCGACCTTTCGGCGCTGCAGGGCAAGCATATCCTGCTGGCCGAGGACAACGACCTGAACCTTGAGATTGCCGAGTTCCTGCTGCAAAACGCCGGTCTGCGCACGACCGCCGCCCGCAACGGGCAGGAGGCGGTAACGCTTTTTGCCGCGTCCGCCCCCGGCACCTTCGATGCCATTTTGATGGATGTCATGATGCCGCTGCTGGACGGCTACGAGGCGACCCGCGCCATCCGCGCCCTTGACCGGCCCGATGCCGCAGCGATCCCCATTTTTGCGATGACGGCCAACGCCTTTACCGAGGACCGCCGCCGCGCCTACGAGTCCGGCATGAATGAGCATCTGACAAAGCCGCTCGAGCCGGACACCCTCCTGCGCACCCTTGCAAAATATCTGCAGCGGTGACCCGCCTGCAGCACCAAGGCCCTCCCCGGGTGGGGAGGGCCTTGTTCATCGGTTCTGCCGGCGGAAGGCGCTTGGCGACATGCCCAACGACTTCAAAAATACGCGGTTGAAGCTGCGGATCGTGCCAAAGCCGCACTGCTCCGCCACCTGGGTGACCGGGATGCTGCTGCCCTGCAGCAGCATGGCCGCATGGCTGACCCGGTACTGGTTCACAAAATCCTGAAAGCCCGTGTGCAGCCGCTGGTTGAAATACGCCGACAGATAGGTATAATTATAACCAAGGTCGTGCGCCATCTGCTCCAGCGTCAGGCTGCCGGTATAGTTCTGCTGCACATAGTTGATGATGCGGGCCGACAGGTGGGCGTCCGCATCCTGCTGGGGGCGCGGGCGCAGGGGGCACTGCTCCAGCGCAGCACCGCAGATCATGTACAGCCCCGCGAGCTTTTTGCACCGGTTGTTTCCCTGCCAAAGCAGCTCCATCAGGGGCGCAGCCTCGATGCGGAACACCGGGTTTGCAAAGGCCCGCTGCCCCAGCTGGACCGAAAATTCCGGCACCCAATCGTCAGAAAATATCCACAGCACACTTTGGGAGGCCCCGTTTGTGTGGTAGCTGTGGATCTGGTCCGGCAGCACCAGCAGGGCCTCGCCGGGGTGGATCTCAAAGGTATCCGTCTCCAGCGTACAGGACAGAGTCCCGGCCTGCACGGTCAAAAATTCATAGCTGTGGTGCAGATGCGCGGGGAAACTGAAATTGTGGTCACGCTGGCAGTAGAGATACCCCCGCCGGTCCGAGCGCTCGGCCTCGTAGATCAGCATTGTACGCACTCCTTTTCGACGCAAAATCCAAACTTATGTCTATTATTTTATACACTCTTTCTTGCCAGTGCAAGGGGGTAACAGGTAAAATAGTCTTAAAAAGGAATTCTGTTTCCAAGAAGGAGCAACCGCTATGTATTACATCGGCATTGATCTGGGCACCTCCGCCGTCAAGCTGCTGCTGATGGACGAGACCGGCCGGATCGACAACATTGTCAGCCGTGAGTACGGTATCGCGTTCCCCCACCCCGGCTGGAGCGAGCAGGAGCCTGCCGATTGGTGGGACGCCGTCTGTGACGGTATCCCCGCGCTGCTGCAGGGCTTCGATGCCTCTCTGGTCAAGGGCATCGGCGCAGGCGGCCAGATGCACGGCCTTGTCGTGCTGGATAAAGATGACAAAGTCATCCGCCCCTGCATCCTGTGGAATGACGGTCGCACCCAGAAGCAGGTCGATTACCTGAACAACGAGATCGGCAAGGACAAGCTGAGCCGTTACACCGCCAACATCGCGTTTGCCGGCTTCACCGCGCCCAAGCTGCTCTGGCTGCGCGACAACGAGCCGGAGAACTTCGCCCGCATCGAGAAGATCATGCTGCCGAAGGACTATATCAACTACAGGCTGACCGGTGTCCACTGCACCGACTACTCCGATGCCTCCGGCATGCTGCTGCTCGATGTCGAGCATAAATGCTGGAGCCGCGAGATGCTAAACCTCTGCGGCGTGCGCGAGGCGCAGCTGCCCAAGCTGTTTGAAAGCTGGCAGCCTGTCGGCACCCTGACCGCCGAGACCGCCGCCGGGCTCGGTCTGCCGGCCGATGTCATCGTCTGCGCCGGCGCGGGCGACAACGCCGCTGCGGCAGTCGGCTGCGGCGCGGTGGGCAGCGGCAGGTGCAACATCTCGCTGGGCACCTCCGGCACCGTCTTTATCACAAGCGACACCTTCGGCGTTGACAGCCGCAACGCCCTGCACAGCTTTGCCCATGCGGACGGCGGCTACCACCTGATGGGCTGCATCCTCTCCGCCGCAAGCTGCAACAAGTGGTGGAATGAGGAGATCCTGCACACGCAGGACTTTGCCGCCGAGCAGGCCCCCATCACCCCCGACAAGCTGGGCGCGAATGATGTCTATTTCCTGCCCTACCTGATGGGTGAGCGCAGCCCCCACAACGACCCCGCCGCCCGCGGCGCCTTCCTCGGCCTGCGGATGGACACCCCGCGCGCCGCCCTGACACAGGCCGTGCTGGAGGGCGTGGCCTTTGCGATCCGCGACTGTGTGGAGATCGCCCGCGCGCAGGGCGTTGAGATCGCCGCCAGCACCCTCTGCGGCGGCGGTGCCAAAAGCCCGCTCTGGCGCGAAATTCTGGCCAATGTGCTGGGCATCCCCCTGACGCTGCCCCAGACCGAGCAGGGCCCCGGCTACGGCGGCGCCATGCTGGCAGCCGTTGCCTGCGGGGCGTATCCCAGCGTGCAGGCCTGTGCCGATGCACTGGTACGCGCCAAAAGCACAACCGAGCCTGACCCCGCAATCGTAGAAAAATACAACGCGCGCTATGCCCTGTGGCATACGCTTTATCCCGCACTGAAGGCGTCCTACGCCGCAATGGAGGCACTGCAATGAAGATCTATTCGGTAAATGACCCGGAATTCAAGCCCTACGGCCGTGTTGTGACCGGTCTGGAGGCCGCCAAGGCCGAGATTCTGGCCGCACTGGCAACCACCCCGCTGCCCGCCGCAACGGATTATGTCCCAGAGGACAAGCGCCTGCAGGAGCTGCCCGCCGCCGTGGAGGTGTCGGAGCACCTGTTCGGCGGCATGCCCTGCCAGCTGGGCTGGTGCAACGGCCACAACACCGCGCTCAACTGTCTGGAATATCACCGCGACAGCGAGTTCAACCTCGGCACCGAGGATTTCATCCTGCTGCTGGCCCGGATGGAGGACATGGAGGACGGCAAGCTTGACACCGCCAAGGTCAAAGCCTTCCGCGCCCCGGCCGGCACGCTGGTCGAGGTCTACGCCACGACCCTGCACTACGCGCCCTGCCATGTCGATGCCGACAAGGGCTTCCGCGTGCTGGTCGCACTGCCCAAGGGCACAAACACCGCCAAGCCGGACATGCAGAACAACGGCGGCGATGACCCGCTGCTGTGGGCCTGCAACAAGTGGCTGCTCGCCCACGCCGAAAGCACCGAGGCCAAAGCCGGTGCCTATGTCGGGCTGGTCGGGGAGAATATCCATATCTGATTCTTGCCGCGCCGCAGGGGCCGGAGATGTCCGGCTCGGTACATACAAACCGCAACCCATTCACGGGCAGCAAACGCAATGCTGCGGGGCGGGCATGCCCGCCCCCTACAGCGCATCACATAAAAGGGAGGAAACCACCATGAAATCCACCAACATTCCTGAGGTCAAGCTCGGTATTATCGCCGTCAGCCGTGACTGCTTTCCTATCGCACTGAGCGAAAAGCGCCGCGCCGCCATTGCGGCCGCCTGCCAGACCAAGGGCGTTGCCCTCTACGAGTGCAAGACCACCGTGGAAAACGAGCATGACATGCAGAAGGCCGTTGCCGAGGTCACCGAGGCCGGCTGCAACGCGCTGACCGTCTTTTTGGGCAACTTCGGCCCCGAGACCCCCGAAACCCTGATTGCCAAGTTCTTCGACGGCCCCTGCATGTTCGTGGCCGCCGCCGAGGGTGACGGTGATATGATCAACGGCCGCGGCGATGCCTACTGCGGTATGCTGAACTGCTCCTACAACCTCGGTATGCGCCACCTCAAGGGCTATATCCCCGAGTATCCCGTCGGCACCGCCGAGGAGATCGCCGACAAGATGGCCGAGTTCGTCCCCATCGCCCGCACCATTCTGGGCGTCCGCGACCTGAAGATCATCACCTTCGGCCCCCGCCCGCAGGACTTCTTTGCCTGCAACGCCCCCATCAAGGGCCTGTATGAGCTGGGTGTTGAAATTGAGGAGAACTCCGAGCTGGACCTGCTCGTCTCCTACAAAGAGCATGCCAACGACCCCCGCATCGAGGAGGTCTGCAAGGACATGGCCGCCGAGATGGGCGAGGGCCATTACTACCCCGACCTGCTGGCCCGCATGGCGCAGTTTGAGCTGACCCTGCTCGACTGGGCCGAGAACCACAAGGGCAGCAAAAAGTATGTCGCCTTTGCCGACAAGTGCTGGCCCGCCTTCCCCTCTCAGTTCGGCTTTGAGCCTTGCTATGTCAACTCCCGCCTTGCCAGCCGCGGCATCCCCGTCTCCTGCGAGGTCGATATCTACGGCGCTCTGTCCGAGTACATCGGCATCTGCGCCTCCGGTGACACCGTCACCCTGCTGGACATCAACAACAGCGTGCCGAAGTACATCTATGACGAGGACATCAGCGGCAAGTTTGACTATAAGCTGACCGACACCTTCATGGGCTTCCACTGCGGCAACACCCCCGCCTGCAAGATGTGCAGCGACCGTGCCGTCAAGTACCAGCTGATCCAGCACCGCCTGCTGGAGCCGGTCGGCAGCGATCCTGACTTTACCCGCGGCACACTGGAGGGCGATATTGCCCCCTCTGACATCACCTTCTATCGCCTGCAGTGCGACAGTGAGGGCCAGCTCCGTGCCTACATCGCCGAGGGCGAGATCCTGCCCGTGGCTACCCGGTCCTTCGGCGGCATTGCCATCTTTGCGATCCCCGAGATGGGCCGCTTCTACCGCCATGTGCTCATCCAGAAGCGCTACCCGCACCACGGCGCGGTTGCCTTCGGCCACTATGGCAAGACCCTGTTTGAGGTGCTGAAGTTCTTCGGCGTCGCGGACATTGCCTACAACCAGCCCAAGAGCCTGCCCTATCCCACCGAGAATCCGTTTGCCTGATTCCCGCGCAGCCAAAGCTATTTCCTAATGCCATAACAAACCCCCGACCGCCTGTAAAACAGGCAGTCGGGGGTTTACTGTTTGTTAAGGCTTCCCCCTGGGGGGAAGGCGCTCTTTTTATCTTTCGTGCATCTCCCTAAAATAATACACCGCGCCGACCAGACCGGCGTCATTCTGCAGGGCGGCGGCCTTGACCTCCAGCCCCTCGACAAAAGCGGGCATAACGCTGGCGCGTACTTTTTCAGCCAGCGGGTCGATCAGCAGCGCCTGCTGCGCGCTGACACCGCCGCCGATCAAAATCAGCTGCGGGTTGAAGATATGCACCAGCCCGGCAAGGCCCTGTGCGATCTCGTTGATCCAGTGATTCAGCACGGCCTGTGTGCGGGCGTCACCAGCGGCAGCCGCCTCAAAGATGGTGCGGCCGTCCGGGGCGTCCAGCCCCATCCGCTGCGCATCGCGCACCAGCGCGGTCGTGGCGGCGTACCGCTCATAGCAGCCGATGGCCCCGCAGGTGCAGGCCACGCCGTCCAGCGCATGCAGCCGGAAATGCCCCAGCTCGCCGCCAAGGCCCCGCGCACCCTCCAGCAGACGGCCGCCGGTCAGGATTCCCCCGCCGACCCCCGTGCCCAGCGTCACACCGACAACATCGGTGTACCCTCTGGCCGCACCGGCCCATACCTCGCCCAGCAGCATACAGTTGGCATCGTTAGCCACCGTCACCGGCAGGCCGAAGGCACGCTCCAGCGTGCCCTTTATGTCAACGCCGATCCACCCCGGGAAATTGCCGCAGGTCCCCGCGACCACGCCGCGGCGGCTGTCGATCTGCCCGGTGGCGGACACGCCGATGCCCGCAATCTTCGGTGCGTCCTCGGCCAGAAAATCACGGATCGCACGCTGCACCGTGTCAAGGATCGGCGTTTTGTAGCCGTCAAAGCTGACACTGCGCTCGGCGCGGCGCAGCACTCGGCCGGTCTCATCGACAAGGCCCAGCTTGACCGCCGTGCCGCCGATGTCAACGCCCAGATAGATTGTACTCATAGCGCACCTGCTTATTTGTGGTTTTTGATGGCGGCGGTGTAGCGGGCTGTGATCTCGGCAGGGCGGGTGATCGCACCGCCCACGACCAGCGCAAACGCACCGGCGTAGAGCGCCTGCACGGCCTGCTCCGGCGTGTGGATATGCCCCTCGGCGATGATTCTGGCCGGGCATTCGCGCGCCAGCTGCGCAATGAAGCCGAAGTCCACATCATCAATGCCCTTCGTCTCAGGGGTGTAGCCGCGCATCGTCGTGCCGATGAAATCTGCACCGGCCGCCGCGCACGCCATGGCGTTCTCAATGTTGTCGCAGTCGGCCATGACAAGCTGGCCGGGGTATTTTTCCTTGACGGCGCGGATAAAGTCCGCGCTCGTCTGCCCGTCCGGGCGCAATGCACCGGTGCCCTGCACGGCCAGAATATCCACGCCGCAGGCAACCAGCTCATCGACCTCCTTCATCGTGACGGTGATGTACATCGGCGTGCCGGGGTAATCCTTTTTGATGATGCCGATGACCGGCAGGTCAACGACCGCCTTGATCTGGGTGATGTCACGCACGGTGTTGGCGCGGATGCCCACCGCGCCGGACTGGGCGGCGGCCTTTGCCATCAGCGGCATAACGCCGCCCTCCTTCGTGTACAGCGGCTCATGCTCCAGCGCCTGGCAGGACACGATAAGACCGCCCTTGATTTGGTTGAAAATTTGTTCGTGGGTCATGAGAAAGACTCCTTTTTTGTGAGGTCGCAGGGGTCGATGCTCGTCATCCGCCCCTGCAAATGGGAACGCAAAAAGGCTTCCCCCTCGGGGGGAAGCTGTCACCGAAGGTGACTGATGAGGGCGTAGCTTACGGCGGCAACCCGTTTACGGGCAACCATCGATAGCTTACCCCTCATCCGGCCCTGCGGGGCCACCTTCCCCCAAGGGGGAAGGCTTGGGGAATGCAAATTATTTCATTAAAATCTTGACCACGGCTTTTCTCACATGGTCACAGCCGGGCGTTTTGCAGCTGGGCTTGTGCAGCTCGCCGGGGAAGAAGATGACAAACCGCCCCTCTCCCAGCTCGCCGCCCGCATGCTCCGGCCCGGACGCAAAGCCCACATCGCTCTCGGTGCTGAACTCGCCCTCGGGCTTGCCCTCGGACGCCCAGCCCCAATGCTCGCTGCCGGAAAGGTCGATCTGCAGGTCGGCGTAGCGGCGGTGGTACTCAAAGGCTGCGCCCTCGGCATCGCGCAGGTCGGCGTCCATCACATTGACAAAGACCTTCTCGCCGTCAATGATCGTGCGGCCGTTCTCCAGCGCATCCAGCGTGTGGCTGTTCAGCCAGTCGATGGCCGTGTCCAGATTGGGGTGCAGCCCCTTGTAGCAGGCAATGTAATCAAACGAATCTACGAGCATCCCGCACTCCTTTACAGCTCTGCAACGGCAGCCTCAATCATACGCTGCGCCTCGGCCACAACGGCCTCGTCCTCGGGGATGAGGTTCGGCAGCGGGGCGCGCACGCCGCCCAGCTCCAGACCGTACATGCGGCGCAGGATCTCCTTCTGCACAGCGTACAGGTTGCCGTGGGCCTCGCACATCTTGTAGATGATGCGGTCAGCCTTGTACTGAATGGCGCGGGCCGCGGGCAGATCGCCCTGCTCGACCAGCTCGTTCATCCGGATGAACAGCTCCGGCATGACGGCGTAGGTGCCGCCGATGCCGCCGTCGGCACCCATGGCGCGGCCCGAGACAAACTGCTCATCGGGACCGTTAAAGACGGCAAAGCCATCCTCACCGCGGGCGGCGATGCCGGCGTCCTTGAACAACTGAATGTCCTGGGTGGGCATCGAGGAGTTCTTGACGGCAATGACGTTCGGGTTCTTCAGCATCTCCTGCAGCAGCGGCATCGTCAGGGCGGTACCGGCCAGCTGCGGAATGTTGTAGATGACGAACTCGGTGTTGGGGGCGGCGGCGCTCATCGCGTTCCAGTAGTCGGCAATGGCGTAGTTCGGCAGATGGAAGTAGATCGGCGGGATGGCGGCGATCGCATCTACGCCGCACTTCTCGGCGTGGGCAGCCAGCTCGACCGAGTCCGCCGTGTTGTTGCAGGCGACATGCGCAATGACGGTGATCTTGCCCTTCGCCTCGCTCATGACGGCCTCCAGCACGGCCTTGCGCTCATCGGGGTGCTGGTAGATGCACTCGCCGGAGGAGCCGCCGACATAGACGCCCTTGACGCCCTTGGCGATCAGGTGGCGGGTCAGCGCCTTGACGCCCTCGATCGAGATCGAGCCGTCCGGTGCATAGCAGGCATAAAATGCGGGGATAATGCCGCGGTATTTATTGATGTCTTTCATTATACAAACACTCCCTGTTCGTAAATACAGCTTTTATGTAAAGGCTTCCCCCGAGGGGGAAGCCGTCACCGAAGGTGACTGATGAGGGCGGAGCCTGCTGACACGGCCTGTTTGCGGGCAATCCCCGGCAGGCTGCCCCTCATCCGTCTGTGGTCGGGGCCACAGACACCTTCCCCCCAAGGGGGAAGGCTTTTTTAGCCCTTGACGGCACCCATTGTGATGCCCTTGGTGAAATACTTCTGGAACGCGAGGAACACGATGATGATGGGCACGGCAGCCAACGCGGCACCGGCCATGATCAGACCGTAGTCGGTCGAGTTCTCGGCCTGCAGCTTGGCAATGCCCAGAGAGATCGTCAGCTTGCTGGTGCTGGACAGCATGATCAGCTGCATGAAGTAGTCATTCCAGGAGTTGATGAAGGTGAAGATCGCCAGCGCACCGATGCCCGGCTTGATGATGGGCAGCGCGATGCGGGTAAAGGTCGTAAGCTCGCTGGCACCGTCAATGCGGGCAGCCTCAAGCATCTCGCCGGGGATACCCTCGCTGAACTGCTTCATCAGGAAGATGCCGAACGGCCAGCCCACGATCGGGAAGATGACCGCCCAGATCGTGTTGTACAGCTGCAGGCTGCTCATCTCACGCAGCAGGGGGATCAGGATGACCTGCTTGGGCAGGGCCATGGCGCAGACGATCAGCGCAAACAGCACGCCGCGGCCGATGAAGCGCTTTTTGGCCAGCGCATAGCCCGCCATGGCGGAGGTAACGCAGGTCAAAATCATCGAGGCAACGGCCATAAAGACCGTGTTGACCAGCCAGCGGATAGCGGCGGGCACCTGCGGGCCGGCCCACCAGATGACATCCTTGCCGTCGGCGCTGAAGTGGCTGCTGAACGGCACCGCAAACTCCCACAGGGGGGCCTTCTGGCGGCTGAAAAGCTTGGCGTAGTTGGTGCCGACCCACTCACTGGGGAACCACTCGGGCGTGGTGGCGTTGATTGACACCTGCGTCTTGAAGGAGCCGGTGATGATCCAGTACAGCGGGAACGCAAACGCGATGGCCAGCACAACGATGACCACGGTGCTGAACACCATGTAGGGGGAAATCTTCTTCTTTTTCTTTTTGGTCTGCTCGGCTGCAGCAGGGGCAGCGGTTTTCGTTGCTTCCATTTCGATTTCCCTCCTTACTCGTTAGACTGTGTGACCTTGAACTGCACAGCGGACAGCACGGCGATCATAATGGCGAGGATAACGCCCATCGCGTTGCCGTAGCCGTAGCGGTACAGCTTGAAGGCAGTGTAGTAGATGTAGTACATGATGGTGTCGGTGGCATGCTTCGGGCCGCCGGAGGTCAACAGCTGGATCAGTGCGAAGCACTGGAAGGAGTTGATCGTGGTGATGACCAGAATGTACAGCGTGGTGGGCATGACCTGCGGCCACTTGATCTTCCAGAAGGCCTGCAGCTTGGTGGCACCGTCAACCTCCGCAGCCTCCACAAGGGACTGGTCCACATTGCCAAGGGCCGAGACATACAGCACGATGGGCTGGCCGACCGAGGTCGTGAGCAGGATCAGGATAATGCAGCCCAGCGCATAGCGGGGATCGCCCAACCAGTTGATGTTCTGGTCGAGGAGGCCCATCGACTTGCCCAGATAGTTGAAGATGCCGTAGTAGTTGTTGAACATCCACTTCCACACGACCGTAACGGCGACAGAGCCGGTGACAACGGGCAGGTAGAAGATAACGCGGAACAGCGAGGTTGCCCACGGGGGCATGTTGACGATGGCGGAGGCCACCCACAGCGAGAAGATGCAGGTGATAGGCACCGACACAATAACAATGATGAGGGTGTTGCGCAATGCGCCCAGAAACACCTTGTCGCCGAAAAGCTCCACATAGTTGGCCAGACCGACAAAGACATCGGCACGGTTCATCGTCGAGTCGAAGAAGCTGGTGAACACGCACATGAACATCGGGTAGATAACGAAGCCGACGAAGAAGATCAGGCTGGGCAGCAGGAACAGATAACCGGCGATGGTCTCCTGCCGGACAAGCGCACGGCTCATCTTGGGCTCGCTCTTTTTGGCAGCTGCAGAAAATGCCAAGAGGATCTCTCCTTTCCGTTTTTCATAAAAAGCGGCGTCCCACCGCTGCGTTTCATGTCAGAGGTCGGACGCCGTAGGTTGGTTGCAGATCTTACGATTTACAGTTTGGTTCAGGATGCACTGGCGGCTGCGTTGGCAGTGGTGCAGAATTCGTTGACGGCGGTGGTGACATCCTCGTCAGCGCCGACCTGCTGCAGCATGTTCCACCAAGCGGTACGAGCCTCGGCCCAGCCGGGGGTGACCTGATAGTAGTCGCCCAGGTAAGGCATCAGCTTCTGGTACTCGTTCATGATCTCGTCGTCGGCATACAGGTCAGACAGAGAGCTCTTGACGGAGAAGTAGCTGGAGGTCTTGACGGCCTTGGCAGTCTCCTCAGAGTTGGCCATGAAGTTGATGAAGGTCTTGGCGGCAGCGATCTTGTTTTCATCGCCGTTGTTGAAGATGCCGAAGCCCCAGATGCCGCCCTGCAGCGCAGGCTTGCCGCTCTCAGAGGGGAAGCCCATGAACAGGATCTCATCGCCGCTGTTGGTGGTACCGGCAGGGCCGTTGTCCTCATTCTTCTGCTGGGCAATGTTCCAGCAGAAAGCCATCTGCAGGGTGCCGTTGCGGAAGAGGGTGATCTCCTCGCCGCCGTTGATAGAGGCGTCGAAGTTGATGCCGTCCTGTGCCTTCAGGGCCTCAAGAGCCTTGACATTCTCGGCAGAGTCGGCGGTGTACTTGCTGTGCGCATCGTCGGTGAAGGTGCCGCCGTAGAGGTTGTTGACGAGAGCACGGGTGCCCTGATCGCCGCCCTGACCGCTGCAGTAGATAGCGCCCACATCGGTCTTGCCGGAGTCGTAGACGGCCTGAACAGCCTTCAGGAAGTTCTCGGTGGTCCATGTGTGGTTCTCGGCATCGACATACTGCATCGCACCGGCAGCCTCAAACACGGTCTTGTTGATGGCCATGCAGTGGGCGGTCATGCAGAGGGGGAACTCGTAGTAAGCACCGGAGGAATCCTTGCAGGCGGCCTCCACGCTGGCGCTGATGTCAGCCTTCTGGTCATCGGTCCACAGATCGCTCAGATCGACCATCAGACCCTTGGCGCCCCAGTTGGCAACCAGACGCTCGGGACCTTCCATAACGAGGTCAGGGGCAGAGCCGCCCTCGATGGCGGTGTTGACCTGATCGTCACCGTTGGTGTAGTCCAGATACTCAACAGTCACATGGATGTCGGGGTACTTGGCGTTGAAGTCCGCCAGCAGAGTGTCAACAGACTCGGAATCGCCCCACTTGCCGATGGGGTAGGTCCACAGGGTGATGTCAGCAGCCTGACCGGCCTCCGTGGTGGCGGCAGCCTCGCTGGAAGCGGCAGTAGAGGTGCTTTCAGCGGCAGAGGACGCTGCGCTGGAGGCAGCGCCGCCGCAGCCAACCAGCAGGCTGGCAGCCATACCGGCAGCCAGGATAGCGGATACTTGCTTCTTCATAGTGGTTCTCCTTCTTTTGCCTTTCGGCATTTGTAAGGGGTCGCTTGCGTCTGCGCCCCTTGTGATGTTTCTATTTTAGAAAATCTTTTTCATTTTGTCCAGATGTGAAATCACCAAGAATCAGGCCGTTTTGTGTACAGGTTGCACAAATTCCGTTTCATTTTGTGCAAAACACAGCCTTTTGTGCAAGAATTGTCCGCCATCAGCGGTCAAAGATCCCATTTGGCCGCCCCACCGCAATGGTTGCAAAAAGAAAACAATTTCCTGACAAAGTCTGTTTTTGTCAGTTTTTTGCCATCGCAGGCCGCTGTGAAACGGATTTTTTCCTTATAGAAAAACCCTTGCACACGCCGCGCGCTGTCCGCAGCCGGCAGGCAGTTTTTTCCCTTGAAAGGGCAATGTTGTACAAAAAGGCATACTTGAAAATGGCGTTTTTGCCTATTGCCAGCCCATTTTAGAATCGTTATAATAAGAGAAAAGAAATATCTTTTCATTTTTGCTGACAAAAGGAGCCTTTGCCATGACCTATGAAAATATCACAGCGCGTCAGGTCCTCTGCTTCGGTGATTCCAACACCTACGGCTACGACCCGGTGCGCGACGGCCGCTACGGCCCCGATGAACGCTACCCCATGGTGCTGCAGTCTCTGCTGGGCCCCGGCTGGGCCGTTGCGGAGGAAGGCCTGCCCGGCCGCACTGCCGTGTTTGACGACCCCATCACCGAGGGGATGAACGGCCTGCGCCTGATCAACCCGATCCTGATGAGCCATGCGCCGCTTGACACCGTGACGATCATGCTGGGTACGAACGACTGCAAGGCGCGTTTCGCCTGTGACGCCTACCAGATCGCGCAGGGCATTGCGCGGCTGACCAAAAAGGCGCTGCAGACCGAGTGCTGGCGCGACAACGCCCACCCCGATGTGCTGGTCATTGTGCCGCCGGTCATCACACCGGCATATGACAGGCTGATCTTCCGCGAGGAGATGGGCCCCGGCTGCCACGAGCGCTGCGCCGGCATTGCCGCCCGCCTTGCGCCGATGCTGCAGGGCCTGCCCGGCGTGCGCTTTCTGGACGCCAACACCCTGCCCGGCGCGGTATGCTCGCCGGTGGACGGCATGCACATGACAAAGGAAGCCCACCGGGCGCTGGCGCAGGGCCTGTACGATCTGCTGACCGGCAGCGCCCCCGCCGCCCATTGACCGCATTATTTGCTTGAGAAAGGACCCCGAACCATGGTAGAACAGAGCTTTTGGGAGATGCTGCGCACCAAGCGCGACAGCCTGACAAAATCAGGCGGCATCGTGGCCGATTATCTTGTCCAGCACGCCGAGGACGCCCAGTATCTTTCGATCTCCTCGCTGGCAAATGCCTGCGGCGTGGCCGAGGCAACGATTTTCCGGTTCTGCCGCTCGCTGGGCTTTGATGGCTACAACGAAATGAAGATCGCATTGGCGAAGGCTACCGCGACCGCGATGCCGGTCGCGCTCAAGCTGGAGCCGGGTGTGGACACCCAGACGCTGGTCACCCACGCCTACAACACCGCCGTGGAGGCGCTGAACGGCACCCGCAGCGTGCTGGACCCCGACGCCATCGACCACGCCGCCACGCTGCTGCAGCGCGCGCGTCAGGTATACTGCCTTGGTCAGGGCGGCAGTCAGGTGCTGGCGGAGGACATCTGGGCGCGCTTCTCGATGATCTCGACCAAATTCCGCACGGCGGGCGACAGCCACATGCAGGCCATCACGGCCAGCCTGATGGGCCCCGAGGATGTGCTGCTCTTCGTCTCCTACTCCGGCTCGACCCGCGACATGATGGACACGCTGCGCCTCGCCAAGGAGAACGGTGCCAAGGTCATCCTGATCACCCACTACGATGACGCCCCCGGCGTGGCGCTGGCCGATGTCGTGCTGCTCTGCGGCGCGCAGGAGAACCCGCTTGACTCGGGCAGCATCCCCGCCAAGCTGGCAATGCTTTTTGTCGCAAATGTGCTGGTCCTGCGCTACACCCTTGACAATCAGGAGCTTGCCAACCTCTCGCTCTCCCGCACCAGTCAGGCGCTGGGCAGCAAGCTGCTTTGACGGATGCCTTTCCTCCAATAAAAAATTGCAAGCCGGCGATCTGCCGGCTTGCAATTTTTCATTTTCTCGCCCTGCCCTTTACTGCCCGGCCAGCGCGATCTGCTCGCGGGTGATGGGCAGCTCATAGAACCGCTTGTGGGTGGCGTGGTAGATCGCATCGGCCACGGCGGGCAGCGGGGTATTGATGACCACCTCGCCGATGCTCTTGGCACCGAAGGGGCCGGTGCCCTCGTAGCTGCTCTCAAATACGACATGGATATGCCCGATGTCGTTGCGCGCCGGGATCTTGTACTGCATCAGCGAGTTTTCCTGCGGCATGCCGCGGTCATCGTAGGTGACATTCTCGGTCAGCGCCATGCCGATGCCCTGCAGGATGCCGCCCTCGGCCTGCACCCGCGCAAGGTTCGGGTTGACCGGTGTGCCGCAGTCAACGGCCGCCTCATAGCGGATGACCTGCGCCTCGCCGGTCTCCAGATCGACCTCGACCTCGGCCGCGCCCACCATGAACGGCGGGGGCGAGATCTCCGAGCTGTGGGTCACGACTGCCTCCAGCGCCGTATTGCTGCCGCACTGGGAGGCTGCGGCGATCTGCGCCAGCGTGGCGCGCTGCGTGCCGTCCTCGCTTGTCACGGCATCGCCCGCAAAGACGACCGCGCGCTCGTCAAGGCCCAGCAGCCCCGCGCCGACCTGACAGATCTTCTGCTTGAGCTGCTCGGCGCACTGCTCAACCGCCTTGCCGGTGACATAGGTCGTGCTGGATGCGTAGGAGCCGGAATCGTAGGGCGAGGAATCGGTGTCCGCGCCGAGGACCGTCACATTGTCGAGCGGGCACTCCAGCACCTCGGCGGCAATCTGCGCCAGAATCGTGTCGCAGCCGGTGCCCATGTCGGCCGCACCGATCGAGAGGGTATAGAACCCGTCATCGTTGATCTTCAGGCTGGCGCTGCCCACATCCACACTCGTAATGCCGGAACCCTGCATCGCCATGCCCATGCCCACAGCGCGCACCTTGCCGTTGCCCATGTCGCGCACGGGGTATTTTTCGTCCCAGCCGATGTTGTCATGCACGGCCTGCAGGCAGCGGTCCAGCGCGCAGCTGGTGTTGACCTGCCCGTAGTAGGCGGGCATCACATCGCCCTCGCGGACGATGTTGCGCTGGCGGATCACAAACGGGTCGATGCCCAGCTTGTCGGCCAGCTCATTGACGGCGGACTCCACCGCAAACAGGCCTTGAGTCGCGCCGTAGCCGCGGTAAGCGCCCGAGGACATGTGGTTCGTGTAGACGACATCACTGACAAAGCGGAACGCCTCGGCCTTGCCGTAGAGCGGGATGGATTTGTGGCCGGACAGGCCCACCGTTGTAGGGCCATGCTCGCCGTAAGCACCGGTGTTGGACAGGGTGTAGAGGTCAATGCCCCTGACGATGCCGTCCTTTGTCGCGCCAAGGCGGACATGCAGCTCCATCTCATGGCGCGGGGTGGAGGCGATCTGGCTCTCGTACCGGCTGAAGATGATCTTGCTGGGCTTTTTGGTTTTCCATGTCACAAAGGCGGGGTAGACCTCGCAGACCGAGGTCTGCTTGGCGCCGAAGCCGCCGCCGATGCGGGGCTTGGCCACCCGGATCATCGACTTGGGGATGTGCAGCGCATTGGCCAGAATCCGGCGGCAGTGGAAAACGATCTGGGTCGAGCTGAGGACATTCAGCCGCCCGTAGGCATCTATGCTGCAGTAGGTGCGGAAAGTCTCCATCATGGCCTGCTGGCAAGCGCGGGTATGGTATGTATGGTCGATGACGACATCACACCCCGCCAGCACCGCCTCAATATCGCCCGCCCCGCTCTCATCGTGGGCGCAGAGGTTGCGCTTGTTGTCGGCCCCGACCGGTGCCAGCGACTCCCAGTTTTCCTCCGGGTGGACAAGGACGGGGTTGTCCAGCGCCGTGTGGTAGTCCAGCACGGCGGGCAGGACCTCATACCTGACCTTGATGAGCTTCATCGCCTTATCGACGCATTTTTCATCCTTGCCGGCCAAAATTGCGACAACATCCCCCGCAAAGCGGACATGGCGGTCGATGACAAGCCGGTCATAGGGGCTCGGCTCGGGGTAGGTCTGGCCCGCCTGGGTGTAGCGGCGGCCCTGCTGGTCCACATCCTTCCATGTGTAGATCGCCTCGATGCCCGGCACCAGCAGGGCACGGCTCGTGTCGATCTCCTGCACGATAGCGTTGGCATGGGGGGAGCGCAGCAGCTTTACGATCAGGCAGTCCTGCGGGATGACATCATCCATGTAGACGGGCTGGCCGGTCACAAGCTGCATAGCGTCCTTTTTGCGCATGGACTGGTTCACGGTTTTCATTGGGCAGCCTCCTTCCCCTTTTTCCACGCTAAAAAGTTCAAAATGCCCCGCAGCTGGCCCTCATAGCCAGAGCAGCGGCAGAGGTTGCCGGCCAGATACTCCTTGATTTCATCCTCGCCGGGGTCGGGGTTTTCCCGGAAAAGCGCCAGCGCGTTCATAATAAAGCCCGGGTTGCAGAAGCCGCACTGCTCCGCGCCCTGATCGGCGATAAAGGCGCCGAACTCGGCAGCCTCCTCCTGCAGCCCCTCCAGCGTGGTGACGCTGCGGCCGTTGACCCGCGCCGCCAGCACCGAGCAGGACAGCACCGGCTTTTCATCGAGAAAGACCGTGCAAAGGCCGCAGTTGGCGGTCTCGCAGCCGCGCTTGACGCTCTTGCAGCCGAGGCTGCGCACAAGGTCCAGCAGCACGGTGTCAGCCGCGATTTCGGCGGTGACTTTTTTATGATTTAAGGTAAATGTGATCTGCATGGTATACCTCCGTCAATTTTCCAGCGCGGCCACGGCACGCCGGACCAGCACACCGGTCAGGTGGGTGCGGTACCCGGCACTGCCGCGCAGGTTGCTGCCGGTCTTGACGGCTGCCTGCACGGCGGCGGGCAGCTGCGCCGGGTCGCAGTCCGGCGTGACAAGCACGGCCTTCATCGGGCGCGCGCCGATGGCAAAGCGGTACTGCCCCTGCGCTGTGCGGGCGGCCGCACAGGTCAGGATCGGGAAATCGGTCTGGGTCGCGCGCACCGACTGGTACTGCACCCTCAACCCCGGCGTCTTGCGCAGGCAGATGCGGGTCAGAATATCGCGGTCATAGGGCATCGCGGCAAACTGCGCCAGCGGCATCCGGCCCGCCTTATACAGCTCAACCTCGCAGTCCAGCGCCAAAAACAGCGTCAGTACATCGGAAAAGCCGAACCGGCCATAGATGCTGCCGCCCGCCGTGGCGCAGTTGCGGAACTGCACGCCGACAATGTGGCGCACAGCCTCCCGCACAGCCCCCGCGGTGTAGGCATTCAGGGCGGCGTTCGTTTCCAGATCGCGCAGCGTTGCCATCGCGCCGATGAGGATCTCGGTGTCAGTCTCCTCGATCATATCCAGCCCTAAGGCCGACAGGTCGATGGCCGTGCCGACATTGATCTTTTCCATCTTGAGCCAGAGCATACCGCCCAGCACGCGGTTGGGCTTTTTCTGGTTCAGCTGCCATGCCTCCTCCAGCGTGGCGGGGCGGGCATATTCGCGTATCGTCATCATGGGTCAATCTCCGTTTTTTCTGTTTTGGGCGAAAAAATCACACTTTTCGTGGATAGGTACTTTTATTCTACCATAAAATCTGGTATAATACCGTTGTTGTTTCAAAAATACAACGATATTTTTTATTGTGTGAGGGAAGAAGATTCATGAAAATGACCAAAATGACCGCCCTGCTGCTGGCCGCCGCCATGGCGCTGACCGCCTGCGGCAGCACCGCCGCTGTAAGCAGTGAGGCTGCCGCCTCCGCCACCGCTGCCCCCGAGGTCACCGCCAGCCCCGAG
>OGWZ01000589.1_pt1 | contig 39867 bp, 39 predicted proteins | sample 1576141 | NCBI WGS metagenome assembly OGWZ01 (sample SAMEA3541512, study PRJEB24748) | human gut metagenome | biome: human gut; feature: human-associated habitat; material: faeces | place: China | collected 2012
AGAACCAGACCTCCGTTGAGGACAGGAATGTTGGTGGGGTCGTTCTTGCCGGGATAGTTCGGATGGAAGGCATGGGCCGCATCGAGAGAGAAGAAATAGCCGCGGCCCATATCGGAAAACAACTCAGATTCTGTATAGCCGAGAGCGGCGTATATCCGCTGCAGAATCTGGGGGCAGATCAGTGATGCGGCCCCTTGTTTGCTGCGGCTGCCGACTTCTTCGTTGTCAAAGAGGGCGATGAGATTCAGTCCGTCTGTGCTGGTGCCGTTCAGGAGCCCCATGAGGCAGGCATAAACCGAGGTCTGATTGTCCAGACGGGAAGAAGAGATAAATTCATTATTCCGGCCCAAGAGACAAGGCGGCTCTGCCGGATAGACCGTCAGTTCATAAGACAGGATGTCTTCTGCCGGCAGAGAAAATTCATCGGCCAGAAATTCCGGGAAAAAGGAATCGTCAGTGGGTGTACTTCCGAACTGTGTAAAGAGGGGGAGCATGTCTTTCTGGGGATTCAGCTTTTCTCCGTCGTTGACAGAAGGGTTCATGTGGATTGCCAGGTGGGGAATCGTAAGAAGAGGGCGCCGGGCATCGACATAGCGGACATCGGGATTATAGGCATCGTCACTGCGGAGCACGATTTTGCCGGCCAGGGACAAGGGACGGTCCAGCCAGGTGTTGCGGATCATGCCGCCATAAAGTTCAACGTTGAGTTTCCCGTAATTTTGCGTATGTATCCCTGCATGGGGCTTGATGCGCAGGCAGGGAAAATCCGTATGGGCAGCAGCGATGTGCAGGTGACTCCGCGGTTTCCTGCCGATGCGGAACGCCAGCAGGGTCGAGCCGAATACGCGGATATAGTATGCCTTTCCCGGCGTCAGCGACCACGGATGAGATAAGGAAAGGGGCGTAAATCCTTTTTCTTCCAGCAGGTCCATGCCGGCCTGGGCGGAGTGAAAAGGGGATACGGCCTTTTCCAGAAAATCGAATAAACCTGTTTGTATTGTGTCCATTTTAGCAGCCTCCATTCAATTCGTATCACTATGCATAGTTCCCGGCAGCCAGCTTTGTATGTTGAGACATTCCTGGATGATGTGGGACATGGGCGGTGTGAGAAATTTATCTTTATGATAGACGATGCGGAAAATACGCTGGAATGTGAGGCCCGGCAGGGGAAGTTCACACAGCGTTCCGGCTTCTATTTCCTTCCGGACCAGACGGCGCGAGAGAAAGGCCGTTCCCAGATTGGCCATGACGGCTTTTTTGATGGCTTCAGAATTATTGTAAACGCCGCAGACATGATAGGGAATGGCGTGGTTGTCCATGACGCGGGCGAACAATTCCCGTGTACCACTGCCGGATTCCCGCAGAAATACGGGGATATGGTCCAAATCGTGGCACTGATGGATATCTTTCCGGCTCCATGGATTTTGGGGCGAGGCAATGGCAGTCAGCTCATCGGTCAGGAACGGAAGTGACGTGAGGTAGGGAGAGGTCAGACGCCCTTCAATGAGGGCCAGGTCCAGTTTATCTTCTATAAGCCGTTGTTCCAGCTCTTTCGTATTATGGATTTCCGAACAGATTTCCTGCTCAGGAAGGAGGATATGTTCGTGCTGCAATAGTTCGACTAACAGGACTTCTCCAATGGTAATACTGGCCCCCAGACGCAGGGGAATCTGATTTTGCAGGGATTTCATACCCGCTTCTGTTTTTTTGATGAGTGACGTAATCTGATAGGCATATTGTAATAGATGCTGGCCTGCTGCTGTCACAAAAATACGCCGGCCCAGACGGTGGAACAGCAATAACCCATAGTGATCTTCCAGCTCATGAATAGCCTGGGTAATAGACGGCTGACTGATGTGCAGCTGTCTGGCGGCATGGGTCATGTTCATGGTTTCGCAGACGGCGATGAATATCTGCAAATGACGAAGTGTCATCGTATCACCTGTTTCTATATAGGTATTTACTTATGGCTTATATTATATATCGGTATTTTCCATATGGAAAGGGGTGCGGTATACTTATTCCATCGTGATTTTGCGTAGAGGAGTGAATATAGAATGAGTAACATGCAAAGCGTGGAATGGCATCGTGCTGCCGTTGGTTTTATCCTGACATTGGCCTGTTCCCTGGCAGGCTGGCAGCTGGCAAAGCTGCCGGGGTTTTTCCTGATTGGTCATCTCGTACTGGCCCTGCTTCTGGGCATGGCGCTTCAGATTTTTCGTTCGCTGACCCTGACGGCCCGGGAAAGCACCGGATTCATTGCCAATAAATTTTTACGGGCCGGTATTATTTTACTGGGATTCAAACTGAATCTGGTCATCCTCATGACATCGGGTCTGCGCAGCCTGGAAGCGGCTGTCGTCGTTGTCACCGTGATGATTCTTATCAATTATGGCGTGGCCCGGTTATTCCGGGTAGACCACACGCTGGCACTACTTACAGCATGCGGATGCAGTATCTGCGGGGCTGCGGCTGTCATGGGGATATCGGGGACGGTAAAAGCAAAAGCCAGCCAGTCTGTCCTGGCCGTGGCCATCGTAGCCGTCCTGGGTACGGTATTTACTCTGATTGAAGTCGGACTGCAGCCGTTCCTGGGATTTACCGACAGCCAGTTTGGCGTCATGGCCGGACTGAGCCTTCATGAAATCGCCCACGCCGTAGCTGCCGGGGGGAGTGCGGGACCGGTGGGAACTGATAGTGCCATCATTGCCAAGCTTTCCCGGGTCCTGTTGCTGGCTCCCGTCGCCATTATCGTAGGTGTTCTTGAAGCCTGGCGCAACCGGCGGCAGGGCGATGGCAGGCAGAAAATGAAAGTGCCCATTCCCTGGTTTATGGGCGGGTTCATCCTGGCCAGTGCCATCGGGTCCTATGTGCCGGCTGTTGCGACCGTGGTACTATTCCTGGTACAGGATGCCTATATCATTCTGGGAATGGCTATGGCCGCCCTGGGCCTGAACGTAAATTTCAGTGTCATAGCCAAAGAAGGGGTCCGTCCCATGGCGGGAGCCTTCCTGTGCTCCTTCATCATACTGGGGCTGGGCTGGTTTATTGCATCCCATTATTTTATTTAGGTATATAGGTTAGACAAACAAAGAGGCTGTCTGCCGTATCAGATTTCTGGATCTGGTATGGCAGGCAGCCTTTTTACACCCATCGTTCTGTATCAGCTGAAAAATTCAATGATTTTGTGGATGGCCAGGGCCATATGATTGGGGTTCTGGAACGGATGATTGGCCCCTTCGACGGGAATGAATTCAATGACGTTGTTTTCCGCGAACCGTTCGGAAATCTCGATGGGGACCATTTCGTCCTTTGTTCCGTGGATGACAATCATGTCATCGGCATAGTCGAAATATTCCTGCTTCAGTATATCGAAATCCCGGAGAGAGTCGAGAAAATGCTGGTCGATTTTCATCTTCCGATCGAACCCTACTTGGATTTCCTTTCCCTTGCGGAGCTTGCTCTTGTCGGCTTCGGGAATGAAATCGCACATAGTCTGATACATATTGATAGCCGGGCACCGCAAGGCAATCTTTTTAAAGGGATTTCCCTTTTCAATCAGGTAGCGGAGCGTAACGTAGCCACCGAAACTGGTAGAGTAGATGTACAGTGTTTCTGCCTGTAATTCTTCACGGGCATACTGTATGACCAGGTCGAGATAGGTCATACATTCTTCAACGGTCAGCTTTTTCCGGGCATCCTCTCCATGGCATGGCCAGTCAAAAGCAAGGGCTGCATAGTCGCTGTATTTCGCTGCCAGGTGTTCGCCGAAATGCTGCGTACCGGCCGTATCCTTGCTGCTCCCGAATCCATGGGTGACCAGGACGATATGGGAAAAAGTACGGGCCGTTTTCTGATGGTCACTGCAAATCAGCCTGCAGCGGATGCTATAGCCGTCTTTATTAATGTCAAATCGTTTCTCCATGATGTAATGCCTCTTTTTAATGTTAAAATTTGTATTTGTCACGAAATAAGTATAGCAGAAATTACCTGTTTGGAAAATAAGCATAATATATAATTAAATGCTATGGCCAGACTGCTGCATCTGTATCGCCACAGTGCTCTGGGTGTGGTACAATGACCTATAGGAAAGCTATGCTTTCTGATACAGTTGACAGATAAGTGAGGCGCTATGGTATGAAAACGATTACGACAGATGTATTGCAGCAACTTCGCTCGGCCTATGAGGCGGACACGACAGCTCCTATCCTTCATGCGGCCCTTGCCAAAACAGACATGGCAGGCCTTTCTTATGTGCCCGGCGCGGCGGCACGGCTCAAAGGTGCTTTTTCTGTAGAAGTCAAGACGAGAGGAATCACGGCCCAGCAGAAATCTGGCCGCTGCTGGCTTTTTGCAGCCCTCAATATACTGAGAGAAATCGTGGCAGAACGTTGCCACCTGAATGAATTTGAATTGTCTCAGAATTACCTGTCCTTTTATGACAAACTGGAAAAGGCCAATAATTTCCTCCAGATGGTCATCAATCATGCCGATGAACACCTCAAAGGCCAGTGCATGCAGTACATCCTGCGCGGCATGAGCGACGGCGGATATTGGTGTGAAGCGGCAGACCTGATAAAAAAATACGGCGTCGTGCCCAAACAGGTGCAGCCCGAAACGTATCAGTCGGAACACACAGACCATTTTGTAGCTACACTCAATAAGCTTCTGCGAAAAGACGCCATGGAATTGCGGGAACTGGTCCTGGCAGGAAAAGACCCATATGCGCGGAAGCTGGAAATGATGCAGGAAGTCTACAAAGCCGGATGCATTGCCTTCGGACAACCCGTTGAGATTTTTGATTTCGCTTATCGCGATGCTGACGGTGCCTACCATGAAGATCGCAATCTGACACCCCAGTCCTTCTATGAGAAATATGTCGGACTGGACATGGACCAGTACGTGCCGGTCATCAATGAACCGACATCGGATAAGCCGATGAATGGGCTGATCCGGTTCCATGGGACGGAAAATATGGCAGACCGCGATATGATGGCTCTCAATATTCCACAGGAAGAACTGGAAGATCTGTGCATCAAACAGTTGAAAGCCGGACAGGCCGTGTGGTTCGCCTGCGATGCCGGTGCGTCCGGTGCGCGCAAAGAAGGCGTATGGGATCCGGACAGCGTACGTTATGAAGCGCTCCTCGGCGGCTTTTCTACGGACATGCCGAAAGGAAAGAGACTAGAATATAAAAGCAGTTCTGCTACTCACGCTATGATCCTGACAGGTGTTCATTTTGATGAATCGGGCCATCCGGACCGCTGGAAAATAGAAAATTCCTGGGGAAAGGACGTGGGGGATAAGGGCTATTTCGTCTGCTCCGAACAGTATTTCAAGGAATTTGTCTATGAAGCCGTCATCCGCCGGGAACACTTCAGCCCGGCCCAGCTGGATATGCTGAAGAAAGAAGCCGTTGTCATCAACGCCTGGGATGAAGATGTGTAAGGGGGAATCTGGTATGATAGACAGAGATATTCTGGTAAACCGTTTCATGAAATACGTGTCCTTTGATACACAGTCTGATGAAGACAACAATACAGTCTGCCCGAGTACAAAGGGGCAGACTGTATTGGCACAGTATCTGGCGGAGGAACTGCGTCGGATAGGTCTTAGTGATGTGTCTCTCGACGAACATGGCTATGTCATGGCGACGCTTCCGGCCAATGGGGCAGAACAGGCTCCTGTAGTGGGTTTTATTTCCCATCTCGATACGAGCCCCGATGCCCCTGGAGGCCCTGTGAAGCCCCGTATCGTCACTGACTATGACGGCGGTGACATCGTCCTCAATCAGGAAGAAAAGATTATCCTGTCCCCGCAGGATTTTCCCGGCCTTCTGGCCTATACGGGGCAGGATATCATGGTAACCGATGGTAAGACTCTTCTCGGGGCCGATGATAAAGCGGGCGTGACGGCTATTGTCAGTGCGGCAGAATACCTGCTCCAACATCGGGACATACCCCATGGGACAGTCCGCATCGGCTTTACACCGGATGAAGAAACGGGACGGAGTGCCCTTTTGTTTGATGTGGCAAAATTTGCTGCTGATTTTGCCTATACCGTAGACGGCGGTGAACTCGGCGGACTGGAATACGAAAACTTCAATGCTGCCAACCCGGTTATTACCATATATGGCCGAAGCGTTCATACAGGGGACGCCAAGGGGAAAATGGTCAATGCCATTTCCCTTGCCTCGAAATGGCAGCAGATGCTTCCGGCAGGAGAAAAACCGGAATACACGGAAGACCGGGAAGGCTTCTTCCACGTCTATAAAATAAGCGGCGGAGTCGAACAATGCACCCTCCACATGCTCGTCCGCGACCACGACCGGAAACGCTTTGAAGAACGGAAAGAGTATCTTCGCAACATGGCACGTTTCTTCAATGAAACGTACGGTGATCATACGGTGGACATCAAAGAACACGATGTGTATTACAATATGCTCGATGTCATTCGTAACGGTCATATGGACGTAGTGGATCTGGCAAAAGATGCCATGAAAGCGGTCGGTGTAACTCCTGTCGTAGCACCTATCCGTGGTGGTACGGACGGGGCCCAGCTTTCCTTCCGGGGGCTGCCCTGTCCCAACCTCTTCACGGGAGGAGCCAATTTCCACGGGCGTTTTGAATACCTGCCGCTGAATTCTCTGAAAAAATCCTGCGAAACGGTCATAGAAATCATCAAATTAGCAGGTGTTGCTCATTGACTTACCAGAGATTATCTTCTTCATTGAATTTCCAGTCATAGGGATCCGAAATGACTTCCATGGCGGGAGTGTTCTGGATATCGGGGATGCAGGCGACGGAGCATTCCAGTTCATTCAGGGAAATCGTATTTTTGATGCGGACGACTTTGGCCTGTGCCGGGTCAGGCAGGAAGGAATGGGCAATGGCCATTTCAATGGCATCTTTATCGCTATTGGCGTATAGTGGCATAGCGCCCATGTGGAACGATTTCGCTGTGATAATATTTGTATAGGTCATGGCAAAATCGATTTTATTGACAAAGCGATAGCTGATAATATCGGCTACACCAGCACCGGTTGCGTTGCCGTGGGCCTTTTCTGTAATATCGAGCAGGACGATTTTTTCGATATCCGGTGCCAGTTTGTGAAAACCAGCAAACTGGCTTTCCCGTTCCGTACGGCCCGTTACGTTGGGGTCCATGCCGGCCCCACTGATTTCCTTGCCGACTTCATCGATGATGAGAACGTCGATACGGGGCAACAGAAGGTGAGGCATTTCTGTCCGTGCCAGCTGCTGCAGGCGGGCATCTTCCTGGAATAAACGGGGCGTCGGGATGACTTCCAGATGGCCAATATGATCGGAGGGACTCTGGGTCAGTCCGACGGAGAAGAATACACGCACTTTTTTCAGGAAGGCTTCCGACACGCGTTCCAGATTTTCACCGAAGTGATCATAGCCCAGGGAATGAAATGCGCTGGCGCCACGGTGTTTTCCTACTCCGATGCAGATCATTTTTAAGAGGCCTGATTCATGGGGCGCTTTGAAGTGTGTATGCGGTTTGATTTTGTTGAACAGAATGATTCCGTCGGCTTCGTAAGCGGCTTTGTCACAATAAACTGGCATGCCATTGGAGAGCTGGTCTACCTGTACCGTTTCCATGGTAGAGATGACTGGCACGCCGAGGTACTCTTCACAGATGCCGAACTGGGCCAGATGCTGTTTCTGTCCTTCTGCTGTTGCACCGGCATGACTGCCCATGGCAGGGAAAATAAACGGGCTGGCTCCCCATTCCTGCAGCTGGCGGCACAACAAGCGGAGCAGTTCTTTGTAATATGGTACGCCCCGGCTGCCGGCTGTGATGCCAATACGCTGGCCTTTTACAGCCGGAGCCAGTTCGCCCGCATGGGCCGAGAGCTGCTTTTGCAATTCGCCTACGGGATCGGTCAGGTAGTCATCGGGGAAGGTCTGACGGACGCGGACCATATGGGGAATCGTGATGCCATCAGTGAGTGACTTTTTGTCGAGCTTTGGAAACTTCATAAGTAGGACCTCCTTTGCGGTATTCCCGGTAAACGGGAACGGGGATGCAATGATGAGAACACGAACGATGAGTTCTTTACTTATAGTATACCACCGGTTCATAGAACCATGATAAAAAAGTATAGATTAGACACCTGCCTTGACAAGAACGGCTATCAGAAGGTATACAAAAAAGACTGTCCAGCGAATATGGGAAATGATTCGCAGGGCAGCCTTTGACAGGTTTTTCATATTTCTATTAATGTACTATGATTCATCGAGAAGACGAAGTTTGGTATCGAGGCGATCCAGTGCCTCCTGTATATGGTTCATTTTTTCAGTCAGACGTTGCTTTTCCTGCAGGAGTATTTTCCGACGGGCCAGATGGGTGTCACTGTCCTGACGATATAATTTCAAATACGCTGCCAGACCTTCGATGGAAACGTCGGCGGCACGCATGCACTTGATAAACGCAATATTGGCACAATTTTCTTCAGAATATTCACGGATGCCGTTCTTATTGCGTGGCACCTGGCTGATGAGGCCGATGCGTTCATAATATCGCAATGTATCAGGGGTCAGATTGTACTTTTCACTGACTTCTTTGATCTTCAATGATATCACCTCTTATTCCGTATTATAAATGATGGAGTGCAGTATAAGTCAACGGGTCTTTTTGTGTTATTTTTTATCGGAAACAGTCCGGAAATATCCTTGACAAGGGCCGGGGAATCGCTTACAATATAAAAGTCGTAGCATGCACAAGTGGCTAGGCAGATAAGCCGCATGAAGAGGCATACAAGTCCGCAAGGCGCCGAATTCAGCGAGTATATTGATGAGGAGGTGTCACTATGTACGCTATTATCAAAACCGGTGGAAAACAGTATCGCGTTCAGGAAGGAGACAACATTTTTGTTGAAAAACTCGCCAGCGATGTGGATTCCGAAGTCGTATTCGATCAGGTACTGGCTGTCGTCAACGACGGAGACGTTAAAGTAGGTTCTCCTGTTGTCGAAGGTGCCAAAGTTACAGCTAAAGTATTGGAACAGGGCAAAGAAAAGAAAGTCCTCGTTTTCAAATACAAAGCTAAATCCGACTATCGTCGTCGTCAGGGCCATCGTCAGCCTTACACGAAAGTCGTCATTGAAAAGATTGAAGGCTAATGATTACCATTGCATTACAGCAGGATGAACAACAGCGTTACAGTGGTTTCTGTATTTCCGGCCATGCCGAATCGGCAGATGAGGGATATGATCTCGTATGTGCTGCCGTCTCCGTCCTGGCTCAGACTGCCTTTTTAGGCCTGTGTCATTACGGGAAGGAACCGTCATACGAACAGCGGGAAGGGTATTTTTCCATACACCTTGCCGAACGGAACGAAACGACGCAGGTCATCCTGGAAACGATGGTTCTTGGTTTAGAAGAAATTGTGCGACAGTATGGACAATACGTCGTATTTGACTCATAGAAGTCAGGAGGTGAACGTAATGTTCAAATTTGATTTACAGCTGTTTGCCCATAAAAAAGGGGTAGGTAGTACACGTAACGGCCGTGACAGCGAATCCAAACGCCTTGGCGTCAAATGCCATGACGGTGTTATCGTTAAAGCCGGCAACATCATCGTTCGCCAGCGCGGCACTCACTTCCATCCGGGCACGAACGTAGGCATCGGCAAAGATGATACGTTATTCGCCACGGCTGCTGGTAAAGTTGCTTTTGAACGTGCTGGTAAATACAACCGGAAAGTCAGCGTTTACCCGGTTGAAGCCGAAGCATAATCAGACAGGCTCATACGAAAGAGAGTTTTTCCTTATAGTTCATCTATAAGAGAAGCTCTCTTTTTTTGTTGTCATTATAAGTTATTTTTTTCACTAATTTTAGAAAAAATCTATTGTCAAATGGCCCGTTCTATGCTAAACTATGCAAAGTGCCAAAGGGTCGTGAAACAAAGGGCTGGTCAGTATCCCAGATGAGCTGGACCGAAGCTTCCACGACAGAAGGACACACATTTTTGTTACGACTTATATCCCATGAGCAGGCGGGAGTAAGAACGGAGGAGAATTTCATATGGAAAAAGTAAAAACGTTACCTGGGCAGCATCAGTTCATGAGTGTACGGCAGCTTACGGTTGCCGGTTTTCTGTCGGCCATTACCATCTTTCTGGGCCTTACAGGATACGGTTTCATTCCCCTGATTATCATGAATGCGACCATTCTGCACATCCCGACGATTATCGGCAGTATTTCTGCAGGGCGCCGCGTCGGTATGATCGTCGGTTTCATGTTCGGACTGTTTTCGTTCATCCGTACGCTGCAGGCACCGAGTGCTCTTCTGATGTTTGCCGTACAGTACAGTATCGTGGCAGACGCTTTCATCTGCATCATACCGCGTATCATGATTGGTGTCGTTGCTTATGAATTGTACAAGCACCTGAAAATCCGCGAAGTTGCCCGCGTCGCTGTGACGGCTGTCGTTACGACGGTCTGCCATACGGTCATGTTCCTCGGATCCTTTACGGCTATCGTCGGTGTTCCTTATGCGGAAGCACACGGCATTACCCTGGCTAACGTTTTCAATATCATGGCCGGGATTACTGTCGTCAACGGCATTCCTGAAGCCATCGTTTCGGGCCTCATCGTTACGCCGATTGTCATGGCGCTTCATCGTTCCGGTCTGAAAGTACAATAAGTACAGACACATCTCTGCCAGCCTGGCCAGTTACCGGGCTGGCTTTTTTTCTTCACGTCCGACGGCCTTTGTAGTATAATTTACATATACAGTATTGATAAAGGACTAATTCATGAAGACACTTCTTACGACATTAAATGCTAAATACGTTCAATCATCCCTGGCCTTGCGATGCCTGCGCACTGCCTGCCGTCATGCCGGACGCACGGATGTAGTAACGGCAGAATATACGATTAATCACAATGCCTATGACATTTTGCGCCATATTTACCAGTTCCATGCAGAAGTCATCGGCTTTTCGTGTTATATCTGGAATATAGAAATGACCTGCCGCATCATCACTCTCATCCGTCAGGTCATGCCCCATGTCTGTATCTTCGTAGGCGGCCCGGAAGTATCGTATACCGCCCGGGATGTCCTCGCTGATCACCCCGATATCGATTACGTCCTTCAGGGAGAAGGCGAAGTCATGGTACCGGCATTCCTGCAGGCTCTGGACGAAGGCCGTGATGGCACGGACATTCCCGGCGTTCTGGGACGTGTGGCGGGAGAGATACGGGGCAATGAAACCTTTGCCGAAGTAGCTGATCTCGATACCCTGCCTTTTCCCTATGAAGGAGAGGATTTCAGCAAGCTTGCCCATAAAATCATCTATTATGAAAGTTCCCGGGGCTGTCCCTTTCATTGCCAATACTGCCTGTCCGGAATGAGTGATGCGGTCCGCTTCCGCTCCGTGCCGCTGGTCCTGTCCGAACTGGAGCAGTTCGTTGCAGCCGGTGTCCATCAGGTGAAATTCGTAGACCGGACGTTTAACTGCAATCCCCGTCATCACCGGCCCCTCATCGAATACATGATCCACGTGCAGCAGCCGGTCAATTTCCACCTTGAGATTGAACCGGGCGTTCTCACCGATGCCGACCTGGACCTGCTGACCCGGGCCCCGAAAGGGCGGATCCAGCTGGAAATGGGCATCCAGTCCACGTATGAGCCGACGCTGAAGGCCATTCACCGTCACAATGACTGGCCCCGGATTACGTCTATCATGAAGAAGCTGACGGCCCTTCATACGATGCATCTCCATCTCGACCTGATTGTGGGACTGCCGTATGAAGATTACGATCATCTGCAGCAGTCGTTCAACGATATCTATGCCCTGCGGCCGGACAAACTCCAGATCGGTTTTTTGAAACTGCTCAAAGGCTCGGGCATCCGCCGCGATTATCCCGATGATTACCGCTATGACCCGTGCGGTCCCTATGAAGTCCTTGAAACGACCTGGCTTTCCTATGAAAAGGTGCAGTTTCTCAAAGTTCTGGAAGATGTATTCGAACGGACCTATAATTCAGGGAAATTTTTCTATACCCTGCGCTATCTGGAACGGTTTTACCCGGACAATATATTCCGCCTCTATGAAGCCATGACCCGGTCCTGGCTGAAAGCCGGCAATGACCGCATCGCTGTGGCTGATAAAGCCCTCTGCCAGTTCCTCTGGGATTTCATCTGTCACGACGGGCAGATTCTCGCGTCAGCTCATGCGGTCCTGCAGGAATTGCTGTCCCTCGATATGCTGATTACCTTCCGCTTCCGCCTGTTGCCGGACTTTCTCGGCTGGCAGGAAGCGCCGCGCAAGGATACGGACAGCTTGTTCCGTGAAGAAACAAGGCTTCGCCAGTATACGGGAGATTACCGCTTTACCAACTGGCGGGATATCAAAATGCGTTACCGTATCTGGCCTGTCAGCGAGGAGACAAAAGATGAATTATCACGCTATTGCCCGGCACCGGACGGCGTGGCCTGGATCATCGCAGCCAGAAACGACGAAGGCGTATCTTGGCAGATGATGCCGGCAGTATCGCCAGAATGGGAGCAGACAGAGGACAGACGAAAGGATTGCCATGGAACGATATAATGTATATTCCTCGTATTTAAAAGAAACATATGGAGAAAAGGTATATAAACTGCCTATCAGTATCCCCGATACGTGTCCCAACCGGGACGGTACGCTGGGAACGAGGGGCTGTGTCTACTGCGGCTCCATCGGCGCCGGTTATGAAAACCTGCCGGCATCGGTGACCATAGGGGAACAGATAGAGAAGAATATTGCCCATATCCAGCCGAAATATAAAGCCAACAAATTCATCGCCTATTTTCAGAATTTCACCAATACCTATCTGCCGCCCGATACGTTCCGGGATTACCTGATTCAGGCCTGCCGCCCCGATATCGTAGGCATTGCCGTAGCGACGCGGCCGGACTGCATCAACAAGGTATATCTCGATCATATGGCGGAAATCAAGGAAACGTATGGCGTCGATATCCTTGTCGAATTCGGCCTGCAGACAGCAAACTACAAGACGCTGCAGAAAATCAACCGCGGCCATACGCTGGCAGAATATATCGATGCCATGATGATGATGCGGGAGTATCCCTTCCGTACCTGTACCCATGTCATTCTCGACCTTCCCTGGGATACGATGGAGGACGTCGTGGAAACGGCAAAAGTCATTTCTGCCCTCGGCAGTGATGAAGTCAAACTGCATGCCCTGTACGTCATTAAAAACACCGTACTGGCCGACTGGTATCATCAGGGTGAGATCACCCTCGTTCCCGTAGAAGAGTATGTAGACCGGGTCGTCGCCTTCCTCGAATACAGCCGCCCCGATATCGTGTTCCAGCGTCTCATCGGCAGAGCGCCCAAAGAAGCGACGGAATTTGCCAACTGGGGCATGGGATGGTGGAAAATCCGTGATATGATCGATGCGGCTCTCCTTCAGCGGGATACGTGGCAGGGGAAAAAGTGCGATTATCTCGGCGGCAAAGCCGTACGCAAATTCATGACTACAGACTAAAAGGAGATATGAAGCGTGTCCATAGAAAAAAGACTGACCTTTATCGATATGACAGAAGCCAAAGCCGTACTGGGTATGAAAGACGAATTCCTGCGGACCCTGCAGAAAGAATTTCCCAATTGTCGTATAGCCGCCAGGGGAAATGAAGTGATCCTGAACGGCCCCGAATCCGATGTTAGCCAGGTGGCCGGCGTATTCTCCGAACTTAGGTATCTCAACCGGGAGAATACGTACATCACGACCCAGCACGTGCGCTATTCTGCCAGCCTGATCCGTCAGGGACAGGAAGAACTGCTTCATGACATTTACAGCGATACTGTGAGCATTTCTGCCAGAGGACGGCTGATCAAGCCGAAAACGGCCGGACAGAAGCGCTATGTCGATTCCATCCGCCAGAACCTCGTGACCTTTGGCATCGGCCCGGCCGGCACGGGCAAGACTTACCTGGCTGTGGCCCTGGCTGCCTTTTATCTGAAGAACCGGGAAGTCGAACGGATCATCCTCACCCGTCCTGCCGTAGAAGCGGGGGAAAAACTGGGATTCCTGCCGGGGGACCTGCAGGAAAAAATCGACCCCTATCTGCGGCCTCTCTATGATGCTCTGGCCGATATGTTCGGGTTCGACCAGTTCCAGAAGCTCATCGCCCGCAATATCATCGAAGTCGCCCCACTGGCCTATATGCGCGGCCGTACTCTGGAAGAATCGTTTATCATACTCGATGAAGCGCAGAACACGACGCGGGAACAGATGAAGATGTTCCTCACCCGTATGGGAAACCATTCCCGGGTCGTCGTCAACGGGGACAATACGCAGATCGATCTGGCGGACCGGAAGTTTTCCGGCCTGACCGAAGCCGAAAAGGTACTGGCTCATGTACCGGGTATCGGCATGGTTCATTTTACCGATGCCGATGTCGTCCGTCACGACATGGTCGGACGCATTATACGCGCCTATGAGTCTTTTTATAAAAAGGAATGACGAGAGGAGTTCTGTATTATGAAAATCAACATTAATTACGAAGACGAAGCATTTCGCAAAGATGAGTATGAACAAGTAATCGAACGGGTATGCGATGAAGCCGCTCTGGTCTACGGGCTGGGCCCCAATGCGGAAATCAGCATATTGCTCTGTCACAACGACTATATCCATAAACTCAATAAACAGTACCGCAATATAGACCGCCCGACGGACGTATTGTCCTTCGCCCTCAATGAAGGCGAAGATGATGGCTATGACGGCCCTGACAGGGCACTCCTCGGAGATATTGTCATTTCACTGGAAAAAGTGCAGGAACAGGCCGAAGAATACGGCCACTCTTTCGAACGGGAACTGGCGTATCTCACCATCCACGGCATGCTCCACATCCTGGGATACGATCACATGGAACCGGATGACAAAGCCGAAATGCGCAAAGAAGAGGAATTTATCCTCCAGCGTCTGGGGTATGTGCGTGAAGGAGAGGAACTCTGATAGTCGATGAAAAGACCGTTACCCGCCTTATCCGGGCAGCACGGGACGTACAGGAACGGGCCTATGCCCCATACTCCCATTTCCGCGTAGGGGCAGCTCTTTTGGGAGAAGACGGTACGGTCTATACGGGATGCAATGTGGAAAATGCATCGTATGGTCTTACCATCTGTGCCGAACGGAATGCCATCTTTCATGCCGTGGCATGCGGCTGCCGCCATTTTACAGCCCTGCTCATCACCGGCGACAGCAAAGACCTTACGGCACCTTGTGGTGCCTGCCGTCAGGTCATGGCGGAATTTTCCATTCCCGAAATCATTCTGGTCCGGCCTGATGATTCATACGAAACGTTCACGCTGCAGCAGCTTCTGCCGCTGACCTTTGATGAATCGTCCATGGCCTGAAATAGCTCTGTAGCATTATAAAATTAATAGGTTATATAAGGAAGGTAACAACACATTTATGGAAGATACATTTAAATCAGGATTTGTCGCAGTCGTCGGCAGACCAAACGTCGGCAAATCGACGTTGATCAATCACATTATCAAACAGAAAGTCTCCATCGTATCGGACAAAGCACAGACGACGCGGAACCGGATCCTCTGCATCCATACGGACGACGAATGCCAGATTGTATTCCTCGATACGCCGGGCATCCACAAACCACATCACAAACTGGGCGAGTTCATGGATGAAGCGGCCTATCAGTCCCTGCAGGATATCGACGCCGTTTTATTCCTCATTTCGGGCAACGAAAAGAAAGGCCCCGGCGACTTGTTCGTCCTGGATAAGCTCAAAAGTACGAAGGTCCCCGTCTTCCTGGTCATCAATAAAACGGACCTCATGAGCCGCGAAGAAATCCTGCACAAGATCACCGAATACAATGCCCTGTATGATTTTGCCCAGATTATTCCCATTTCAGCCCTTACGGGGGATAATGTCGATGCCGTCGTGGGCGAACTCAAAAAAATCCTGCCGGAAGGGCCAAAATATTTCCCCGATGACATGATTACCGACCAGCCGGAACGACTGCTGGCAGCCGAAATTGTGCGGGAAAAATTATTCCAGTGCCTCCGCGATGAAGTGCCGCACTCCATCGCCGTGTACGTAGAAGAAATGAAGAACCGCGGCCACAATAAGGTGTACATCCGGGTCACGGTATACGTCGAACGGGATTCGCAGAAACGCATCGTCATCGGGAAAAACGGGACAATCCTGAAGGAAGTAGGCCGTCTGGCACGACAGGAAATCGAACATGTCCTGGGATCGTCTGTATTCCTCGACATCTGGGTCAAAGTCAAAAAAGACTGGCGCAACAAGCCGTCTGCCCTGAGTGAATTCGGGTATAAAAATGAGTAATAAGAGGAGCGATATATGATGGAACCAGAGCTGGGACACATAGCACAATATCTGCTGCTTCTTGTGCCTTCCATTCTGTTAAGTGTATTTTGTGTCATCGGCAAATTTGCCTTCGTGCAGCTGCGCCGCGAATCCATCGAAGAAATGGTGCGTGATGGCGATACGAAAGCCCGGTTTTTATTAAAATTGTATGAAAAGCCGGCTATTTTCCTCGGCATGGCCCAGCTGGGCATGGTCATTTCCGGCATGGCATCGGGGGCCGTCGTATTTTATGTACTCTATAAGGCTTTCCCTCTGCTGTACGGACAGATGCCGCTCTGGGGTATTGCCATCGTGTATATCTGCCTTATTCTCGTGGTCTGCATCTGCCTGTGGATCTTTGGTGAACTGATTCCTAAATCGATTGGCCTGCAGCGGGCCGAAGGCGGCCTGAAACGGGTGAGTCATTTCATTTACTCCGGAAGCCGCCTGTTTTATCCGTTCATTATCTTTGGCAACTGGCTGGGGCAGAGGCTCCTCAAAAACCGCAATCTCGATGTGACCAATGAAATCGATATGGCTCATTCTGAAGACGAAATCCGCATGCTCATCACAGCCAGTCATAAAGAAGGAAAAATCGACCCCGTCGAAAGCGAACTCATCGGCAATGTCTTTGATTTTGCTGACCGTCTGGCCAAGGAAATCATGGTGCCCCGTCAGGAAATCGTCTGTCTCTATGTAGAAGAGTCGATGAACCAGCACCTGAAGACCATCCGCCAGTCCCGTCACACGCGCTATCCTCTCTGTGCCGGGGACAAGGACCATATCCTGGGGCTGATACACATCAAAGATTTCATGGATCTGTATATCCACAAACGGAGCAATCTCCGGCTCATCAAGCGGCCTATCCTCATGGTACCAGAAATCATGCCGGCGTCGCAGCTGTTGCAGCTCATGCGGGCCCGCCGCACCTATCTGGCTACGGTCGTCGATGAATACGGCAGTACCGTCGGCCTCATCGGACTGGAAGATATCCTGGAAGAATTGGTAGGCAATATCCGGAATGAACATTCGTCGGAACAGGAAGAAATCCAGCCCCTTCCTGATGGTGCGTATGAATTTGACGGCACGGTGCTCCTGGAAGATGTAGAAGATATGCTCCATATCCCTGTAGAAGAAGATGTCGATACGGATACAATCGGCGGCTATGTCTTTTATCTCCTGGGCCATACACCGACGGTCGGCGAAGAAGTCGTCATCGGAGCGTACAAATTCAGTGTACTGGAAGTGCAGGGATTCCGCATTGCCCGTGTCAAAGCCGTGCCGCTGCCGCCGGCAGACGGTACAGAAAGGGAAGGAACGGATGAACAGGAAGACTAATTCCTATGGCCCGGTTCAAAAGACCCGCCCCTATACGGGCATTATCCTGCGCCTGCAGAAAGGCCGGTCGCGGCAGCTGCAGCTGACTATATTTACAAAAGAATCGGGTATCCTCTATGTCTATGCTCCAAAAGGGAAGAAAGGGTATAATCAGGGATTCGGCAGCTTCATGGCCTTTTCCCCCATTACTTTCGATGCCTGGGAACGGGATCACGTCCTGTTTATGGGAGAATACGAGAGCCATCGCAGTACGATTCTCGATGCTCTGACCTGGGACCATTACGTCTATAGCCAGATGTTTGTAGAAATGGTGCTGGCCCTGTCACCGGCCGGCGAGCCCGATGAACGGATATACGGGCTCATAGGCTGCTACAGCCGGGCCATCGCCAGCCGCAACGTCCGGGTGGCGACTATCATCGCCGGCTGGCAGCTGACGGCCTGTGCCGGCTATATGCCCGATACGGCACAGGCTCAGGTATATATAGGACCGGGGCCTGATGGCAGAAAGACCTATTACCTGTCCGACGAACGGGAAGACATGCAGCCTGTCCCCATGCCACAAGCCGTCCGCCAGCTCTGGCAGACCCTTCTGACCTACACCTGGCAGCAGACAGAAACACTGCAGCTCTCCAAAAATCACCTGGCATTCCTGGAACACCTGTTATACAGCTACATAGAAGAAATCATCGGCAGACAACTCAAATGCCGGAAGCTGATAGAAGAAGGAAAAAAAGTGTAAAGGAAGAGAAAGTTTGAAGTTTGAAGCAAAAATATGAGTCCACTTGCCCGCGTAGTGATACCGCCGGTTTGGCAAACAATGAGCCCCACGAAACGTGTATGTTTCGTGGGGCTCGTTTGTTTCCTTTCACCTGTTAGAATGCCGGAATCAGGGCACCTTTGTAATGATTTTCGATATACTTCTTGATGACATCGGAATTGTAGATTTCGACGATTTTCTTCAGCGTCGGGTTATCTTTGTCGTCTTCATGGACGGCGAGGATGTTGGCATAGGGCGAATCCTTGTCTTCCCGCAGGAGGGCATCCGATACAGGGTTCAGGCCGGCATCCATAGCATAGTTGGTGTTGATGGCGGCGAAATCAACGTCGTCGAGAGAACGGGGAATCTGAGCGGCTTCCAGTTCTTTGATCTGGAGATGTTTCGGATTATCTGTGATATCCTGTGGTGTCGGATATTTTACGCCATCTTTGATCTTGATGAAACCGGCTTTCTGGAGCAGCAGCAGACCGCGGGCCCCATTGGTCGGGTCATTCGGTACGGCTACGGTCATGCCGTCTTTTACTTCATCGAGGCTCTTGATTTTGTGGGAGTAGAGGCCGATAGGAGCTACGACGGTCTGGCCGATGGAGACGATTTTCAATCCTTTGTCTTTGACCAGATTGTCCATATACGGTTTGTGCTGGTACGAGTTCATGTCGATTTCCTTATTGGAAAGAGCGACGTCTGGTGTTACATAATCAGAAAATTCCATGATCTTAATGGTAATTCCCTGTTTGGCTGCTTCTTTTTTGACCTGTTCCATGATTTCCGCATGGATGCCCGGTGTAACTCCGACGGTGACTTCCTTTTTGTCGGAAGAAGCTGATTTGGAATTGTTGTCACTGCTGCCGCAGCCAGCGGCGAATACGCACAGCGAAGCGAGAGCCGCCAGTGTCACGGCTTTTTTGATGAATGATTTCATGATACAGACACTCCTTTTATTTTTTATTCTTCTTGCGGGAGGCAAAGTCGCCACAAGCCTGAATCAGATTGACGCCAATGACGAGGATGATGATCGTAGCCAGCATGACATCGGCCTGGAACCGCTGGTAGCCGTAACGGATGGCGATATCCCCGAGGCCGCCGCCACCGATGGCACCGGCCATAGCCGAAGCTCCGATGAGATTGACGATAAGGACGGTGATATTATTGATGATCGTAGGCAGGGCTTCCGGAAGCAGGACCTTGCGGATAATCTGCAGCGGAGAAGCACCCATGGATTCGGCTGCTTCGACGAGACCGAAATCGACGTCGCGGATACTCGTTTCTACGAGCCGGCTGAGGAACGGAATGGCGACGATGGTCAGCGGTACACAGGCTGCCGTCGTGCCGATGGACGTACCGGCAATGAGACGGGTCAGGGGGATGATGGCGACCATGAGGATGATGAACGGAATGGAACGGATGATGTTGACGATGGTTCCGAGAATCTGATTGATCACCCGGTTTTCCAGAATGTGGCCCTTGCTGGTCGTGACCAGTGTGATGCCGAGAGGAATACCGATGATAGCAGCAATGAGAGTAGAGATGGACACCATGAACAGTGTTTCTTCAATACCCTGTATCATTAATTTAATGAGTTCTGGGGACATATCCTAAAACCTCGCTTTCAACAGGTTGAGTCTTAATATACGAATACGCTTCGGTCTGGGCTTTCATATCGCCCATGATGACGACGATCAGATAGCCAAAGGGAACATCCTGGATGTAATCGATGTTGCCGTAGAGGACGCTGACATCGAGATTGAACTTGCGGGCAATATTGACCACCAGCGGTTCGTTCGTAGCGGCTCCCTTGAAGCGGAAGCGGACGAGCATATCCCGGTCCGGCGACGGCTGATCGGTAACGCCCAGCTTTTTGATGCCTTCAGGCAGTTCCATGTTGATGACCGATTTGACGAATTCTTTCATCGTTTCCGACTGGGGATTGGTAAAGACGTCGATGACCCGGCCCTGTTCTTTGATGACACCGCCTTCGATGACGGCCACGCGGTCGCAGATTTCCTTGATGACGGCCATTTCATGGGTAATGATGACGATGGTGATGCTCAACCGTTTATTGATGTCTTTTAACAGTTCCAGGATGGATTTGGTCGTCTGCGGGTCCAGCGCCGATGTCGCTTCGTCGCACAACAGGATTTTCGGATCACTGGCCAGGGCACGGGCAATGCCGACACGCTGTTTCTGGCCGCCCGAAAGCTGGGAAGGATAATTGAACTGCCGGTCTGTCAGGCCGACCAGTTCGAGCAGGGAATCGACCTTGCTGCGGATGACTTCTTTGGACGCGCCGGCCAGTTCCAGCGGGAAGGCGATGTTGTCAAATACCGTGCGCGATGACAACAGGTTGAAGTGCTGGAAGATCATGCCGATGTTTTTGCGTTCGGCCCGCAGCTGGCTGTCAGACATGGCAGTCAGTTCCTTGTCATCAATGATGACTTTGCCCGTTGTCGGTTTTTCCAGCATATTGATGCAGCGGACGAGCGTCGATTTGCCGGCACCACTTTTCCCGATGATGCCGAAAATTTCGCCGTCATGGATAGTCAGTGAGATGCCTTTCAGAGCCTGGACGTGCGTTTTGCCGCCGTAGGTCTTGGTAATGTTTTCAAAGGTAATCACAAAATCAACTCCTTAATGGATACACCTGTAGGTGCTGATAGCATAAAAAAGCCGTCAACAGATGCTGACGGTATGTGTACAATCATTTCATCTGCCGGATCGAAATCCGTTGGACTTGGCACCTTCCCGCTATGGGGGGTTGCCGCAGTGTCATAGGGCCATTCCCTCGGCTGCTCTGGATGAACTCTTTATGTAGTTGCTGAGTTGTATAGTAACACTAATAGGAATCCTTGTCAATGTTATTTGCGTAAAAAGTTGAATGTCGTTCGGAAAAAATATTTTCTCATGAGGCAGGAATTTAATTTTTTATATCGAATACTTAATATATGAGGAACAGGATATCCGGATTTTGAGCATGGATGGTCCGGAACGGGGTTCCTCACGAAAGGAAGGGATTTTTATGGCAACAATCGTAAGAGGCAAGAATTTAGAAATTACACCGGCATTAAAAGACTATGTACTGAAACATGAAAAGAAAGTAACGAAGTACTTCGAAAATGAAGTCAATGTCCAGGCTCTTCTTTCCGTCGAAAAAGATCGTAAAATTGCTGAAATTACCTTGAAAGTAGATGGTGTCGTCCTTCGTGGCGTCGAAGCCAACGATGATATGTACGCGGCTATCGATCTGGTTTACGATAAAATGGTACGCCAGATCCATAAATACAAAACAAAACTGGCACGCCGCATGAAAGGCGGTTCCTTCCATGCAGGCCTCGTAGAAGGGCCGGCAGCACCGGAAGAAAACTTCGAAATTGCCAGAGTCAAGAAATTTGCAGCCCGTCCTATGGACGTAGAAGAAGCTATCCTGCAGATGAATCTCGTGGGCCACGATTTCTTCGTGTTCCTCAATTCGGAAACGGAAGCCATCAACGTCGTATACAAACGGAAACACGGCAAATATGGCCTGATTGAACCGGAATACTAAGTGACCAGACAGGGGCCTGTCATACCGCAGACAAGGGTATGACGGGCCCCTGTTTTTTATATATAAAAGAAACATAATGGTATAAATCATTATACCTACTACGGAGTATGCGGACCATAGCATAAACGGAGTATGCGTATACTGGATATAGTACGAACTGTGTGTTGTAATACGTGTTGGAAAATTCTGTGTTATCTTTGCATAATGTTTTTTCATGCCAGATGCCTTGTATTATGTGACGTTTTTTTGTATGATAAGAGTTAGCTTTAGAAATTTTTAAAAAATTGTTAAAAATAATATTTTGATATATTGCGCCCTCCCGATGAATATGTTAATGACATATGTCGTCGGGGGGGTAAATTTGTATATGGATATCGAGGCGATGGCATTGAAACTAAAACATCCTGCATGGCTGATGGGCACGGCATGCCTGCTTATGACCGTGGCATCGGGCGCACAGGCGGCTCCTCCCGTCACAGTCAATGTACCTGTAGACAGCGCCTATTATTCCTATATCAATAAGCTGAGTGCCATGGGCTACCTGAAGACTATGCCTAACGGGGCCCGTCCTTATAGCCGGCTCCAGCTGGCCCGCTGGGTGAAAGAAGCACAGGAAACGGCAAAGAGCCGTCCCATGCCGGCCTACCTGGCTGATGAAACAGAGGCTATGGCCCGGTACGTCGCACCAGAACTGGCGGTACTCGATGAAAACGAACTAAAAGATCCGGTACGGCTCCGTGACGTATCGGTTCAGGCGGGCATTTTGCACAGCGACGAACAAACATACCGCTACGGACAGGGAATCCGCGCAGGCTGGCAGCCCTTTTCCCACAAGCAGAATGGTTATACCTATGGCCGCGATGGCAATGGCATCCTTTCCGCAGATATTTCCGGTAATATCGATCAGAACCTCGCCCTGTCCCTCCGTCCCCGTATCAGCTATGACCGGGATAACAAGGGTAGTGTCACCCTGGAAGAAGGCTATATCAAGCAGAAAATGGGCGTCTGGAATCTGGAAATCGGCCGGGAAGCCCTGCACTGGGGCCAGGGAGAAACGGGTAATCTTGCCTTAGGAAGCAACATGCGTCCCCTGACGACGGTGCAGATCCACTACAATGAACCCCGTAAGACCGGGGGATTCTTCCGCTTCCTGGGAGAACGGGATTTCCATATCTTTTACGGCCGGCTCGAAGGAAACCGGGCCGATGAAGTCGCAGCAGCAGGCCGTACCGATTACGACCATGCCGGCATCCTGGGAATCCGTACCGATTTTTCCCCGACCTCGTACTTTACCTTCGGCCTGGCCCGGATTTCCGTACTGGGCGGAGACTATAACGGACTGGACTGGTCCGACTGGAAGCATTGGACCTATGGCCGCAACGATGATAACAGCGACGACCGCTGGGATGATATCGCCGGTGGTGATTTCCGTCTCCGTTTGCCAAAGATGACACTCTATGGAGAACTCTATGGCGAAGACCAGTCTCATTATCTGCCTTCCGATATAGCGTGGCGTGCTGGCCTCTATCTGCCGGCGCTGACCCGGGATGGCTCCTGGGATATGACGTTGGAAATGGCCCATACGACAGACAGTTGGTACAGTCACCAGCATTTCCAGAATGGCTGGACCTACCACGATGCCATCATGGGTGACGATATGGGACAAAATGCCCGTAAATACTATGCGGCCGTCCGCCATTATCTGCCCAAAGAAAGCCGTATCGGTCTCTATGCCATGCGCACTGAACGGGACCGGGATACGATGCGTTCCCAGTCGGTCAATGAATGGGGCCTCACGGGGCAGAAGAAGCTCCGTGACCATATGTACCTCCGGGGAACGGCCGGCTATGCGTCGGTCAGCCAGTCTGGCGGTCATAGCGATCACGACGTCTTTGCCTTAGTTAGCCTGCAGTGGCAGTATCAGTGAGGAGTATAGAAAATGATTGACATACATTCTCACATTCTCCCTGCCATTGACGATGGGGCCAGGAACATGGATATGACTCTTTCCATGCTCCATATGTCTGTCGAATCGGGCGTGACCGATATCATCGCCACGCCTCATGTCAACCGGGGCGGGCACGTCCCGTCATGGCAGGAAATAGAGGAGAAAACGGCCCAGGTGGCAGAAGCGGCTAAAGGATCGCAACTGCCCATCCATATCTATAGCGGTGCCGAAATCGAACTCAATGGCGATGTCCTGCGCTTCCTCAAAGAAGGCAGCCGGGACTACTGCCTGGCTGGCAGTCCCTATATTCTGCTGGAACTGACCGACCAGTCCCAGCTGGATATGGCAGAGCGTCTGATTTACGAACTGCAGCTCCGCGGTTTCTGGCCCATCCTGGCTCATGTGGAACGATACGGACAGCTCATGAGCCATCCCGATATCCTCATTTCCTGGGCAAAAAAAGGAATTCTTCTGCAATGCAATATAGGAAGCTTTACGGGATATTTTGGACAGCATTTACAGCGTCATGTAGAGAATTTGTATCAGAATCATCTGGTACATTTCCTCGGAAGTGACGGTCATCGCACAGAATTCCGCACGACCGATATGAGGGAAGGGCAGGACGCCCTGCGGAATCTGCAGCAGAAGCAGCATAACCAGCAGGATTTATGGCTGGAAACAACACAAAATGCTTCCCGTATATTGAACCATCGCGTGCTCTATCCCGATGTGCCGGAGCACTGGCAGGTGAAAAAAAAGGGCCTGTGGCACCGGTTATTCGGCTGATTGTGGAAGAATTTGAACTACTAGTATACATATAGGAGTTATAGGATTTATAGTTTATAGGATGTGAATATGATGAAGAAACCATTTCTCGCCGCCGCTCTGATGGCCATGCTTGTGACAGGAACGGCTTGTGCACAGGACTATCTCATGCGTCCCGGTGATGAACTCAATATCGTAGTGACCCAGCAGCAGGACCTGGGCAATACCCAGACCAACCAGACGCCGTTCGTCGTCCGGCCCGACGGCAACGTATCGTTCCCCCTCGTAGGGGAAATCCATGCCGAAGGCATGACCGTTTCCCAGTTTACCCAGACCCTGCAGCAGGGACTTTCCCGATACATCGTCGATCCTGACGTATCAGTGAATCTGACGAAACTGGGCCGCATGCGGGTCTACGTCTTTGGCGAAGTGAAAAAGCCCGGTGCGGTACAACTGGAAAAATCCCATACCGTCATGGATGCTATCGGTGCCGCTGAAGGTTTCACCCGCGATACGGCCAAGAAAAAGATTTTCCTCATCCATCAGGACCAGCCCAAATCGCTGATTCCCATTAATCTGAACAATATGCTCAAGACCGGCGATATGTCGCAGAACTATGTCATGCGCGAAGGCGATATCCTCTATCTGACCAAGAACCACCGCATCGACTTTGCCCGCGATATTGCGCCTATCTTCAGCAGTATTTATATGATTACCGAAGCCAAAGATAACATGGATAATTGATTTCTACCCCAGGAGTTGAACAGAGTGGAAGAAATAACGATTGATTTAAAAGACCTTTTTGAAACTATATGGCAGGAAAAAAAGAAAGTCGCTGCCGTGACGGCGGTCTGCATGGCTCTGGGCGGCCTCTATCTGGTCGTAGCGCCGCCGGTGTATCAGTCTACATCGCTGCTGCGCATCAAGCAGGACCAGGGCCTTGCCGATTCAATCATGTCCAAGGTCACGGGCGGCAATACGGCCAATGATAAACAGCGCATGATGACCGACGCAGAAATCCTCAAGAGCCGCAACGTCGTCCTGCCGGTCATTGAACAGACGGAAGAACGGAACAGTGACGGAGAACTGCCGACGTACGAAGCCTATGTCAAGAGCCATATCATTACCAAGCCCTATAAGGATACGGAAATACTGGAAGTCGATGTGACCGGCAAGACACCGGAACAGGCACAAAAAGCAAACGAACTGTTAGTGCAGGGCTTCATGAACCGCCTGACGGAACTGTCCCACGATGAACAGCGGCGGACCCGGGAATTTCTCGAACAGCGTCTGGGTACATCGAAAGGCGAACTGAATGACGCCGAAAACAAGCTGCAGCAGTATCAGTCGGCCAATAAGATGTATTCGACGGACGATCAGATGAAACAGCTGACGGAAAAGCTGAATATCGTCGATAAGGCCAGAGCCGAAAACCAGCTCAATTTGGAAACGGCCCAGGCAGGGCTGACCAGCGTCAACGAACAGCTGAGTTCTGCCGGCGTATCCATTGCCGACAGCCCGGCTATCCAGCAGTATAAGACACAGCTGGCACAGCTGGAAGCGACGAAAGCCGGATATGTCGGCAAATACACGGACGAACATCCGAAGATGCAGGAAATCAATAACCAGATTGCCACGACCAAAGCCAGTCTCGAAACGGAAATAGGCAATATCGTCTCCCAGCAGGCCCCGTCCAGCAACGCCGTACAGCAGGGGCTCCTGGCAGATAAATTCAAGAATGAAGCGGCAATTGCCGTGGCACAGAGTAAAAAGACGGCCCTCGACCAGATGGATGCCCAGAATAATGCCATTATAGCCAGCCTTCCGAAGAAAGAACAGGGATTCGTCCGGGTCAAGCGGGATGCTAATGTGGCAAATGAAATCTATGTCATGCTGGCCAAACGGTTGGAAGAAGCCAAAGTAGCCGAAGTCATGGTACCAAATGAAGTACAGGTCGTCGATGCGGCGACACTGCCGGAAAAACCGATTAAGCCGCGCAAAATGCTGATTATGGCCATTGCCACCATTCTGGGCCTGCTCCTGGGTATGGGCGGTGTCGTGGCACATTCCCTGCTGTACCGCAAAATCCGCACGGCAGAAGATGTGGAAAAAGAACTGGGACTTCCCGTACTGGGAATGGTGCCCGATGCGGATGCTGCACGCTATGAACATAAGGTAAAAGAAAGCTTCTGGAAAAAATGGAGGGATAAACTATGGCGGAAATAGATTTTATTACACAATATGACAGCCGGTCCCCTATATCTGAAGCCTATCGCTCAATCCGCACGAATCTGCAGTTTTCCGGTGCCGGTCAGGATTTGAAAGTCGTGGCCTTTACATCGGTTATTCCAGAAGAAGGCAAATCGACGACCGTAGCCAACCTGGGAATCGTCATGGGACAGGATAATAAAAAAGTCCTCCTTATCGACTGTGACCTGAGAAAGCCCGTACTGCACCGGCGGTTTGAACTGCCTAATAAAGGGCTGACCAACTGCTTTGCCGAAAACATCCCTCTTCATCAGGTCATCCAGAAAAATATCTTCCCCAATCTCGACATCGTAACTAGCGGCCCCGTGCCGCCAAACCCGGCAGAACTCCTGGGATCGTCCCGCATGATGAACCTGCTGGAAGAAGTCGATGAAGACTATGATTACATCTTCCTCGACATGCCGCCCGTCCTGGTCGTCACTGACGCCGCCATTATAGGCAGCAAAGTAGACGGAGTCGTCCTCGTCCTGGCCAGTGGAGAAGTCAGTCCCGAAGAAGCCCGGCAGGCCAAATCCCTCCTGGAAAAAGGCAAAGCCAACATCCTGGGAGTCGTCCTGAACAAAATCCCCTACACCCACAGACACAGCCACTACTACTATTACTACTACGACCAGGACCACGTAAAACACAGGCATCATAAGTAGAGAGATGAGTTTGAAGTTTGATGTTTGATGAAGGAGCCGGTTAGTCATACATCTGGATTTATCACAACTAAAACTAGCAATCATAGTGCAGCGACGGCTGTCGCTGCACACAAACCCACAGAAAGGAATGAAACCATGAGCACACGAGCATACCCAACATCGCGTAAACTAATAGATTTGTTGGGCGACGTAGCTATCATATCCCTGACCTATATTGTCCTTGCTTTACTGCTGGTCAATCGTCAGGCCTTGGTAACGCACATTGTTTTATATTCAGGTATGCTGCCCCTGGCAGTCATCCTGTCCATCGGACTATTCATCATATACGGCCTGTATACACTGCAGTACATTTCAAAGTCTATAAGCAAAATTAAGACGAAAATCCTTAGGTATGGCATCACAGTATGAAAGAATGAGTTAGAAAGTATTTTATGCCACTTTGTTACTCAGAATTCAAATTTCAGTACATAGCTTCGTGCCATTGCCGGCTTGGGTGGTGCGGATCAAACAGTGTCTTAAAGATTTATAAATTGGCATAAATGAATAATAGTAATAAGGTGGTATCTGAATATGAAAATTCTTGTAGTATGTCAACACTATTATCCCGAAAATTTTCAGATAACTGATATTTGCGAAGAACTAGTTAAGCATGGAAATCAAGTCACAGTACTTACGGGTATTCCAAATTATCCTCAGGGTGAATTTTTTAAAGGATATGATACCCATCATCACCGTCACGAAATAAGAAATGGTGTTGAAATTATTCGCGCGAGAGAGATACCTAGACACAAGGGACTTTTTCATCTGGCTATCAACTATATTAGTTTTTGCTTTTTTGCATCATTGAAAGCGTTAACTATAAAACGTGATTTTGATGTAATCTATGCATATCAATTATCTCCGATTTTAATGGTAATTCCAGCAATTATATTAAAATATCTTTCAGGGAAAAGACTATTCCTTTATTGTTGTGACTTATGGCCTGAATCTTGTGAATCTTTTATTAGTAATAAATCCTTTTTTTATAAAGTAATCAAATTTTTTAGTACGTGGATTTATAGGCAAAGTGATGTAATTGGTGTCGAAAGTGAAGACTTTTTGGACTATTTTGTTACTCGTCACCAAATTGATGAGAAACGATTGTTGTATATACCTCAGTTTGCCGATTCTTCATATTTGAATCAAAAATTTGATGACCCACATGAAAATATAAATTTTGTTTTTCTCGGTAATGTAGGAAAACCACAAAATTTACAGCATTTCGTGAAAGCCTTTTCTAAAGTCCGAACACAAACAAAGTTTTTAGTACATATTGTTGGAACGGGGAGCTTTGTAAATGAATTAAAGGAGATGGTCATAGAATATAAATTAGAGTCAAAATTTATTTTTCATGGTCGTCATCCAGTAGAAGAAATGGGAAAATTTTATTCAATTGCAGATGCTTGCATTATGGGATTAACTGGAGAAAGTATTATTGGTCATACAATTCCAAATAAATTGCAAGGATATATGGCTGCTGGAAAAACTGTGATTGCAGCAATTGATGGAGCGGCTAATAATATTATACAATCGTCTAATTGCGGAATTGCAGTTTCAGCTGATGATATAAATGCTTTGTCCCAAGGTATTCAGGATTTTTTAGATCATCCTGAAAAATATAAAAATTGTGGAGAAAATGGACGACGTTATTTTAAGAAACATTTTTATAAAGACCAGCACATTAAATCGGTAGAATCGGTTATAAAAATATTAAACAGAAAGGAAGCAGATAAATGGATTCCATATTTAAAAATCGAACATTGATGATAACAGGCGGTACAGGTTCTTTTGGACATGCAGTATTAAAACATTTTCTCAATTCAGATTTAAAACAAATCCGCATCTTTTCCCGGGATGAAAAGAAACAAGACGATATGCGTCATGAGCTTCAGGCTCAATATCCGGAATACGCAAAAAAAGTAAAGTTTTATATCGGTGATGTACGGAACATCCAATCTATCCGGGATGCTATGCCCGGTGTAGATTATATCTTTCATGCTGCCGCATTAAAACAAGTTCCTTCCTGTGAATTCTTTCCTATGGAAGCGGTGCGGACCAATATTATAGGTACAGATAATGTCCTTCACGCGGCGATTGATGCCGGTGTTAAACGGGTCGTCTGCCTTTCTACAGACAAGGCTGCTTATCCGATTAATGCTATGGGGATATCGAAAGCCATGATGGAGCATGTCATTTATGCTAATGCCAGAGTAGCGGCTGAAAGAGGCGGTACTACGATTTGCTGTACCCGGTATGGAAATGTCATGTGTTCCAGAGGTTCTGTCATCCCGCTTTTCATTGAACAGATAAAGAACGGCCATCCCATTACGATTACTAATCCTGAAATGACAAGATTCCTGATGAATTTGGATGAAGCTGTAAATTTAGTTCAATTTGCTTTTCAACATGCAAATCCGGGAGACTTATTCATTCAAAAGGCTGATGCCAGTACGATTGGTGATTTAGGAAAGGCCGTACAGCAGCTTTTCGGAGATACAGGCACTCATATCATTGGAACACGTCATGGTGAAAAACTGTATGAAACACTTATGACCAGGGAAGAACGTTTGCGGTCCGAAGATATGGGAAATTACTTCCGGGTAGCTGCAGATAACCGAGATTTGAATTATGATAAGTTTGTCGTGAAAGGTGAAGTACATACTATGGCCGATGAAGCCTATACCAGCCATAATACCCAGCGATTGGATGTAGAAGGTACGGTTAAGAAGCTTCTGACTACGGATTATGTACAGGAAGAATTAGAGAACCGGAAACATAAAGTAAGCCTGTAAGGGAGAAGGAAACGTTATGAAAGAAAAGTTGTTATTGGTGGGAGCTGGCGGCCTGGGACGGGTCGTATCGGAGCGGGCCAGAAATATATATGATTGTGCCTTCCTGGATGATGGTAAATCCTGCGGATTGGATGTCTGTGGGATTCCTGTTATTGGAGCCGTCAACGCATTGGAAAAACTGTATCCGGAATACAATCAACTCGTTGTAACCATTGGCAATAATCTATTGCGGGAACGGATTTATCAGGAAGCGGCTCAGATTGGCTATACCTTTCCCAATATCATTCTTTCTTCAGTATATGTAAGCCCATATGCCCAGATTGGACGAGGGTGTATTTTCCTGAATAATGCTGTCATCCAAAATGGAACAAAAGTGGGAAATGGAGTCATCTTAAATCCCGGTGTTGAAATCCATCATGATAGCGTTGTTGAAGATTATGCTTTGATTTATACTAATACAGTGGTACGATCGCTGGCAGTTGTAGGAAAACGGGCTCATGTTGGAAGTACACTCACAATCAGTAATGAAGTAAAAGTTCCTGATGATGCTATTGTAGAAAATGGGCATACTCTTTTATGACATTAAGTGAGATGAAGGGATAGAAAGATTATGAAGATTTTGGTCACTGGGGCTGCCGGATTTGTTGGAAAAAATCTGGTAGAAAATCTGAAAAATATAAAGAATGGGAAGAATCGGACTCATTCTAAAATACATATCGACGAAATCTTTGAGTTTGATCGTTCCAATACGTTGGATGAATTAGATGATTACTGCAGGCGGTGCGATTTCGTTTTTAATCTGGCAGGAGTGAACCGGCCGAAAAATAATGACGAATTTCAAAAAGGAAATTTTGGTTTCGCCTCTATTCTTCTGAATACGTTGAAAAAGAATCACAATACTTGTCCCGTCATGCTTTCTAGTTCCATCCAGGCAACACTGCAAGGACGGTTTGGAAACAGTGAATATGGACTGAGCAAAAAAGCCGGAGAAGAGCTTTTCTTTACCTATGCGCAGGAAACAGGCGCCATTGTATATGTATATCGTTTCCCAAATTTGGCTGGCAAATGGATTCAGCCGAATTACAATAGTGCTGTTGGAACTTTTTGTTACAATATAGCCCATGATTTGCCAATCAGGGTAGATGATCCCCAGACAGAACTGGAACTGCTATTTATTGATGACCTGTTGGAAGAAATGGCAGCAGCGTTAGAAGGAAATGCGCATCACTGTGATTATCCTGAAAAAGGGACCATTATAGATGGCAAGGAGTATGATGGACTGACTCCTTACTTTACGTCCCATGGGAAGTATTGCGGAGCTACTGTAACGCATCGGGCGACTCTGGGACATATTGTTGATTTGCTTCAATCTTTTCACGACCAGCCTGAAACGTCAATCATGCCGGCGATTCCTGAAGGTTCTTTAGAAAAGAAACTGTTTTCCATGTATCTCTCTTATTTGCCGAAAGAAAAAGTAGCAGTGCCTCTTTCCATGCATTGCGACTCTCGTGGCAGTTTTACGGAATTGATTAAGACTTTGAATTGTGGACAAGTTTCTGTGAATATTAGCAAGCCGGGAATTACGAAGGGAGAACATTGGCATAATTCTAAATGGGAAATTTTTATCGTCGTTTCCGGTCATGGGTTGATTCAGGAACGGAAGATAGGAACTGATGAAATCATAGAATATGAGGTAGATGGATCCAATCTTCAGGCTGTTTATATGTTGCCTGGGTATACTCACAATATTATTAATCTGTCACAAACAGAAAATCTGGTTACCGTAATGTGGGCTAATGAAATGTTCAACCCGGAGCATCCGGATACATTTTCGGAAAAAGTTGAAAAATAGGGGGGCAAAAGACGCTATGTTTGAAGATGTCCATTGGCAGGAAAATGGAAAACTGAAGTTACTTATTATCGTAGGAACACGGCCGGAGATTATCCGGCTATCCGCTGTAATCAAGAAATGCCGGACTTATTTTGATACCTTGCTGGCTCATACAGGTCAGAATTATGACTATAATTTGAATGGCGTGTTCTTTCATGATTTAGGGCTGGCTGATCCGGAAGTTTATCTGGATGCAGTGGGGGATAATCTGGGCGCTACCATGGGAAATATCATTGCCAGATCGTATGAGCTTATGGCAGCTATCAACCCTGATGCTGTCCTGGTTTTAGGGGATACGAACAGCTGTCTGGCCGTCATTGGTGCGAAACGGCTGCATATCCCTATCTTCCATATGGAAGCTGGTAACCGCTGCAAGGATGAATGTTTGCCAGAAGAAACGAACCGTCGCATTGTGGATATTATCTCCGATGTCAATATGGCTTATTCTGAACATGCTCGGAGATACCTTGCCGAATGTGGCCTGCCCAAAGAGCGGACCTATGTTACGGGTTCCCCCATGGCAGAAGTCCTTCATGCCAACCTAAAGCAGATCGAAACCAGCGATATTCATCAGCGCCTGCATTTAACTAAAGGAAAATATATCCTTTTATCGGCACATCGGGAAGAAAATATTGATACAGAAAAGAATTTTATATCCTTGTTCACGGCCATTAATAAAATGGCGCAGACCTATGATATGCCTGTCCTTTATTCTTGTCATCCCCGGAGCCGGAAGCGATTGGAACAGTCTCATTTCCAGCTGGATCACCGGGTCATTCAGCACGAACCCTTGGGATTTCATGATTATAACTGCCTGCAGATGAACGCCTTTGCTGTAGTATCTGATTCCGGCACACTTCCCGAAGAAAGCAGTTTCTTTACCTCCGTTGGACATCCGTTCCCGGCCATCTGCATCCGAACTTCGACAGAAAGACCGGAAGCCATGGAAAAAGGTTGTTTTATCCTAGCGGGCATTGATGAAAAATCCCTGCTCCAGGCTGTGGATACAGCCGTAACGATGAACCAGAACGGAGATCATGGCTTACCAGTCCTGGACTATTTGGATGAAAATGTTTCGACGAAAGTCGTAAAGATTATTCAGAGCTATACAGGTATCGTGAACCGGATGGTGTGGAGAAAATAGAAGGGAAATGAACATGAAGGTATTCCAAATTAATACAGTATGTGGAGTAGGGAGCACTGGCAGGATTGCGACAGATCTCTACCATGTGTTAAAAAGTGAAGGCCATTCCTGCTGTATTGCTTATGGACGTGGGACGGCACCGAAAGAAGTAGATAGCTTTAAAATCAATTCCACTGCAGATGTATATATCCATACCTTCCTTTCCCGTCTAACCGATAGAGAAGGCCTTTTTTCAAAAGGCGCTACCAAACGTCTTTTGAAAAAAATACAGGACTACGCCCCGGATATTATCCATCTTCATAATATTCACGGTCATTATTTAAATTACCCCATGCTGTTTCGCTTTTTAAAGAACTATGGACGCCCCGTCGTGTGGACCTTGCATGATTGTTGGGCGTTTACTGGTCATTGTGCGTATTTTGACTATGTGGGCTGTCAGCGTTGGCAGAGTGGCTGTCATAACTGTCCTCAGTTGAAATCGTATCCGCAGTCCTATGGTATCGATCACAGCCGTGAAAATTTTTCCATGAAAAAAGAGTTGTTTACCGGCTTGGAACAACTGCATATCGTTACGCCATCCCAATGGTTGGCTGATTTGGTAAAAAAATCCTTTTTAAAGGAATATCCCGTCACCGTCATCCATAATGGGATTGATACGACTGTGTTTAAGCCTACAGAATCTAATTTTCGTAAACGGTATGGCCTGGAACATAAAAAAATTATCCTAGGCGTTGCCAGTCCTTGGACGGCCAGAAAGGGCCTTCAGGATTTCATTAAATTATCAGCTATGATTCCAGATGAATGGAAAATAGTTTTAGTGGGTTTATCCAAAAAGCAACTAGCATCCCTTTCTCCATCCATCCTTGGCATAGAAAGAACCAACAATACCAAAGAACTGGCACAAATCTATACTGCAGCTGATGTATTCTTTAACCCAACTTATGAAGATAATTACCCCACGACTAATCTGGAAGCCATAGCCTGCGGGACTCCTGTTATTACATATGATACGGGAGGAAGCCCGGAAAGTGTAGTAGAAGGTAAAGGGGCTGTTGTGGAAAAAGGGAATATTCGTGATGCATGGTCTGAAATATTGCATAGTACTGAATACAAAGGTCATTTATCTCATTGCCGCAATGAAAATGATAAATATAAAAACTTTAATGCATACTATCTGCTTTACAACAATTATAGTATAAATATTTATAAAGATTCATGAATACGTTTAATGTGAAACAGGAAAAGAAATTTTTGTGTTTAAGTGTTTTGTCTATACCAATAATTAGGAGAGCGTATTGTGAGTATTGGAAAAAATAAAATTGAATTTGTAATACTATCAATAGGTATTTTTATATCAATAATTTCACAGATAGAACCATTAATGGCAGTTATGAGACCCGTCATGTTTGCTTTCTGGGGCTTTGTAATTTTTAGTTTTGGAATACTGAATTATCATGATATAAAAATCAGTGAGTTTTCATTGATTTTTATTTTTATATATGTTCTTTATTTAATATATTGCGTTTTAAAATCATTTTATGATCCAACTTATTTAAATTCTAATTTTTTAATGGTATTACTTCCTCCATTATTGATTACTTTGGTTGGGGACTTTTATAAGCCGATTGTGTCTTATAGCAACATAAAGTATTTAATGAGTGTTTTTGTATTCTCTGCTTTGGCGTATGCCGTATATGTGCAGTTTACATATTTTACTTCCCTTTCAAGTTGGATAAGCAATATGGAATATGCTTTTGTTTCAAAAAACTCAGCTGCACAAATATGGGGATGTGCAGTTATTATGATTATGACCCTTTTAAGATTTAAAAATAAATATATACAAGCAGGCTTTTATGTGATAGCTGCTTATTTGGTTTTTCTATGTCTACTGAGTCAATGTCGTACGGCTATTTTAGGTATGGGAATAGCTTATATGTGGTATATGGTTAAAAATAAAAAAAATAGATTGTTCCTATTGGGGGGTACTTTTTTATTTATAATCATTGCATTATTCAATTGGGATAGTATAAGTGATTATCTATATAAGGCACTATTTTTGGGGGCACAAGATAATTCAGATATTAACAAGTTGTCAAGTGGCAGATTTGAATATTATCAAGAAGCTTTTCAACAATTTATGGATAATCCACTACTTGGAGTTGGTTCATATTACGTCGATAATCATTACCTTTGTGTTCTTACAGAATCGGGAATATTAGGTTTTATTCTGATTGAAATAATATGGGCTATACGAATTATGCTAAACCTTAGATATCAAGGTAATAATAACATCCAACTTTTTCTAGTGTCTATTACTTTATTTTATTTTGTTGAATCTATGTTTGAAGCTTTTCCGCCTTTTGGACCAGGTGTTTGTTCAGTGGCATTTTGGTTACTAAGTCAGCTGCTTCAAAAATATCTTTAAAGTAAGAAAGAGTGATTTTTATGAAAATACTTTTTATTACCAATATACCTTCTCCATACCGGGTCGATTTCTTTAACTTGTGGGGACAGCTTCCTGATGTACAGATTACCGTTATATTCCTTGAGACTCCTGAGGAACATAAGGGACGTTCGAAAAAATGGTTTCATACGGATTATACTTATTTCAAACCTGTTTTTCTCCATGAGAAAGTTACAATAAGAAATCACATCATTTATAAAGATATTTTTCATTGGCTCAAAGAAAAGTATGATGGCATTATTTTTGGTGGATATGCAGAGCCTACTTATATGGCAGCTATGGAGTATTTAAGAATCCATCATATTCCGTATGGTATTGAAGTAGATGGGGGCTTGGTTAATAACGATTCATTACCAAAATTAATTATGAAAAAACATTTTCTCTCTTCAGCGGATTTTTGGTTTTCCTCTGGGAATGTAGCTTCTGATTATTTAATCCATTATGGAGCAGATCCTGATAAAATTATAGTATATCCATTTTCATCTATGATGAAGGAAGATTTAAAAAACGCACTAGAATTCGCATATGATTGTGATAGTGGTGAGGCGGAATGGCGTAAAAACAGAGAAGAATGTCGGGAAAAAGCAAGAGAATTTCTTAAGATAAAAGAACCTATCATGAATTTATTTGTCGGACGATTTATTAAAGAAAAAGGCTTTGATTTGTTAATTGATTTACTTCCTCAGTTGAATCAATCTATGGGATATTATTTTATTGGCGGTCAATCAAATGATAAAATTAATAATTTTATCAAAGAGCATAAACTTAAGAATGCGCATCTCTTAGATTTTAAATCACCTAAAGAATTAGCAGTTTATTTCCGTGCTGCAGATTTATTTATTTTACCTACTAAGCATGATGTTTGGGGACTTGTTGTTAGTGAAGCCATGGCTTATGGACTTCCGATTGTGACAACTGATTTATGTGGAGCAGGTTTAGAACTTGTAGAGGAAGGGAAGAATGGAGTCATTTGCCGTGCAGGCGACAAATCTAGTTTAAAGAGTTCTTTAGATAAAATAATGAGTATGGATTTAAATCATTTAGGCTTTGATTCTTACAGGAAAATTCAAAATTATACCATCGAAAATATGGCATTGACTCATTATGAATATTTTAAATCCCAGCATAGTTAAAGTGTATCAAACGTTAAGGACGGTGAATGTATGATAAAAAGCAGAACTCAGTACAGTATGATAAATGTATTGACTGGCGCTATTGCCCAGGTATTTGTTGTACTGCTTGGGTTTATTTCAAGAACGGCTTTTATTCATTTCCTGCCTTTAGAATATCTCGGAATTCAAGGACTGTTTACAAATGTTCTTACTGTGCTTTCTTTTGCAGAATTAGGTATTGGAGAAGCTATGGTTTATGCGTTGTATAAGCCCGTAAAAGAAGACAATCATATCAAAATATGCCAATTAATGCAGCTTTATAAAAAAGCATATCGATTTGTAGCAGCAGTTGTATTCTCACTAGGAATTATACTTTCTTTTTTTATTGACTTTCTTGTTAATCAGAAACCGGACATTCCAGAGAATTTTCAGCTTATTTTCTTGTTTTTTGTTTTCAATTCTGCATGTTCTTATCTGTTTTCTTATAAGAAGTCAATTCTTTTTGTGGATCAGAAACAGTATATTGTGACAGGTTGCCATCAGATTTTTCTTATGGTCCAAACCGTTTTGCAGATAGGTTTTCTTTATTTTACACACAATTATATTATTTTCTTAATTATCCAGATTGTATGTACGATTTTAGATAATGTGGGAATTTCATTTTATGTGGCTCAGAAATACCCATATTTAAACCTAACACCTACTGTAGATTTGGATAAAAAGGATGAATATACACTGTTTTCCAATGTTAAAGCGTTGGCTATATCTAAGATTTCTGGGGTTGTTAGTAATAGTTGTACGAATATTATTATATCTAAAATTTCAGGTTTATCATTAGTTGGTATAGTATCAAATTACATTCTTGTTATTAATGCAATAAATGGTATTATTTGGGCAGGTTTAACTGGAATTTCCGGAAGCTTGGGGAATTTAAATGTTGATGCGTCTACTTTAAAAAAACAGCAGATATTTAATCAATTATTTTTGCTTTCTTTTTGGATTTATACATGTGCTTGTGTATGTTTGTTGAATCTTTTAAATCCATTCATAGAAATTTGGCTAGGAAGTCAGTTCCTTATTCCAAAATCTGTTATTTTCGTTATGGTATGGAGTATTTATATTAGTGGTGTAAATTATCCTGTTTATTCATTTAGAACAACGCTTGGCTATTTTGTTCAAGTGCAATATGTTTTTTTTATCGGAGGAATCCTGAATATTGTTATTTCTACTATAGGTGGTTTGTATCTGGGCCTTTTGGGTATAGTTTTAGGCACTCCCTTATCCCGGCTTTTAACGTCTGAAATAGCGGATGGCTATTACGTTTATACATTAGGATTTCATAAAAGTCCTATAATATATTTTAGAAAATATATATTATATTTTCTATTATATCTATTATGTTGTGGAATTTCTTATTTTGCCATAAATTTAATTTCAATGCAAGGAATTTTAGGGTTTTCATTAAAATTGATTATTACACTGATAATAGTAAATTTAATTTTACTTTTGGCATTTATTAGAAATCAGAATTTTCAAAATCTTATTCATCACATTCCCAAAATCAAACGCCTTGTTTGAATAATATGAATTATAATGGAGAAATATATAATGGAAAGAGTAAATATTAGTGTTGTTATACCAACAATGAATCGATTAAACACATTAAAGGAGACTTTAATGTGTTATATGTCAGCGGAGACTATACCAAAACAAATTATTATTATTGATCAAACGCAAGACAAATATTTGCGCGAACAGATAAAAAGTGCCTCGGATTCATATAGAGATAAAACAGAAGTAACCTACTTTTATCAGGCAATACCTTCTTCAACTAAAGCTAGGAATACTGGAATCTCATTATGCAAAAATGATATTGTCATATTCTCGGATGACGATGTTACTGTACAACCTGATACCCTTAAAAATATTATAAAAATAATGCAAGATAAATATATTGCTATGATAGCAGGAATTAATAGCAGGGATAAGTCCAGCAATTCAAAGTTAGGATATTTCTTCGGGAAAAAATCTTATAAAAAGAGAAATATTGGTCATGTGACGAGTGCAATATATGGAAGATTTCCACAGCATCAAGTAACTGGTATGGTTAATACAGAATGGGCAATGGGCTTCTTCTTTGTGATTAGGAAGTCTTTGGCAGATAGATGGAATATTCGATGGGATGAAAATTTAATAAGTTATGCTTATGCTGAAGATTTAGATTTCAGTTTTTCCTATTATAAACAAGCAAAATTGGAGCATTTAGCTTGTGTTTTAGATGATAGAGTTATTGTTGAACATAGAGCGTCCAATGAATGGAGAATACCGCCACGGAAACATACAATAATGGTAGTAGTAAATCGTGAATATCTAAGTTATAAACATAAAATGGGATTTAAATCAAGAATTATGACTAGATGGAGCAATTTCGGGGATTTACTGTTCAGGATTGCTAAAGGAACAGGCGGAGTTAAAGATTTAATTGATGCGCAGCTAATTTGTGATAAACATAGAAAAGAACTAGCAAACGGGCAGATTAACCCAGAATGGTATAAATAGTAGAGAGAAGGAAAAAACATATGACTATAGCATATTTAGTTTTATGCCATGTTGACCCTGAACATATAAAACGATTAACTGACAAAATCACAAAAGAAACTAAGGATGTTGCTTTTATGCATGTAGATAGAAAATGTGATATTAAACCATTTCAAAGGATTGGTCCTATGTCAAGTTTGAGTACAAGTTAAATTGAGGTTTCTATCAATCAGTTA
>OGWZ01000590.1_pt1 | contig 39850 bp, 64 predicted proteins | sample 1576141 | NCBI WGS metagenome assembly OGWZ01 (sample SAMEA3541512, study PRJEB24748) | human gut metagenome | biome: human gut; feature: human-associated habitat; material: faeces | place: China | collected 2012
TGGTGCGAGGGAGGGGACTCGAACCCCCTTTATATCGCGTCAAGTCGTGTTTTTTCTTAGCTTTGCAGACTTTTTGCAGACCTACTTTTTGCTTTGGACATACGCATCCAGCTTTGCGATGTACTGTTTGTCCTCTTCATCGCGCAACTGTTGGTATATCTTTCGGGTCGTTGAAATGTCTGCATGACCCATAAGTTTCTGGGCCACCATGTCCGGGATACCGGCGTAAAAAAGATTGGTCGCGTAAAAATGCCGGAACTGGTGCGCCGTTACAAGCGCTTTCCACTTGTAGTACACCCTGTACTCGCCCGGCTTATCCTTTATCCTAGCGCGCTTCTCCTGTTTCTCACTCAGGCCGAGATCCCGACAGTAGATCGCCCAGCGCCACTCATACTGCGACTGCGACAGCGGCTTTGCTTCACCAGACATTACATAGTCCGTGTCTGCGTGACCGGCTTTTTGCTCCAACAGCATCGGGCGAAAGGTCGTCAGGATGGGCACATCTCTGTATCCCTTCTCTGACTTTGGCGTTTCCTCATAGGCGCGGTTACGGTCCCACGGCATTGCGGAACGCACATAAATCACGTTCTGCTCAAAATCTACGTCTTTCCACTGCAGACCGTTCGCCTCGCCGAGACGGAGCCCGGTGTACTCAAAGAGCTGCGCCCAAAAACCGCACCCCTCTGGATGTGCGTCAATGATATCCCGCTGCGCTTTTGTCGGCTCGAGACGCTTGCCCTTTTTCATCCCGGCGGGTGGCTTTGCCAGAAGAACCGGGTTGCTGGTACCGTGATAGTTGGCGCACCAGAAGGTAAAGATACAGGATAACACGCTTTTTGCATTTGTAATGGTATGCAGCGCCTTGCCGTCCATCTTCATGCGCTCCATGTATCCGCAGACTGCCTGCGTGTCGATGTCGGCCATCGGCGTGTCGCCAAAGCATTCCAGAAGCGGAGGGATATTCTTGACGTAGGCGTTAATTGTACCACGTTTTACCGGCTTTGTCGAGCCTGTAATGTAATCTTTGTACGCTATTGCCATTTCCCGGAAGGTAGCACCGCCGTTATTTTTGCTTTCTTCCAGTGTTGCCTGCCGGTAGGCTTCTTCATACTTTGCAGTTGCTTCGGCAACCGTGTCGCCTAAGAAGTGCTTATATTTTCCGTCCGGCATTTTCCGCTTGATCTCGTACCGACCGTCAGCGCGTTTCGTTCTTTTTCTTGGCATCCTCTATTGCCTCCTTGTTAATGGAGTAGACATCTTCCATGTCTTTTGCTGCTGCCATCCCGCAATCGCGCGCCTGACACAGCATTTCAATATTCGGTTGCAGCCCTTCGGGATCCACATCCGTTTTTGTCGCCATGGCGATCTCGTAGTGGCTCAGGATCGTATTGACCACGGCCACCCTATCCCGCAGCGGCGTGTGCAGGTTGGCCACCATTTCGGTAAGCACGCTCAGATGGTCCGACCCGTGCGCGCCGTAGCGGATGTACAAGAGCGTGTCCACCTCGTATGCGCTGCATTCTTCGATGGCCTCGTGCAGCATTCGACGTTTTTCTTTGTCGGTGGGGTCATCTTCCAGCCGTTCCAGCAGCCCCGGGTGGATGCAGGAATCCAGATACCGCTCCAGCGAAACCCCACAGCCCACAAACCACTTCAGCATCATGGGAAATGATATTGCATTGATTCCGCGCTCCCACTTGATTACGCTTTGTCGGCTTACCTCCATGCGCTGTGCAAGCGTAGCCTGACTGACCCCTGCTTCTTCCCGTGCTTTTACCAGCGTTTCCGCCACGCGTGAAACCCAATCATCCATTTCCAAAACATCCCCCTTTATTCGACACAATTCAAAAATTCGATGGTTTATCCGTATTTTTTGATTTACCATAAACTTCCAAATTTTGTTGTCGATTTTTTACCAATCACTGTGTTATAATGCAATTGTCAAAAAAATCCAGAAGGAGCGAAAAAATAATGGATAACATCAAGGTTCTGAACGAAATCCCGGAAGATATGGTAATCATTGACGGTATGCCGGCATCCAAACCGCAGAACGCTGATGGAAGCCGCAAACCGTGGGAGGGTTAAGCTATGATCAACACAAAAACCAAGGAAGCGATGCTCTACGACTACGCACAGAACGACGTGCGCAAGCTTGTCTATCATCTCTCGCAGGCCGGGTCTGATGGGTCTGCCTATGATGCAGCCTTCCAGATCCTGAAAGCTGCCGTTAAGGATCACGACGCCGGCCACGACCCCGGGGCGCGGTATTGCAATATCAATGGTCGCATCGTTGCAGTGTCGGAAGTGTCCCCCTGCCCGTGTGATCAGGAGCATTAACTGAGCCGTTAATCTTTGTCGGCCGGGCATTTAAGGTGTCCACTGTGGACACCTTTATTTTTTATTAAGCTTTTCATATATCCGTTCCACGCCAAAACGATACCGGCAATCAATACGAGAGATTCAAAAATTTACTTCCCTGCTTATGCGCTTCTACTTTTTCAAGCGCTCTTGCACGCACAGACGGAGAAGCATTCAGCATTGCATCATACGCTTGCAACGTTCCTGAAATATTTTTTATATCTCTGTTCGAAAAAGAGCTTAACTTCCAATCCGACTGCATACTGTCGCCTTTAAATCTGACAACTGCATTTTTTGCGGTCACTGCTTTTCTTAGCATTTCAATTTCGACCGGATCCGCAACGTCGTCAGCCAATTCCCATGTGTTAACATTGCCACTTAAGACCTGAGTAACCGTTCTTCTTTCAATTTTGGAACTGTCAATAGTTTTTCTATAAACTTCTCCATCGATTGAATAAACGATTGTGTTCCAAAAAATCCAGCTTGTTCTAAATTGGCTATACATCATACGAAGCGGTTGAACGTTGTTATCGACTACGCAGAAATACGGCAATGCAAAAATAGCCTGATTTGTCAACGGGGCATCTTTCCAAAAGAAAAAGTCCACGTTTTCCACATCATCGTGTTCGCGGTAAACCGTATTGTTTAACTTCTCGGCAAGTGCATCCACCTGAAGATCTTCCAGTTCTTCCTGATACAATTTCAGCTTGTCGTAGTTAGAAACCATCGACTGCCATTCTGTCGGCATGGAATTGAAAGCCGCCTGTGCGTTATTGATTGCAGTCTCACTTTCCAGAGTAACCGGGGCAATCTGGCTGATCAGTGCTTCTACCTGCTCCGGGGTTACAGCATCATTCTGAGCATCAATAAAATCGTTTTCTGTTGGTGCGTTTTCCGACATGACAGCTTTTGCGGCTGTTACACGCTCTTCAGCCGTGGCGCTTTGCAGCAGATTATACAGGTTGATGATATCTGTCATGCCTTGTCGGCTTTCGCTATCGATGATCGTGGTCTGCGTTCTTTGCGTTCCGTTGACCTTTGCGCCATTGAAACGCAGATATGCAGTGTCGGCGCTCAGAATGCGGCTCAGGCAGTCCATATCCTCGTCGTTCCCGCCAAAGGATACCTCTTCATAAAAAATCTGGTCATCAGGATAGTAATCGCGCGAAACCTTTTTAAATTTGTAATTCGTCTGACTGGTATAATTATTGTATTCGCCAATCAGAACGTCTACATCGTTCCAGTAAAAATAGCCTTCGGTGTCCTGAGATGTGAAGCTCATACCAAGCCGGACGGCATCACCATATAAATACGCATACGGCATCAGGTAACTTCTATTGCTTTCTGTTTCGTAATCTTCATAAGTGGATTCAAAAAGCCAGATGCCATCCTCGTATGATACATCAATGTTTGCCAGCGCGTTTTTGATTGCCTGCACCTTGTCGGCATTCACGTCATTCTGCTGCGCAAGCACCGCAAAGGGAACGTCCCCGGCGGGGCTGGCGGCCAGCGCGGGCAATGCAGTACCTGCCATCAGAGCAGCCACAATTGTGCCCGCCACAATAACTTTGCATTTTTCAGCAATTTTCATTCGAAATTCCTCTTTCCTCTTGATTTCAGCTTATAACTGTTGTAGCATAAAATTGCAGATACAACAAAAAGGAGTGTTTTGGTATGATGACAAATAAAGAGATTCTTGCTATCCTGCGGCAGTACCCTGATCTGGTCCCCGAGGTTTTGGCCATCCTGACCGAAGCCCCTGCCAAAACAGATCTGCCGTTTGTCGGCTGATTCACTCCGGCTTAATCCGGGAGCGCAGCAGCGTTTCTACCGCGTTGCGCTGCTCCGGCGTGGCGCTGTTAAGCAGCTCCACGATCTCCTGCATCTGTTTGTCGAGCCCGCCCATTTCGGCGGGCTCTTTTTTTGTGCCCATAAGCTCTTCAACGGTAATGCCAAAGTAGTCTGCAAGCTTTTTTAAGGTGCTGTTTCTTGGTACAGAACCGTTTCTCCATCCTGTGCAGGACGATGGGTCAAGACCAATCGCTTTGGTTACTTCGGAATTGGTTTTTCCGAATTTCTTGCAGTATCTATCAAAATTATCAAAGAACAAAATCTCACCTCCTTTTTTGTGCAAACCTACAAACTCAAACAAACTCAACTAAACTTATTGCGGTTTGAGTTTATTTGAGTTATAATACAAGCATACCGAGCGGCTGACCAGAAGTCTCCATACTCTCCGATCGCTGCCGGTACTTCACAGGGCTGCCACGCAGCAGGGGTTCTTCCCCCACACCGTCCTGTTGATCAGGTGCCTATGCGCGGGCACCGGGTGCAAGAAGCAGAGGGTCGCGCGTACCTTCCGATCTGCTTTCTGCCCCAAACCCAAAAATGTTGCCAAGAGTAAAAATGATAACCGCAATATCATTTTACACCATCTCGTATGGCTTGGCAATGTTTTTATAGCGATATTTTGAAATGATTTTCAACCATGGAGGTGGAAAACTTGCCGACCATTGAATGGAAAGCCGAAGTAGCCAAGCGCAAAATGATGCTTGGCTGGGGCAATCGTGAACTGGCCTTGCACGCGGGCTTGTCGAAAGGCGTTGTGGACAAGTATATGTCCGGGCACTACCCCAACGAAACGCCCAAAGAACTGATCGAGACCGCTTTGGGAATGAGGTGACGCGGATGTTTCTAGTTGGTCTGATGTGCTTTATGGCAGGCTGCTGCCTGATGGCTTTTTTGTTTATCTGCGCCACAAAGCCGCCCCGCAAAATGATGTGGGTCTGGCTGGCGTATTTTTCCATGATCATGGCGCTGGCATGGCGCATAGGAGGTTTGATGGTATGAGAAGTTGTGCATTTATTTTGGCTGATCTGATGGTTGCCCTTGGCCGCGACCCCTACCACGCAACCTGCACCGAAATGTGGCTGATGGTAATGATCATCGCGCCGGCGCTGGTGCTTGCCCCTTACCTGCTGTGCCGCTGGGACGAGTATATGCGTGCCGAGAACGCCCGGCGGTGTGCGGCGCGGAAGCGGATCTATGAGAGGGCACGGAGCCATGAGTGATATTATTCACCGCTGCGAAGAATGCGGCGCGGTGCTGCCGGAAGGCACCGGAAGTCGAAGACTGTACTGCGATGCCTGCCGCAAGCTTCGCAGAAAAGAAATCAATCACAACTACCAGAAAAAGCACATCCTCGGGGAAATCCCAAATCCGCCTGTGGTGCGGTATTGCACCGCGTGCGGAAAGGCGCTACCTGCGGATGCTGCGCCGAACCGGAGGTACTGCATTCCCTGCGGCGAGAAGATACACCTGGAAGCCGCGCGGGAACGCGCCCGGCGGTTGCAGAAGGCAAAGCCGAAGATTGAAAAGCCCGCACCGCCCCAAAAGGATGCACCGAAGGAGAAGCTACCTCGCGGCAGGCACCGCAAGGTAGACAAGCCCTGCAAAGAGTGTGGCACGATGATGTACGGCGTGGACCCCGGCAAAATGTTTTGCGATGCCTGCAAAAAGCGCAGATACGGAAAGTCCAGTGTGGACACCGGCACGCTGCCCGGCATTGTAAGACCCAAAGAAAAGCCCAAGACCAACCACGACCTGATCGTGGATGATAATGCTGCTGCCGCAGCCAAGGGCATGAGCTACGGCAAATTCAAGGAATGGCAGCGCAGACAGAAGGAGTTGAAAGAGCGTGGCGAAATCTAATAGACCCGCAGCGTGGCATGAGAGCTACGCTGCTATATTTGGCCGATATGGCTGCATCCGGCTGACTTTGGAGCAGGTCAGCGTATGTATGGGCATCCCGGCGCGGTATGTGCGCAAGCGCTACCCGGAAGGCTGGTCTAACATGGCCGGGCAGGAAGGCTCCGGCCGGGGCAACACGATCCGGCTGGATACCCTGCTGGATCAGGAATTTGGTACTTACTGAGGAGGAAACGTTATGGAAACTGAAAAAAGCTGTGATATTTTCCGGCGTTTTGCCCCGGCAGGCAGGCTGATCGACCCGGAAAAGGCGGATCAGGCAGTGAAAGACAGCGTTGACCGCGGCGCACCGACCCGCGAGGTCGCCACCGCAAGCCGGTATCTGATGCTGGCTGCCATGAGCATCTGCACCGACAGCATGAACGCTTTTGAGCACTATCTGGATGCAAGCGAGGAGTACCAGCGGGACAACGCGGAGTACATGGTGCTGGATGGCCGCAAGGCTGCCGCACAGATCCAGAGCATCCTCGGCGTTATGTCTGAGCTGGAGGGGCTGGAAGAACATTAAGACTTTTTGGAGGTGGCGCAAAATGGCAAGCAAAAATGGAATGCGTACCCGTGAGCGGATCTGCTATCTGATCGGCAAGTATCAGTGCCGGCTGGAAGATGAACGCATCTCCGACCGGGAGAAAAAGATCTACGCGGACATTCTTGAAGATCTCCGGCATCTTCTGGAAACGGCTATGCAGGAAGGGCTTCAGAGTTAACTTTCCTGTTTTACACCAATGGCGGCAGGTGGATAAACAAAAGCCGCTGCCAGCGCAATGCGCAGAACAAAACTATGGAGGTATGTATTATGAGCTACGAACGTAAAGGCGGGCATTTCCGCCGCCAGTACAGCGCACAGGCCAAGAAGGCCGGCGAAGCTATGATGAAGGTGATGCGGGACTTTGCAGAGCCGCTCAGCGTGCAGGACGCGCGGGATGCGTGCACCTTCTGCCGCAACATCTTGGAAAGCCAGGTGCGCGGATGCCCGTACAATGACGCAGCGCTGGAAGCGGAGGAGGATCTGGATGCGGTTGCAAACGCTGATGAGCCCGATGCCTAAATCCCCCACCTACGAGGAGACCGCCACCGGCTACGCCATTGCCGCTATGCGCATGGCAGAGCTGCCGCCGGATACCATCCAGCAGGTGGTTGCGGAGATGCGCGTTATGATCGACAAGTATTCACTGGGCGAGGCGGCGCAGATCGCCACCTCCAGCCCCTACTGATGGAGGTGGTAAGGTTGGCAACGCCAAAAGCTTCCGGGCGCGGCAGGCCGCAGAAGAACGCTTCTGCGGCTGTTTGTGCCCCAGACGTCAAGTTCCCCGTTGAAGTGCCAAAAGCCCCGCAGACAGCCCCGCAGGCGGTCTCAGTGCTGATTAAGGCCATCAGCGAGGATGCAATCAAGCTGAAGCTGCTTCCCGGTGCCAATGCCGTGCGCGATATGATGGACAAAACCTTTGGCGCTGCGGGTTGGACCATGCGGCGCTATTTTGCCGATGGGCGGCTGTGGTGTCAGGTGGGCGTATACTGCCCGCAGGAGCGGGAGTTCGTGTACAAGGACGCGGGCGGGCTTTCTCTCCCCTGCCGTGACCCGGCTCTGATGCGGGAGGTCACCAGCTTTGTGTCCGCTGCCTCTTTCTGGGGTGTCGGCAGGGACGTGATGGAGCTGGACGACATTGTGCTCAAGAGCACGCAAGTGCCCATCGTCAAGGATGACAAAGGCGTTTGTCGGCTGCAAACCAGCCTGAAGGTAGACCGTTTCGCCTACGATGACGCAGGCAGCATTACCATGGTGCAGTTCATCACCGGCGAGGGTAAGAAGGTCTTATGGCCAGAGGCGTGATCGGCAAGCTGCCGGTGATGTATGACCCGGTCGCCCGGCGGGTGGTCGTGGAAAACTCTGCGGAATTTGTGGAAACACAGATCCGGCAGAAGCTGGACGAGTTGGCGCACGGCAAGCCGCTGCATCTGATTTTGTCGGTAGACCTCGAACGCAAAAGCCGTACCCTGCCCCAGAACCGTATGATGTGGGCGCTGCTTACCATTATGGCAGACCACTACAACGGCGGGCGCACCGGCGGTGTGACCCCGGAGGATTGCTACACCGAGATGCTGGAGCAGTACGGTGCGGCGTTCGACTACTTAGAAGTGCCGGTGGGCGCCGTGCCCATCTTGCGCAAGTCTTACCGGCTGGTGCACGTTGTGGAGCTGCTGGACAACAACCGCTGCACCGTCAAGTGCAGCCAAGGCTCCAGCACGTTCAACATGCAGCAGATGGGACAGTTGATCGACGGAATATTTGACCGGCTGGCGGAAATGGGCGTCAATGACCCCAATGTTACCGCCTACTGGCAGGAGTGGCAGGAGGTGCCGAAAAAATGATTAGCCGAACATCTTACGAATACAAGCTGCTTGTGCGGCTGTACCAGCTTTTAGAACGCGGAAAGCGCTTGAAAGACAAGAAGTTTATTTTGACCGTTTGGCCAAAACTTTTGTCTGTCACACAATTGTACATTCAGTACGCAAAGGATGCATTTACTTTTTCTGGGATGTCAGAATGCGCTTTCACCAGAAATCGTAATTTTGGTCTGCCACTACGGTTTACTAATGAAACAATTTTTGACATGTGCATGTTGGACGAGGGGGAGTGAGTATATGACGCAGAAACGTTTCAAAAAGCTGCTGATGGCGCGGGGTGTCTGCGCGAACACTGCGCGCGGCCTTGTGGAGTATATGAAAGCCGTCAGATACTGCATTGAAAACGGCGAAGAGGTAGTCAAACTTGCAGATGCTGAAAACGTGACGTTTGAGTGCGTGAAGATTTACCCCTACGTAGAGACCTACAAGCGGATCTTGGAAGGGCGTGATTTCCTTGCCTGAATCCATTATGCAGTCCCGGCGGGAGTGTTACGTTTGCCGGATGAAGTACGGCGTTGTGACTGTTAAGGACTTAGAGGAGCATCATGTGCTCAACGGTCCGCTGCGCCCGGTGGCGGAGCAGTACGGCCTGAAAGTCTATCTCTGCCACCGGCACCACAACGAGCCGGGCTACAGCGCCCACTTTGACCACAAGCTGCGTCTGTACCTGAAAAAGCAGGCACAGCGCAGTTTTGAGGATGTGTATGGTCATCGCCAGTGGATGGCGGTGGTCGGAAAGGATTATTTGAAATGCTCAACGTTGTAGCGATCATGGGCAGGCTTGTCGCTGATCCAGAGCTGCGCACCACCACGCAGGGGCATAGTGTGTGCAGCTTCCGCATAGCGTGCGACCGCAGCTATGTGCAGCAGGGTCAGGAACGGCAGGCAGATTTTATTGACATCGTGGCATGGCGGCAGCAGGCTGATTTTGTGTTCAAGTACTTCCAGAAGGGCAGCATGATCGCCATTGATGGCAGCTTGCAGACCCGGAATTATCAGGACAAGAACGGCAACAGCCGCACCGCTGTGGAGGTCGTGGCAAACAATATCAGCTTTGCGGGCGCAAAGCGTCAGGACGGCAAGAATGCGCCCTCCTATGAGCAGCAGACTGCAAGCCATGTGGAACAGGCTAAGGCACAGACCGGCTTTTCACAGGGCAGCGCAGACGACTTTGCTGTGATAAATGATAACGACGATCTGCCGTTTTAGGGGGGGGTAAGGCGTGAAAAGTAAAACAAAACCGAAACAGGACAGTTATGTTGTCCTGCAGCGCTGGATGCGCACCGAACTTGGATTGAAAGGCAACGAGTTGACGGTGTATGCCATCATCTACGGCTTCTCTCAGGACGGCGAGAGCGTCTATAAAGGCGGGTACGGATACCTTGCCGACTGGACAGGCCTGAGCGAAAACGGTGCCCGGAACATCGTCAAGGAACTTTTGGCACGCGGACTGCTGAAGGAGCACAAAACCATGGTGGGCGGCATCCTCGTGAACCAGTACGTTGCAGTCCGAAATCCAACCCCGGAAACGGTGCCGGAGGATGGCGCAGACCCCTACAAAAATTGTACCCCTACAAAAATTGTACCCCTACAAAAAGTGTATTCAGACCCCTACAAAAAGTGTATCCAGACCCCTACAAAAAGTGTAGACAGGAAATATATAGGGAAACCTATAGGGAAACCTATCTATCCGCGCGAGGAGCGCGGAGCGGATGCGATGGATAGATTGGATACCGCACGAGAGGATGCCTTGGAACGATTCCGGGAGCAGCTGGAACTGGATACGCTGGAGCGCCGGTACGAGCCTGAGAAATTGGAGGAACTGCTGGACAACATTGTGGATATGTACTGCTGCCCCGGCGCGATCCAGATTATCGGGCAGTATCCACAGACCACGCAGTCCATCCGCAAGCGGCTGGACAAGCTTACCAGCCAGCACATCGAGTACGTTCTGGATGCTCTGCTCAACAGCACAAAGCCTGTCCACAACATCCGGGGCTACATACGGGCAGTGCTGCTGAACGCTCCTACTACCATGGAGCATTACTATCAGGCAAAGGGCAACAGCATCGCAGCCGGCGGAGGAGGTAGGCGCTGATGCAGGAGATCTGGAACGAGGAACTCTACCCTCTCCCAAAGAGCAGCCCTTGCAGGGGCTGCCCACTGGAACGGTGCTGTGCCTCGAGCTATTACAAGAAATGCACAACATGGCTTGCGTGGTTTGCAAAAAGCTGGGACAGCATTCAGCAGCAGGCCGCAAAAGCCGCAAGAATTTGAGAATGGGGATATCGTCATGAGAACAATGGCAAAAATCGCGATCATCAATTTGAAAGGCGGCGTGGGAAAATCCGTCACCGCCTGCAATCTCGCCTGCCTGCTGGCAGAGATCTGGTCCCGGCGGGTGCTGGTGATGGATCTGGACAAGCAGGGCAACACCACCAAGTTCTTCAACCGCTTTGCTTATGGCCGCAAGACCATGGGCGACGTGCTCACCCTGAACGCCAAAATGCAGGATGTGATCATGCAGACGGATTTTGAGCACGTCGATTTGGCACCCAGCAACATGGAGATGCTGCTGGCCAATAAGAACGTGATGCTGGATGTGATGCGCCCGCAGTGGGACAGGCTGCGCAAGGCGCTGGACACCATTCGCAACGACTACGATTACTGCATTATCGACTGCCCGCCTGACATCGACATGGCCACCGTCAATGCGCTGGCTGCCGCCGACTGGGTGATCATCCCGGTGGACTGCGACGAGTGGGCGATGGACGGTATGAGCGAGATCCGCGAGCAGGTGGATGCCATCCGGGAGAGCTACAACCCGCAGCTGGAAGTGATGGGCGTGCTGGCAACCAAGTACACCCGGGGTAGGTACAGTGTGGACACCATCAACGAGATTGCCAACATGGACTTGCCCGCCTTCCGCAACCCGGATAACAGCATTTTGCGTATCGATTACAGCGTGAAGGTCAAGGAAGCCAAGGCACGACACCTGCCGGTGCACAAGATCTGTCGGAACATCAAGACCAGCGCCCAGTATAAGACATTGGCGCAGCTGGTCAAAAAATGTGTGGAGGGCGAATGAATGAGACTGATTGATGCGGAAAAAGTTGCAGAAAGTTGGAAAGGCACCGGCCAGAAGTACAAAGATGACGCCGAAAAGCTCATGATGTCCGGCAATGCAGAAGATTTTATAAAGGGCGCAATCGAAGAAGCGTGTGCCGAAATGCTGATAGGCCTTGCAGATTCGCTGATGAAAGATGTTCCATCTGATCCGATTCATGAAGCGTTTTTTGAGTGGCGAAATCCCGAAACAGACCCGCCGAAGGTCGAAGAAGATGTGCTGATTTTGTTTGAAACCGCCTGCGGTGGATATGGGATTACGACGGCTCACTACGAAGATGGCACAGTCTTGTCCCAAAAAAGCGCTTTCTACTGGGAAGACCTTCCCGATTGGGGAACATACGACGAAGAGCGGGACGACTACAAAATCCCGAAAGGCTGGTGGGAATACCGCTATTTCGACCCTGACGATGTTTACAATAACCAGATAGATCGACCTGTTGTGGGCTGGATGCCGCTGCCGCCGAAGGAGGTATAAAAACAATGAGTGCTAGTTTGTTGAAAGGACTAATGAACGCCCAGAGCCAGACGGTCACCCCGGCGGGGCAGCAGATGCAGGTGGTGATGATTCCGAGCAGGAATATCATCCCGAACCCGGACAATGACGAGATCTACACCATCGGCAACATGGATGGTCTGAAGGACGACATCCGGCAGCACGGCCTCCGGCAGCCGCTGGAGGTCATCCCGGTAGAGGGCGAGCCGGATCGCTATATGCTGATCAGCGGGCACCGGCGCTGGGCGGCGTGTGGCATCTTGTCGGCGTGTGGCGATTCGCGGTTTGACTCTTTCCCCTGCCTGATCCGGGAAAGCCACGGAAAACTGGATGACCGCATTGCGCTCATCACGGCGAACGCTACCGCCCGCGACCTGACCGACGGTGAGCGTCTGGCGCAGTACGAGGCGCTGAAGGATGCGCTGACCAAGAAAAAAGCAGCCGGACAGCTGGAAGGCAAGGTGCGTGACGAGGTTTGCCGCATTCTGGGCTTGTCCACCGGCGCTGCTGCCCGCTTGAACGTGATTGCCTCCTGCGAGAATGAGGTCATCAAGGAGCGCTTGAAGGCCGGAGAGATCGGCTTGATGGAAGCGTACCGCAGCGCACAGGATTATGCGCGTTTTATGGGCGCTGCACCGGAAGAACCGGAGCAGAAAGAAGAACCTGCGGAAACGGTACCGGTGAACCCGGATCATGCTGAGCAGAAATCGCCATTGGAAGCCGTTGCAACGGTGGAAAAGGCTCACGAGGAGCAAAGGAAAGTCCAGACTGATGCGCCGCAACCTGTTGTAAGCAAAAGCACTCCGCTCCCATCCGTGTATAACGGACAAAGATGCGATTATTCTGCATCGCACCGGTGCGAAAATGAAGCCGGTTTGAAGCACTTCATCAAGCATGGTGAAATCCGAGGCTGTGCAGGGTGCTGCCGCTACTGCAAGAGCAAAGACACCTGCGAATACAGCTGTGCGTATGCATCTAAGAGCAAAGATACGCAGGATCAGCCGAAAGAGCAGGCTCATGGCCGGGACACGCTGCACAAGCTGGCAGAGAAAACGCTGGGTGCAAATGCTGCGTGGGAACTGGAATGGGAAGATGTGCGTTTCCGGCTTGCGTACTACAAGCAGCCTCTGCCCGGCGGGGCAAAGCTGTGGAAGCGGATAGACACCACCAGAGAGGACGCCGGTCAGACCTGTGATGACTACGCCATCATTCTGCAAGACAACAGCTTTTTCACCTGCGGCTGGATAGGTTTCTACTCCGGCATCACGGATATTCTGACAGATTACTTTGAGCTAAAATAAATTTTGGGAGGTTGCCGGATGAAGCCACACGAATTTCGTCGTCTATATGCGATACCCTATGACATTGCCAAACGTCGGCAGCGCATTGAGCGGCTGGAGATTTTACAGGCAGATGGTCCGCAGGCTGCCTCGGATGTGGTAAAAGCTTCTCACGGCGAGGGAAACAGCTGCGTTCTCGGTCATGTAACAGTGACCGGGACCGCAGATTCCTCCTACAACCAGCGTGCTGCGGAGATCCGGCGACTGAAAGACATCAACCGGATGCAGGGCAAGCTGTACAACATCGGTGTGCACATGGTGGAGGACTGCGATGACCCGGAGCTTCGGGCGATGCTTTCGGCGATCTGCGTAGAGGGCAAAAAGCCGCAGGACGTTGCCGTGGAGCTTACCGAGCGGGGCTTTGACGTGGATGCAGAATCTATTCGCCGGAGGGTTTACCGGTGGATCCAGAAGAATGTGGGGTGATTTTGTGGATTGTAGTTCTTGCGAGGCACGTTATCTGTGCTCTTTGCGGACTGAGCCAAACTCTATTGAATGCGTGACAGCGTTAACTAGGTACGACATAAAAAAGGAAAAGGACTGCGATGAGCGCGGTGTTTCGCCGGTGGTGTATTTTAACCGGCGAACAGAACGGGAGGACAAAAATGGCTAAATATCATGTAGGATGCGGATTATTGGGGAACATCTATGCCGGAACATTTGCGCCGTCGCAAAAGGACGGTCTGCTGGTCTGGAGAGATAAGTCGAATGTAACGAGCGAAGCTATTGAAGCGGTCATGAACCATTTCGTTGCCGAAATGGAATGCAATGAAGAAATTGAGATTAAACAGGCATGGGGAGTTCGTGGAGAGAAAACGTTGATGGTTACTTTTGAGTTAGTTCCCGACCAAAATAAGCGTTGTGATGAGAGCGGTGTTTCTCCGGTGGCGTATTTCAACCGGAGAGCCGGACAGGAGGATAAAAATGGATGAGAAAGAAAAGACAGTACGGTTAGTCAATGTCGGAGAGCTGGAAAATAGCTTGAAAAAAGACCTTGCCGAAGAAGAGGCTAAGGGGAAAAGTGCAGATATTCTTTTTTGCGAAAGCATCGAGGATGAACTGTTAGACCTTGGAAACCTTCCAACCATAGACCCGGAAACCCTGCGGCCTGTGTCTGAGTGGGAGCTGAACCCCGACAAGTGGACGTGCGAATGGTTCCGCTGCAAGAAGTGTCACCACACTTCCTGCTGCACAGATGCTTTTTGCGGCGGCTGTGGGGCAAAGATGAAAAACAGGGACGTGGAAATCGATGACTAACCAGAATCGAAAGAGGAAAGAGGAGGAAACCTTATGGTTTTGTTTTACTGGCTTGCAGCCACTGTACTTATGGCCTGCCTGAGCATTCCGGCGTGTATGCTTTCCGTGCGGTGGGCATGGAAAAGCGGGTGGACAGTGCGAAAGATACTTATGGTATTCACTCCCGCATCTGTCGTACTGGGCGGCGTTCTTGGGTACACAATGGCATGTCTTGCGCTCAAAATGACCGGTTTTTGCTGATTGACAATTAATTCACATTGTGCCGCTTCTCTGCGTAGCTACGCAAAAGCCGTGTCACAAAATGGTCGGAATGTCACAAAAAGGTCGAAATGTCCGGAATGTCCCATTTTGATGTGCTAAAATTATAATGCAGACATTGACGGAAACGTGAATGCATCTGCCTCATGACGAGACCCGGCGGGAAGCATAGCACAGGCTTTTTGAATCTTCCTGTGCTCAATGGATCACCGCGCCGTCCGCTTCAAGATCCAGCGGCGCACACAAAACAAAATCAAACCCGGCGGGTGTCCACAGTGGACACCTTGGAAAGGAGCGCAATCCATGTTTGAGCTTTTCAACAAACTGTTTTGGTCTATTGCAAAAAGCTGCGTGCATGCACCTGTGTTCCGGGAAATTTTTCAAATAGCATTCAAAAGTAATTTTGTGTGCATCGTCTGGAGTATCGGTTTTCAGGCGAGCCGCACAAAGCGTGAGCCGAGGGCAGAGATCGGAGGGCGCGGCTGTATGCAAGGGGCGCGGCCTGTTATCCGCGCAGATTAACAAAAGCTGCTGATATAATTTATCCGAAAGCATTTTTACCCGCCTGTTATGCATGATGTGCACCGTGCATTGCAGGCGGGCATTCTTTTACGCTGCGTTAGCTCAACCGGCAGAGCATCCGGCTCATAACCGGGTCGTTGCAGGTTCGATTCCTGCACGCGGCATGATATATTCCCGTAGCTCAATTGGTGGAGCGCTGGTCTCCAAAACCAGAGGCTGCAGGCTCGGTCCCTGCCGGGAATGCCATTTGCGTACCCTGTGAGGGGGCTGCGCAGATAGCCGGGCATCTGGCGGCGAAAGTACCGGATGCAGCAGCACTCCACCCGTTTACGTTGTCCGAGAAACTGAATGTATACTGGGAGTGCTGCTTATATTAACGTTTAGCTTGAAATAGCTTTAATTTTTAGATTGAACGTTTTGGTTTTTGGAGTAAGCGTCATGATTTTTCCCATAGAAAACACAGAGCAATACTGGATTGGAGGAATTTTAAATGGAATTGCTTGAGCTTAAAAACAAATTCCTTTCAATCTTAGAAACCGATATGGAAAACTTCAGCGGAAGAATATCCGCTGTACTAAGCGATTCTAACACAAGAGAAAAGATTTTTTCTCAATATGTAGAACTGGTAGATGGAGATTTGGAGACTGACAACCTCCAGAAAATTTGGCAATATTATCATGCTGATAGAAAAGAAAAATGCCAAGACTACACACCTAAAAGCATTGCACGTTTGCTCAGCGCGCTAACAGAAACAAGTGGATTGGTTTGCTATGATTTGTGTGCAGGTTCTGGAGCATTAACGATTTCAAAGTGGACTTTAAATAAAAACAAAATCTTCATCTGCGAAGAATTGGATAAAAGAGTTTTTCCGGTTTTGCTTTTTAATATGGCTGTCCGAAACATGGAAGGATACGCAATATGCAGAAATTCATTAACGTTGAAATTTTTTGAATGTTACAAGTTAACAAAAGGAAAACGATTTTCAGAAATAACGTCAATGACCGCACCGCCGGAGATTAAAGCGGACGAAATCATATCTAACCCTCCATACAATATCAAATGGGAACCGCCTCCTCCACTTTTTGCTGATTCAAGATTTCAGAAATGCGAAATTCCGCCAGAAACAAATGCAAACTGGGCGTTTGTTTTAACCGCATTGAATAGGCTCTCAGACTTTGGAAAATGTGCATTCGTACTTCCCTGCGGTTTTTTGTCAAAAGATAATGAAGTTGAACAAAGAAGATGGGCAACTCAAAATCGTTTGATTAAAAAAATAATAGCGCTTCCAGACGGAATGTTTGAATCCACAAGCATTCCGACCTGCGTTTTGCTGTTCGCGAAAGATTCTGAAAGCATAGATTTTTATGACGCGCGAAAAAGTGGTCACAAAGAGGAACGACTTCAGAATGGGCAATTTGGCGGAGCAAGCCATCAAAATCGAACATATAAAAAAGAAGTTAACGCTCTTTCGGATGATATAATAAGCCAGCTTAAAGCCAGTCCCACAGAATGCCCCGGTTTTTCAACAAAAAAATTTTTAGAAGATGTCTCAGAAAATCAATGGAACTGGATTCCGAGCAGATATATTCCGCTTCCTTCCACCGAAATCTTGCATCGAAATTATAGTGATATCATGGCAGACATCAACCGCGTTAGCCGTGAACGATCAGCTGTAAAGCTAACAATTAACGAATCTCTTGCAAAACAGCTGGGTCTGTATGAAATTGCGGAGCTTGGAAAAGCAACAGACTCTGAAAACTTAAATCAAACGTTTCGCATTTTGGGCGGAGAGTATATATCAAAGCCTTACATTACATTGTCAAAAAACAAAAACGAAATTAAATTCGAGGCGAATGATAAAGAGATTCTCTCTTCAATCTTTTCAATTTTGATTCCTATGTGGAAACAACACGTTTTTTATTTAAATCAGGAAGAAAACAACCTTCTTGCTGAGCTTCGAGACGCGATGATTCCAGATTTAATGAGTGGAAAAATCAGTTTGGAATAATGACCGATAAGTTTTACAAATGGCTTTGCTCTTTGATAGCATCGGGTGATGTGCATCCGTTCTACTGCTCCTCGCAATGGGTGCGGTTATCGCACAAGGTGCTGGACATGGACAAGCACGAATGCCAGCTGTGCAAAGAGCGCGGGCGTTACCGGCGGGCAGAGCTGGTGCACCATGTCAACCATGTGCGCCGCGCGCCAAAGCTTGCGTTGGATATCTGGTACACGGATGCAGACGGTAACCGGCAGCGCAACCTTATCAGCGTGTGCAAGGATTGCCACGAGACTGTGTGCCACCCGGAGCGGCTGCGAAAATGCAGCGGCAGTGCGCCGCTGACGTTAGAAAGGTGGGATTGAATGCCATCGTCTGATAATTGTAATCATTATGTAAAACTGTATTTTTGCTTGACGCCGGAGCACTTATCTCTTGGCGATGAATGGTGCAAAGAGTTTGTGAAGTTACAATTGCAAGAGGGATTTATCCGCGCGCTGGAAGGCTTAGAAAAAGAGTGGCCGCGAATTATAAAAGACTGTGTACACCCCCCTTCCGAAAAAACGGGTTGAGCGGGTCGAGCCCTTATTCGGGGTGTCCCCTGACTTTGCCGCTGGCCTTGCGCGCACGCACACGCGCGAGGATGGTATACAGATTGCACAAATATGGATGAAACGGAGATCGTGATGGGAAAAAGGAAAACACCGGCCACCGCCAGCGAAAAATACCGGACGGAGCTGGCGGAGATCGAGCAGGCCGCGAAGGCAGCCAACTGCGACACAAATTTTTTGTATCGCTCCACGCTGGACCGGTATGTTACGCAGCTGAACCTTCTGGATCAGGCGCAGAACGACATGAACGAGCGCGGCCTTACCGTTGTAAAGACCACCCCGCGCGGTGCGGAAATTGAAGCAGCAAACCCTTCCATTCAGGTCTATAACCAGACTGCCAGCGCAGCCAACTCCACCGTATCAACGCTGCTGCGGGTCGTGCAGACGTTTAAGTTTATGGCGGCGAAGCCCAGCGAGGACGATGAGCTGTAATATTCCCCCGGAGATCTTGGAGTACATTGAGCAGGTGGAGAACAATGCTCCGCGTGCTTGCAAGGAGCAGCACGCCCTTGTTGCACTGATCCGGCGCGTTTTTGCGACAGAAGACATTTATGTGGATACCGAGCGTATGCGGAAATACTTCCGCATCGCCCGGTATTTCCCTTATGACCGCCTTTTTCCGTGGCAGACTTTTGCACTGGGGCTCTGGATGTGCACCTATTGCAGAGACGGAAGCCCCCGGTTCAAGACGTTGTTTGCTATGGTCGGGCGCGGCGCTGGCAAGGATGGCGTGATTGCCCTTTTCTCGGCGGCGCTGATCAGCCCATACAACCCGGTACCGCACTACAACGTGGATATCTGCGCCAACAACGAAGAACAGGCTGTCACCCCCGTGAAGGACATTGTGGAGGCGCTGGAAAACCCGAAGTGGGAAGCCAAGCTTTCGCGGTTTTACTATCACACAAAAGAGGTGCTGCAGGGGCGCAAGAATCTGGGCGAAGTAAAAGGCCGCACCAATAACCCAAAGAACCGAGATGGAATGCGTTCCGGCGCGGTTATCTTCAACGAGGTGCATCAGTACCAGAATTACGACAATATCAAAGTGTTTATCACCGGCCAAGGCAAGGTTGCAGAACCTCGCGTTGGCTTTTTTACATCCAACGGCGATGTATCGGACGGCCCTTTGGACGATTACCTTGCCAGAGGTCGACGCATTTTATTTGAAGGCGAACCGGATGAGGGCTTTTTGCCGTTCATCTGCTGCCTGAACACCAAGGACGAGGTGCACGACCCGGAAAACTGGTGCATGGCAAACCCTTCCCTGCCCTATCTTCCGCATCTGATGCAAGAGATCCATGATGAATACCGCGACTGGAAAGAACGCCCGGAGCAGAACGGCGATTTTATCACAAAACGCATGGGCATCCGGGACGGCGCGAAGGAAATTTCTGTTACCGACTACGAAAACGTCAGGGCAACAAACCGCCCCTTGCCGGATATGGCTGGCTGGAGATGCACTGTGGGCATCGACTACGCCGAAATGAACGACTGGGCGGCGGTAGACCTGCATTTCCGCAAAGGAGACCAGCGCTATGATATCAATCACGCATGGATCTGCTCCAACAGCAAGACCCTGCCCCGGGTAAAAGCCCCATGGCGAACGTGGTGCGAAAACGGAGACTGTACCTATGTAGACGATGTGAGCATCTCGCCGTATCTTTTGACGGATTTCATCCAGGAAGCCGGACGGAAATACACCGTAAAAAAAGTGGCACTTGACCATTTCCGCTACACCATGATGGCAGAAGCGCTGCAAAGTATCGGTTTTGACGCGAAGGATAAAAACCGGGTGAAGCTGGTACGCCCCAGCGACATTATGCAGGTTGACCCAGTGATACAGGATTGCTTTGACCGCAACTTGTTTACTTGGGGCGATGTGCCGCATCTACGCTGGGCGGTCAACAACACAAAGCGTGTGCGCAGCAGCCGAAGCCAGGGCGTGGATACCGGAAACTTCATTTACGCCAAAATTGAGGGCAAAAGCCGAAAAACAGACCCGTTCATGGCGCTGGCGGCAGCCATGACGGTGGAAAGCGATCTGGGCACCGGTCAGGTGCAGCTGCCAAAGATCGGAGCATTTTGCTGGTAACTTGCCGGTAATTTGCCGGAAGGAGAAAAACAATGTCTTTTTCTGAGAAAATCAAACAGTTTTTTGGGTTTTCACCGCCCGAGCAGAAGATCACCACACATGATTTTCTGCTGAACGGCGATGACCTGACCTGCGAAATGCTTGGCTACTGGCAGGAATACCAGCTGCGTGACCTCGCATTCAACTGCTGCGTAAACCTGATTGCGAACGCGATTGCAAACTGCGAGTTTAAGACGTTCGAGCGCGGGCAACCGGTCAAATCGGATTATTACTATCTGCTGAACGTAGAACCGAACGTCAACGAAAACAGCACGGCGTTCTGGAAAAAAGTGATCTACAAGCTCTATGCCAAAAACGAAGCCCTTGTTGTTCCGATTCCGCGCGGTGGGAGGGTTGAGCTTGTGGTGGCAGACAGCTGGACAAAGCCGGAGTACATCCCCACACAGGAAAATGTATACCGTCAGATACAGGTTGGGCAGCAGTCATATACCCGTGACCTGAAAGAGCGTGAGGTACTGCATCTTACCCTGAACAGCGATGATGCAAAAAGGGTTGTGGATGCACTGTATGAAAGCTACAAGAAACTGGTGCAGTCCAGCATCAAGAGCAACGTCTGGAACAACGGCCAGCACATGAAGGTGCACGTCACACAGGTTGCCGACGGTCAAGACGATTTTGAGAAAAAGTTTTCTGCCATGCTGGAAAGCAGTTATAAACCGTTTCTGGAATCCGGCACCGGTATTTTGCCGGAATTTGACGGCTATGAGTTCCAGTTGATGAACAACGGCACCGGCACAAAGGACACGCGGGACATCAAAGCCCTTTTTGATGACATTTTTTCTTTTACCGCGCGCGGACTGGGCATCCCGCCCGTGCTTGTGCAGGGTGATGTGGCGGGCATCAACGACATTATCACCCACTGGCTGACCACCGGCATCGACCCGTTGGCGGCGCAGATCAGCAAGGAGTTCAGCCGGAAGCTGATTCCCAAGGCGGATTGGCTGCGCGGAGACCGCGTATATGCGGACACCTCCACCATCCAGCACTTTGATATGTTCTCCAATGCAGCGAACATTGAAAAAATCGTCGAGAGCGCTGCATACAGCATCAACGAGCTGCGCGAGGCAACCGGCGGTGCGCCGCTGCCTGATGAATGGGCTAACATCCACTGGATGACCAAAAATATCGCTACCGTGGAGACCGTCGCAAGGGACGCTGCCACGGAAAGCAACCCGAAGGAGGAATAATATGCCGAAACCCTATTTTGATATCCAGCAGTTTGGCGAGCAGACGGATATCTATATCTTTGGCGATATCGTAAGATACGCCTATGAAGACAGTCAGGAGACCAGCGCGTACAGTCTTGTCCAGCAGCTGAAGAAAATCCCTGATGCAGCCGAGATCAATTTGCATATCGACAGCTTTGGCGGAAACGTTTCCGAAGGATGGGCGATCTACAATGCGCTGCAAAGCAGCCGTGCGCGGGTCACGTCCTATGCAGACGGTTTTGTTGCCAGCGCTGCCATTTACCCGTTTCTGGCTGGTCAGGAACGCATTGCCAGCAATGTGAGCGCCTTTTACTTTCACCCGGCAAGCCAGCTTGTGACCGGTTACGCCGAGGATCTGCGCAGCGCGGCGGATGCACTGGACCAGCTGACCGAAATCGGGCTGAGCGCATTCACAAACGCCGGCATGGAGGAACAGGCCGCCCGCGACCTTGTAAACAGTAAGGCGTGGTACTCCCCTGCCGCTATGCTGGAAAAGGGCATCGCAACCAGCATCCGCAAAACAGGCGACGCTTCCGGCGTGTCCCAGAGCGTGCGCGGCTTGATCGTGCAGCAGCTTATGGTGCCGCATGAGGATGTAGAGCCACCCGCTGAACCGCCCGCAAAGCCCAGCCTGATGCAGATGCTTTGCAATATCTGAAAATAAGCCGTAAAGCAGCACTTCCTTTGTGGGGGTGCTGCTTTTTAAATACCAAAAAGGAGAAATCAACATGAATCTTTCTGAACTGTACAAGAACAATCAGAAGCTGAACGATCTGCGCCAGAAGCTGCACGATGCTTACAAGAGCAACGACGAGAATGCTGTGACTGACACCTTCCTGCAGATGTTCCAGACCGTGGGCGACATCAACCGCGAGGAGTACCAGCAGCAGCTGGACGGCATGAAGCAGGAGCTGGACAATTCCGTCCTGTATGCCCGCGGCGTGCGCCAGCTGACCAACGACGAGCGCGAGTACTATCAGGCCGTGGAGAAGGCCATGCGCGCCGACAACCCCAAGCAGGCGCTGGAGAACGTGACCGTTGTGTTCCCGCAGACGGTTATCAGCCGCGTGATGGACGATCTGGCATCCAAGCACCCCCTGCTGAGTAAAATCCAGTTTACTCCCACCGGCGGCGCGATCCGCATGATGCTGAACACCGACGGCATCCACAAGGCCAAGTGGGGCAAGCTGTGCGCCAAGATCGTGGAAGAGCTGACCTCCGGCTTTAAGGAAGTGGATGCAGGTCTGTACAAGCTGTCTGCGTTCATCCCTGTCTGCAAGGCGCAGCTGGATCTGGGCCCTGAGTGGCTGGACCGCTACATCCGCGCAATTCTGGCTGAAGCTCTGGCGAACGGTCTGGAAGAGGGCATTGTCATGGGTGACGGCAACGATCAGCCCATTGGCATGGTGCGTGATGTAAGCGATGACGTTGCCGTGATCGGCGGCAAGACCTACCCGGAAAAGGCAAAGGTAAAGGTCAACGATTTCGAGCCTGCCACGATGGGCAATCTGATCTCTATGCTGGGCAAGACTGCCAACGGCAAGGATCGTGACCCGGATGATCTGATCCTTCTGGTCAACCCGCAGGATTACTACCTGCGCGTGATGCCTGCAACCACCGTGCGTGCCCCGGATGGCACCTACCGCAATGACATTTTCCCTGTTCCCCTGTCCGTCATCAAGACCGCTGCGCTGCCGCGTGGTCAGGCTGTGTTCGGCATTGGTCGTCTGTACTTTGCACCGGTCGGCATGAACAAGAACGGCCGCATCGAGTACAGCGATGATTACCATTTCCTCGAGGACGAGCGCGTCTATCTGATCAAGCTGTACGCCAACGGCTTCCCGGTGGACAACAACGCCTTCCTGAATCTGGACATTACCGGCCTGCAGCCTATGACCTACCGCGTTACTACCGTTCCCGCGCCTGCCGCATCCAATGATGCAAGCCTGAGCGCCCTGAAGCTGGGCAGCCTGAACCTGACCCCGGGCTTTACCTCCAGCAATGTGACCTATACGGCGACTACCTCGGCAGCCTCCAACACCATCACCGCGACCCCCGCCAACGCTGGCGCCAAGGTCAAGGTGGAAGTGGGCGGCAAGGAGATCGAGAACGGCAAGCCTGCGACCTGGAACGATGGCAGCAACACCGTGACCATTACCGTGACCGCGGCAGACGGTGAGACCGTCAAGACCTACACCGTCACGGTCACCAAGTCCTGACCATGATCGGGATGTACGATACCGAGCTGCTGCCGGATGTCAAAAACTATCTTGATATCACGTGGGCAGATGATGCTTTGGATAAAAAAATCTGGGACATCATCGTGACCGGTATGCTCTATCTGGATAGCAAGATCGGCACAGCGCAGGACTATACGCAGCCCGGGCTTGCCCGTGCGCTGCTGATGGACTATGTGCGCTACACCCGCGACGGCGCAGCAGATATTTTTGAGCACAACTATCTGCACCTGCTGCTGGCGGCGAGAAACGAAAGGCTGGTGAATGATTTTGCAAAGAACGCGCAAAAGCCCGACCCGCCCTGACACGGAGGTCAGCCAGACCTTCAACAGCGGGGTCGTGCAGATATTTTCCACGCGGGACGCCGCACCGGTTGGGCACTCCCCTGTTGTGGAGTGCACGGCAAAGTGCACCCTGCGGTACGAGGAGCAGCGCCTTGGCATCAACCGGCTGTACTTGAGTCGTCAGAATCAAGCGGAAATCGTCCGGGTGATCCGCGTGCCGGCACCGCAGGGCATCGCGATTTCCAGTCAGGACGAAGCCCAGACCGAGGACGGCAGGCACTACCGCATCGACACGGTACAGGCCGTCCGAAGCTGGCCCCCTGCGCTGGATCTGGCGCTGCGTGCCGTGGAGCATGACTATGACAGCAGCTTACAGGAGGGCACCGAGGATGACATGGTATGAGTGCATCATTGCTGCCCACACAGCTGTTACAGACCATGTAAGCCACGGCGGGCGAATGAAGTCCAAACGGTATTTCGTCTGGCAGGAAGAAGCGCCGAACGACCTTATTGCGGACGGAAAACACATCGAACGTGCCATGATCGGCACGACAGACCTGTTTACCTCAATGGAGTTTGACCCATGGTGTGACGCGCTGGAAAAAGCGTTTGACGCTTCCGAGCATATCGCGTGGGAAAGGCTTCAGCCTATGTATGAAGCTGATACAAAAATCTGGCATTACCGCTGGAGGTGGGAGGTGTTCGGCTGTGGCTAGAATCGAAGCAAAAGGGCTGGATGCTTACATGAAAAAGCTTCAGAACCTGAACCAGAACACCGATGATGTATGCAAAGCGGGCGTTTATGCCGGCGCAAAAATCATGGGTGACAAAATCAAAGCCGCCGTTGACACAATTCCGATTCATAGCCTGCCATCCGGGCAGGAGCAGTATTATGCCCATCCCGATGGTCCGCCTATGAACGGATTGAGCCAGCAGCAGGCTGATGACCTGAAAAATGGGTTCGGCATAGCGAAATTCAGCCATGAAAATTATGCGTGGAATACAAAGCTTGGCTTCAACGGATACAACAGCATCCAGACCAAAGGGCATCCGAAAGGACAGCCGAATGCGCTGATTGCCCGCTGCGTAGAAGGCGGCACAAGCGTGTGGGTTGCAACTCCGTTTGTTGCTCCATCCGTCCGAAAAGGACGAAAGGAAACGGAGGCAGCCATGGAGCAGGCTGTTGAAAAAAAAATAAAAGAAACGATCGATAAATAACCCGCGCAGGGTGTCCACTGTGGACACCCTGCTTTTTTGTATGAAAGGAGAAAACACATGGTAACTACTGGTTTTTCCAACGTGCATATTGCTACTTACGCTTCCGAGAGCGGCGTCGTGACTTACAGCGGCGTGCGCAAGCTGGGGCGCTCGGTGAGCATGAGCACCGATATTTCCACCAGTGATGACAACAAGTTTTACGCCGATGACCGGCTGGCGGAGACCGAGACCGGCTCTGCCTTCACCGATGGCAGCGGCACCTGCACCGTGGACGGCCTGACCGCAGAGGAAGAGGCCTTCATCATGGGCCTGAAAGCAGGCAACTCCGTAACGCCGGACGAGGGCACCGCGGTGGAGACCTACGAGTACGGCGCATCTATGGAACCGCCTTATCTGGGGCTGGGCGCAGTCAAGAAGGTGCAGAAGGACGGCAAGAGCATGTGGAAGGCAATCGTCCTGTGCAAGATCCGCTTCAAGGTGCCCAAGGACGATGCCGAGACGCAGGGTGAGCAGATCGACTGGCAGACCCAGGATCTGGACTTCAGCATCATGCGCGATGACAGTGCTATGAACCGGTGGAAGATCATCCCCAAGAAGGAGTTTGACACCGAAGCAGCGGCGGTTGCGTTTATCAAGAAGGCATTGGGAGGCGCGGCATGATCGAGGACAAGTACATCGTATTCGCGCACGTCAAGGATGATGAGTACCCGATGTGCATGACCATCAAGGCGCTTTCCGTGCTGGAAGGCACCTACGGCTCTGTGGACAATATCTTTGGCGTTGCCAAGGAAGCCACAAAAACCGGCCGCGTTGCCGACCTTGCAAAGGCGGCACTGACCATTGCGCCCGTGCTTGCGGATGCAGGCCGGGACTATGTGCGGGAAATGGCGGCAGAATCCAACGATAAGGAATTTCAGGACATGGCGCAGAGCCTGCCGGACTTCCCTGCTGCTGCGGAGCTGGAAAAGAGCATGACCTGGGCAGAGTGCCGTGCACTGTGGAACGACTGCGTTACCGCAATTGCACGCGGCTCCGGCCGCGAAGTGGAGGCTGAGCCGGACAACAGCGCAAAAAACGCGGAAAGCGCCATGTGATACAGCTTAACAGAACGTGGTTTCTGTTTTACGGCAGAAAACTGGGCATGAATGAGCATCAGGTAAATTCGTGCCCGGTTGGCCGTATGCTGGATTATATGGCGTGTATGCAGATAGAAAACGGCGCAAACCAGAAGCTCTACGCCACCATGGACGATCTGGAAAAAATACGGTAAGGAGGTGAACGCATGGCAAAAACGGACATTGGCCCCAAAATAAGCGTTGAAGGCGAAAAAGAATACAGGCAGCAGATGCAAAACATCATTGCCCGGCAGAAGGAGTATGCCGCTGAGCTGAAGTCTACCACGGCATCTATGGACGAGAACACCTCCGCAGAACAGCGGGCATCCTCGGTGGCGGCAGTGCTGCGCAAACAGATCGCTGCACAGACGGATGCTTTGAACGCCCAGAAGGGTATGCTGCTGCAGGCCACTGAAAAATATGGCAGCGCAAGCACACAGGCATCTGCTTACCGGACTGCGGTCTATAAGACGAATGCGGAGTTGGAAACCTTAAAAAGCCGCCTGCGCGATGCCGAAAACGGCCTTGGGGAGTTTGCGTCTAAAACAGATGATGCAACGGAAAGCGTCCAAAATTTTGGGAATGCTAACCAAGCCGGAATCTTTGACGGCATAGCCGGTGCGGTAACGAAGGGAAATCTTGTCGCCACTGCACTGGAAAAGGTAGGCTCTGCGGTCGTTGACGCCGGAAAATCTGTGATCAGCACCGGCGTTGACTATAACTCCCAGATGGAGCAGTACACGGTTGCGTTCACGAATATGCTGGGCAGCGCGGATGAAGCAGAATCTGCACTTGCGCAGATAAAACAGGACGCCGCCAAAACCCCTTTTGATACAGCAGGGCTTGTAAAGGCAAACCAGCTCCTTATTTCCACCGGAGTAGATGCGAAATCTGCACGCAACGTGGTCATGGCGCTAGGCGATGCCGTAAAGGCGACCGGCGGCGGCAATGACGAATTAAGCCGCATGGCGCAAAACCTGCAGCAGATCAAAAACGCAGGCAAGGCGACCAGCGCCGATATCAAGCAGTTCGCCTATGCCGGCATTGATGTGTACGGCATCCTTGCCGATTATACCGGGAAGTCCACCGAAGATGTACAAAAGATGACGATCAGCTATGACCTGCTGACCAATGCGCTTTTGTCTGCATCTGAAGAGGGCGGGCGGTATTTTGGCTCTATGGAGACCCAGAGCCAGACGCTGGACGGCAGAATTTCCACCCTGAAAGATAACGCCACCCAGCTTGCCGGAGCACTGACAGAAGGGCTTGCGTCTACCGAGGGAGAGCTTGTCAACGTTGCCACCGGCTGGGTGCAGGAGTTGACGGATTCTTTACAGACCGGCGGCGTTGCAAGCATGGTGGAGACCGGCGGCGTGCTGGCGGGCGAAGCCATCGACAGTTTTACGGATTACGCCGTCAACAACATGGACGGCGTGCTGGATACCGGGCTGGATATCGCCGAAAACCTTGCATCCGGTGTTGTGCAGAATGCCCCGAAGCTGCTGGAAAGCGCTGTGACCATTACCGGCAGCTTTATCGGCGGTGTGGCTGAAAAATTCCCAGACATTCTTGCATCCGGTGCGGAACTTACCGGGCAGATGGTCCGTGGTGTGCTCAGCCTTGGGCAAGATATGTGGAATGCCTCAAAAACGCTTGCAGCCAAAGCAGCAAACGGCATTTTGACCACAAACTGGCTTGAGGTCGGTTGGAACATCTCAAAAGGGATCGTCAACGGCTTTATCAACGGCATGAAAACCGCGGAGTTCAGCGGGATGGGCGGCGGCAAGTTCGGCGGCGGCGCGGGACGTCAGAAAAAGCAAAACACTAAACCGGAAATTGTTGTGCCGCAGTATAATGCTTCCGGCAGCAGTGGTGGAAGCGGCAGCAGTGGTAGAAGAGGCGGCAGCGGCGGCTCTGGCGGCAGAAGGACTACCACAAAAACCGCTCAGGACACCAAAAAGCTGGCGAAATCCGTTACCAACACCTCCAAGCAACTTTTGCAAGGCACAGAAAACATTGTGGGTGCAATCAGCCGCACAGTGGAAACAGCTGACAATACTTACAACGTTTATGATGGCACGACCAAGAAGCTGAAGGGCACCACGACCGAAACTGTCCAGACCATCACGGACAGCTGGACGGAAATGGTGGACGGCGTTGAAACGCAGTTTAAGCGTGTGCAGACCCTGACTGACGGCGTTGTGACCTCTGAAAAGGTGACAAGCTCCATCGCAGATGAGGTTGCTAAAAAGTCCGTCCATACCCGTGCGGAGACCCTGACGGCGGCGCAGGCAGAGATAGACGAAGCCATTGGCTACGTCAGCCGGACTGCCCAGACCTCTACCGAAACCAAGAAAGTGCTTAACGCTGAGACCGGCGCGCTGGAAGATACTGTTGTATCTGCCACAAAGGTGGTTACGGACTGCTATAAGCGCATTGTGGAGGGTCAGGAACAGACTGTAGAGCGCACCACCACTTACACCAACGGCATTGTAACGGACGTCAACGAAAAGGTTACCGACCTGAACACCAGCATCAAATACACCGAGGGCGCTCTGGGCGGTTTCTCCAAGTTTGTGCTGGATCTGGATTCTAAGCTGGGCGGGCTGGAAAAGGTTGCAAGCAACCTGACAAAAAGCCCTCTGGGACAGTGGTTCAGCGATCTGGCGCAGGGCTACCGCGCAAGTGATAGTTTTTGGGAGAACATTGACGTCCCGGGAACGCTTATCAGTGGCCTGACCGGCGCTGCACAGGGCTTTCAACTGACCGGAAACTGGGCGGGCGCACTTGCCGGTGGAATATTTGGCATCGCGGGGAAATTGCTCGGTACGTCTATCAGCACTGAGGCGGGAAGCTGGGGCGCTGACCTTGTGACCGGCCTTGCAAAGGGCATTCTGGGCAATGGCAGTATTATCGCTAAGGCTGTTTCGTGGATCGGCGGCATTATAAAGGGATTTTTACATTTTTCGCGCCCGGACGAGGGACCCTTGCGGGAGTACGAAAAGTGGATGCCTGATATGATTCAAGGCATGGCAGACGGCATCCGCGACAACGCTTACCTGCTGCAGGAGGCTGCCGCAGACCTTGGCGGAAAGCTGAAAATGCAGTTGCAGTACGATGTGGGCAGCGCAAATGGCTTTGCGCAGGTGGCTACCAATTCCCGCACGGTAAGCATGGGCGGCATTAACGTCAACGTGTATCCCTCTGAGGGCATGGATGAGGAACGCTTTGCCCAATACACCATTACACGACTTACACAGATGATCAACGAGGAGGCGGCAGCCAGTGGAGAAGTACCTGTATTTTAACGGGCACAGCAGCACCGAATACTGCTGCCATATCGAACACAAACCCAGCATCCCGACCCCGAACCGCAAGTATGAAGAATACGAGGTTGCAGGCCGGAACGGCAAGCTGCACGCGGATCAGGGGCAGTACGAAAATATCACGGTGTCGTATCAGCTGTATTTCCACGGCAGGAACCCTACCCCGGAGCAGCTGCGCAGCATCAAGGCGTGGTTATGCGGTACGCCGGGCGCGTATCCCCTATCGGACGGATACGACCCGGAGTATTTTTATCGCGGCATTGCAAAGATGGGCGATACCAGCAATATTCTGGACAAATACGGCCGGTTTACGGTGGAGTTTGACTGTGATCCGCGGCATTTTTTGTGGTCCGGGCAGGAGCTGCAGGAGATGACGAACGGTCAGGTGCTGCTGAACCCGCTGGATCAGGTGGCGCTCCCCTATTTTGAGGTGACCGGAAACGGCGAAGAGGGCGAGCTGCTGATAAATGGAAAAGCATTCGGCATGAAGCCGCCCGCCGATAAAACTGTGTACTGCGATGCGGAAACGTGGAACGCATGGCTGGAGGACGGCACCAATGCAAACCCGGTGACCGGCGGCATCTGGCCGGAACTGGCTGCCGGCGAAAACCTTATCCAGTGGAGCGGCGGTATCCAGACCGTGAAGATCATGCCAAGGTGGTGGACGTTATGAAACCTGTTTTACATGATGAAAATGTGACTACCGTGGGCAATTTTGGATATGGTACGCTTTCGGATGCGCTGGAATGCACTGTTAGCTGCGAGGAAAACGGAACGTATGACCTGACCTTACAGTACCCGGTGACCGGCATTCACGCGGAAAAGCTTTTGGAGCGGCGTATCATCAGCGCACGGCCTTCCAGCTACGAAACCCGGCAGCTTTTCCGCATTTATCGCATCAATCGCCCTATGAATGGACGGTTTCAGGTGTCTGCGCACCATATCTCGTATGACCTCGGCAACTGCATCGTGAAGCCGTTTAGCGCAAAATCTCTCAGGGAGACCATACAGAAGCTGAATGCAAACATTGTGGGAGACTGTAAGTTTGAGATCTCTGCGGATTACGACAATGATAAAGAGTTTTCGGTCACAAAACCGGTGACTGTGCGCGCTGCGATGCTCTCCAACGGCGGAAGCAGCATTGCAGACACCTACCTTGGCTACTGGGAGTTTGACGGCTTAAAGTGCACGCTGCGGCTGAAAGAAGAGGTAAACCGGGGCGCAGTCATTGCATACGGTCTGAATCTGGTGGACGTCACGCAGGAAAAAAACATCGACAACGTATACACCCACGTCTATCCGTACTGGACAAATGCACAAAAGGGTAAGTTTTACGCGCTGGACCCCATAAAAGCGTCTGATATCGAGGGATACCAGAAGATCTACCCGCTGGACCTGACCAGCTACTTCCAGAAAGCACCCTCTGATGCCAGTATGCGGAAAGCTACCACTGAATTTTTGTCTAAAAACCAGATCGGGAAAATAGAGCCGAGCTTGACCGTAAGCTATGTGCAGCTGGAAAAAACCGTAGAGTACAAAGACCAGAAGAACAAGGTCATTCTGCGCGGCGATACGGTAGAGGTGCGTTATTTGCGCCTTGGCGTGAATGTGCTGGCCAGAGTGACAAAGACCGATTATGACGTTGTTCACGACCGGTACGCCTCGATCTATGTAGGCAAGGCAAGCGAAAAGCTTGCAAGAACTACCGTGAAAGACCGCAACCGCATGAGCACCACGAACGACCGCGCTGTTGATGCAAGCCGTGTGGCCACAGACTACATTGGCGAAACGGACGATGGCGGCATCCAGTTCGGGCCCGGAAGCTTTAATTACACGATAAACGAAAAAGGACTGGAGTTTCACGGAATAAAAAATCTGGAACCCATTCGCGTCTGGCAAAACGAAGCAACAAAAGAGCCTCTCAAAAGTTTAGAGGAACAAACGATATCTGTTGACCTTACCGGTTACTCCGCTATCCTGATCACTTACGAAAGCACAAAAGGCACTACATGGTTTGCGGGCGGCGGCAGCGGCGGCAGAGTATCCAGCATCATACCGGTAAACGGAAAGACCTACACGCTTATGTATGCGTGGAACACACCACACTTTCGGAACATCACAGTTTATCAGGACAGCATTGAGTTTGGTCCTGGGAAAGAGCGAACATCCAAATATAGTCCGCTCACTGGTACTATTTGGACTAACATAGATCTGGAGACGCCAACGTTTGATGGATGGGCCACCAACAACGCCGTTTGTGTACCGCAAGAGCTTTTTGGTTTTTTGTAAGGAGGGCTATCGTGAAAAAAGAAGATTACTTATACCAGTGCACCGTGTGCCCGGATGGGCGTATCAAAAACGGAGGCTGGACGCTGAAAAGCGTCATCCCCAAAACGCTGCCGCCGGATCAGCTGCTTTTTGAGGATTTCCCGGCCAACAGCAACGGCGGCAACGACTATATCTGGGACGGGCAGAATTTAATTTTTAGCCCGCTGCCGGAGGAAAGAGAGGAAGCAAATGCAGAAAATCAGGATTGATTTTGATAATCCCGGCCTGCCGCAGCACATCAGCGCGGTGGAGAACGACAGCCAGAGCCGGTTCTTTCAGGCAACATTGTATGAAAACGGAAAGGCATACACTGCGCCTGAAGGAGCCGCTTACAGCATCATGTACCGCGGCTTCGGCCCCCAGAATCAGGGCTGGTACGATACCATCAACGACGGTGCAGGCAAGCGGGCAGCTTGTGCCGTGTCCGGCAACGTTGTCACCTGCGAGATCGCACGTCAGGCACTGCAGGTGCCGGGTCATGTGAGCATCGTGCTTTGTGTGACGACCGGAAAAGGCTATATGCTCAAGAGCTGGCCTATCGAGTGCGACTGCAAAAACGACCGCTACGACAGCACCGCAGAAATTGAAAGCTTTTTCTACATCACGCAGGTTTCTAATGCGGATTGGACGCAGGTGATTCAGGCGGTTGAAGAGCTCAAAAACACGATCGACCCCACCCTCTCCCTCTCCGGCAAGGCTGCGGATGCAAAGGCTACCGGTGACGCAATCCGGGGCGTAAGGGATGACCTTGCATCGGAGACCACCCGCGCGCAGGCAGCGGAAAAAGCCAACGCCGACAACATCGCGGCTGAGGTCGAGCGCGCACAAGCCGCCGAAAGCGCCCTATCCACTAAAATCACGGAAGAAACTGAGCGGGCAAAGGCGGCGGAACAGGCGAACGCGGACGGGATTGCCGCTGAAGCATCCCGCGCCAAGGGCGAGGAACAGCGTTTAGATGCTGCCATCACCGCCGAAACTACCCGCGCGGAACAGGCAGAGCAGGCGCTGGATACGCGCACCACAGCCCTCGAATCCTGCGGATTTGTCGTGCAAAACGGCAAAGTCTGCATGAAATACCGCAAATCCTGAAAGGAGTAACACATGGCTGAAAAGGAAATTAGCACGCAGGTGACTGCCACTGAAGTGACAGAACCCATCTATCTGGACGAGACCGCAAAAGCCAACGGCAGGAAGCTTGACCAGATGACTGCTGCCCTGCTGGGTATGTCCAGCTCGCTGGGCGTGATCGCGCGGGCGCAGACCGGCGTGGTGGAGGAGATGGACTACAACGCCATCAAGTCGGTGGTGGCTGCTGGTAACGCACCGGCAGTTTTCCCGGTTGGCACCCAGCTTGTCAACACCTATACCGGCAAGGACGGCAAAACCTACGACTGCCCGTGGGACGTGGTGAAGGCGGACGATATCGCCGAGGGCGAGACCGGCACCACCGCGCCTGCAATGGTGCTGCAGATGCACTACGCATCTCTGGAGGATATCCAGTGTTCTGCGTATCAGGCTTTTTATGTGGTGCAAGAATCCGGCCTTGCTGCTGGTACCTACAATGTCAAGATGGGTCTGGACTGGAGCACCAACGTCAAAAACGGCACGGTCTACCAGTTTACTCTGACCAAGAACGCACCCGCAGGCGCACGCCTGACCGGTTTCTACAACGCCCCGGATACCGCACCCACCAACTGGAAGGTGTACGTCTATAAGGATCAGCAGAAGTCCGAACTTCTGGAGACCTGCAACGTCTCTGCCGGTGAAGCTGGTATGAATCTTGGAACCTTCCTTGCTAAGCCAAACGGCAAGCTGAACGGATTGCATCCGGTTGGCTACGGCGACAACAGGTGGTATAAGTCCGCATACCGCCAGTACCTCAACAGCGATGCACCCGCTAAAGAGTGGTGGGCTCCGCAGAACGAGTGGGACATGAAGCCCGATCAGGCGGACACTGTGCCCGGCTTCCTTGCGGGCTTCTCGGATGACTTCAAGAACGCACTGACCCGCGTGAAGGTCGTGACCTACGGCAACACCGTCACCGATGACGGCAGCGCTGTGGTGACCTATGACAAGATTTTCCTGCCCTCGCTGCAGGAGATCTACTGCTCGCCGCAGGTGTCTGGTGAGGGCACCTACTGGCCTTACTGGAAGGAACGCACCGGCGCAAAGACCCCGCAGGCGCTGTGGCAGACCTACCCGCTGCGCATTACCCGCGATCTGGCACAGCGCACTGTGGGCCGCAATGTGCGGCTGCGCTCTGCGGCTCGTGGCACCAGTGGCAATGCCTTCGGCGTGCTCTCCAGCGGCCACGTCGGCGACTGGGGCGCGGCCTTCGCGCGTTGCTGCGCCCCGGCTTGCAAAATCGTTGGGATGGTATAAGGAGGTACTTATGCAGATTATTCAAGCACCCGGCAGCATTAAAGCAGCCACTGAGACCGAAAACCGTGCGGCAGACCTTGCCAACGCCGTAGCAAAGGTGGAGTTTCTCTTCCTGTTGGAGGGCGTGCCGGTAGAGGATACCGCAGAACAGGAGGGCGCATACCATGACTGAGCACAGCAACGGCTACTATATGGCAAAGAGAAACTACGACAGCGGGATGTGGAGCAAAGCCATGCTGCAAATGCTGGTAGCCCGTGACCGCTTGACCGCAGCGGAATATGAGGAAATTACGGAGGAAGCGTATGCCTGATATCATTATGGACGTTTCCCGCTGGCAGGGTCGCATCGACTGGGACAAGGTAAAGGCAAGCAGGCTTGTCTCCGGCGTGATGCTGCGTGCACTGGGCAACAGCGCCAAAGACGCGCCAAGCAAGCCGTACATCGACCCCTATTTCGCCCGCAACTACGCCGAGTGCCAGCGTCTTGGCATCCCCTGCGGCGTGTACTACTACTGCAAGGCGGTCAATGTGGCAGAGGCGGACGCAGAGCTTGCCCTTTTGCGCAAGGTGCTGACCGGCAAGACAGTGCAGTTGCCTGTTGCGGTGGACATTGAGGACAAGTATGTGCAAGCGCCGCTCGACAAGCAGACCCTGACGGACATTGCAGCGCACGCGCTGGCTGCTATCGAGCAGATGGGCTTTTACGCCATGCTGTACACCGGGCTGTATTTTGGGCAGACAAACCTTTACATGGGCGGCGCTGCGCTGAAAAAGTACGATGTATGGCTTGCGCGATACCCAAAGGACAAGACCAAAACGAAGCCGGAGGATAAGCCCAAGACCGACTTTGCCTTTGGGATGTGGCAGTACACCAGCACCGCCAGCGTGCCGGGCGTGATCGGCAACGTGGACTTGAGCCACGCGTACAAAAACTACGCCAAAATCATTGCAAAGAAGGGTCTGACCCGTCTCCGGGAGGGCGCATGACCGAAAAACAGGCTATCATCTGGATAGTGGGCATCCTTGGCAGCGTGTGTGCCGCTGCGATTACGCTAGACAAGGTGCTGGACATCATCCACAAGTACATCAAAAAGGCACAAGCGCCGGACGCAGCACAGGACAAGCGTCTTGACGAGATGGAAAGGCGCATCGGTGCGCTGGAACAGGGACAGCTGCAGCATGGTGCTGCCCTGACCCGCGACCTTGGGAGATTTGGAGAAATCGACGAGGTGAACCGCCTGACGCTTGAAGCCGTCCGTGCCCTGCTGGAATCGCAGCTGACCGGAAACAACGTTGCAGCCATGCAAGCCAGCAAGGCGAAAATCGACAACTATTTAATGGAAGGAGTAACCAAGCATGGAAACACTGGTAACTAAGCTTTTGTCTGTTCTCCCCGCATGGGCGGCGCTGCTGCTCATGATGGGCGGGTTCGTTTTTTACGCCCTTGGCGGCATCCGTCTGGGCTACGGCGCAGCGGTCAAGACGCTGGTGCTCAACCTCATTGACCAAGCAGAGCGGGAGATTCAGGGCACCAAGCGCGGCGCAGAGCGCAAGGCGTGGTGTGTCAGGATGCTGCGTACATACATGAATAACAGCCGGTGGGGCAGGCTGGTCTCGTGGGCAATCACCGAAGAGACCATGAGCAAGGCCGTTCAATTTTTCTTTGACCGCATGAAGGCGGCACTGCAAAAGCAGTAAGGAGGATGTCATGGCAAGCACTACATACGAGCATTTTTCCGGGTATGGCCAAACGGTGACAAAACGTCACCATTTTGTTGGCGTCAACAAAATGGTGAAGCCTGACCATTATGCCGTGCTCGGCACTATGGTGCGTAACGCCGGACAGCTGCCGCAGCCCTTCTGGCTCGGGGTTGGCCGTGGCGGCGGCTCGCGTAGTCTTTCCGCCAGCGTTGCAAGGGCTTGATGCGGAACAGATAAAAGCTGTGATAAAACGTGCGCCGCTTGGGAGGTATGACCGGAAAATCGCCCGGTTGCGGTACGTTGACCAGCTATGCCAAGTTGATATTGCAGCGCGTGTGCCGTATTGTCGGACATCAATCGGCAATAGGCTGAAAATTATTGATAAAATGCTGGATGTGTGATATCATCATCTTAATTTGGTGCAATTTCTCACGAAACGCATTGAAGCGGCAGGCTTTCGGGCCTGCCGCTTTTCTTTTTGTGCGGTTCCGCTCTTGATTTTTTGTCTTATTTGCACTAGTTTTGTCGAAACTCTTGTCTTGCAAGTCAAAACGTGATATTTTATTTTTGCTTCCAATGTGAAGCCCTTAACAGTTAAGCGCTCATGCGGATTTTTCCGTGTGGGCGCTTTTCTTTTTTGTCCTTCGTTGTACCTTCGTTGTCTTTCGGTTTCTGCCGATGCGGTACACTAGAAACACAAGGAGGGATGTATTATGAGCTATTATCCGACACCCGGAGCACCTTACGTTCCACAGCAGCCTGTCAATCCTTACGGTGGCATGGGAACGGTTGGGCTTACCGCTCCCCTGCCAAACACGCAGATGCAGCAAGCGCAGCCGCAGCGTCCGCAGCCGATGAATGGGCAGCAGCCTGTTCAGCAGTCGGCACAGGATGGCGGTTGGCTGCTTGGCAGACCTGTTTCCAGCAGAGAAGAATTTTTGGCAATACCGTCTGATTTGTACGGCAGACCGACCTACTGCCCGGACTTGCGCAGCGGCGTGATCTACTGCAAGCGGCTCAACCCGGACACCTGCGAATCCTATGTGCAGGAGTTCTACAGCCCGGAAGCATGGCGGCAAATGCAAGCACAACAGGCGCAGCAGACCGCTGCACCGACACAGCAATATGTGCCTATTGAGCAGTACAACGCCCTTGTCCATCGTCTTGATGAACTGGAAAAGTGGCAGAAGAGCTTCTCTAAGCCAACTGCCACAGCAAAGAAAGGAGAATAAGCGATGCCCTCTCCGTTTGACATGATTACTCACAGCCCTATCATGCAGCTTGCAAATCTGGCTCGCGCCGGACAAAACCCGATGGGGCTTATTCAGCAGTTGAGCGGGCAGAATGCTCCTATCATGCAGGGTTTGAACCTGATTCAAGGTAAGAACGAAGCACAGCTCCGAACGATGGCTCAAAACCTCGCCAAAGAGCGCGGCATTGACCTGAACCAGCTGGCAAGCGTCTTGAACCTGACGCTGCCCCGATAACGCATCCCTCTAAGCGAAACGCTTCTCAGTTTTGCGGACTTGACAAAAACCGCATTTATTTGGCTTCGCCCATGGCATACGGCGATGGGATAGCATAACGCAAAACTGAAAGGAGTTTTGTTATGGACGATTTTGCAACTGGCTATCTGGCTGGGCAGGACGGCGGTAACAACAACAGCGGATTCTTCGGCAACGAGGGTCTGTGGGCTGTTATTATCCTTGCCATCATCTTCGGCTGGGGCACAAACGGCTATGGCCGAAACGGTGGTGACAACGGCATGAACGCCTACATCCCCTATCTGGTCGGCACTGGCGCAACCGGGCAGGGCGGCGCAGACACTCGCGCGGCTCTGTCTGAGGGCTTCTACCAGCAGGATACTTCCCGCTCTCTGGCGGGCATCCAGAGCGGTATCTGCTCTCTGGGCTATGACCAGCTGGCACAGATGAACGGCGTCAACACCAACATCGCAAACGGCTTTGCTGGCGTGAACAGCGCCATCTGTCAGCTTGGCTACCAGAACGCACAGCTCGTGAACGGTCTGGAACGCAGCGTGTCCAACGGTGACAACGCCATCAGCCTTGCCATCATGCAGGAGGGCAACGCTCGGCAGGCCGGTCAGACCGCGCTTGCCACGCAGCTGGCATCTTGCTGCTGCGAGAACAAGCAGTTGATCGGCGACCTGAAGTACACCATCGCAACGGAGGACTGCGCTACCCGTCAGGCTATCGCAGACAACGCCCGCGCCATCGTGGACAACTGCAACACGAACTTCCGCAGCATGATGGACTACTTCACGCAGGATAAGATTGCCACTCTGACTGCTGAGAACCAGAACTTGAAGTTCGCCGCTTCTCAGGATCGTCAGAATGCGCTTCTGACCACCGTGATGTCCCAGCAGACTGACACCATCCTGAACCGGGTCAATCCTCGTCCGATTCCCGCTTATCAGGTGGCAAACCCCAACGTGGGCGTGAACTGCTGCGGCTGCTGCTAACCAACACACTCCCCGATAACACCGGGTGAACCATCGGGGCAGGGGTAAGACACCTCTGCCCCTGATTTTTATAGGAGGAAAACATTATGGCTTGCAAAACAAGCTGCAAACTCTGCCCGCATTTGGTCATCAGTCAGGCAGTCACGTTTGCCGACGATACGCTGACCATCAACATCCCTGCTGGCGCATACCAGAACGGAGAAAAGTATTGCATTGTCGTTGCTCAGAGCTTGCCGGACACGACTACCATCAACGCCCCTGTGGTCATTACCATAGGTGCAGGCACGACCGCATACCCTCTGACCGACTGCAACTGCGCTCAAGCAACTGCTGAGAGCATCCACACTCGCACCCGCTACGCCACCCGCGTTGCAACGTCTGCCACCGGCACCGGCACGTTTAAGTATCTTGGCTGCTTCTGCCGCTCCCACGCCGGTGCGCCTGCGTCCATTTCCTAAGGAGGTATAGATTATGGGCAAGAACACTTTTCGCCGCATGATGATGTTCCGTGACCACGACAAAAACCGTGAGCCGGAACGTGACCGCCTTGAGGAAGAGCGTGACCGCAGGGAGCGTGAGATGGAACGCCGTCTGCGCAAGCTGGAAGGCGGCAACGACCGCTATCCTTACTATCCGCAGGAGGAGAACCGCTACATCGACCCCTACCCTATCCCCCGCTACCCTGACGTAGAGTATGGGCGCAGAATGCCGCAAATCGGCTTCTCGCAGAACGGTGACTGGGACAAGCGGTCTGGGCAGTATGAGCATGGCGGTGCGGACAGCCGTTCCATTAAGATGCCACGTAAGCACCTCACCCACGATGAAGCGGAAGAATGGTGCGACAGCATGGTGAACGCTGACGGTACAAAGGGCTGTCACTGGACGCTGGAACAGACACAGGATGTTGCCAAACAGCGCGGCATAACCTGCGACAAAAATGACTTCTGGGCCACCATGAACATGATGTACAGCGACTACGGCAAAGTCGCAAAAATGTACAGCGTAGACAACACCAACTTCTACGCAGACATGGCTGCAGCGTTCTTGCAGGACGAGGACGCTGTGGACGGCAAGCTGGTCGAGTACTGGGAACGCATTGTAGAACACAGATAAAGTCTGCAGACTTTTTGCAGACTTCTGGATTGTAAGTAAGTGCAAATATTGGTTAATATTCGATAGTATCCGAACTACTTCAAATACAAAAAATCCGCATGAACACTGGATTTTCCAGCATTCATGCGGATTTTCATTTGGTGCGAGGGAGGGGACTCGAACCCCC
>OGWZ01000592.1_pt1 | contig 39709 bp, 36 predicted proteins | sample 1576141 | NCBI WGS metagenome assembly OGWZ01 (sample SAMEA3541512, study PRJEB24748) | human gut metagenome | biome: human gut; feature: human-associated habitat; material: faeces | place: China | collected 2012
CGAGTTTTTCAAGCTTTCCTACTGCCACCTGTGAAATATATGGCATCAGGTTGTTTGGGATTCCCTTCGGATTCTCTCCGATACGTCCACTTTCATGTGCTCCTACCGGGTTGAAATAGCGAAGAAGAATAACATTCATATCTGGATTGGCCTTCTGTACATCCGTCATGATCTGTTCCATCATGGATTTTGTCCATCCGTAAGGATTCGTGCACTGTCCCTTCGGGCACTCCTCTGTGATCGGCATCTCCTCCGGACTTCCGTATACAGTTGCAGATGAGCTGAATACGATATTCTTAACCCCTGTCTGTTTCATAACATCCATAAGTGTCAGGGTTCCTGTTATATTATTACGGTAATACTCTAATGGCTTCTGTACAGATTCTCCGACTGCCTTCAATGCTGCACAGTGAATCACCGCATCTACACCCTCTTTTTCCATCATTGCCTTCAATGCAGTTTCATCCATTACATCTCCTTCATAAAATGTAATGTGCTTTCCAGAAAGCTCTTCTACTCTCTTTAAAGATTCTTTTGATGAATTGCACAGATTGTCATATACAACAACTTCATATCCTTCATTCAAAAGTTCCAGTGCTGTGTGACTTCCGATATAACCGGCGCCTCCGGTGATTAATATTTTCTTTGTCATTACGATACCTCCTATTTTTACCTTTACTGCATATATCATTATAAGAATCTGTAATTTTCCTGTACATACAAAAAACTCTACAAAATATACACTTTTTTCTTCTGGACATATCGTATTTTAATTATATCTATTTTTCCTTTTCCAGAATCTTCTGCATCTTCCCTTTGATCCTCTGAAGTGCATTATCAATCGTCTTCGGACTCCGTTCCAGAAGCTTTGCGATCGTCTTATAATCGGTCCCCATCAGGTGTAAATACAAGACTCTGCGTTCCAGTTCACTTAAATCCTTTTCCAGCCGTTCTTCCAGCGACTTTGCATGTTCCTGACTGACAAGCAGTTCTTCCGGATTTGTCTCATGTTCTGATTCCATCATATCGATCAGAGAACCTTCGCCATCTTCCCTTTCATACAAAGAAATGTAACTGTTAAGCGGGCTGTGTTTCTTTCTGTTCGAAGCTTCGATTGCCGAATAGAGCTGTCTCGTCACACACAGTCTTGCAAAACTGAAGAAAGAAGCTTCCTGATCCACATCATAATCCTGAACAGCTTTGAAAAGACCGATCATTCCTTCCTGGATCAGGTCGTCTGTCTCTCCGCCGAGCAGATACATTGCATTGGCTTCTTTTCTGACCAGATTCTTATATTTTTCCATCAGATAATCTATAATCCCGGTTTCTCCCATGCGGAGTCTGCGGATCAGTTCTTCGTCTGTTAATTTTTTATACTCTGTCATACTTTCCTCCGAAGTCCACATTTCACTCTATACTTATCTGCTTATGGCAATCGCCTGTACTTCACTTTCTTACTGCATCCGCTGTCTTACGATCTCATATGCCAGCACACCTGCTGCTACCGATGCATTCAGGGAATCGATGTCCCCCTTCATCGGGATTCTGGCGGTAAAATCGCAAGTGTCTTTGACCAGACGTCCCACGCCTTCGCCTTCATTACCGATCACCAGACCGATCGGCCCCTTCATATTGACATCATACATGACATCGCCGTCCATATCGGCACACACGAACCACAGACCCTTCTTCTTCAGATCTTCCATCGTCTTTACCAGATTCGTTACTTTTGCAACCGGCGTATAATTCAGCGCACCTGCGGAAGTTCTTGCCACAGTTGCCGTCAGTCCGACTGCACGTCTCTTCGGAATGATCACGCCATGTGCACCTGCCTGATTTGCGGTACGGATGATCGCACCAAGATTGTGCGGATCTTCGATATTATCCAAAATGATCAGGAACGGATCTTCCCCTTTTTCTTCTGCAAGCTTTAACATATCTTCTACTTCTGCATACTCATATGCGGCAACACTTGCGATCACACCCTGGTGTTTTCCGGTCTCTGACAACTGGTTTAAGCGATCCTTTTCCACAAAGTTCAGGATCGTGTCATGCTTTCTTGCCTCACGGATGATGGATCTGACTGCGCCGTCCTGACATCCGTCCAGTACATACAGCTTGTCTACCGGTTTTCCGGAACGAAATGCTTCCATGACGGCATTTCTTCCTTCTATGATATTTTCATTTTCTTTCTTATCATACGATTTTTTATCGTGCATCTTCTTATCATGTACATTCTTATCGTGACTCATATTCGACACTCCTTATTGTTCTTTGATACTGTCCAGACCTATTTTAACCAGTTCCAGCATTCTTTTCCACTCTTTTTTCAGATACAGATAACCAAGCAGGGCTTCGAATCCCGTCGCACGTCTGTAATCTGTGATCGACTGGTTCTTCGCCGGCGATACACTCTTGGCATTGCGGCCTCTTTTATAGATGGCATGCTCTTCTTCTGTCAGATGTTCCTGCATCGCACGCATCATTTTCGACTGTGCGGATGCCTGTACATAAGAGCTGGTCTTCTGGTGCAGTTTCTGTACCTGACGGTTTCCTTCATTGATCACCAGCGTTTTGATGATCAGATCATAAATGCAGTCTCCGATATATGCCAAAGTAAGAGGTGAATATTCTTTGATATCCACCTCTTTCATCTGGAAAATCTCCTGCATATAAGTGTCAAATTCCCACTCTACGCTCTTTTCCATTGTACTCCTTCTCTGGTATCCTTTAAGATGATACCCTTCTCTAACAGTTCATCACGGATTGCATCGGCTCTTGCAAAGTCTTTAGCCTTACGTGCTGCCTGACGCTCCTCGATCAGTTTCTCGATGTCTTCGTCCAGAATCTCTTCTTTCTTATCTACGATCAGTCCCAGAACTCCTGTTAACTTCACAAGCAGATCGAATAATTTCTGAAGATATTCTTTGGAACTTTCTGCATCGGTTGTTGTATTGATATATTTTACAAGGTCAAAGATTGCTGCAACGGCATCTGCTGTATTGAAGTCATCGTCCATTGCCTTTTCAAATCCTGCAACAAACTCTTCTGTTTTTGCAAAGTTTTCTGCTTCTGCATCTGTGATTGCTTCTGCTTTTGCATTTCCCATAAGGAACTTCAGATTATCTGCTGCATTTACGATACGCTCCAGACCATTCTTGGATGCTTCCATCAGATCTGCACTGAAATTCAGTGGGCTTCTGTAATGTGCACTCAGCATGAAGAAACGAAGTACCTGCAGATCGTACTGTTCGCTGATCTCACGTACGGTACGGAAGTTTCCGAGAGATTTACTCATCTTTCTGTTATCAATGTTCAGGAATGCATTGTGCATCCAGTATCTTGCAAATTCTTTGCCATTGGCAGCTTCGCTCTGTGCGATCTCATTTTCATGATGTGGGAATACAAGATCCTCGCCGCCGGCATGAATGTCGATCTGCTCGCCTAAGTATTTCTTAGACATCTCTGAGCACTCGATGTGCCATCCCGGACGTCCCTCGCTCCATGGAGACTCCCATGCTGGCTCTCCTTCTTTTTTCGGTTTCCAGAGCACGAAATCCAGTGGATCTTCTTTTTCATCTTCTCCTGATACCAGAAGGGAACGCTCACCGGAACGCAGATCATCCAGATTCTTGTGTGAAAGTTTACCGTAATCTTTGAACTTTCTTGTACTGTAATATACGGTACCGTTCTTCTCGTAAGCAAATCCTTTGTCAATCAGTGTCTGGATCATATCTACCATACCACAGATTTCTTCGGTTGCCAGAGGGTTCTTGGTTGCCGGCTTGATGTTCATACCATCCATATCTTTTTTGCACTCTGCAATGTAACGTTTGGAAATCTCGTCGGCTGTTACGCCTTCTTCAATGGCTTTCTTGATAATCTTGTCATCTACATCCGTAAAGTTTGATACGTAATTTACATCATATCCTTTATATTCAAAATATCTTCTTACGGTGTCGAATACGATCATCGGTCTTGCATTACCGATGTGGATGAAATTGTATACGGTAGGTCCGCATACATACATCTTTACCTTTCCTTCTTCCAAAGGTACAAATTCTTCTTTTTTCTTTGTCATTGTATTAAATATCTTCATTTTCTGATATTTCCTCCTTTTTTTCTTCCGGTATCGGATTCTCTTTTAAGCACTGCATACATTTTTCCATCTCCTGGATCTGTCTGTGCATTCTTAAATTATCTTCCTGCAGGGCTCTGATATCATTTTCAATTGGATCCGGCAGATGTACCTGATCCATGTCGAGTCTCGGTATCTTCTCATCATTCATTTTAACAACTCTGCCCGGCACACCTACGACCGTACAGTTCGGCGGTACCTCTTTTAATACGACAGATCCTGCCCCGATCTTGGAATTTTCTCCAATGGTAAAAGAACCAAGTACTTTTGCCCCTGCGCTGACCATGACATTATCTTCTAACGTCGGATGTCTCTTTCCCTGTTCCTTTCCGGTTCCTCCAAGTGTGACTCCCTGGTACAGCGTGATATTATCTCCAAGTTCTGCGGTCTCACCAATGATCACTCCGCTTCCGTGGTCGATGAATAATCCTTTTCCTATCGTCGCTCCCGGATGGATTTCAATCCCGGTCTTTCTTGCTGCCCGTTGCGATACCCATCTTGCAAGGAAATAATGTTTCTTCAGATAGAGCTTATGTGCGATTCTGTAATGAAGAATCGCTTTAAAGCTGGAATACAGAAACACTTCCATATTTGACTTAATTGCGGGATCCCGCTCCCGTATTACCTGGATTTCTTCATTGACATATGATATGATGCCCATCTATGATCTCTCCTTTTTATAAGTTTACCGCCCAACCTGCATGCTTTAACATACAAGAAACAAAAAAACTTCGTCTCCTGCTTTACACAAGAGACGAAGTATATCCGCGGTTCCACTCTTTTTAAAGAATACAGTTATATTACCCGTATCCTTCCCTCAGTACACGTAACGTGTGTAATCCCGGATCCGGCTATGACACTTTTCATCTTTTTCACCGGACCGACTCCCGGACGCACTTCACAAAAGCTGTAATCCAAAACTGCTTTCAGCCGGTGACAGTTTCTCTCTTTCGACACATCGCATCTGCTACTCTTTCCGTTCAAAGTCTTTCTCATATAGAATATATATTATGCGATATCATCCTTTTTGTCAACCAGTTTCCAGCGAATCTCCGCTTTAAAAAGATCCGCCTCCGTCTCGATCCAGAATTTTCCTTTCTGAATCTCCACGAAACTTTTGACGATTGCAAGTCCAAGTCCAGATCCTTCGGTATTTCTTGACGAATCCCCTCTGACAAAACGTTCCGTGATCTCCTCTGGGTTAAATGTAAGCTCGTTTGCTGATACATTTTTCATCTGGAACACCGCATCCCCGTCTTCTGCCGCAATTTTCACATATACCCTCGTATGAGGCATTGCGTATTTTGCTGCATTTCCAATCAGATTTTCAAAGATCCTGTATGTCTTCTGTCCGTCCAGTGCCACGATCACTTTATCCTCCGGAATATCCAGCCGGAAGTCCAGATTCGCTTCCGTGATCTTTTCTTCCATTTCCAGCTTCACCTGTTTGAACAGATTCACAATGTCAATGTTGGCAATGTTCAGATTCACGGATTTGCTGCTTGCTTTACTGATCTCAAACAAATCTTCGATCAATGCTTTCAGTCTGAGAGACTTTCTATCCAGCACATCGATATATTCTTTCTGTCTCTCCGGATCCTGTTCAATCTTCAGAAGATTCACATAGGTGATGATCGCCGTCAGCGGCGTCTTAAGGTCATGCGAGACATTCGTTACCAGTTCAGTCTTCATACGCTGGCTTTTTACTTCCTCATCTACCGCCTTCTTGAATCCGCTCTGGATCTTCTCGATTTCTTCTTTAAATGGCTCAAATACACCCAGATTCTCATCGATTTCTACATCCAGATTGCCATCTGCGATCTCATTTGTCGCTTCCAGAAGTCTGTGATAATTCCGTTTCACCTCATTAAAATATTTTTTTAAAACAAAGTACAGGATTGCAGAATAAATGATCAGTGCCATAATTCCATATACCCAGACACTCGTCACAGCAAGGATGATAAAGTTCACCAGTACGATCCGCAGGATTGCCTTACTTCCTTTATCGGTAAAATCAATGTCTGTAACAATCTCATATACTCTGTTGGCCAGTTTTTTCACCTTCCGGTACAGTCTCCCACCGTCCCGTCCGACTCTTTCTGCAGCCGCCGGAGCTTCTTCCCTCAGCGCCTTCCACAGCCGCCATACCAGCGTCCGTTCCGTGACATACTTTCTGAGCCCAATCTTCTGAACCGCACTGATACACGTTGTCACCCAGTATGTGACCGCAAATACACCGACCCAGATTGCAAAATCCATTGGCTGCGGCAAGCCTTCTTCTCTGGTTATGATCCAGTTCAGTTTATCATCCAGAATCCCAAGAGTAATTGACGCAACAACAAAAACAACCTCGAATGGCTGCCGGAAGATCTTTCCGCCACCAATTTTCAGTGTCTCGCTCTGTGCAAAAATCCATGCCGCCACGCATACTGCTGCCATGCAGGCAAGCATCATATACCATGCATCATTCGGAGCTTCATCCCCGAACCAGTACCATTGATTCAGATACTGTTCAATGCTGCTTTTCTTCATTCCGTAGATGTATGTGCGGTTTTTCGGCGTCTTTAGTTCTCCATGCGTAGCGTCCTCAACCGTCTCGCTCCAGTTGTCAATGATCTTTCTGAGAACAATACTCTGCGCTGTCTTTTCGCCGCTCTTTACAACTTTCACATCCGGGTTGCCATGCTCATCGTAAGTCAGCACCATACCAAATGCATATTCTTTAAAGCTGTCATCTGTCAGACCATTTCCGGTATTCGCCGTACTTCGTCCCAGAACCGTTCCCGATCCATCCTCGATCCGGTAATCCAGATAAGGATATAATGCTTCATAATCCTCCATCCACACATCTGCCACATCATTGATCTCATCCTGTGACATCTTGGCTTCTCCTGTCTTGGATGATATCTCCTGATTATAAAGGATATAACTGAATTCCAGAAAGCTTTCCAGATATTCCCTGTCCGAAAGCGACGTCGTATAAGTCTTCTGTGCTTCCTCGACCGCTTTTTCATAAATCACATCATAATTATACAGCATGACATATGCTGCACTTAATATTGTTACAATTATCAGAAAAATTCCCAGTTTACGCCTGCTTTTCAATTTTGTATCCAACGCCCCACACCACCTTTAAGTATTTTGGTTCTCTTGGATTTACTTCTATCTTTTCACGGATATTTCTGACGTGCACCATAATCGTATCGGTGTTGATCGCACGTTCATTCCATACCCGCTCATAGATCTCCTCCGCAGAGAACACCCGTCCCGGATTCTTCATCAGAAGCAGCAGGATCTTGTACTCGATCGGAGTCATCTTTACCGGTTCGCCGTCAACGGTCACTTCTACATTATCCTCATTGATCTCCAGTCCGCCGATCGTATGGATTCTGGAATTTTCTTCTTTATCTCCCAGCCTTTCCATAAAACGGCGGTATCTGCGAAGCTGTGAGTTGACTCTGGCGAGCAGTTCCATCGGGGTAAATGGTTTCGTTACGTAATCATCGGCTCCCATATTCAGTCCCATGATCTTATCCACTTCTTCTGATTTTGCGGAAAGAAAGATCACCGGGAAATCATATTTTTCCCTGAGCTTTACCACCATAGAGATTCCGTCCATCCTTGGCATCATGATGTCCACAATTGCCAGATGGATGTCTTCTTTTTCAATGACTTCCAGTCCTTCTACACCGTCAGCTGCCTGGAATACTTCATACCCCTGACTTTTCAGATATATCTCTACACCTTCTCTGATCTCCTTGTCGTCTTCTACAACCAGTACATGATTCATCTCCATCTTATTTCTCATCCTTTTTCCTAATTCCAGCTGTTTCCTCTGTTGTTATTATATTACCCGGCATTTCTTAAGGGGGACTTCAGAAAATTCTAAAGAAAAACGAAAGACACTTCCTTTTTTACACTGTCTCGTTCAGATAAACCCTTGACAATGGTATGATCTTACCAAGTTCTTCTTTCATACGTTCCGACATGACTGCATCACCATCCGCACAGATTTCTTCTGCAGTCTTTACACCGAATACAAGGCTTGCAAGTGCTCCCACTGTGATCGTTCCTTCACTGTTCTCCGGCTTTCCATCCATCAGCATCACACCCGAGAATTCTGTTCCCGTGATCATCACACAACGATTGTTCTCTTCGATAATTGGATCCGTTACAGTAAAGCATGTACCCATAAATGATTGCAGGCGCAATGACATCAGCATTCTTCTGACATCTACGATACGGATCATGATCTTTGGTTTGCCGCCGTCTACCTCTTCCGCTTCTGCCGCGATCTTGATATCTGTAATTTTACCGTCTTTTTTGTAAATCTTTAATATTCCGCCATCACTTGCATATTCCTTGATCAGGCGTTCATAATACGCTGTGCTTCGTTTTGCATAAACCTGATATGACTGTGTCAGTTGTGCTTCCATATAAGCCGCCATCTCTTCTGCATCCGCATTCACTGCATCCGTTATGACCACGCCTTCTTCTGTTTCCTCCTCCGGATCATAATATGACCGGTTCTGTTCACATACCGTTCGGAAATCAAAGGGCAGATAAATGCTCTCCGATGCAGGCATCAGGAATGTAAACGTCTCTCCGTCTGCGTACATATCATTCAATGCCTGTTTCAACAATCCTGCCATATATCCACGTTTCCTGTAAGATTCTCTCGTTGCAACGGCGACGATATAATTCACATCTTTTTTACTGCCGTTCACCGCGAGTTCATATGGATTCAGATGCAGCATGGCCTGTATTTCTCCGTCCTCTTCTACTGCATAAATCTGATTGTCTTTTAGTTTTTCTTCATAATAATAATCAACAAAACTTTTGCTGTCTTCTGAAAACACTTCTTCATACAGCTTTTTCGTGTTCTGTTTTTCTTCTGTTTCCAGCTTTCTTATCTCCATTTTGTTTTTCCCTTTTTCTCTTATTTTTCTATCTGCTTCTGTGCATTTGCTGTCTATCCGCCTGCTTTTATCATTTTTGCGTTATCTAACTTTCCTGCACTTTCATACATCCGCCACAGCCGGCACATCCACCTTCTGAAGGTCCGACTCTGTAACTGTAATTAGCGATCGTATCCAGACTTGCAATTGCCTGTGAAGAAATCCCTTCTCCCGTTCCAGTAAAACCAAGTCCTTCTTCTGTCGTTGCCTTGATATTCACCTGATCCACCTCGATATGCAGTGCCTCTGCCACATTTTTCCGCATCTGTTCAATGTGCGGCGCCATCTTCGGCCGCTGTGCAATGATCGTTGCATCGATATTGCCGATCACATATAATTTCTCGTCGATCATTCTTCCCACTTCTTCCAAAAGCCTGATACTGGACGCACCTTTGTACGCCGGATCTGTATCCGGAAAATGCTTTCCTATATCACCAAGCGCTGCAGCCCCCAAAAGCGCATCCATGATTGCATGTAATAATACATCTGCATCCGAATGACCAAGAAGTCCTTTCTCGTAAGGGATCTTCACCCCACCAAGGATTAGATCTCTTCCTTCTACTAACTTGTGTACATCATATCCCATACCTACGCGCATATATTCTCCTCCTTATTTTTGTTTATCTTTTTGTTAATCTTTTATCTCACTGGTTTGTCATTTTCTGGCGTAGCGCTTTCTTCTGTTTCTTCCATCGGTTCTTCTGATTCATTTTCTTCTGTTGCTTTTACTTCTTCCGTCTCATTCTCAGATTCATTCATACGGCCCCTAATGCTGTCGTCCCGGTATTCCTTTTTCACCATCTTGATTCCGGATCCTACCAGCCAGTAAAGACCAATCAATGCGAATATTACGCCTGCCGCTATATAAAGTATATAATTCTCCGGTTTATCCGCAAGTGAACTGTTGATCAGCTTTTCTCCTAAATATATTACATATGCACCCGCAACAATGCGAATGAATAAACTACTCTTTGGTACCATCTTCGTTAACCTCCTGTTCTTACCATATCTGTAGAATCCGTCAAAGCATCCGCAATGAACTGGCAGTGACAGTTCCTGCAGGCAGCAGTTTCTTTCGAACGCATGGCGATGTAAAATATTATAAACGATTTTACTTTTCTTGTATACTTTGTTAGGTAAATTGGGCATAAAAAAAGAACCGGATTCTTTTCCGACTCTCTTGCTGTGTATACCAATATACTTAGAACCTGCCACCTCCGAAAGCTGTCACTGGCAACTTTTACAGATGTATGGCAATAAAAAATAGCGGGAACTGGATTTGAACCAGCGACACCACGGGTATGAACCGTGTGCTCTAGCCAACTGAGCTATCCCGCCATAATGAGTAGCGGGAACTGGATTTGAACCAGCGACACCACGGGTATGAACCGTGTGCTCTAGCCAACTGAGCTATCCCGCCACAATCAATTTAGAAAATGTATGGGACCAATAGGGCTCGAACCTATGACCCTCTGCTTGTAAGGCAGATGCTCTCCCAGCTGAGCTATGATCCCATATATTTTGTCGTCCCTCTCGAACCGACTTCGTTAGTATAGCATTGGTTTCGTGGAAAGTCAACACCTTTTTTCAATTTTTTTAAATAATTTCTACAATTGATATTTAATTTATTAACTGGGTTGACCTCTCGGTCCTTGAAGGACGCAGTATAAGGCACTTAATTCTTCAGGCATCCGATACCCACGGAATAAAAGTCGGGTATCCTTTCCAGTGAATGTGGAGAAGGTGTTGGTAATACTAAAGGGGCAAAATTCTGCGTTAGGCATTCAAAATTTGAAACTCGGCATACGCCTCAAACAGTCAAATTTTGAATACCTAACGCAGAATTTTGCCCCTTTAGTATTACCCGCCGACGGAACCTGAACAGGAAAGGATTCCTAACTTTTATTCCGGTCCGAGTAGCCGTCGCCTGATAAATTAAATACCAATTCTATACGATTCCCTGAGCTGTCATAGCATCTACAACTTTTTCAAATCCTGCAATGTTAGCTCCGGCAACATAGTTACCTTCCATTCCGTAACGTTTTGCAGCATCGTCCATGTTGTGGCAGATGTTTACCATGATGTTCTTCAGTTTTGCATCTACTTCTTCAAATGTCCAGCTAAGTCTCTCGCTGTTCTGTGACATTTCAAGTGCAGATGTAGCAACACCACCAGCGTTTGCAGCTTTACCAGGTGCAAAGATCACACCATTCTCCTGCAGATACTGTGTTGCTTCTAATGTAGTAGGCATGTTAGCACCTTCGCATACAGCTACGCATCCGTTAGCAACTAACTGTTTTGCATCTTCAAGGTGAAGTTCGTTCTGTGTAGCACATGGAAGAGCAAGGTCAACCTTAACAGACCATACACCGCGTCCCTCATGATATTCTGAATTAGGACGGTAGTTCTTGTACTCTGTCAGTCTTGCACGTTTTACTTCTTTGATTTCTTTTAATGCTGCAACGTCGATTCCGTCCGGATCATATACCCATCCTGTAGAATCACTTGCTGTTACAACTTTAGCTCCAAGCTGCTGAGCTTTCTGGATTGCATAGATTGCAACGTTACCAGCTCCGGAAACTGCAACTGTCATTCCCTTGATGTCTTTTCCGTTGATCTTTAATAATTCTTCTGTTAAGTAGAGAAGTCCATATCCTGTAGCTTCTGTTCTTGCTAAAGATCCGCCGTAGCTTAATCCTTTTCCTGTCAGAACACCTTCATACAGGCCTCTGATTCTCTTGTACTGACCGAACATGTAACCAATCTCTCTTGCACCTGTTCCGATGTCTCCTGCAGGAACATCTGTGTCAGCTCCGATATATTTGCAAAGTTCTGTCATAAAGCTCTGGCAGAATGCCATTACTTCTCTGTCTGATTTTCCCTTAGGATCGAAGTCAGAACCACCTTTACCTCCGCCGATTGGAAGTCCTGTCAGTGAGTTCTTGAAGATCTGCTCAAATCCAAGGAATTTGATGATACCAAGGTTTACAGATGGGTGCAGACGTAATCCTCCTTTGTATGGTCCGATTGCGCTGTTAAACTGTACACGGTATCCTGTATTAACCTGAACCTGTCCTTTATCGTCTACCCATGGAACACGGAATTTGATCTGTCTTTCAGGTTCAACAAGTCTTTCAAGAAGAGCGTCTTTTCTGAATTTCTCCTCGTTAGCCTCTACAACAACTCTTAATGACTCTAATACCTCTTTTACTGCCTGGTGGAATTCTGGCTCTGCAGGATTCTTAGCTACTACTTTCTCCAGTACTTCATCAACATATGACATAGCTTTCTACCTCCTAAAATAATATACGTATCCTTTTCAAAAGCGTCCCTGTCCAACAATTTGTCCAAATACTGCGATCCAGCCGTCGGCTGTTTTTTCTACACGCTTTGGAATAAAAAAGCAGATGACTTACGCCATCTGTTTTTCCCTGACGCCTTTGTCCTTTACTATTGTAAAGCAAACAAGTGTATCTGGCAAGATATTTTTTACAGTTTTTATTATTTTTTGCAACTTTTTACAAAACCCTTGCAGATTTTGCAAGGGTTTTGTGCTTTTTCTCATGTTTTATTCATTTTTATGAAACAGATTGTGCTCTAAATTGCATTTGTTATAACACAAGGATGCCAATTTTCATCTCATTACCGGAAGTCTCAGACACCTGAACATTCATTATTTGAAGTATTTTACTCCTGATTCGAAGATCTTCATATCCTGTTCTCCGTAAATGTTCATTGCCACACTTCTGTTTCTTCTTTCTGAATGCGCCATCTTACCAAGTACACGTCCGTCCGGGCTTGTAATACCTTCGATCGCACAGTAAGAACCGTTGACATTCCATTCTTCGTTCATTGTGATATTTCCTTCCGGATCACAGTACTGTGTTGCAACCTGGCCATTTGCGAATAACTTGTCCAGCCATTCTTTATTTGCAACAAATCTTCCTTCACCATGAGATGCAGGGTTGGTGTATACTCCGCCAAGTTCTGCTTCTCTGAGCCATGGAGATTTGTTCGTTACTACTTTTGTATAGACCATCTTGGAGATATGGCGGCCGATCGTGTTGTATGTAAGTGTCGGTGAATCCGGCTGCTGTCCTGTAATCTCTCCGTTTGGTACCAGACCAAGCTTGATCAGAGCCTGGAATCCGTTACAGATACCAAGTGCCAGTCCGTCACGCTCATTCAATAATTTTTCTACCGCTTCTTTCATCTTCGCATTCTTAAATGCTGTTGCGAAGAATTTTGCTGATCCGTCCGGTTCGTCACCTGCACTGAATCCACCTGGGAACATGATGATCTGTGACTGTTCGATCGCTTTTTCAAATACTTCTACAGAATCAACGATATCAGATGCACTCATATTTCTGAATACTTTTGTGATCACCTTTGCTCCTGCTCTTTCGAATGCTTTCGCACTGTCATATTCACAGTTTGTTCCAGGCATTACCGGGATAAATACGGTCGGCTGAGCGATCTTGTGGTCACAGATATAAATATCAGATGTATCATATAATCCTGTCTCCACCTTCGCATCCTGTCCTTCCGCTCCGGAATTGGTCGGGAATACTTTTTCCAGTGTTTCTTCCCATGCAGATACTGCTTCGTCTAACGCAATCTTCACATCGTTATATTCAATAGCTGCGCTGTCTGTTACTTCACCAATTACAGTATAAGTAATTCCAAGTTCAGATACCTTATCAGCCGGTACTTCTGCGATGATATCTCCGAATGCCGGTGCAAATAAGTCTCTTGCGTCTACATCGTGCTCGATCTTCACACCCATGCCGTTACCGAATGCCATCTTGCTGACTGCTGCCGCAATACCATGTCTGTCCAGTGCATAAGCTGCTACGATCTTACCGCTGTGGATATCTTCTGTAAATTTACCGTACTGATCCATAACTTTCTCGTATACAGGAATGTCGTAATTATCTGTCTCAATACGAAGCCATACCAGTTTATCTCCGGCTTTCTTAAGTTCCGGTGTGATAATGTCTTTCTCTTTTGCAATGTCCACTGCGAAAGATACCAGTGTCGGTGGTACATCGATGTCTTCGAATGTTCCTGACATACTGTCCTTTCCACCGATGGATGGAAGTCCGTATCCAAGCTGTGCACTGTAAGCTCCGAGAAGAGCTGCGAACGGCTGACTCCATCTGTGTGGATCTTCTGTCATACGACGGAAATATTCCTGGAATGTGAAACGGATCTTGCTGTAATCGCCACCTGCTGCAACGATCTTTGCGATAGACTCTGTCACTGCATAGATTGCTCCGTGATATGGGCTCCATGTTGACAGATATGGATCAAATCCGTAACTCATCATACTTACGGTATCGCAGTCTCCTGTTAATACCGGAAGCTTGGCAACCATTGCCTGCGTCTCTGTCTTCTGATATTTTCCACCATGCGGCATGAATACAGAAGCTGCTCCGATGGATCCGTCGAACATTTCTACCAGACCTTTCTGTGAGCATACATTCAGGTCTTTTAACATATCAAGCCATTTTTCTCTTACGTCTTTTACTTCTTCTCTTACGAGGATGCTGTCTTTTCTGTTCGGGATATCAACCGCTACGGTTGTCTCCTGGTGTGCTCCGTTGGTATCAAGGAATGCGCGTGAAAGATTTACGATCTCTTTTCCTCTCCATGAAAGGACCAGTCTTGGATCTTCTGTTACGACAGCCACCTTTGTTGCTTCCAGGTTCTCTTCGGATGCATATTTCATAAATTCATCTACATCTTTTGGATCTACAACAACTGCCATACGTTCCTGTGATTCAGAGATTGCAATCTCTGTTCCGTCAAGGCCGGCATATTTCTTAGGTACTTTATCAAGGTCGATCTGAAGTCCGTCTGCAAGTTCTCCGATAGCAACAGATACTCCGCCTGCTCCGAAGTCGTTACATTTTTTAATCAGCTTGCTGACTTCTTCTCTTCTGAATAATCTCTGGATCTTTCTTTCTGTAGGTGCATTACCTTTCTGTACTTCTGCTCCACAGGTCTCGATAGACTCTTCTGTATGTACTTTGGAAGATCCGGTTGCTCCACCGCATCCGTCACGTCCGGTACGTCCGCCGAGAAGGATAATGATATCTCCCGGATCTGAAGTTTCTCTGATGACTGCACGTCTTGGTGCTGCCCCGAGTACTGCTCCGATCTCCATACGTTTTGCAACATAATTCGGATGATAGATCTCTTTTACTGCTCCGGTTGCCAGTCCGATCTGGTTACCATAAGAGCTGTATCCGTGTGCTGCTTCTCTAACCAGTTTCTTCTGTGGAAGCTTTCCTTTTAATGTATCTTTTACAGATACGGTTGGATCAGCGGCTCCTGTAACACGCATTGCCTGGTATACATATGTACGTCCTGACAGTGGGTCACGGATGGCTCCTCCGAGGCAGGTAGCAGCTCCACCGAATGGCTCGATCTCTGTCGGATGGTTATGTGTCTCGTTCTTGAAGTTCACAAGCCACTCTTCTTCCACACCGTCTACTTCGATCGGCACAACGATACTGCATGCATTGATCTCATCGGATTCTTCCTGATCCTGTAATTTTCCTTCACGTTTTAATTTTCTCATTGCCATCAGTGCAAGATCCATCAGGCAGACAAATTTGTCTTCTCTTCCTTTGAAAATCTCGCTGTGATCAGCGATGTACTGTTTGTAAGTCTCTTCCATCGGCTCTCTGTAATCGCCGTCGCCGAATGAAACGTCTGTAAGTTCTGTCGAGAATGTTGTATGACGGCAGTGATCTGACCAGTATGTATCCAGAACGCGGATCTCTGTCATGGAAGGATCTCTTTCTTCTTCTGATTTAAAATAATTCTGGATATGCTGGAAGTCCTTGAATGTCATGGCAAGTCCGAGAGAATCATATAATTCTTTTAACTTGCTTTCTTCCATATCTTTGAATCCGTCAAAGATTTTTACATCTGCCGGCTCATCAAATACGGTAACTAATGTCTCCGGTTTTTCGCCCTGTGCTTCTCTGGAATCTACAGGGTTGATGCAGTGTTCTTTGATTGCTTCAAATTCTTCATCTGATAAGCTGCCTTCTCCTCCATGGATCACATAAGTTGTCGCGGTACGGATGACCGGCTGCTCGTCTTCTTTGATGAACTGAATACACTGAACAGCGGAATCCGCTCTCTGATCAAACTGTCCCGGAAGGAATTCTACAGAAAAGATTCTGCTTCCTTCTTCTGCCGGAAATTCTTCTTTATATAATGTATCTACAGGTGGTTCAGAAAAGATGCCATTACATGCTTTTTCAAATGTCTCATCGGATACATTTTCCACATCGTAGCGAATCAGTACACGAACACTGTCCACGTCTTTGATTCCAAGATAGCTGCGGATCTCAGTCTTAAGCTCCTTGGCCTGTACATCAAATCCTGATTTTTTCTCCACGTACACTCTTTTTACATTGCTCATAAGTAATCCTCCATAAATGAATTTTTACACATTTTCTATTGTTAGTATAACACAACAATCATTATTTAATACAATTAATATATCTAAACACTTTTATAATCTGTACTTATTAATCCTTTATCATTTTCATTCCCGTCAATCCATTTTTACAGATTTACGATTCCTCTGGCTTTTTATAATATTTTTTAATAACGAACAATACGATCCATATCACTACCAGCACCGCTCCAAATACCTCACTGATACGGATCACCATATCAGAAAAGAATCCTTCCGGCAGCATCCGGATCATATAATCAGTCTCCGGATTGAATATCCATAGATTATTGGTAAAAAACAGTTTATGAAAAATCGTAAAACACGTCGTAAAATCTATACTGAAAGCAATGCCAAGCAGTACACCTATGACCAGCCATACACCAAGTGCGATCGAATATGCCCTGCAAAAAAGTCTCTTCCAGTCTTTTTCCCGCTTTTTAAACATCGTCAGTATGGCTACAGCTACAATCAGGCAAACTCCCCCGACCTTAATACCTCCCAGGAATAGATTCCTGACATCTCGCATATGCATCCGGTCTCTTTCATTGAAGAAATCCTGCTCTTTTCCTTCCACCGTTGTTACAACTGACAGCTTCTCTTCTTTTCCGATCAGATAGTTCATCATATGTTCTGTCACGTACATGACATGGTCGATGTTCATATCCAGATCTTCTGTCACTTCATATTTCTGGTATTCTTTTTTGTAAAATCTATAATGACTGTCTCCATATACTGCCGCCCAGATACTGAATGCAAATGCTGCGATCACTGCACACATCATGGCCACAACCGATATGAGCGTTGTTAATTTCTTCAAGTTTTTTTCCTCCTGTTCTTCATTATTATAACACTTCTATTGTAAATACGGTTGTAATTTTCTTTCATTTCACTTATAATACAGTTAAGATTCATTAGGAGGACTTATCATGGATATTAACTATGAGTTATATAAAGTATTTTACTATGTAGCTTCCACCTTAAGCTTTTCGGAAGCTTCCAAGCAGTTGTTTATCTCGCAGTCGGCTGTCAGCCAGTCGATCAAGGCATTGGAGAAAAAGCTGGATCAGACCTTATTCATCCGAAGCACCAAGAAAGTACGTCTTACTACCGAAGGAGAGATTCTTCTGCGCCATATCGAACCGGCGATCAGCCTGATCAAGCGTGGGGAAAGCCAGCTTCTCGATGTCGGCGTACGCGGAGGACAGCTTCACATCGGAGCCAGTGATACGATCTGCCGTTATTTCCTGGTGCCTTATCTGGAACGCTTCCACCGGGAATTTCCGGGAGCGCATATCAAGGTTACGAATGCGACATCGATCCGCTGCGTAGAACTCCTGGAGACCGGGCAGGTGGATCTGATCGTTGTCAATTCACCGAATTCCTATCTCGGAAATGTTCCGAATGTGAAAAAGATCAAAGATTTCCAGGATGTGTTCATTGCCAATGAAGCATTTAAAGAATTAAAAGGAAAGAAGGTTTCTTTCAAAGAACTTCTGGACTACCCGATCCTTATGCTGGACAGAAAGAGTACAACCAGTGAATATCTGCACAACCTGTTCCTTCAGAATCAGCTGGATCTGGTTCCGGAGATCGAACTCAGCAGTAATGACCTTCTGATCGACCTTGCCCGCATCGGACTTGGAATCGCATTTATTCCGGATTTCTGTCTTTCCCAGACAGCCGATTCGGATTCTCTGTTCATTGTTGAGACGAAGGAATCGCTTCCGGAACGCGAACTTGTCATTGCGCATAACGAGAAGGTTCCGGTATCCAAAGCCGCACAGGAGTTTTTATCTTATTTTTAATATGTTTACAAACTCTTTTTCCTGCCAAAGTATCCCCGAAAGAACTACCGGTGGCAGCTACTTTTATTTACTTTCGTATAAAATACCATGTGGCATATGTCCCTCATGGTATTTTTTTCTATCATATTGTTCTATAATATATTTTTCTATAAATAATATTTTTCTGATTCTGCTTACCTCTTATCCATCTGTTCTTCCTTCCAGAACCCTGCTATCTTTTCTTCGATATTTTCACTGTTACAGATCTGGAAATCATTCCACTCCCTCGGAAACACCTCCTGGCACCGCCGGTCCATAAAACGTTCATCCAAAAGTGCAATCACCCCTCTGTCCTGATCAGTCCGGATGACTCGTCCTGCCGACTGTAGCACCTTATTCATGCCCGGATACAAATAAGCATAATCGAATCCATTCAGATTCTTCCGGTCAAAATAATACTTTAAAAGTTCCCGTTCCAGACACACCTGCGGAAGTCCTGTCCCGATGATCATTGCCCCGATCAGTTTATCTTCCGTCAGATCAATTCCTTCTGAAAAAATACCACCCATCACACAGAAGCCGATCAGGCTGTGTGCTCTTTCCTGTTCGAATTTTTTCAGGAATTCTTCCCGTTCCTGCTCCGTCATATATTGGGACTGTACTGCAACTTCAATCTGTTCCTGCGGCAGTTCCATGAATGCTTCCCACACTTCTTCCAGAAATCGGTAAGACGGGAAAAAGGCAAGATAATTTCCTGTTCTTCCTTTTATCACACGCATCATATATTCTGCATACTTACGGTACATCTCCGGTCCGCGTCTGGTATACTTCGTGCTGACATCATTTCCCAGAAGCAGTAATCTTTTGCTTTGTTCAAATGGAGATTCTGCATAGATCGCATAATCATCCTTTGCCGCAGATAACAGTTTCTTATAATAATTAATGGGAAGAAATGTTGCCGAAAATAATATCGTACTATTTCCTTTTCCCATATATTCCTGCAGGCATCCCGCCGGATTGACACAGAACAGATGCAGGTAAAACTTTCCTTCTTCACTTAGTTCTGAATAAATCAGATAATTTTCATCCAGCCGGTCATGAATATATATGAAATTACGGATACCAAAGTAAAACTCCAGTACCCCTTTCCGTATTACTTCATCTTTACAATCTTCTATAAACTCTTCCAGCTTTGTCATCAAAGACAATAGCTTAATATACACATGTGACACACTATTCAGTATCTGGCAGCCGTCACATTCTCTTTTTAACTCCAGAAGCTGCTTATTGCAGCTCTCCAACGCCGAGACAAGTTTCGGTTCTCCGTATTTTAGCAGCTTTTTGATTTTCAGAAAATCTTCCTTGCAAATACTGGTGCTGTACATGGTTCTCCCACGTTCGACCAGATTGTGTGCCTCATCGATCAGAAACAGATATTCTCCTTTGACACCGTCTCCGAAAAAGCGTTTCAGATGTGCATTCGGATCAAAGACGTAATTATAATCACATATAACCGCATCTACCCACTGCGATACATCCAGTGCCATTTCAAACGGACACACATTCCATTTCCTTGCCTGTTCTTCCAGCACTTCCCGGCTCATCTCATCTGTCGATGTGAGCAGTTCATAAACAGCAGCATTTACACGGTCAAAATGTCCTTTGGCATATGGACATGCATCCGGATTACAGATAGTTTCCTCACAGAAACAGATCTTTTCTTTTGCCGTCAATGTGATGACTTTCATCTTCAGATCCTGCTTCCTCAGGATCTCGAATGCCTGACTTGCCACCGTTCTGGTGATCGTCTTCGCCGTCAGATAAAAGATCTTTTCTCCCAGTTCTTCCCCGACTGCTTTCACCGCCGGAAATACGGCCGCCATTGTCTTGCCGACTCCGGTCGGTGCCTGGATAAATAATTTCTTTTTTCTCAAAATTGTCCTGTATACCGACGCAACCAGTTTCTTCTGTCCGTCTCTATATTCGAATGGGAATTCCACTGTTTTGATTGAAGCATTTCTCTTTGCTCTCCATTCCATCTGGTATCTTGCCCATTTTTCATATTCTGATACAAGTTCTTCGAACCATTTCTTAAGTTCTGCCCGGGTATATACCTCCTGGAATCTCCGGATTTCTTCGGTATCTAAATTACAATACGTCATCTGTACTCCGATTTCTTCCAGATTTTTCTGTTCTGCATAGATATAGGCATAGCATTTTGCCTGAGCCAGATGTAAAAGCTGCGGTTCTTTCAGACGTTTCAAATCCTTAAATACTCCTTTGATCTCGTCGATCACCACACGCTTCGGAAGTTCTATGATCCCGTCCGCTCTTCCTTCTACACTCAGGATAAATCCATCGCACGCTATCTGATACTTTAACGGGAACTCTGCACGGTACTCTGCCCCCTGCTGTCTCTGGATTTTCCGGTGTATCCGGCCGCCCTGCTGCATAGCCTCCTTATCTGCCCCGCCGGTCCGGTTGTCAATGTCTCCATGTCTCAATATAAATTCCACCAGATTCCGCACTGAAATGCGGATACATGGTTGTTCCAGATTCATGATCTGCTCTCCCCCAATCGTTCTTCATACATCGGTCGAACCGCTCCCGTCATCCCTGCGATCACATCGATCACCGTCATGATATCTCCGCTCCGGTTCTTCTGATAAGCATGGTAGCTTCCCTGAATGCAAAAACTCAACATCACGTTCATCGCCGTATCTTCTTCAAACTCCGGATATTTTTCAAAAATCATCTGCTTGATATTCCGCTCAATACTGTCCGCGAAATGATTTGCCTGACTGCCGGAAAATAATATTGCCGTCAGAGAATTCTGAGATATATAGGCCATCAGAAGTTCCCTTGCGAATTCTGCCGGATGCTCCAGAAGATATTCCGGATGCTGAATACTGTTCGCAATCGACTGTACCACTTCTTCTTCCATCGCATCTGACAGATCATAGATATCTTTATAATGTGCATAAAAGGTAGACTTATTGATCCTTGCACTTTCACATAATTCTTTTACTGTTATCTTTTCCAGAGGTTTTCCGGAACGCAGTTCGATAAATGCATTCTTGATTCCCCGCTCTGTTTTCTCAATCCTAAGATCCATTTCATTTTCTCACTTTCCCGACACTTTTTCCCATTCGTCGGTTATCCACCCATTCGTCGGTTTTGTCGGTGGATACCTTCTCGCATTTCTCTTATAATATGATTATAGATCAAAAAAGCAACTACTGTCCATTATCTTTTCGGCAGTTAATTATTTACGTTGCTTTTTTACGGAGGTTAATATGGATTTTTACGGATTTTACACAGGAAAAATATTCGACGCCTATGAATTTCTCGGCGCACACCCGGACAAAGACGGAACCACATTCCGTACCTTTGCACCTGCTGCATCACGCATTACAGTCATTGGGGAATTTAACGACTGGCAGGAATGGGAACTTAATAAAACTTATGACGGAAATTTCTGGGAATGTTACGCCAAAGGTGCAAAGCCGGGCATGATGTACAAGTACCGCATCTACAGACAGGACGGAAACTGCGTAGAGCACTGCGATCCTTACGGCTTCGGCATGGAACTCCGTCCGAACTTCGCGTCTATCATCCGCGACCTGTCCCATTACAAATTCAAAGACAGCAAATGGATGCAGAAGCGTTCAGTATGCAAGGACAAACCACTCAATATCTACGAACTGCATTTCGGCTCATTTAAGAAGCCTTCTGAAAAAGCAGACGACTGGTACACTTATGTAGAAATGATCGACATCCTGATCCCTTATCTTAAGGAAAATGATTATAACTATATCGAGATCATGCCGCTCAGCGAACACCCGTGTGACGAATCCTGGGGATATCAGAATACTGGATTCTTCAGCCCGACATCACGCTATGGAACTGCCGAAGAACTGATGAAATTCATCGATGCCTGCCACAAGAACGACATCGGTGTGATCATGGATTTCGTGCCGGTACATTTTGCCGTTGATCATTATGCACTGGCCGATTATGACGGAACTTCACTTTATGAATATCCACATCAGGATGTTGGTGTCAGCGAATGGGGAAGCTGCAACTTCATGCATTCCAGAGGCGAGGTCCGAAGCTTCCTGCAGTCTGCTGCGAACTACTGGTTAAGCGTATATCATGTGGACGGAATCCGTATGGATGCAATCAGCCGTATCATTTACTGGCAGGGTGAACCGGCAAGAGGTGTCAACAATAATGCAGTAGACTTTATTCGTGAAATGAACCGCGGATTAAAAACACTGCACCCGACAGCTATGCTCTCTGCCGAGGATTCTACTTCTTTCGAAGGCGTAACAAAACCTGCTGATCAGGGCGGACTTGGATTCGATTACAAATGGGATATGGGCTGGATGAACGATACACTTGACTACTTCCGCACCGCACCGGAATACAGAAGCCGCGATTATCACAAGCTTACGTTCTCCATGATGTACTATTATAACGATGTTTTCCTTCTTCCGCTTTCACATGACGAGGTGGTTCACGGAAAGGCAACCATCGCCCAGAAAATGCATGGAGAATACGAAGAGAAATTCCCACAGGCACGTGCCTTCTATATGTACATGTATGCACATCCTGGAAAGAAATTAAACTTCATGGGGAATGAGATCGGACAGCTCCGTGAATGGGATGAAAAACGTGAACAGGACTGGGATATCCTGAAGTATCCAATTCACGATGCATTCCATCACTTCATGCAGAAACTGAATCATCTGTATATGACAACTCCGGCTCTTTCTGCAAAAGACTATGAAAACGCCGGTTTCCATTGGCTGGACTGTCATCAGGAAGAACGCTGTATCTACGCTTTTGAAAGAACGGATGGCAAAGAACGTATTGCCGCTGTCTTTAATTTCTCGGATGAGGATCAGAAAGGGTATGAACTTCCGGTGGAAGATGCGAAAGAACTGGAAGTGATTCTGGCTAGTGATGATGAAACTTTTGGAGGATGTAAGAAGTATACGAAGAAGAAAGTGAAGGTTACGGACGGGAAGGCTGTGCTGGATCTTTCGGCTTATTCGGCGGTGTATTATTCGATTGCTGTTTAATGCATTAAGCGACGGCTGCCCGGACCGGAATAAAAGTTAGAAATCCTTTATTCCGGTCCGCGTAACCGGTCTGATGAACTAAATAGCAATTTACTTCTTCTTCGGCTACGACTTTGATGAAGCCGCGCTCTTCCTGTGTGATGATAGATTTCCCATTTGCGCTCATGATGAATTTACCACATTTTACGGCAATTCCTTTTTCTTTCGCCTGGTCTTCTGTCATTCCGGCAGATGCAATCTCCGGATCTGTATAAACGCATCCCGGAACGATACTCAGATCTATGGATGGTTCTTTTCCGGCAAGCTTTTCAGCTACAACCATTCCCTGTGCGCTTGCCGCGTGTGCAAGCTGTGCACCAAAGATCAGATCACCGATTGCATAGACTCCCGGGATACTGGATTCAAAGTTTTCGTTCACCAGCACACGTCCGCGTTCCATATCCGGTTTTACATTTTCTCCGAACAGTCCATCTGTATTCGGACAGCGTCCCACTGCACACAGCACATACTCTGCTGTTACTTCCTGTTCCTTTTCTTTCTCTATATAGTGACAGGTACAGGTCTCTCCTTCTACTGTTACGCCCTGTACTGCCACAGAAGTATGGATATCAATGCCTCGCTTTTTCAGGATCTGTTCCTGCCAGTTCGTATAACTTACGGAATACTGCGATCGCATCATCCAGCGTTTCTTTCGATTCGGTCTCGGTTGGCTCTACCATCAGTGCTTCATCCACGATCAATAGGAAATACATTGTAGGCGGATGAATACCATTATCCAGCAGACCTTTTGCGATATCCATTGCCGAGATTCCGGATAAATTCACCGGTGAACCATGTGTCAGGTGTCCGCCATGTGCAAGGTTCAGGCCCATAACGGTATCGCCTGGTTCGAGAAGTGCCTGATACACTGCAGTATTGGCATTGGCTCCGGAATGCGGCTGTACACATACATGCTCACATCCGAATAATTCTTTTGCTCTTTCAATTGCCAGATTCTCCAGAATGTCTACATCTTCGCATCCGCCGTAATATCTCTTTCCCGGATAACCTTCTGCATACTTATTGGTCGGTATGGTTCCCATTGCCAGCATCACTGCCGGGCTTACAATATTTTCAGATGCGATCAGCTCCAGATTTCTTCTCTGTCTGCCAAGCTCTAATGCAAGTGCTTCCCCAACTTCTTTGTCACATTCTGTGATGTAGTTTGTTACATCTTCGATTCTGTTCATTTGTTTTTACCTCCTTCGGAATCTGCCTGCTTTTCGCGCCCATTCCCCATTTTGAGCACTAAAAAAGCAGGCAAAAAATACTTTCTTTTCAAAAGTGTTTTTTGTCTGCCTCTGTCCTTTTACCTGAAAGATTACTTCTTCGGTACAATTCTTATTGTTCTCCAGAGCGTCGTCCGAATTCGTTCCCTTTTACCTGAGAGTTTCTGCATGCCCCTTCGGCTCCTATGCTGCATGGTATCTTTGCTTCCTTCTACGCATTTTATTAAAATAATACGTTCCACTTCATTTATGCACTTTGCACATAGACATCTCGCAAGTTCACCCATAAACTATGCAATCAGAACAACAGGTTATGTCCTTTAAGTCAACAGTAAATCCATAGGTTAATTATTTATCACAAAAGATGGTACCTGTCAAAGCATTTCAACTCTGCCAAATACCATCTTCTTATCTCCATCTCTTAAAGCTTATTTACTGCTTCCGCAAGATAATCATTGCTTACTTCTGCAAAGTTCTCATTCTCCACTGCCTCTGCAAGACTTGCATCGATCGGCATCTTACCGATGACCGGAACGCCGAGTTCTTCTGCCACTTCGTCGATGTGGCTCTCGCCGAATACGGAGATCTTACGTCCGCAGTCCGGACATTCCAGATAACTGTAGTTCTCCACGATTCCGAGTACCGGGATATCCATCTGTCCTGCCATGTTGTAAGCTTTCTTTACGATCATGCGTACCAGATCCTGCGGAGAAGTTACAATCACGATGCCTTCTACCGGAAGGGACTGAAATACGGTAAGCGGTACATCACCGGTTCCCGGCGGCATGTCTACGAAGAGATAATCCAGTTCTCCCCATGCAACATCTGTCCAGAACTGTGTGACAACACCTGAGATGACCGGACCTCTCCAGATAACCGGATCATCTTCTTCCGGAAGTAAAAGGTTGATGGACATGATCTTCGTTCCATCCTTTGCCTCACATGGGAAAATATTTTCTCCATCCCCTTTTGCTTTTTCATGGATTCCATACATCTTCGGAATGGATGGACCTGTGATATCTGCGTCCATGATACCTACAGAAAATCCCTGTTCTCTCATCAGCCTTGCAAGCGATGCGGTAACCATAGATTTTCCAACGCCGCCTTTCCCGCTGACAACTGCGATCACATGGTTGATGTGTGATTTTTTATTTTCCGGTTTGATCAGACTCTGCGGTTTGCTTCCGCATTCACCTGCATGGGAACAGCCCGCACAATCGGACGGGCTGCAGCCTGTTTTTTGTTCTTCTGCCATTTGTCTTACTCCTCTACAGCCGCAATAAGTTCTACTTCACACAGAACTCCCTTTGGAAGTGTCTTTACTGCAACACAGCTTCTTGCCGGTTTTGATGTAAAGTATTTTCCATATACTTCGTTGAATGCTGCAAAGTCACTCATATCTGCAAGGAAGCATGTTGTCTTTAATACCTTGTCAAATGATGTTCCAGCTTCTTTTAAGACCTCTCCTAAGTTCTTACATACCTGCTCTGTCTGTGCTTCAATTGTAGTTGCTTCTACATCATTCACTTCCGGATTGATTGCAATCTGTCCTGCTGTATACAGTACTCCGTTGTGTACATATCCCTGTGAGTATGGTCCAAGTGCCTTTGGTGCTTTTTCTGTTGCTACGATTTTCATAATGTTATTTCTCCTTTGCTACTTCATATAATTTCTGTGCGATACACACATCAAATAATCCCATTCCAACCGATTTGAAATATGTTGTCTGACCTTCTTTGATCTCTTTTTCCCCCGATACGAGATATTCATGCATCAGTTTTATGCGGTCTTTTGTAAGTTTTCCACTTGCCAGGGGCTGGCTTAGATCTCCGCTTTCCTCACATGCGTATGGCAGTTCTATGTATACATTGTCCACCAGATCCAGTACTGCATCCGGGATTTCCCTCATCTCCGGCATATAAGAGCCGATCGCAATGATGCATTTTCCTCTCAGAAGTTCTTTGTCATCCGGAAGAACAGGTGTGGTAGAAGGAGTTGTTGTACAGATGATATCACTGTTTCGTACAAGCTCTTCCACTGCTTTACATTGTACTACCTTTACGTCTTCCTTATCAATAGCTTTTTTCAGTCTTTCCAGATAATCTGTCAGATCACGGTCACTGTGGTTGAACACATATACGGTATGGATATCTCTTGCCGCACATGCATACACAGCCTGATGGAATCCCTGCATTCCTGCTCCGATGATTCCTACGGTGCGACAGTCTTTTCTTGACAGATGGCGAATCCCCACACCGCCGACAGCTCCGGTTCTCCATGCCGTTACCGATTGCCCGTCCATAACAGCAAGCGGCGCGCCTGTCGTATAATCATTCAGTAACACGATACCATCTATCGACGGCAATCCCAGTTTAGAATTCTCCGGGAAGATCGATAGGATCTTTGTCCCTATGATATCCTTTGTGTAACATGGCATATACATGAGCTGCTTATTTTCATGTTCTACCGTCGGTCTTGGCGGCATATAGAACTCGCCTGATCCATAGATCCGGTATGCCTCTTCAATCTGATCCATCATCTGATCCGGATCGACCATTTCTTCGATCTGCTCCTTGCTTAATACGATCATTTTACATTTCCTCCAGTTCTTTTTGTTCCCTTGTGACATCTCTCAGCCACTTGTATGTCAAATACCGCTTTAAAGTAATCGGTACTTTGATCAGTTCATCACTCATCAGTATAACATATACGACCGGCACACTGGCATGCAAAATAAATGCCGCCACTGCCCCGAGTAAAATGGAGAATCCCCACATCGTCGATACATCCATGATCAATCCGAATTTCGTATCCCCGCCTGCACGGAATACCCCCACTACCATTGTGGTATTAAATGCCTGTGCCACAGTAAAATACGACATAACGAAGAACATGAAACTTAAGTAATTCTTTGCCGGTCCGGTCAGTGCCAGATTCGCATTGGCGATTGGTGCCGAGATCAGTATCAGCACACCACCCAGGATTCCAAGAATCAGACTTAACCACACGAAACGTTTTCCGTATGCCTTTGCCAGTTCCATCTTGCCTTCCCCGATCGTCTTGCCGAGATAGATCGCCGTTGCATGGGAAATCCCGAATGTTACGACTGTTGCAAGCTGTCTTGCCACCTGCGCAACCGAGTTAGCTGCCACTGCTGCGCTTCCAAGATGCCCGATCACCGCCGTATTCGCCGACGTTCCCAGTCCCCACATCAGTTCATTTAATACCACCGGCATAGAATAAACTGCGAAATCTTTTAACAGAACCTTATCGATCTTCACCATATCTTTAAGCCGGATCCTTACTACTTTATTTCGGAAGATGGCATAAACGAGAACCATCACTGTCTCGGCTGCTCTGGCACACAGCGTACCGATTGCCGCACCCCTTACTCCCATTACCGGGAATCCAAATAGTCCGAAGATCAGAACCGCATTTACCACAATATTCATCAGCAATGAAATCAGATAAATAAATGTAGCCACCATAACCCTCTCGATACTGCGCATAATATTCAGATACACCTGTGTCACCGCCATGAACACATAGGAAAATCCTACGATTCTTAAATACTTTACTCCTTCTGCAATAACTTCCGGATCAGAGGTATAGATCCGCATCAGTGTCTCCGGCATGCCAAGGGCTGCTCCGGCGAATACTACCGCAACGATGAGTCCGGCACTTAATCCCATACCCAGGACTTTCTCTATCGTTCTGGTGTCTTTCTTTCCCCAGTACTGCGCCGTCAGAACCGTTGCTCCGGAGGTCACTCCGTAAAAGATCAGTGTCATGATATACTGGATCTGCCCTGCAAGGGATGCACCGGATAATACTTTCTCTCCGACTTTTCCGAGCATGATCACATCCGTTGCCGTGACTCCGACATTGATCAGATTCTGGATTGCGATCGGGATGACCAGAGCGAATACATTCCGGTAGAATTGCTTCCAGTTGATTGTTTTTGTATATTTACTTTTTTCTTCCATTTATTTTTTCTCTGCTCCTATTTATTCTTATCACATTTTTTTGCTTCTCTGCAGATAATACACCGCAAGCTGTGTCCGATCTCTTAATTCCAGTTTCTCGAGCACATTGCTGATATAATTCCGGACCGTTCCTTCGCTTAAGCAGACTTTCTCCGATATCTCTTTGTTACTGAGTCCCTCAGCAACCAGTGCTGTGATCTCCAGTTCCCGTTGCCCGATTCCGTAACTGTTCCAGTCAAATGTCTGCTCTTTTTCTTTCTGCTCTTTCTGAAGCAGTCCCGGGATTCTGGACATAATCTCAGTTCCGAATACGGTCTGATTCATCTGCACCGCCTGCAATGCCGGAAGGATACTGCCATAATCCTGTTTTATCAGATATCCCTTCACACCATATTTTAATGCTTTTACGATGTACTCATCATCGGAAAACGTGGTAAGCAAAAGAATCTTTGCATCCGTATGCCTTTTCAAAATCTGCTCTGCGGCATCCAGGCCGTTCATGTCCTTCATCCGAATGTCCATCAGAAGAACATCCGGCAGCAATTCATCATATAACCGGACGGCATCTTTTCCATCCTGTCCGGTGCCGGTTACTTCTACTTCTCCTCCTGCTTCCAGGATTGTCTTTAACGCACTGGATACCAGGATATCGTCATCTACAATTACTATCTTCATCTTTTCCCCTCATTTTTAGGAACCGTAATAAATATACGGAAGCCATTTTCTTTCTGGATCTGCATGGTTCCGCCAAGCATGCGGACACGTTTTTTCATATTCTCGATCCCGATTCCGCTGCTTTCTGTATTTTCTGTTTTCCGAACGTTTCCGGTCTTTCCGGCACTTTCCTGCTCTGTATATTCTTCCCCGTCTCCATCTGACTGGATTCGCTTATCTGACGTTCCATTATCTTCTATGATCAGCTGATATAGTCCTGGATGTTCTCTTGCCAAAATCTTCACCTCATTTGCATTGCTGTGGCGCATCACGTTATTCAGTGCCTCTTTCGTAATGGCTATAAAGCTGTATTTGATCTCTTTTGGAATATCATATCCCATATCATAAGTAAGCTGTACCGGACAAAAACTGAATTCTTCTGCCAGCGATTCCATCACTTCTTTTAAATTTACCGACTCATCATGCAGATCGTGCACGCTCTGTCTTACATTCGTCATGGCTTCGTTCAGCGTCTGATTCAGCTGCTCCATCGGGACTTTCAGATTCTCAACCTGATTAACAATCTTTAATGCTCCCACCATCAGGATGGACCGCGACAGCATATGTCCCACATTGTCATGGATCTCTCTGGCGATACGATTCCGTTCTTTCAGTGTGGCCAGATATACTTCTGTGTCCTGCTTTTCCAACAGATCCTGATTCTTCTTTTCCAGCATCAGTGTCAGTTCTCTGCTGTCATCTCTGACCCTTTTATATTCCTGCTCCAATTCATTTAGCCTCCTGGTCCGTCCATATAACAGAACTGCTGCTGCCAGCCCGGCAACAATAAGCATCTCTTTTTCCAGCCCGTAATATTCCCGGAACGCCGGCGCCTCACAGGCCACGATTATACCACCAGCCCCTATATAAACCGGAGAATAAAAGCATAGCATATTATATAAAACCACCGGAAGAAACATCCACATTTCTTTAGAAATAATTCCGGCTGCCATGAAAGCAATCGTCATAATGTAATGCAGATACTTTTCTTCCCCTACCAGATTCACACAGGTATAGATACACACAAACAGAATAGCAATAACCGCCGGAATCCCTGTTTCCGCTGTTACCAGAAGTCCTGCTCCGTAAAGGAACAAACATCCTTCATCTGTTATCTTTCTCATTCTTTTCTCCTATATTACATTTGTCACATTCAACTTATGATCTGCGACACTATCATTATAATCAGCCATACGCTATACTACAAGTAACAAATCATCAAGGAGGGAATCTTATGCTTGTACATATAGAAAATCTTGTAAAACGTTACGGTGATCTGTTAGCGCTTGACCACCTGTCACTCGACATCGAAGAAGGCGAGATTTTCGGACTGCTCGGACCAAACGGTTCCGGTAAAACCACCGCCATCAACTGCTTGCTCGCACTGTTAAAATATGACAAAGGAACGATCACGATCTTTGGAAAGGATATGAAGCCGGACAGCTACGATATCAAGCAGGATATCGGTGTTGTCATGCAGAACGTTGCCGTCTTTGAGCAGATGTCCGTCTATGAAAACATCGATTATTTCTGCGGACTCTATATCAGAGACAAACAAAAACGAAGAGAACTCGTGGAAGAGGCCATCGCATTCACCGGTCTGTCCGATTTCCGTAAGATGCGCCCGAAGAAACTCTCCGGCGGACTTCTACGAAGACTGAATATCGCATGCGGCATTGTCCACAAGCCCAGACTCATCATCATGGATGAACCGACCGTTGCTGTAGATCCTCAGAGCCGTAATAAGATTCTGGAAGGGATTCTGGAACTCAACCGTCAGGGATCTACCATCATCTATACCTCTCACTACATGGAAGAGGTCGAACAGATCTGTACCCGTATCGCGATCATTGATCATGGCCGTGTACTTGCTTCCGGCACAACCGAAGAACTAAAAAAAATGATCAAGACCGGTGAGACGATCACGATCGAAGCGGTTGCGTTAACGAAAAACAACCTGGCAGATATCCGCTCCCTTTCACATGTATTTGACTTATCATACCAAGATCAGACAATGATCCTACGCTGCAGCGGTGCAAAACACAATCTGATCCGAGTACTGAATTACCTGCAGGAACAGGACATTCCATTCGGACGCGTCTTCTCCGAGCTTCCGACTCTCAATGATGTCTTCCTTGAGATCACAGGAAAAGAACTCAGGGATTAAAGGAGGGACACTTTATGTTACATTTATTAAAATATCAGTTCTTACAAACAATACGTTCCCGCTCTATCATGTTCTGGGCTCTCGCATTTCCGCTCATCCTTGGAACCCTGTTCTATGTGTCCTTTGGAAATACCGGTCTTGCAGGAACCGGAGAGACCGACTGGGAACCGGTTCCTGTTGCCATCGTCACAGTGGAAAGCAGTTCCGCAAATGCAGCATCTTTCCTGACATTTCTGAATGAAACGGATCAAGACATGATCGATATCCATTCTTACAAGACAGAAAAAGCAGCCAAAAAAGCGCTCCGGCGGGAGGAAATATCCGGCATCTATTACGTGAAGTCGGTTCCTTCCCTTACCATTGCTTCCAATGGCATTAACCAGAGCATTCTGTCTTCCCTTCTGGACAGCTATGAAAAGAATGCTGACATGATCCGGGATATTGCCACACAGCATCCGGAAAAGCTTTCGGACGCCCTTTCATCCCTGAACGACTACCAGACACTGGTGAAAGAAAAGTCCTTAGGCGGACATTCCTTAGATCCGACACTGACTTATTTTCTCGCACTGATTGCATTTGCCTGCTTAAGCGGAGTCTACTTAAGCATCCATTCCACGGTTCAGCTTCAGGCGAACTTAAGTGCACTCGGAGAACGGCGCAGCATCACACCGACCCACAAACTTTCCCTGATTCTCGGCGATCTGCTGGTACTGGAAAGTATTCATTTCGTCAACATCCTGATCCTGGAGCTTTACCTTACCCAGGTACTTCATATCAGTCTTGGACATGACATTCCGAAACTTCTTCTCATTACATTTATGGGAACCCTGATCGGTATCTGTCTCGGAATTCTGATCGGATGCGCCGGCAAACTGTCCTACAGTGTCAAATCCGGAATCGGTGTCCTCGTTACACTGTTACCGAGTTTCCTTGCAGGCCTGATGTTCGGTGGAATGAAAAATGTGATCGAACAGCACTGCCCGGTCATCAACCGGATCAATCCTGCCAGTGTACTGAGTGATGCATTCTACTGCCTCAGTGTCTATGATGATGCTGTCCGCTACCGCAGGTGTATCCTGATTCTTGTAATCATGTGTCTGCTTTGTATCAGCTTCTCATTTCTCATGATAAGGAGGGAACGTTATGACAGTATTTAAAGGATTTTTAATCATAACCAAACGCAATCTCCTGACGGTATTCATGTATCTGGCAATCTTCCTTACGATCGGAATCCTTGCCTCCGGCAGCGACAGCAATACTTCCGGCAGCGGGTTCCATGCCCAAGCACTCACGGTAGGTGTGGTAGATCATGATGGGGGCGTGCTTTCCAAAGGGCTTTCCACATATCTATCACAGTATCATACCATCAGGCAAATGCCGGATGACACTGCGAAACTCCAGGACGCACTCTTTAACCGGAATGTCTCTTATATCGTGACCATTCCGAAAGATTTTAAAGTCTCCTGTCTCCGTGAACATCAGGCATTGCCGGTATCCAAGATTCCGGGAAGCACAGACGGGTACTACGTCGATCAGCAGATCAACACCTATCTGAATCAGGCACGTGTCCTGACAGACAGTGGTTATTCCGATAAAGAGGCAGCTGCATATATTCTGAAACATGCAGACAGTTCTTCTCATGTTACGATGTTAAAATCTGCTTCTTCCGAAAAGACGCCGGGTTATGGTTACATGTATCAGTATCTGCCATATGTGTTAATCTCCATACTATGCTATGTAATGGGACTGATCATGATCGCATTCCATCAGCCGGATCTGCAAAAGCGAATCCTTTGCTCGGCTGTGTCCATCAGAAGCCAGAACCTGCAGCTTGCACTGGGATATCTGGCAGTCGGATGCTCCGTCTGGCTGCTTACAACATGGATCCCTGCTTTCTTCTTTTACCGGAAAGCATTTTTCCAGTCGTCAAAGATGCCATATTATATGCTCAACAGTCTGACCCTGCTTCTGGTCGGTCTTGCTCTTTCCTTCCTTCTTGGTACATTTATCACCAAAGAAGATATCCTGACCGCCCTCGTAAATGTTGTCACACTTGGCATGAGCTTCCTGTGCGGCGTATTCGTTCCACTTGATATCATGGGAAAAGGCGTGAAAACCGTGGCTCATTTTCTTCCGGTCTACTGGTACGAGATCAGTAACAATCTGCTGAATAACTCTGCTGTTCTCACTCAGGCACAGAGACAACTCTTATACCGCAACTATGGAATCCAGTTACTTTTTGCCGCTGCGATCTTCTGTATCGCACTGGTAGTCAGTAAAAGAATGAGGCAGACAGCATAATGCTGCCTGCCCTGCTCTTTTTTCTATCTCTATTTTATCTTTTTCTTCTGTATCCATTCCACAATCTTATATCCCAGATATCCGGAAAGGCTTCCGAATACCACACCACCAATGATGTCCGTTGGATAATGCACATACAGGTACAATCTTGATAATGCGATCAGAACCGCAAGTACAAGAGCCGCTTTCCACATCTTCTTCTCTCCGACAAGATACAATGCCGTAACCGAAGCAAATGAAGCCGCCGTGTGTCCCGACGGGAAAGAGTAATCCCGCGGCTTTGCGACCAGTAATTGTACTGCTGTATTGACATCGAATGGTCTGGTTCTTGCCACCAGATTCTTTATGAACACATTGCAGAGCAGCACATCCACCAGCAATGCCGCCATCATGATCACCCCTGTCTTTCTTGTCTTCGGAATGATCAGTAATAATACCGTCAAAATGATCCATATGATTCCCGCATCTCCAAGTCTGGTAATGAGCGGAACAACCACATCTCCTATTGGCGTTCTTAAATTCTGGATCATATCAAGAATATGTATCTCCATCTATCTTATCCTCTCAAATTGATTTTTCTTATTTATATTATATTTTTTTATATTTCCCCTCTATATTTTTCCATCTGTCTTTTCTGTCCTGAGTACCGGCATCCGGAATGTCTGGATCAAAAGCGGGATTACCATAATGAACCACACGATCGGTTCACAGATGATCACACCCGTATATCCAAGCCACGGAACCAGAGTGGCCGCGATCACGATCTTCCCTGCCATCTCAAGGCCGCTGGAGATCAGTGGTGTAATGTGATCCCCTAATCCCTGCATCGCATTTCTTAAAATGCAGATCAAGGTAGTCACAATATAAAACAGCGTATCAAACTTCAGATAATTTGTTGCATTTAAGATTACTGTCTTATTATGACTTCCGGTTACCAGATATACCAGCCATCCTCCGATCGTATAACTTGCAATGATCGTAAGTCCTGACCAGATCGCAGTGTAGACAATCGCCAGCCAGATGCCTCTCTTCACACGGTCGATCTTCCCTGCTCCCACGTTCTGTCCACAGTAAGTTGCCATCGTCTGTCCGAATACACTGAACATGATCATGAATATCTCCGTGATCTTTCTCGCCGCTGTATGGGCAATGATAATGTCTTTTCCAAGCTTATTGATCGCCGTCTGTAATGTCAAAGTACCGATATTAACCAGAGAACTCATAAATCCCATCGACATTCCGGCACTTATCATCTCTTTTACCATGATTGGACTTGGATCTTTAAAATCCTCTTTCTGAAGCCTTAATATCTCATATTTTCTGATCATATAGATCCAGCAGATCACAAATGCAATGATCTGTGCCAGTACAGTTGCAATTGCTGCTCCTTTTACGCCAGTCTTCAATACCACAACGAAGAACAGATCCCCCACGATATTCAGTGCTACAGATATCGCCAGAATGATCAATGGTGTTACTGCATCTCCGATCGCACGAAGCGTCGCCGCACAGGCATCATATAAAAATGTTGCAAGCAGTCCTGCTATGATGATCGCGATATATCCTTTCGCCACCGGAACCAGATGCTTTGGCACATTTAAGAAATGTAAGATCGGTTTCAAAAATAGCAGTCCTGCTATCGTAAATAAAATGGATATTCCAGTCCCGATCACAAGCGACATTGCAAAGGACTTTTTCATATCTGCGATGTTCTTCGCACCAAATTTCTGTGCGGTAATAATCGCAAATCCGTTGGATAATCCCAGTAAAAATCCGATGATCAGACCGCTCAGTGTGCTGGTCGCACCTACTGCTGCCAGTGCATCTTCTCCCAGAAACGAGCCGACAATCCTTGTATCTACCAGACTGTAGGTCAGCTGTAATAAGTTTCCTAAAAATATCGGTAATGCGAAACTTAGTATCAGTGCCGAGGGCTTTCCCTTCGTTAAATCTTTCATTCTTTCTCAATGTCCTTCCTTTTTCAGTATGATTTTCTCTTTACAAGAAAACATGCACCGCTCATTATAGATCATACTTCCGAAGAGAACAATCTCTGAAAGAATTTTTTCCGCTTTCTTTCTGTCACCGGACTTCCGCTGCGGATAACCTGTGAACGGATTCCGATGTTGGTCAGTTCCTGCTGAAGCTTAACGGCTTTCTCCGCATCCATACCATCCCGGATCAGAAATGGTGCCATAGACAGGTCTTCCTTCGTTTCAAAATTATATTTTTTCGCAAGCTGTAAGAAGCCATTTCTCTGACCATAATATTCTACAATTCTCCCAAGTACAATGACCTGTCTGGATGGATAGCCGCACACCTCACATGTTTCTTCCAGTGGTGTGATCTCGTATTCTACTTCATAAAAATCAAACGCCTCTTTAAAATATTCCATGCCTTCTTCGTCCAGATTATCAAACAGTGTGGCTGGAAGGTTCGATACGATGCGGTTAGCCATCACTTTATCGAGGCCTGTCAGAAGCTGCAGATAAGCGGATATCTTCTGGTCTTTTCCGCTGCATTTTAATAAACGTATTTTATATGTTCTCATGTAATTTTTATCCTCTTTCTGTTTTCAGATATTTTTCGGTTATGCTCTGTTCTGACGCCATAATATCCTCTGGCGTGCCTACTGCTACAATCGTTTCCCCGGCATCTCCACCTCCCGGGCCCATATCAATCATGTAATCTGCATTCTTCATCACATCCAGATCACGCTCGATCACAATGACAGGTGCTACATTTCGCTGTAGTTACCTATCATGTCCGGCTCTGCCTGAACCTCCATGAAAGTTGTTCTTTCGGGTGGGTGGAGTATTGCTTTTGGATGTATGTGAATATTTCTTGTTAGTTCATGTGGGATTCCTTCTTTTTGTCAATAAAATAATCTCCCCGTTGGACACATCACTTGAGTTTGTGAGAGGTGTGGGGAGATCTGGGTTTGTGATTTTTTATGTTTTATGTACTGTATTTTTCAATATGTTATAAATACATTTAATTAAAAATAGTTCATTCCATTTATCTGCATAACCGCACCAAAAGCAAATTTATTACGATCTGTATATCTGATATTCGGTACTTTTGTAACTCCTCTTTTCTCTTTTTCATAATTTTACAGAAACTGATTGTATTTCTCATTTATACGATAAAAATCCATATTTATCCTCCGTAGCAAAGCAAAACAGGGAGATATACACTTATCTCCCTGATAATTAACGGTTCGCATTCAAGGCTGCGAAGCACTTAAATTAAAGGTTCATATTCAAAGTAGTGAAGTACTTAAATTAAAGGCTTGCGCTCAAAGTAGCAACGCACTTCAAATTGAACAAATCTCTTTGTTCAACTATATTATATTCAATTTCTGTAAAAAATCAATAAAATTTTTTCTTTATATTCGCTCTTTCCTGTTTGCAAGAATATTATTTTTCAATCTCTTTTACATTTTTTATTCGTGCAAGACTCGTTTTCCAAATTTCGCCACTATAATAAACTTTTATATTATCTCCCGGCGATATAACTGAATAATCATATCTTTTTGGCCAATAACAGATTATTTCTTCTTGTATATCTGTTTCTAGTATTTAAAACTGCTCATTTTTTTCGATAACGACTCCTTCAACAAATGAACTTTTTCTTTGAACTGCCACACAAAAAACAACACTACATAATAATATTGCAATGGATATACCGACGATAATTCTTTTTTTCATTCTATTGCTCCGCTTTATTATTGAATCATTTTTTATTTGTGCTTTTTATTTCCTCTACCAGTTCTTCATACTTACGTTCGTCAATAATATATTTCCGTTTAATCAGTATGTACGCAGCTCCTATAGAAATTACCGGAACAGCTACAATTCCAAGACGCAATATAAATCTTTGTCCGGCATCTGCTGTCTGGATAAATTTATCTGCCTGTACAATTACATTTTCCGAAGTAAGTTCTCCTATACCGGCTTTTATTTCTAATCCAGATATTTTCTGACTGATTGCATAGATATTGCTTATAATCAGTATTAACGCAACAACCGCCTGATCAACTACACTGACCAGCTTTGTTGCAAAAGATCTTACTGCTGAGATAATACTGTCATGTCGTTCATGAAACCGGACTTCATCATACTCTATGGTATTATTTAACATGACAATCATCGTCATATTGAATGCTCCCTGCGAAAAGAAGATCAGGAAACCGATGATATTCAGTAAAACAATACTCTTTGGTAAAATGTAGCCTACACTCATAAAAAGCATATACCCTATAACTGTAATGATGGTAGCTACAGTTATAATCTGATTTCGTGTGAATTTTGAGGAAAGCCACGCAAAAGATGCCTCTGATATCAGCGTTCCTAATCCATACATAATTGTAAACCAAAATACAAGACTGCCGCCTACAGAATATCAAAATCCAAAATAAAAGAAATTCATTCCAATCATAATCTGGTGACACTGGGGAACAAGGTATACAGGGGGGAAAAAGGTGACAAGGGTGACACTGAGCCGAAAGGCGAACAAGGCGATACCGTGGAAAAAGGCGACACTGGACCTCAGGGTACGAAAGGCGAAAAAGGTGACAACGGGGAGACACCCGTAATCACCGTAGTTGAAGATACACCTCTCACATACAAGCTGAATTTCAAAACCTCTGCTGACGATATCACAACACCGAATTTGTTCAAATCTCTGGATGAATATCACGTAGATCTGTCTGCATCCGGCAGTACATTGAATATTCCACTGGAAAGTCTGATTCTTACTTACCAGCAGATTTCTACTACAGCGTTGCGGATCACAATAGCCGCAAAAGATACGAGTACCCCTGTCCTTACCGACATCCGCAGAATCACCATTTTCAATACTTCTTCCATTGAATCGCTGACACTTAACAATACGACAATTTCTACACGGACGGTACTTGACGATCTGATGTATACACAGTCGCAGGAATCACATTGTCTCACAATCCGTCAGCAGAATCCGATCACCAAACTCTGGTCCCTGTGCGAGATCCATTCCTTTAGTTCAAATGGTGGTGCCAGAACTTCCGTATGGGTGCAGTGGAATGAAGTAGATGTCAGCTACGAGGTCCCTACCTCCTGATATCCAACAGCTTCCTCTAAATGCATAGTTCATATACATGGATATCAGCAAAAAGCCGGAGAATGTCTGTCTTACAGACACTTTCTCCGACTTTTATGCACTCTCTAAATTTTTTTCAACTTTCACCAGCTGACAGATTGTCTCTACATGCGGTGTCGTTTTTCACTGCTTTAACAGTACGCGAACCCGCATAGTTACTGAGTTTTTACACCCTTTGACAGGTTGCTAATATCTGCAATCATAAGGTTAAGACATGGCGTACAGACCGTTTGACTTTGCAAACGTGTGGCGGGTACGCCGATATTTTGTAACACTTTTATAATACAAAATTATTCTAAATTTTATATATAATTTTCGATTATTCGCATAAACACTATACTTTCAAGCAATTTGAAGTATAGAAAATTATTCAATTTACCACGAATTTACCACGATTGAGTGAGCCTTGATATGACAATAAAATAGCACTAAAAAGACACCCTTAACACCTAAGCGGTGTCTTTTATTAAAAAGCAGTCAATCCTAAGACTAACTGCTTTGTGTGTATGGATATGAAATTGTCAAACTGAAATTTCTTGCTATTCCCCAAATATACTTGCTAAAATAGCAAGTGTAACCATTTCAACACGGCTTGATACAGTACATTATAATGGATATAATACATTATCTAAAAATGTCATTTTATTTAGGTACATCTACCGAATAGCTTAAACAGTCACCTCT
>OGWZ01000598.1_pt1 | contig 39407 bp, 30 predicted proteins | sample 1576141 | NCBI WGS metagenome assembly OGWZ01 (sample SAMEA3541512, study PRJEB24748) | human gut metagenome | biome: human gut; feature: human-associated habitat; material: faeces | place: China | collected 2012
CAGTAAAACCTCACGAAAAGTCATCGTCACCCGAACGCAATCCGATCGGACGGCGAACGGAATCTGATCGGGCGGCGGACGGAATCTGATTGGACGGCGTACGGAATCCGATTGGACGGCGGACGCGAATGGTGAGAAAAGCTTAGGTCGTGTAAACAGAACCGTGACCCGATTCAGTTTACACGACCGTTCTGTTTACACTCTCTTCTCAACGATGCTTTCGATATACTTGCACACCATGTTGATGCCCTTGAGATTGTCGCCACCCTCGGGTATGATGATATGAGCGAAGCGCTTTGTAGGCTCGATGAACTGCTCGTGCATCGGCTTGAGCACCTTCAGATAGCGGTCTACAACCATAGAGACGGTGCGTCCGCGGTCGATGGTGTCGCGCTGAATGTTGCGTATGAGGCGCTCGTCGGGGTCGCAGTCGACGAAGATGCGCAGGTCCATCATGTCGCGCAGGCGCTTGTTGAGCAGCGTCATGATGCCCTCCACTATTATCACCGGCTTCGGCTCTACGTGTATGGTCTCCTTCTCGCGGTTGCACTTCAGGTACGAGTACGTAGGCTGTTCGATGGCGCGGCCCTCGCGCAGATCGTTAATCTGCTTTATGAGCAGTTTCCAGTCGAAGGCGTCGGGATGGTCGAAGTTGATGGCACGGCGCTCCTCTTCGGTCATGTGCGACGTGTCGTTATAGTACGAGTCGAGCGGCACTACAGCCACGTGGTGCGGCGGCAATGCCTCTACTATCTTTTTCACTACCGTTGTCTTGCCGGAACCAGTGCCGCCGGCAATACCGATTATCGTAATCTTGTCGTTTGTCATAATCTTATGCTTATTGATATATTGCGCTGAACATTCTGCTGTAGAACTCGGCTTTGCGCTCGGGTTTCATGGGGTAGGCGCGCGAGCTGCTGGGCATGCGCCAGAGGCGTAGCGTGCGGTCGGCGAAGGCGAACTGTACGTTCTCGCCCACCTTCGGCTGCGTCTTTATGCCGAAGCAGGAGCATAGCACGTCGGTGGCTTTCTGCCCCGTGGTGACGATGTCGGTGAGCTCGGGCAGCGAGTCGACCATCGCCTTAAGGTCTGTCGGCTCCACCACCTCCAGGTCTTTGTCAGACGCCGTGTTCTTCAGACGGCGCACCTCCGTCGCCGTGTCGTACATGCCTATGCGATGCTCGTTGAGGAACGGGACGATGAGGTCGAGTCGGAACGTCTTGTGCTCGGTGTCGACGAAGTGCAGCTTGTCGTTGAAGAAGCACAGTCCGAAGATGCGCCACATGTCGTTGGTGAAGTTGGGGTAGTAGAAGCGCATAGACCAGCGCTGCTCGCCCGGCGGAAAGCTGCCCAGCATGAGCAGTCGGCAGCCGTCGGGGAGGAATGGGGTGAACGGATGGCGCTCGGTATTCATTACTTCTGCTCCTTCACCAGGTACACTACTACCGGCAAGTGGTCTGAGTAGCCGTCGAGCCACACGCCGCCTGCAGTGGTGCGCTTCGGCGCGCCCTTGTATCTGCCCTCGCTCTGTATGAGATACGGGCGAATGTGAATCTGGTGCTGGAAGTACTTCAGCGTAGAGAAGTCCTTAGAGCCGTTGGCGTTGAGCAGATTCGGCGTCATCACGATCTGGTCGAAGAGGTTCCATGTGCCGTTGTAGAAGAGCGTGCCCTTGCCCTGCTTTGTGAGCAGGTTGTACCACGGGTTGTACATGTCGTCCTTGCCCGTCTTTTCGATGGTAGGCTTGCAAGAGAGCGCCTCGGTCATCGACTTGTTGGTAGGGTCGTCGTTCATATCGCCCATCACGAACACCTTGCACTTCTTGTCGGCACGCAGCAGCGAGTCCTTCACGGCGCGCACCTGTCTGCCTGCCACCTCGCGATAGTAGGACGTGGTGAAGCGGCTGGGCCAGTGGCACACGATTACGGCTACCGGCTCGCCGGCGAGAGTGCCGCTCACGGTGAGGAATCCGCGTGTGATGAAGTTGGAGTCCTTAGGCTCTTCGGGCACGTAGGGCACGAGGCGCACGTCCTTCACGGTGAAGAAGCGTGGGTTGTAGAGCATTGCGCAGTCGATGCCGCGACGGTCGGGTCCTTCTACGTGTACATATTTATATCCGCGCTGCTTCAGCGGAGCCTGCGCTGTGAGGTCGTCGAGCACCTTCGAGTTCTCCACCTCCGACATGCCTACAATGGCGCAGCCGATGCCCGGCAGCTTGTCGGTGCCAAGGTCGGCGATAGCCTGCGCCATGTTGCGCAACTTGTGGGTGTACTTCAGTCCGTTCCACTTGTACGAGCCGTTGGGCAGGAAGTCGTAGTCGCGCTTGCCCTCGTCGTGGCAAGTGTCGAAGAGATTCTCCTGGTTGTAGAAACCTACGGCGTAGAGGTTAAACTTTTTCTGTGCCGATGCTCCGAGAGTGATGCAGAGGAGCAAGGCGAGGATAAAAAGATTCTTTTTCATTTTAGTTATTTGCTTTTTTATTCTTGTTTCGTTTAATATACGAGTATATAGTGCAAAGTTACAGTAAATCCTTATTATTGCACCCTGTTTCATGCTTTTTTTGCATTAAAATACAAAACGTTACGCCATTTTTGTGTGTTGCAGCATTGAAACACCACATTAATATAAATAAAGTAGGGAAACATTTCTTTAATTGAATAAAAATGTGTTACTTTGCAATCTATTTCATTTGCTGCAGGCTGCAGGCTTGCGGGCTTTCCGTGGATAGGATGAGCCCTTTGCACGGCAGGCTGAAGTTGGGGAAATGTAGCAGCAGCGATATAAACGAAATTTCATTAAATAATTATAAACACTTACATGCAAAAGAAGCTTAAATTAGCAGTGCTGGCAATGTGCTGCGCTCCGTCTGCATTCGCACAGACAGCAGCCGACTCGATCGGCTTCCACAGCGAAGCGGCGAGCGAGGCTGCCTTCACTTTCACAGAGGCACAGCTCGGTGAGGACGACGACATGACACAGAACGTGACCATCGTCAACTCTAACACCGACATCTATGCCAGCCAGGTGGGCTATCTGTTCTCACCGGCACGTTTCCGCTATCGTGCATTCGATCAGAAGTACAACGAAGTTTATCTCAACGGATTGCTGCTGAACGATATGGAGAGCGGACAGTTCCGTTACTCTCAGGTGGGCGGTCTGAACAACATGACACGCAACCAGGAGTTTGCCCTTCCGTTCGAAAGCAACAACTTCGCAATGTCAGGCATGGGCGGATCGAACAACTACAACTTCCGTCCGTCGGCAATGCCCGTTGGTCACCGCTTGACAGTAAGCGGCGCCAACCGCAACTATACCCTGCGCGGCATGTACTCGTACAGCAGCGGACTCTCTGAGAAGGGATGGGCGTTCACCGGCAACGTGAGCTACCGCTGGGCACGCAACGGATACGTAGAGGGCACATTCTACAACTCGCTCTCTTACTTCCTCGCCGTGCAGAAGGTGATGGGCAACCACAGCCTCTCGCTCTCTACATGGGGCAACCCGACGGAGCGCTCTACACAGGGTGCTGCAACGGACGAGGTCTACTGGCTCGCCAACAACCGCTACTACAACCCTTATTGGGGCTATCAGAACGGTAAGAAGCGCAACTCGCGCGTCGTGAACGACTTCGCTCCGAGCGCCATCCTCACATGGGACTGGAACTTCAACGAGAACTCGAAACTCACTACGTCGTTCTTCGGCAAATACTCTATGTACAAGAGCACAAAGCTCAACTACAACAACGCCGACAACCCGCATCCTAACTACTGGAAGAACCTGCCGTCGAGCTACTACGACGTATGGTACGGCAACAACGAGTCGTATCGCACAGAGCAGGCTTACGAAGACTGGAAGACATCGTACGACTACTGGCGCGCATCGAAGGCTAACCGACAGATCAACTGGGACCGCCTCTACTATGCTAACAAGAACACAGCAGCTCAGGGCGGCGACGCTATGTACTATATCCAGGCTAAGCACAACGACAACCTCATGTTCTCGCTCGCTTCTACCTTCAACCACCAGATTGACAAGGACAAGAAGTTCAACGTAGGCGTGATAGCTGCTACAAACAAGGCTATGCACTACCAGACAATGGAGGACCTGCTCGGCGCTTCTCAGTTCCATAATATCAACACTTATATTATCTCTGACAAGTACACCGCAGCTTCGCCCGAGGCACAGTACGACCTCAATCATCCTAACGCTGTAGTGAAAGAAGGCGACCGCTTCGGCTACGACTACAACCTCTTCATCAACAAGGGAAAGCTGTGGACATCGTACACCGAGAACTTCGGACCGCTCAACTATACCGTGGCTGCCCGACTCGGCTACACATCTATGCAGCGCGAAGGCAAGATGCGCAACGGTCTTGCTGCCAACAACTCGTTCGGCAAGAGCAAGACAGCGGAGTTCGTTGACGGCGGATTCAAGTTCGGCTCTAACCTCACGCTCGGACGCGGCAACGTGCTCACACTCGGCGTAGGCTACGAGCATCGCGCTCCTGAAGCACGTGCGGCATTCATGTCGCCGGAGGTGAACAACGACTTCGTTCAGGGTCTCAAGAACGAACGCATCTTCAGCACAGAGCTCGGCTACATGTACGAGAACTCTTGGCTCCACCTCAACCTCAAGGGTTACTATAGCCGCATGACCAACGTTTCCGACTGGCAGAACTTCTATAACGACGACACCAACTCGTTCATCTACGTGTCGATGACCGATATGAACAAGTCGTACTACGGTGCGGAGCTCGGCGCCAAGTTCAAGCTCACCAGCTTCCTCGACGTGAAGCTCATCGGTACAATCAGCGAGGCGAAGATTACGAACAACTCTAAGCTCTGCTACATGGAGTCGACAAGCGCTACGCTGCACGGCACAGGTCAGGAAGGCGAGAACTACGACTACATACACAACAAGGGCATGCGCGACAGCGGCACACCGCTCACAGCGCTCAGCCTCGGCGTAAGCTACCACCAGAAGGGTTGGTTCATCGACTTCAACTGCAACTACTACGACCGCATCTATCTGTCGTACTCGCCCAACTACCGTTTCGACGAGAACATCAAGCGTCGTAACGACGTGATGAAGGCGCTCGACCGTCCTATCATCAACGACGTGACCGGCGAAATCATCCCCGGCGCACTCGACCAGGCTAAGGGACACGGCGGATTCATGCTCGACGGCTCAATCGGTCGCAGCATATATCTCAAGCATGGCTCGTTGTCAATCAACCTCATGGTGCAGAACATCCTCAACAACCGCAACATCGTTACTGGCGGTTACGAGCAGAGCCGAAGCGGATACACACAGAGCGCTAACCTGCGCGGTTATTCGTTCGAGAAGAACCCGTTCAAGTTCTACGCTTTCGGTACAAACGGTATGCTGAACATTACTTATAAATTCTAAATCACAGAAAGAAGATGAAAAGTTTAAAATATCTGAAACTCGCGCTCTTCGCGCTTGTTATAGGTCTTTCGGCTACATCTTGTATGGATGACGACTGGACAGACCCTACTGGCGAGGTGGCACCGTTCGGCAACAACCAGCTTCAGGAGACCAACGTCGTTAACATCGCCGACTTGAAGTCGAAGTACAGCGCGCTGCTGAAGGACAAGGTGAACGACACCGTACGCATCGCCGACGGTGTGCAGATAAAGGCTCGCGTAACGGGCAACGATATCTCTGGCAATATCTACAACCAGATTATGCTCGAGGACGCTACCGGCGGTATCGTCATCAGCGTTGCTCAGGGCGGTATGTGCGGTCAGCTGCCTATCGGTCAGGAAGTGCTTATCGACCTCGGCGGACTCTACTACGGTACTTACCGTACACAGCCACAGATTGGTGTTCCGTACACCGATTTCAAGAAGAACCAGACTTACCCGAGCCGCATCAGCCGCACCGAATGGCAGACTCGCTTCAAGATTCTCGGCAAGGCAGACGCTTCGCTCGTCGTGCCTCATGTGTTCGAGACTTCAGAAATCAGCACTCTAAACAACGAGACTGTGGCACATAAGTACACAGGACAGATCGTAACGCTGAAGGGTGTTGAGTTCGACACCGCAGACGGCAAGGTTACATTCGCTCCCGAGGCAGAAGGTGCTTCTACAGGCTATGGCGTTACACGCTACTTCAAGGGCTACACCGCTCAGAAGAAGCAGATAGGTATCCGCACAAGCTGCTACGCTAAGTTCGCTGCCGAGACATTGCCGAAGGGTAAGCTCAACGTAACCGGTATTCTCACCGTCTACAAGACCAGCGCAACGTCGTCTTACGGCACAACCGTGCAGCTCGTTCTGCGCTCGCAGTCTGATATCGAGGTGCTCGAGCCGGAGAAGAACAAATAAAGCCTTAGCGATATAGCATTATTGGCAGCAAGGCTATCCACATTATTATTAATATACAACAAGCAAACAAACAAAAGAATATGAAAAAGATATTTTTCTCAATGCTCGTCGCAGCGATGACGGCATTCACATTCACAAGCTGTGAGGACGTTCCCGAGGCTTATGAAATTCCTGGTGGCGGCAACGGCGGCGGTTCAACCGAAATGACAGGCAATGGTACAGCAGAAAGTCCTTACACTATAGAGGACATCAAGAAGCATGGCGCCACTGGCAGCAATGTCTTCGTTAAGGCTTATATCGTAGGCTTCGTTCCCGACAAGGCTATCGACGAGGCTAAGTTCACAGCCGAGGGTTGTGAGGTTGCAAGCAACGTTCTCATCGCAGCTTCTGCTGACGAGACTTCTGTTGACAACGTAATGCCGGTACAGCTTCCTGTAGGTGATGTTCGCAACGCAATCAACCTCAAGGACAATCCTGCAAACTACAAGCAGGAGGTTGTTCTCTGCGGTAACATCGAGGCTTACTTCGGCAAGACCGGTCTGAAGTCGGTAGTTTGGGCTAAGCTCGGCGACAAGGAGTTCGGTGCAAAGCCTGGTACAGAGGCTGGCGGCGATACAGGAGCTGCTGGCACACCGAAGGGCACTGGTACAAAGAACGATCCGTTCAACAGCGTAGCTGCGAATGCTGAGGCAAGCAAGCTGGCTGCAAACGCTGTGTCTGAGCAGGGCTACTACATCAAGGGTAAGGTAGTATCTGTGAAGGAGGCTTTCTCTGCACAGTTCGGCAACGCTTCTTTCTACATCTCCGACGACGGCAAGGCAGACGGACAGTTCCTCGTGTTCCGTTCGCTCTATCTCGGCAACCAGAAGTGGACAGAGGGGCAGCCTAACATCGCTGAAGGCGACGAGGTTGTGGTTTACGGCAAGCTCACCAACTACTACGGCAATACTCCTGAGACTGCTCAGGGCACTACATACCTTGTGTCTGTAAACGGCAAGACAGAGGGCGGTTCTACTGGTGGTGAGGACAAGCCGGGCGAGGACAAGCCTGCAGGCAATGGCAATATCGCTATCAACGGCACAACACTCACACTCTCTAACCCGAGCGTTCAGGCTGGTGCAACAACAGTAGAGGTGGTTCCTGGCGACTTCTATACAGAGAATGGTGCTGAGGTTACAACCATCACTCTTAAGGACGGCACAAAGATCGTCTTCGACGCAAACGGCGAGAAGAACGGTCCGAAGTATTACACAGGTGCTAACTACTCTAACATCCGTGTTTACAAGAACAACACTATTACTTTCGAGGGTCACAAGGCAATCGCTAAGGTTGTGTTCAGCTGCGATGTAGACAAGAATAAGAATGTCAATTGCGTTGGTAACGAGACTGCTACTGTTGTTATCGACGGTAAGACAATGACTTATACAAACGTCTTCAAAGAGGCTTCTGGCGGTGGCGTTCAGTTGCGTATAAACAAGATCGTAATCACATACGCTAAGTAATAGACTTATTTACTATCGTAAGTAATACGATTCTTTAATATATGGTTCCAAGCCGTTTCAAACATTGAAGCGGCTTGGAATTTTTGTTTTCAAAAATTTGTGGGTCTCATAAAAAAGTCGTAACTTTGCATCCGCTAAGCGTTTGAAAGCGAATTATTTATTTAACACTATAACAATTTAAACAAAATGAAGAAGGGAATTCATCCAGAAAACTATCGCCCCGTCGTATTCAAGGATATGTCCAACGGCGATATGTTCCTTACAAAGTCTACATGCAAGGCTACAGAGACAGTAGAGTTTGAAGGCGAAACTTACCCAGTGGTAAAAGTCGAAATCTCAAGCACATCTCACCCGTTCTATACTGGTAAGAGCAAGCTTGTCGATACTGCAGGTCGCGTAGATAAGTTCATGAACCGCTACGCAAAGGTTCGCAAGTAAGGAAAAGAACGAGATATATACTTCAGATAGACACGCTCTATTTTTGAATATGAATATTGAGGGTGTGTTCCATTCGTAGTTGCATATACGTATGGAACACACTCTCTTTTTATTTGTATAAAGGGGCTTTTAAAAGTAAAAAAGTAAAAGAGTAAAAAAGTAAAAGGGACTTTTAAAAGTAAAAGAGTAAAAAGGCTTTTTAAAAGATATATTCAGATGAAGCAATATTATAAATACGCATTGCGCTGCGCAGCGATGGCTGTGCTGATGCTCTCTGCGCTCACCTTCAGCGCTTGTGGAGACGACGAGGAGGGCGGCAACGGCAGCCAGAGCGGACAGGTAGACAAGAAGAACAAGAACGCTAACGTGCCGTCGGCTGCTAACGGCTACAACAAGGCGATACTGCGCATAGAATTCCCAGCTCTGAAGCAGGGCGGCAAACAGAAGGTGCTGGTTTATCGCATGAAGTCGACGGCGTACGACAAGGACGGTGTGAACTTCTCGGTGGAGTGGGACTGCGACAAGCGTTCGCAGCGCTGGACGTGCTATCAGATGCACAAAGGCTACTCGGGCAAGTATTCGCGTGAGTCGGACTCCTTCTTCTTCGATGCTACGAACCTCAATAGCAACGAGTATTGGGGCGAGTACACTTACTTCCCTGGCTACGACCGTGGGCACATCTGTCCGAGCGGCGACCGCACTGCATCGAAGGAGATGAACGTACAGACTTTCGTTATGACGAATATGCAACCGCAGTATCATAAGTTTAATGGTTTCGACAAGAAAACAGGTGATAATGGCTTGTGGGTGCGTATGGAGAACCAGCTGCGCAAGTGGGCAGACAAGCTCTCTGCAACGGATACTATCTTCGTTTGCAAGGGTGGCACAATCGACAGCGAGGCTAACATCATAACGCGCATCGGGGGCAAGCTCATCGTGCCGAAATATTTCTACATGGCTATCCTGCGCAAGAGTTCGTTCGGATATGCGGGCATGGCGTTCTGGAGCGAACAGACAAATGCGTGGCGCATGAACGAGACGTTACGTTCACACGCCATTTCTATCAGCGAGCTTGAGAAGCGCACTGGCATCGACTTCTTCTGCAATCTGCCTGATGATGTGGAGGCGCAGGTCGAGAAGACGTTCAAACCGAGTGTTTGGTCTGGCTTGTAATCTTTCTCTTCCCACAGATGTATTGTAGGAGGGTATGGCATCCTTGCCGTACCCACGCACCCAAAGAGATAATCTCCCACAGAATTCACTCTGCTGAGATAATCTCCCACAGAATTCACAGAACCCACAGAACTTTCTGCTGAGAAAAACTCCCACAGAATTCACAGAATACACTGGGCTTTCTGCTGAGAAAAACTCCCACAGATTTCACAGAATACACAGAACTTTCTTGCTGAGAAGAACTCCCACAGAATTCACAGATTTACACAGATTTTTATAGCAAAAGGTTCTGTGTGTTCTGTGAATTCTGTGGGAGAATAACGCAAATAAGCATCTGTGTAGATCTGTGAAATCTGTGGGAGTTTTTATATACTAACTTAGAGTGGGAAATCTTTGGGATTCCTTAGAAGCTATTTCTTTGCGCTGTTCGTAGCCCACAGCCCTGCGAAGGTGAACGCTCCGTTGATCATGAGCAGCTCGTAGCCGAAGCGATAGCCCCAGAGATGCTGCGCCGCCATGTCGAGAGCGTAGCAGAGTAGTGGTGAGGCGAGGCAGACGTATGGCACGAGGCGGTCGTTGACGGCGCGGCGCGTGAGCAGACCAAAGGCGAACAGCCCCAACAGCGGACCGTAGGTATAGGAGCAGAGCACGTAGATGGCGTCGATGACGCTCGTAGAGTTGAGCATGCGGAACAGCAGTATGAACGCCACGAACACCACGGCGATGCCCACATGCGCACGGCGGCGCAGACGCTCGTCTTCGGGACGCTCGCAGATGTCGACGCAGTAGCTCGTGGTAAGCGCCGTGAGCGCCGAGTCGGCACTGGAGAACGACGCCGCAACGATGCCGATGGTGAAGAACACGGTGACGACGGTGCCCAATGCTCCCGTCGCCGCGAACATCGGCAGCAGTTCGTCGCCAGCCGCAGGCAGCGGAGTGCCCTCCTTCTGCGCCAGCATCATAAGCAGCACGCCCAGCGCCATGAACAGCAGGTTGGCGGGCACGAAGGCGAAACCATACGTACACACATCCTTTTGAGCCTCGCGTAGCGATTTGCACGTGAGGTTTTTTTGCATCATGTCCTGGTCCAAGCCCGTCATCACGATGGCGATGAAGGCTCCGCTGAGCAGCTGTTTCCAGAAGTTCTGCGTCGACACCCAGTCGTCCCACACGAACATGCGGCTGTGCTCGTCGGCAGCCACCGCCTGCACGGCTTCGCCCACGCTCATGCCCAGCTGCTGCGTCACATTATATATAATAAGGAGCAGCGCGGCGAACATGCAGGTGGTCTGGAACGTGTCGGTCCACACCAGCGTCTTGATGCCGCCGCGGCGCGTGTATAGCCAGATGAGCAGCGTCATGCCCACGACGGTTATGGGGAACGGCACGCCCACGGCGTCGAACACGAAGCGTTGCAGAATGATGCAGACGACGTAGAAGCGCACGGCGGCGCCCGTCATCTTCGACGTGAGGAAGAACCATGCGCCCGTCTTGTACGACCGCTTGCCGAGCCTATCCTTCAGATACGAGTAGATGGTCGTTAGGTTCAGCCGGTAGTAGACGGGCAGTAGCAGGAAGGCGATGGCGAAGTAGCCGAGGATGAAGCCGATGCAGGTCTGCACGTATGTCATATCGGTGCGCATCACCATGCCCGGCACGCTCACGAACGTGATGCCCGAGATAGATGCGCCCACCATTCCGAACGCCACCATGTACCACGGCGAGCGTCGGTTGGCGCGGAAGAAGGTCTCGTTGTTGTCGCCGCGTCGTGCGGTGAGGCGGCTGAAGAGCATGAGAGCCGCGAAGTAGGCGGCTACGGTGAGGAGGATTGTCATGTTTTGGTTGATGTAAACCAGTAGCGGAGGTCTCCGGCCTCCGCAGCACCAAGTCGAATACTATCAAACTGGTTGCTACGGAGGCCAAAGACCTCCGCTATTGAAATTTATAAAGATGTTTCATTTGGTGCTGCGGAGGCCGGAGACCTCCGCCACTTATTTTTACAGGTTGTGCTCAGTGAGCCAGCGCTCAGCCTCGAGCGCAGCCTTGCAGCCTGAGCCTGCAGCCACGATAGCCTGACGGTAGTTCGGGTCGGCGCAGTCGCCGGCAGCGAACACGCCCTCCACGTTAGTGCGCGGCGTTCCGTCGATGGTCTTGATGTAGCCGGTCTCGTCGCAGTCGACGAACGGGCGGAACACGTCTGTGTTCGGCTTATGACCGATAGCGAGGAAGAAGCCGTCGATAGCGATGTCGTAGCGCTCCTCGTCGGGTTCGCCCTTACGCTTCACGAGGTGTGCACCCTCCACGCCGTCCTCGCCGAAGAGTCCGAGAGTGTTGTGCTCGTAGAGAATCTCAATCTTCTCGTTGTCCTCCACGCGCTTGCGCATTACGTCAGACGCACGCAGGTAAGGCTTGCGCACAATCATGTACACTTTCTTGCAGAGACCTGCGAGATAGAGAGCCTCCTCGCACGCTGTGTCGCCGCCGCCCACTACAGCAACGGTGCGCTTGCGGTAGAAGAAGCCGTCGCATGTGGCACATGCGCTCACGCCCTGTCCGTTGTACTTCTTCTCGTCGTCGAGTCCGAGGTATTTGGCGCTTGCTCCGGTAGCGATGATTACGGTGTCAGCCTCAATCTCGACGCCCGTGTCTGTGGTGAGCACGTAAGGCTTCTTCGAGAAGTCGACCTTTGCGATTGAGCCTTCGCGCATGTCTACGCCGAAGCGCAGAGCCTGCTGGCGCAAGTCCTGCATCATCTGGTTGCCGTCCACGCCCTCGGGGTAGCCGGGAAAGTTCTCTACGACGGTAGTCTGTGTGAGCTGACCGCCAGTCTGAATGCCGCAGTATTCTACCGGGCTGAGGTTGGCGCGTCCAGCGTATATTGCAGCAGTGTAGCCTGCCGGACCGCTGCCCACGATGAGGCAACGCACATGTTCTCTATTTTCCATTTCTATTGATTTGTTTTGTTGTTACAGGTTGTTGTGGTGAGGTGTTGAGGTGTTGAGGTGTTGAGGTGTTGAGATATGTGGTGTTGTTATGTTGTTATGTTGAGGTGTTGAGATTTGTTGTGTTGTGGTGTTGTTATGTTGAGGTGTTGACATATCTCACCATTACACCATCTTTCATATCTCACCATCTCACCACCTCAACATAACAACTCCACACCTCTCACCACCTCAACCTCTCACCACCTCACCACCTTAAATAATCTCTTCAATCTGCTTTGCGATATTGTCGAGGCTCTCTGTCGGTTCGAATCGAGCCACTACCATTCCGCGCTTGTTGATGAGGAACTTTGTGAAGTTCCACTTTATATCGGCTGTCTCCTTGTAGTCGGGCGCATCCTTGGCGAGCATCTCCTCGAGCACCGGAGTGAGCTTGTGTGCAGGGTCGAAGCCTGCGAACGACTTCTGCTCCTTGAGGAACTTGAAGAGGTCGTCGGCGTCGTCGCCGTTCACCTTCACCTTCTTGAAGCGCGGGAACTCGGTGTTGTACGTGAGCTTGCAGAACTGGTGTATCGACTCGTCGGTGCCGGGGGCCTGTGCGCCGAACTGGTTGCACGGGAAGTCGAGCACCTCGAATCCCTGCGCATGATACTTCTCGTAGAGCTTCTCCAGCTCCTCGTACTGCGGTGTGAAGCCGCACTTTATGGCTGTGTTTACGATGAGTAGCACTTCGTTGGCATACTCCTTCAGCGACACGCTTTTACCCTTTCTGTCTTTCACCGAGAAATCATAAACAGTCTTCATCTTTCTTTTCTTTATTTGTTTAATGTGTTCTTTTGATATCCTTTTACCTATTGGGGGTGCTGTTTCTTTAGTTTTCGGGGTGTTGTTTCGTTCGTTTCGGGGTGTTGTCTTAAACTTTCGAGTCTTAGACTTTAATTTTACAAAGGTAACGATTTTATTGCACATTCCTCAATATTTGTTCCCATTTTTTCAACTTCTTAACTCTGAGGCTTATAGACTACGCGTCGTGCTCCGTTCGCCGTCCAATCGGATTCCGTCCGCCGTCCGATCAGATTCCGTCCGCCGTCCGATCGGATTCCGTCCGCCGTCCGATTGGATTCCGTTCGCCGTCCAATCAGATTCCGTCCGCCGTCCGATCGGATTCCGTTCGCCGCCCGATCGGATTCCGTTCGCCGTCCGATGGAAAAGCCTAAAAAAAAGCTGGCGCTCCGCTGCCTCTTGCAGCGAAAGCACCAGCTTTCTATATTCTTATTGTTATGTAAGAAACTCTACTTCTTGTTCTCTCGGTAGTATTTCAGTCCGCCCTTCACATTCTGTATGAGGGCTTTCGACGAGTAGGTGGCACCGCTCACGCCGTCCACCTTCATCTGCTCAGCCTCGTCGACACTCTTGCCCACGAACTTCTTCAGCAGCGTTTCCGCCTGTGCGAACACCGAGGGCGTGTCCTGGTTGGGCAGCGCCACTATCTTCTGCACCTTGCCGTTGTGGATGTATATCTTCACCGGCGTCTTGCCCCGGAAACCGCGCGCCTTCACTATCGACGTGGTGTTGACTACGGCGGCGCCCTTCTCGTACTTTATGGCGTTCTTGCTGACGCAGAAGCTCATAAGGAGGAAGGAGCAGAGAGCGATGAGTAATGTTCTTTGCTTCATAATTTATTATAATAATAAGTTGAGAGTTTTTTTTAGTTGAGAGTTTTTTTTAGTTGAGAGTTGAGAATTTAGAGTTGAGAGTTATGATTACCTTTTAGTATCGTACAAGTAGACATTAATCACAGGACATATCATAACTCTCAATTCTCAATTTTCAACTCTTAACTTTAACAGCTCTCAATTCGAATCACTTCTTGTCGTACGCGTGCAGCGGATAGTCGGTGGTGTAGTGCAGTCCGCGGCACTCCTTGCGCTCGATAGCCTGTCGTGTGATGAGGTAGCCCACGTTAATCATGTTGCGCAGCTCGCAGATGTCGCGGCTCGCCTTTACGCGCTTGAAGAGCTCCTCGGTCTCCTCGTAGAGCAAGTCGAGGCGGTCCCACGCACGCTTCAGGCGCAAGTCGGAGCGCACGATGCCCACGTAGTTGGACATTATCTCGCCCACCTCCTTCACGCTCTGCGTGATGAGCACCTTCTCCTCGTTGGTCATCGTGCCCTCGTCGTTCCACTCCGGCACCTTCTCGTTGAAGTCGTACTCGTCTACGTGCTCCAGCGAGTGCTTGGCAGCAGCGTCGGCGTACACCACAGCCTCGATGAGCGAGTTGCTCGCCAGTCGGTTGCCACCGTGCAGACCCGTGCAAGAGCACTCGCCGATGGCGTACAGGCGCTCTATCGATGACTGTCCGTTGAGGTCTACCTTTATGCCGCCACACATGTAGTGGGCTGCTGGGCGAACGGGGATATAGTCGGTGGTGATGTCGATGCCTATCGACTTGCACTTGAGGTAGATGTTCGGGAAGTGCTTCTTTGTCTCAGCCGGGTCTTTATGCGTAACGTCGAGGCACACGTGGTCGATGCCGTGTATCTTCATCTCCTTGTCGATGGCACGCGCCACGATGTCGCGTGGAGCTAAAGAGAGGCGCTCGTCGTACTTCTCCATGAACGACTCGCCGTTCGGCAGGCGCAGTATGCCGCCGTAGCCGCGCATCGCCTCGGTGATGAGGAACGCAGGGTGAGTCTCGCCCGGGTGGTAGAGCGCCGTCGGGTGGAACTGTACGAACTCCATGTCCTTCACCGTGCCCTTAGCACGATAAACCATTGCCTCGCCGTCGCCAGTAGCGATGATGGGGTTGGTAGTGGTCTGGTATACGGCGCCGCAGCCACCCGTACACATCAGCGTCACCTTGCTCAGATACGTGTCCACCTTCTGCGTCTCCGGGTTGAGCACGTACGCACCGTAGCAATTAATATAAGGTGTGCGACGTGTGACGCGCGCGCCGAGGTGGTGCTGCGTGATTATCTCCACGGCGAAGTGGTTCTCCTTAACGTCGATGTCGGGGCACGCACGCACCGCAGCCATAAGGCCGCGCTGTATCTCGGCGCCCGTGTCGTCGGCGTGGTGCAGGATGCGGAACTCGGAGTGTCCGCCCTCGCGATGCAGGTCGAACTCGCCGTTCTCCTTGCGGTCGAAGTTGACGCCCCACTTCACGAGCTCGGCAATCTGCTCCGGCGCATTGCGCACCACTTGCTCTACGGCACGACGGTCGCTGATGAAGTCGCCCGCTATCATTGTGTCTTCTATATGCTTGTCGAAATTGTCGACTGCAAGATTAGTCACTGAGGCAACGCCTCCCTGGGCAAACGAAGTGTTTGCCTCGTCAAGCGAAGTCTTGCAAATCATGCACACCTTTCCCTTGTGTGCGCGAGCTACCTTCAAAGCGTAGCTCATGCCGGCAACTCCGGCACCAATAATCAGAAAGTCGTATTTAAAAACCATCTTTTCGGTATTTATTCTTAGACGCTGCAAATTTAGAGAAAAAAAAGAAGACACCGCAAGTTTGTCTACCTTTTTTTGCACGGAAGAAAAAAAACGACATTAATTTTTGCTCATATTAATAAAATGTATAACTTTGCAACCACCTATTCGAACACATTGTTTCTGTAATCAGACACATATTGTCGGTATGTTGTAACCTTTTTTATTAATTCAAGCAAGTTATAACCTTTAATTTTTTAGCAGTATGAAGAAAATCAAATCAGCAATGCTTATCCTGATGGTAGCCATTGGTTTCGCATCATTCGTATCATGTGGTAACAACAAGAACGCACAGCCCAACGACGCAAAGGCAGTAGCCGAGGCGCTCGAGGACAAGGAAGTAGAGGAGATGTCGTCACTCATCAACTCCGTTTCGCTCTGCCTCGACTCTATCCAGGTGCAGGAGAACATGATCTTCAACAACCCTGAAGGTACAACAGACAAGCAACACATGCTCGCACAGCTGCGCGCATTCAAGGACCTGCTCGCACGCAAGCAGCAGCAGATAGCCGACCTCACAGCCAAGAGCGAAGCACAGAACAAGAAGTCGAAGAAGACCATCGCCAGCCTCAACAAGATGGTAGACTATCTCAACGCACAGCTCGCCGAGAAGAGTGCAAGAATAGAAGAACTCGAGAAACTCGTAGAGACAAAGGACGTGAAGATAAACGAGCTGAACCTCAACCTCAGCACCGTGACAACCGAGAAGGAAGGCCTCAAGGAGCAGAACGCACAGCAGGACAAGGAGCTCAACACACGCTACTATGTAGCTGCTTCGAAGAAGGAACTCAGCGAGAAGGGCCTGCTCAAGGGCGGTTTCCTCAAGAAGAAGAAGGTAAACAACGCTGCTCTCGACAAGGGCCTCTTCAAGAGCGTAGACATGCGCCACTTCAAGACTCTGAAGCTCGACTCGAAGAAGGCGAAGGTGGTTTCGGGCAACCCTGAGGGTAGCTACACCATCGAGCAGAACGCCGACGGCACATCTACACTCACCATCGTAGACCCAGCCAAGTTCTGGAACGCATCTCCGTACCTCGTTATCCAGCTGTAAAGCAACGATACTATTGTTAGCCTTGTGTGAAAGCAATCAGGCATAGCATATAAAAATAAAAAAAGTCCGTTCAGCATTGCTGAGCGGACTTTTTCTATATATCTCTGAGGAAAAATGAGCAGTGTGAACTGTCAGATATGCAGCTCTGGCTGGAAGATAGGCTGGAAGATAACTCGTTCTCAGACTTATCTTCCAGCCCTTACTATGCTTATAATATGAGAGTTGCGGCGTTTCTGGAAGATATGGAAGATTTTTTCGCCTACTCGATTCTTTTAGCAGCCAATAGTGTTTCCATATCCCCAGCGTTGTCTTATTTCTTTCCCTTTGTAGCCACTACGAAGTAGCCGATGAGGCAGCAGTAGGCTGCGAGCGAAGCCACTTCAGAGAGCGGGTTGGCAAACCATGCCTCCTTGAAAGCGTCTGATGCGATGTGAACGTCGCAGAAGCGGAGGAGGGCAGAGAGAACACCCATGAGAGCGCCACCTGCGATGAAGCCGCTGGCGAGCAGAGTGCCCTTCTCACCGCGCTCACGGTTCACTTCTTCGTTCTTAGAACGCGAGGTGACGTACCAGTTTACGATGCCACCAACGAGGAGCGGAGTGTTTAGTTCGAGCGGTATGAACATGCCGAGTGCGAAGGCGATAGCCGGAATGTTGAAGTAGGTGAGCACTACGGCGATGACAGCGCCGATAGCGTACAGTGCCCACGGAGCACCTACGCCGTTCATGAGCGGGTCGATCACAGCCGCCATTGCGTTAGCCTGAGGAGCAGCGAGCTGTCCGCTTGCAAAGCCGTAAGTCTGGTTGAGCAGAATCATCACGCCGCCCACGGTAGCAGCCGACACGAGTGTGCCGAGGAACTTCCAAGTCTCCTGCTTCTTCGGCGTAGTGCCGAGCCAGTAGCCAATCTTAAGGTCTGTGATGAAGCCGCCTGCCATAGAGAGTGCGGTGCAGACTACGCCGCCCATGATGAGCGCTGCGATCATGCCGCCCGTGCCCTTCAGACCTACAGCCACGAGCACTACCGACGCGAGGATAAGTGTCATGAGCGTCATGCCCGATACGGGGTTGGAGCCTACGATGGCGATGGCGTTGCCGGCTACGGTGGTGAAGAGGAACGCTATCACGGTGACGAGCAGAATGCCTACGACAGCGAAGAGCAGGTTGCCCTCCATCACGCCGAACCAGAAGAAGATGAAGGTGATGAGGAGTGTAGCGATAGAGGCGATGGCGATGAACTTGAACGGCAGGTCGCGCTGTGTGCGTACGGTGTCGGCAGACGCCTGTGCGCCGCCCTTCATCTCGTTTGCGGCGAGCGACACGGCGCCCTTGATGATGCCCCACGACTTGATGATGCCGATGATGCCAGCCATGGCGATGCCGCCGATGCCGATGCTCTTGCCGTAGTATTTGAAGATCTGTTCAGCCGACATTGCGCCTACGGTCTGCGTAATCTCGGGGTTCCAGACGTTGAGCACCTGGTCGTGGAAGAGCATGGACATGCCCGGCACGATGAGCCACCACACGGTGAACGAACCGAGGCAGATAATGAAGGCGTACTTCAAGCCGATGATGTAGCCCAAGCCCAGCACGGCAGCGCCGGTGTTCACCTTGAACACGAGCTTAGCCTTGTCGGCAGCCACGGCGCCCCATTCTACGACGCGCGATGTGAAGCACTCGTTCCACCAATAGACGGTAGCTACGATGAAGTCGTACAGACCACCGATGAGACCTGCGATGAGCAGCGGCTTAGCCTGCGAGCCGCCCTTGGCTCCGCTCACGAGCACCTGCGTGGTGGCTGTGGCTTCGGGGAAGGGATACTTGCCGTGCATGTCCTTCACGAAGTATTTGCGGAACGGAATCATGAACAGGATGCCGAGGATGCCGCCGAGCAGCGACGACATGAACACCTTGACGAACGAGACGCTCATCTCCGGATACTTTGCCTGCAGGATGTAGATGGCGGGCAGCGTGAAGATGGCTCCGGCTACGATGGTGCCCGAGCAGGCACCGATGCTCTGGATGATTACGTTCTCGCCCAGCGGGTTCTTGCGTTTGGCGAGTGTAGATGCGCCTACGGCGATGATGGCGATAGGGATGGCTGCCTCGAACACCTGGCCCACCTTCAGTCCGAGATAGGCTGCAGCGGCTGAGAAGAGCATCGCCATGATGATGCCCCAGGTCACCGACCATAGGTTTACTTCGGGATAACTCCTGCCCGGTTCCATCACGGGCTTGTACTCTTCGCCCGGCTTCAACTCGGTGAAGGCGTTGTCGGGCAACTGAATCTGGTCTTTTTCGTTGTTTTCCATATTGTTGAGTTTTAAGTTATGTTGTCATGTTGTCATGTTGAGATGTTGAGGTGTTGAGATGGTGAGGTGGTGGGGTGGTGAGGTGTTGAGGTTAGTTGATATTAACCCTACAAATTTAGATAAAATTGGTGAAAAACACATCGCCATGTACATAATTATTTGAAAAACACTGAAAATGAAAATTAAATCAGTAAATTTGCAACCGATTTAAATCTAAATTGCATTTTTATTTTATTACATCCAATCTTATATGAGAAAGACTTTACTATCGTTGTACATAGCTATGGCGTCGCTCTCTGTGTTTGCTGCTCCGGCAAGAAAGGGTTCGACGGTCATCAAGCTGGTCAATGGAACCGAACTGAAGGCTTTGCTTCAGGGCGACGAGTTCCTGCACTATTATCTCGCCGAGGACGGCAAGTGCTACAAACAGAACGCCGACGGGCTTTATGAACTTATGGACGTGCCTGCGGCTCGCGAGAATGCGCGCATGAAGCGTGCTCAGATTAACAAGAACATGGGCGTAAAGCGTCAGCGCATGATGAAGGCTGACGAGAAGAAGGGCTACTTCGGACAGAAGAAAGGTCTTATCATGCTCGTGCAGTTCCCCGACCGCTCGTTCCAAAGCGCACACGACAAGAATTTCTACGAGAATTTCGCTAATAAAGAGAACTATACCGATGGCTCTTTCAAGGGCTCCGTACGCGACTACTACCACGCACAGAGCGGCGGACAGTTTGAACTTACGTTCGACGTTATCGGTCCGCTCACAGCTCCGAAGGAGTCGGCATATTACGGCGAGAACAATCCTAATGGCGGTTCAGACAAGCACGTAGGCGAGCTTGTGGCATGGGCGCTCGAGCAGTGCAAGGGCAAGGTAGACTTCACCCAGTACGACTGGGACAAGGACGGATATGTCGACCAGGTGTTCCTTCTCTACGCTGGTCGTGGCGAGAACTACGAGGGTGCAGCCTCTACCAACATCTGGCCCCACATGTTCTACCTCCAGCACAGCGACTACGGCAAGGTGTTCGACACCGGTCAGGGCGTATACGTGAACACTTACGCCTGCAGCTGCGAGCTTAACCCCGACAAGGGCTGCGACGGTATAGGCACGGTATGCCACGAGTTCTCTCACTGTCTCGGCTTTGCCGACATGTACGACACCACCTACTCTGGCGGCTACGGCATGGACGACTGGGATCTGCTCCACTCCGGCTGCTACAACGGCAACGGCTTCTGCCCGGCTGGCTTCACCGGCTACGAGAAGTGGGTGGCAGGCTGGATTAAGCCTATCGAGCTTACGAAGGACAAGATTGTGTCTGCCATGAAACCGCTCAGCGAGGGTGGCGAGACATACATCATGTACAACGAGAACTATCGCGACGAGTATTATATCATCGACAACCGTCAGAAGACAAAGTGGGACGCATCGCTGCCGGGTCAGGGCTTGCTCGTGACACACGTAGACTATCTGAAGTCGGCTTGGGACAACAACAACGTGAACGACGACCCTCTGCACCAGCGCATGACGGTGGTTCACGCAGACAACTTCATGACATACCGCAACGCGTCTTACGACACATATCCGTTCGTAGACAACGGCGTTTTGAAGAACGACAGTCTTACCGACACTTCGAAGCCTGCCGCTACGCTCTTCAACGCCAACATCGATGGCTCGAAGCTCATGGGCAAGGCGCTGCTCGACATCAAGCAGAACGACGACAAGACTGTGGCTTTCCGCTTCCGCGGTCTGCCGGGCATGAATATCGACATCACTCCGGGTGCCGAACTCTTCTATGAGAGCTTCGACAGCAACACTGGCAAGGGTGGCAACGACGACGTTTGGACAGCTACTTCTACCAGCGCATTGAAGACCGAGGTTTCGGGTTGGGTTTACAACAAGGGCTATGCCGCCAACAAGTGCGCACGCTTCGGCTCAAAGGCTGTGCCGGGCGAGGCTTCTACTCCTACGTTCAACGTGCCGTGCAAGGTGCGCCTCACCTTCAAGGCTGCTCCGTACCAGGGCGACGACAACACCGTTGATGTTTACTTCGGCAACAAGATGCTCGAGCGCTTCTTCATGGAGGAGGGCAAGTGGAACGACTTCAGCGTAGAGTTTGAGGGCAACGGCTACGACCGCATCTACTTCAACGGCGGACAGCGCTTCTTCCTCGACGAGGTGAAGGTGTGCGTGGCTGGCGAGACAGGCATCGAGGACGTGAAGGTAGGCGTGCAGACCAACGACGGACGCATCTACACCGTAGACGGACGCTACGTAGGCAACAGCTTCAACGCTCTCGGTAGAGGCATCTACATCCAGAACGGCAAGAAATATGTTAAGTAACTGTATGTGCGAAGCGACGCACAGCAAGTGAAACATCATTATACGTAAAAACAAGAAAAGGGGATATGGCAAAAACGCCATATCCCCTTTTGTTTATATTATCAATCAATGTGAAGTGTCACCAATCAAATGTGTAGATACTGTTTTACGTAGTCGACAACAGCTTCCTTCAGTCCCTTCACGTCTACAATCTCCACGTATTGGGCGTGGCTCAGATAGAACACCATGAGCGGGTAGAGGTTGTAGGTGAAAGTCTCCAGCATCCACGTGTCGCTGCCGTCTTGTCTGATGTAGCGCGATATTCCTGGATAATACTCCTTAAGAGCAGTCATAGCCTGCAGTTTCAGGCGGAGTCTGACGTCAATCTTCTTCTCGCCCGACATGTGGAACGGGTCGATGCTCAGTAGCTTGTGCTTCTCCTTGAACTTCCACGGTTCGTCGGTCATCACTATCTTTTCGGCGCGCGAGATGCGGAATATCTTCACCTTGTCCTGTTCAGCCTCATAGCAGTGAACATACTCGTTGTCGTCGATATGGAACGGTTCTACGATACGGTTCTTGATAGTGCCGCTGTTTATCGACTTGTATCCCATAAACCGCACTCTGCGCTTCTTCTGTATAGCGTCCTTCAGGATTATTATCTTGTCGTCGGTCTTGCGCAGAGCCTCCTGTCGGCGTCGGCGTATGTCCTCAATCGTCGACTCGTCTGTTATCTGCGCCGACGAGTTGTTTTTTCTGAGGTATGTTGTTCCGTCTTTCAGATAGACCACGTCGTACGGATACGGCTCCACGACGATGCTCACCACGTTGTGCTCGTTGATAGGTTTCAGCGTCACGTATTTCCAGTATGTTTCGCCGAACCACTCCTCGCCCTGTCGGTTGATTTGTATCATATAGGCATCAAGGGTAGGGCTCATGCCGAATTTACGTGCAAGCGTATCGAGGTCGTTCTTCAAGCCTACAGGTATGCCCTTGTCGTCAACGCCCAGATAGAGCACGCCGCCGCGATTGTTCATCATGGCGCAGATGCCGCGGAAGATGTTGTACGACTGCAGCTGCACCTTGGCGTTGGTAGGCGCTTCGAAGAACGAAGTCTTGAACTCCTTCATATCGTCTTCCTCGCCGAAGATGCCCTCCAGCTCGTTAGATAGTTCGAGCGTAGAGTCGCCGTCGGTCACAACCGACAGCTGGTTGAGTATCTGTTTCTTTATGCCTCTGAGCGTCTTGTTCTCAAGGATGCCGCACAGGCGGTTGTACGACTGCACGAGCGAAGCCGTCTTGCTCAGCGTCTCGTTTTCGCTCTCGATGTACGGGTCGAGCGTGTCGCTTGTGGCGTCGTATCCCTTGGCAAAGCACGAGAGAATCGTCAGGATGTCGGCACCGTTTGTTACGGTCTCCTCGTCCTTCAGGTCTTCGGGCGTGTCTATCACGGCGATGGTGTTCCACTCGTCGCTGTCAGCCTTGGCGAAGAGTATGAGCGTCTTGATATACTTGGCTATGTAGTTACAGTATTTCTCGTCCTTCTCGCTCTCAATCAGTGTGCACAGTATGCGTATTACGCTGAGTATGCGGTAGCGCAGCATAGGGTTAGCCTCATGACTCTGCAATACGTTCAGCGTGTTGAGGTATTCTTTTACGAACTCCGGCTGAATCGCCTCCTGCTCCTCCTCCTTCTCGGTTATAGATATATGAGAGAGCAAGTCGATGAAGCGTCTGAGCATTCTCGGGCACACGTCGTCTCGCGAGATGTCCGTTTTCTCTACCTGGTAGTCAACGATGTTACCATAAAGACAGCCTTTGAATTCGCCGTAAGTGTTGCATTTCTCAATCTCAATGTATGCACTACGGTCGTTGTCGTCAAGATTCTCGTCCTCTTCTTTGGTCAGGTTGAGGTAAACCATGAAGCCCTCGTCGGTCCAGAACTCACGTAGCTTCAGTACGCCGTCCACAGCCTTGTGGTTATGAGCGTCGAAGCAATCGCCGGGCTGTGCGTTGTCTTCTATATATTCAACAAACAGGTCGGTAAGGCTGAACGTGCTGTTCGCCGGATTGACTTTTGCGTTGAAGCGGTCGCCCACATTCAGCACCTTCGCCCACACCTCAGGGCGGTATATCTTAGAGAAAATCTTCAGATTCTGCTCGAATACCAGCTGACCCTCAATCTGAGCATAGCTCGGGTCGATGGTCTTCACCGCAATGCGCAGCGGCGACACCTCCGTCACCTCTACTGGTACGAGTTCGCCCTCGGTATAATTCAGAAGTCGCTTTGCGCTGACCTCCTTCTTGCAGCTTTTCATAGCCTGCAGAATGTCGTCTACGAACTCCTCTATAGCCTCCACGTCATCTTTCTTCGACTCCTTCAGCTGCAGGTCTTGCGTAGAACTCACATCGAAGCCGTACTCGGGCAGCAGATGGGTAGTCGATTTCGGCATGTACTTCTTCTCGTGTACGTCCTTATTGTAGGTGGCAAGCATTATCTCCGCATTCTTCACGGCTATCAGGCCCTTGCCCTCGTAGCAAGCCTCCGACTTGGTAGCGAACCTCATCTTGAGGAAGTTGACAACGAACATATCGAGCGAGAATCCTATGATGTCGTTCCACGAGAAGGTGAGTGCGTTGGGCATGTCGTGCGTCATCAGTCGCATAGCCATGCCGATAAGTTCGGGCACACTTCTGTAGGCGAAGGTGCTGCGGTTGAGAGCCGTGGTGGTGTTCTGCATGCAGAGGCACACCAGGTTGTTGAGCATCGTGAGCAGCACCAGCTTGCGCTCCTGCATTGTGGCGTCCTTCACTGCCAGCAACCATGCGCCGCAGAGCCTTGTGTTGAATGTGAGCACCTCCTGCGCCTTGTCCTGTCTGTACATGGGCGCACCTGTTCGTGCTTCGACAAGAAGGGCTACACGCTCCTTCAGCAGTCGCAGCGACTCGGTGTACAGCGTATCGTAGGCATTGCCCGACGACTTGAGGTAGTTGAGAAAGTCCTCAAAGTATTCGTCTATATGTGTTGGTTTAGGTTTGAGCCAAATAGTTCCGTTTTCCATTTTTGTATGTTGAATATATTCCACGAACAAAGGTATAGTTTTTTAGCGAAACACACAAATTAATTACACTATTAGGTATAAAACAAAGCGAGGTAACAGCATTACCGCGTAGCGAAAATGCTGTTACCTCACTTCTGTAATATCGTTACCGCGCCTTGGTAATATGCTTACCAGGTGTCGGTAACAAGCGTTGTCTTAAGTGCAAGCAAAATCTTGCTTTAGCTTTCCGCAGCCAAATGCTGCGGAAAGCTAAAGATTTAGTTGCGGAAAACCAATCCATTGCTGTCGGCGTCGATCGTAATCGGCTTCTCACGCGACACTTCGTCCGAAAGAATCTTCTTCGAAAGGTCGTTGAGCACGCAGCGCTGTATGGCGCGCTTTACCGGACGTGCGCCGAACTCCGGGTCGAAGCCCTCGTCGGCGAGGTAGTCGATGGCTGCCGGCGTGACGTTGAGCGTGAAGCCCTGCGGCTCCAGCATCTTCTTCACGGCGTTCATCTGCAGCGTTACGACCTCGGCAATCTCCTCCTTCGTGAGCGGCAGGAACATGATGGTCTCGTCGATACGGTTGAGGAACTCGGGGCGTATGGTCTTCTTCAGCATCTCCATCACCTTCTCCTTGGTGTCGCCTATGACATGGTCGCGGTTCTCGGGCGTGATGCCTGCGAACTGAGCCTGTATGTACTGGCTGCCGAGGTTGGAGGTCATAATGATGATGGTGTTCTTGAAGTTGACGGTGCGGCCCTTGTTGTCGGTGAGGCGTCCGTCGTCGAGCACCTGCAAGAGGATGTTGAAGACGTCGGGGTGAGCCTTCTCAATCTCGTCGAAGAGCACTACGGAGTAGGGCTTGCGGCGCACAGCCTCGGTGAGCTGACCGCCCTCGTCGTAGCCTACGTATCCTGGAGGCGCACCGATGAGTCGGGATACGCTGAACTTCTCTTGGTACTCGCTCATGTCGATACGCGTCATCATCGTCTCGTCGTTGAACAGATACTCGGCGAGAGCCTTCGCCAGCTCGGTCTTGCCGACACCCGTCGTGCCGAGGAAGATGAACGAAGCGATAGGACGCTTCGGATCCTGCAGTCCGGCACGCGAACGTCTTACGGCGTCGCTCACGGCTCTGATAGCCTCGTCCTGTCCGATCACGCGCTGGTGAAGCTCCTCCTCAAGGTGCATCAGCTTCTCGCGTTCGCTCTGCATCATACGCGTAACGGGTATGCCCGTCCAGCGGCTCACAACCTCGGCTATGTCGTCGGCTGTCACCTCCTCGCGTATCATGGCGTTGCCGCCCTGCGTCGACTTCAGCTGGTTCTGTATCTGTCGTATGTCCTCTTCGAGAGCCTTCAGTCTGCCGTAGCGTATCTCAGCCACGCGCTCGTAGTTGCCTTCGCGCTCGGCGCGCTCAGCCTCGAACTTCAGCTGCTCCATCTGCTGCTTGTCTTGCTGAATCTTGTTCACCAAGCCCTTCTCGCTCTCCCATTTAGCGCGGAACGCCTTCTCCTGGTCGCGCAGTTCGGCGATGTCCTTGTCGAGCTGCTTAATCTTCTCGGTGTCGTTCTCGCGCTTGATAGCCTCGCGCTCAATCTCGAGCTGCTTCAGTCGGCGCGTAATCTCGTCGAGCTCCTCGGGCACAGAGTCGCGCTCCATGCGCAGCTTTGCAGCCGCCTCGTCCATAAGGTCGATGGCCTTGTCGGGCAGGAATCGGTCGGAGATGTAACGCTCCGAAAGCTTCACGGCAGCTATGCAGGCGTCGTCCTGTATACGCACCTTGTGGTGGTTCTCGTAGCGCTCCTTCAGTCCGCGGAGGATAGAGATAGCCGAGAGCTCGTCAGGCTCGTCGACCATTACGGTCTGGAAACGGCGCTCAAGAGCCTTGTCCTTCTCGAAGTATTTCTGGTACTCGTTGAGCGTAGTGGCACCGATGCTGCGCAACTCGCCACGCGCAAGTGCCGGCTTGAGGATGTTGGCAGCGTCCATTGCGCCTTCGCCACCGCCAGCACCTACAAGCGTGTGAATCTCGTCGATGAAAAGAATGATGCGACCGTCTGAGTTGGTCACCTCTTTTATTACGCTCTTCAGACGCTCCTCGAACTCGCCTTTGTACTTGGCTCCGGCTACGAGTGCGCCCATGTCGAGCGAGTAGAGCTGCTTGTCCTTAAGGTTCTCTGGCACATCGCCGCGCACGATACGCTCAGCCAAGCCCTCAACGATGGCTGTCTTACCCGTACCCGGTTCACCTATTAATATAGGGTTGTTCTTCGTACGGCGCGAGAGAATCTGCAGCACGCGGCGTATCTCGTCGTCGCGGCCTATAACTGGGTCGAGCTTGCCCTGGCGCGCCTCCTCAACGAGGTTTTTGGCGTACTTCTCGAGGCTCTGGAAGTTCTCGTCAGCCGACTGCGACTGTATCTTCTCGCCCTGGCGCAACTCCTGAATAGCCTTTACGGTGTCTGCCTCGGTCATGCCCGTGTCTTTCAGTATGCGGCTCGCCGTAGAGTTTACCTGCAAGAGTGCGAGCAGTATGGGTTCAACACTCGTGAACTCGTCGCCGTTCTTCGTAGCGAAGTCCTGCGCGTGCTGCAAAACGGCGTTGGTATCGTTAGAGAGGTAAGGCTGTCCGCCCTGAACGCGCGGCAAGCGCTGCAATTCGGCGTCGGCGACGCTCTCCACCTGCATGGCATTCACGCCAAGCTTCTGGAAGATGAAGGTTGTCACGTCCTTTGCCTTCACAAGCAGAGCCTTCAGCAAGTGCATCGGTTCGATGCTTTGCTGTCCACTGCGCTGTGCGGTGTTCAATGCCTCTTGAACAACCTCCTGTGCTTTGATTGTGAATTTGTCGAATGTCATATCGTTCTCCTTTCTTTTTGTTTTCTTGTTTTCTGTAAACTATAACACAAACTATGTTCCAATACGCTATTTGTGACAATGTGTCACAGTTTGAGGCGTTTGTATTGAAAGATAACGACAATCTGTCAGAAAAGAAAGATCTTTTGCCGACTTTGTTCTGATTTTCTATGGCGTTCTTCTTTGCCGTGTAGAAAAAAAATGATACTTTTGCATTTATAATTTATAATGTTACTGTGCGGCGCAGAGTGATGCGGCGCGCAGGCTAAACTATGCAAACAAACAACTAAAAACAATCTCTATCAAAAAAATGAAAACCAAAAAGTTTTATCCGTGGCTGGTAGTGGCGCTGCTTTGGGTGGTGGCACTGCTCAACTATATGGACCGACAGATGCTCTCTACCATGCAGGGCGCAATGAAACTCGACATCGTTGAACTGCAGAAGGCTGAGGCTTTCGGCGCTCTCATGGCTGTGTTCCTTTGGATATACGGCATCGTGAGCCCGTTCGCAGGCGTGGTTGCCGACCGCGTGAGCCGCAAGAAGCTCGTTGTGGGCAGTCTGTTCGTATGGTCAGCCGTAACTTATCTCATGGGCTACGCTACCGACTTCACGCAGCTCTACTGTCTGCGTGCGCTGATGGGTGTGAGCGAGGCGCTGTACATACCGTCGGCTCTGTCGCTCATCGCCGACTGGCATGAGGGCAAATCGCGCTCGTTAGCTATCGGTATACACATGACTGGTCTGTACGTGGGTCAGGCTGTGGGCGGATTCGGCGCTACCATCGCCGCTACGTTCTCATGGCATAGCACATTCAACTGGTTCGGCATCATCGGCATCGCCTACTCGGCTGTGCTCGCACTGCTGCTGTACGACAAACCGAAGGCTGTGGCTGTTGTTTCGCCCGACCCCGCGCTGCAGATGAAGAAGGAGAGCGTGTGGCGCGGACTCAGCGTAGTGCTTTCTACATGGGCGTTCTGGGTGATACTCATCTACTTCGCCGTGCCGAGTCTGCCGGGATGGGCTACCAAGAACTGGCTGCCTACGCTCTTCGCCGAGAACCTCGATCTTGATATGGCGGAGGCTGGTCCGATGTCTACCATCACTATCGCGGCTTCGTCGTTCGTGGGCGTGCTGCTCGGCGGCGTAATGTCAGACAAGTGGGTGCTGCGCAACATACGCGGACGTATCTATACCAGCGCTATCGGCTTGGGCATGACGATACCGGCGCTCATCCTGCTCGGCTTCGGCCATAGCGTTGTGGCTGTAGTGGGGGCCGGAATGTTGTTCGGCATCGGCTTCGGCATGTTCGACGCCAACAATATGCCTATACTCTGCCAGATTATCTCGGCTAAGTATCGCGCTACGGCTTACGGCATAATGAACATGGTGGGCGTGTTCGCAGGTGCTGCCGTTACTCACCTGCTCGGCAAGTGGACCGATGGTGGCAATCTGGGCATGGGCTTTGCGGTGCTCGGTGGCATTGTCATCGTGGCGCTCGTGTTGCAGTTGGCTTGCTTACGTCCAACATCGGATAATGTGGAATAAATGTTGAGGTGGTGAGATGTTGAGGTGGTGAGATAACCTTTCATTCCACAATAGATAATAATAATTTAATAATCAATTAAAATAAACAAGACTATGGAAAAAATCGTAGGACTTATCGACGCACCGTTTACACCGTTCTATGCAAATGGTGACGTTAATCTCGAACCAATCGAGGCTTATGCAAAGATGTTGCAGAAGAATGGCTTGAAGGGCGTGTTCATCAACGGATCGTCTGGCGAGGGATATATGCTCACAACCGAGGAGCGTATGCAGTTGGCTGAGCGTTGGGTGAGTGTGGCTCCCGAAGGCTTCAAGGTTATTGTGCATGTAGGCAGCTGCTGCCTGCGCGAGAGTGTGCGCCTTGCTGAGCACGCTCAGAAGATAGGTGCATGGGGCATCGGCTCGATGGCGCCTCCGTTCCCGAAGATCGGTCGTATCGAGGAACTCGTGGAGTACTGTGAGACTATCGCAAACGCTGCTCCTGAGTTGCCGTTCTACTACTATCATATCCCTGCGTTCAACGGCGCATACCTGCCGATGGTAGACCTCTTGAAGGCTGTCGACGGACGCATCAAGAATTTCGCAGGCATCAAGTACACATACGAGGCGCTCTACGAGTACAACCAGTGCCGTCTCTACGGTGGTGGCAAGTTTGATATGCTTCACGGACAGGATGAGACAATCCTCCCGAGTCTCGCTCAGGGCGGCGCTCGCGGCGGCATCGGCGGCACAACCAACTACAACGGTCGTGAACTCGTGGGCATCATCGACGCATGGAACCGCGGCGATATCGAGACAGCTCGCGAGAAGCAGAACTTCTCTCAGGAGGTTATCAACGTCATCTGCCACTTCCGCGGCAACATCGTGGGCGGAAAGCGCATCATGAAGCTCCTCGGATTCGACCTCGGACCGAACCGTGTGCCGTTCCGCAACATGACTGACGAGGAAGAGGCTCAGATGAAGAAGGAGCTTGAAGAGATCGGATTCTTCGAGCGTGCCAATCAGTTCTAATGTCAACCCGTCAACATAACAACATATCACCTTTAAGAAAATGAACGTAAAGGAATATATCAAGTCTTGGGCTGAGTCTTACAAGAAAGATCTCACCGAGAATATCATGCCGTTCTGGATGAAGTACGGCTTGGACCGCGAGAATGGCGGCGTCTATACTTGCGTAGACCGCGACGGATCGCTCATGGACACAACAAAGTCGGTGTGGTTCCAGGGCCGTTTCGCCTTCATCTGCTCGTTCGCTTATAATAATGTAGAGAAGAATCAGGAGTGGCTCGACGCTGCCAAGTCTACACTCGAGTTCATCGAGAAGCATTGCTTCGACGAGCATGGTCACATGTACTTCTCTGTAACAGCTGAGGGCAAGCCGCTGCGCAAGCGCCGCTATGTGTTCTCGGAGACATTCGCCGCAATCGCGATGTCTGAGTATGCTCTTGCTACTGGCGACCAGCACTGGGCAAAGCGCGCCATCCAGGTGTTCGAAGATACACAGCGCTTCCTCGCTACACCGGGCTTCCTGCCTGCTAAGTTCGAGGCTGACGTGAAGCTGCAGGGCCACAGCATCGTCATGATTCTCATCAACGTAGGCTCTTGCATCCGCAAGGTCGTAAACGATCCGAAGCTCACTCAGCAGATTGACGAGTCGATTGAGAAACTGAAGAAGTACTTCATTCATCCGGAGTTCAAGTGCTTGCTTGAGACGGTAGGCGAGAACGGCGAGTTCATCGACACCAACATGACTCGTACCATCAACCCGGGCCACTGCATCGAGACTTCATGGTTCATCATGGAGGAGGCTAAGCTGCGCGGTTGGGATAAGCCGATGCTCGACATAGCTATGCAGGTGTTCGACTGGTCGTGGGACTGGGGATGGGACAAGCAGTATGGCGGCATCATCAACTTCCGCGACTGCAAGAACCTGCCGCCACAGGACTACTCGCAGGACATGAAGTTCTGGTGGCCGCAGTGCGAGACCATCATCGCTTCGCTCTACGCTTATCTCGGAACCGGCGACGAGAAATATCTCTATCGTCACGAGCGCATCAGCGAGTGGACATACGCTCACTTCCCAGACGCTGAGTACGGCGAGTGGTACGGCTACCTGCATCGCGACGGAACAGTGGCGCAGCCGGCTAAGGGCAACCTCTACAAGGGTCCGTTCCACATTCCGCGTATGATGATAAAGGGCTACATGCTCTGTCAGGAGATTCTGAAAAAGCTCGAAGCATAAGCATGGGAGGGTGTGGCAGGAATGTCATATCCAACGCATCCGCTTCGTTGCATTATAAGGAGGCTACGGCATTCTTGCCGTAGCCATTTTCTTGTATTGATGCAGCCTCCATTTAATTTATAGTTTTATGAACAAACTTCTATCCTTATTCCTTTTTCTTTCTGCCGCATTGTCTCTTTCTGCTCAGCATGTGCGCAGCGTTGCCGGCTTTCCGGCTGCTGAGCCCGGCTATTCGCTCGGCGTATCGGCATGTTATGCCGGTCAGATTGGCGACTATCTTGTGATTGCAGGCGGCTGCAACTTCCCCGAAGCTGGCAAACCGAAGAAATATTACGCCGGTGTGTACGCCGCACGCATGGACCGTGCGACGCTGCAATGGCGCTTGGTGGGTTTTCTGCCCGAAGCGGCTGCGTATGGCGCAACGATAGCAAGCGGCGATAGTCTGCTGTTCATCGGCGGAAACAACACTAATCACGCTCTTGCTGCGGTATATAGCGTTCGTCTTAACTCTGCCGGCACCGATGCGACGCTTAACCGACTCGCCGACCTGTCTGCTACGGCGGATAATATGGCGGTGGCGCTCGTCGGTAATGACGTCTTCGTTGTCGGTGGCAATCAGAACGGCAAGCCATCTGCTGATGTTCTGCGTTACAAACTCGGCGAAAGCTCAGTTGTTCAAGGCGCAAACTCGGTTAATCAAGGCGCAAATTCAACTTCTTCTGCCGATCTTCGCATCCCCGGCGCGCCTCGTGTGCAGCCCGTAGCCGTTGCGTATAACGATAAGTTGTACGTTTGGGGCGGATTCTATGCCGACGGCGAGCAAAGCAAGGTGCATACTGATGGTTATGTGTACGACGTGAATGCGAAAGAGTGGGGCGCTTTGTCTGCTCCGCGCTCTGCTGATGGCGAGGAGATGACGCTTTCGGGTGGCATAGCGTGGGCTGATGGCGACCACTTGTACGCCACAGGCGGCGTCAACCGCACGATATTCCTCGATGCGATAAGCGGTAGATACGAATGTGTTAAGAAGGACGATTACCTCAAGCAGCCAATCGACTGGTATAAATTCAGCGGCAATTTTTATGTCTTTGATGCTGTCGCAGGGCAATGGCTCACTACGACGTTCGCAAATCAGGCTCTTGCACGCGCCGGTGCGCAGGCTGTGCCTACACCGCTCGGCGTGTATTATATAGGTGGCGAGCTGAAGCCGGCGCTTCGCACGCCACAGATTGTATTAGTTGAGAAATGAGAGTTTTATTCAGTTGAGAATTGAGAGTTTATTCAGTTGAGAATTGAGAGTTGAGAATTGAGAGTTATGATTACCATTGTAAAACTATGGTTTAAGCGTTAGCAATAAAGCATATCATAACTCTCAACTCTCAACTCTCAACTTTCAACTCTCAACTTAAGCAGTTCTCAACTTAATCAGTTCTCAACAGGAACTGCTTAATTGTATCCGAACTTACCGATATTCTCTTCGCTCGAACTTTCTTCCTGCGCAATCTTGCGCATGTGTTGCTCGTAAGCCTGCGCCAGTCCGCCCGTACTCGTCTCCTTATAGAGCGACGGCAGGTCGTGACCTGTCTGCTTCATCACCTTCACCACGCGGTCGAACGACACGCTGTGCGTTCCGTCTGAGAACGAAGCATAGAGGTTGGCGTCGAGAGCGCGAGTTGCGGCAAAGGCGTTGCGCTCGATACACGGAATCTGAACCAGTCCGCACACTGGGTCGCACGTCATACCGAGGTGGTGCTCCAATCCCATTTCGGCTGCATATTCTATCTGCGACGGACTGCCGCCGAACAGCTGGCAGGCTGCGGCTGAAGCCATGGCGCATGCTACGCCCACCTCGCCCTGGCAGCCCACATCGGCGCCCGAGATAGATGCGTTCTGCTTCACTACGTTGCCGAAAATGCCGGCTGTAGCGAGAGCGTGCAGAATGCGTGTGTCGCTGAACTTGTGTCCTTTTGCAAGATGGTAGAGCACGGCGGGCAATACGCCGCACGAACCGCAGGTGGGGGCTGTGACAATGGTGCCGCCCGACGCATTCTCCTCGCTCACCGAGAGGGCATAGGCGTAAACCAGTGCGCGCGACTGCAGCGACTGCTTGTAGCCGCTCGCCTTAACGTAGTAGATAGGACCCTTGCGCGGCAACTTCAGCGGACCGGGCAGTGCGCCTTCGTGGTCGATGCCGCGTTCTACAGACTCCTGCATGGCGCGCCAAACCTCCATCAGATACTCCCAGATGTCCTCGTCCTCGCACTCGTCAACGTACTCCCAGTAGCCGCGTCCGTTATTCTCGCACCACTGCTGTATCTCGTGCAGCGTGTTCTTCTGATACACCTCGCGCTTGTTGTTGAACCAGCGGCTCTTCTCGCCTTCCGACAGTGCGCCGCCGCCTACGCTGTAGCATATCCACTCGTTCATGCGGTTGCCTTCGGCGTCGAACGCTACGAACTTCATGCCGTTCGGGTGATAGGGCAGGAACACCTTAGGCTGCCACACGATGCTCAGCGGAGCAATGGGGCGCAGCACTTCGTCGATTGCTACGTCTGTCATGTGACCTCTGCCCGTTGCTGCCAGGCTGCCGTATAGTGTCACCTCGAACGATTTCGCGTCCTTGTTGTGCGCAGCGAAGGTCTGTGCAGCCTTCTGCGGCCCCATTGTGTGACTGCTCGACGGGCCTTTGCCTATTCTGTATAATTCTTTTAACGATTTCATAGTTGTATGTGAGTCTTAGGATAAAAACAAGTTGATATATTGTTGCTTACAAAGTTACGATATTTTATTGATAGTCACAAAGCAAAGCCTTGCTTGTTCGGTTCAAATTACGCTTTATTAATTTGAAACATGTTAAATATGTGTTTAATGCGGCATCCGCATATTTAGAATTTCCCTTTCTTGCGTTATTGTTTATAGAAAGGGCAGGGCGCTGAGTTGTTCGTTTCAGTGCTTTCCTATACATATATATAATGTGCAACTGAATAATATATATAATGTACAACTTAAATAGATAGGAGATAATCTTATGAGAAAGTTTTTTTTGATATTGACGGCTGCGATGCTCGTGCTTACCGCGTCGGTATACGGAGCTGAGAAGAGCGAGAAGAAGCTTAGCGTGAAACCTTTCAGCGTGATAAACGTTGTCGGTTCGCTTAAAGTGGTGTACGAACAGGGTAGTACATACGAGGTTCGTCTTGTGGGCGACGCCGCAGCCTTCGACCAGATACGCGCAGAGTGCAACGGTTCGGATCTGAACATCTCAAAGCACGGCAAGGTCATTGGCAATGTGTATGTCGAGACTTCCGATTCGTCGGACAGGCGTAGCGTTGTTGTGCACGTAAAGGCGCCGGATGTGAGCGTGTTCAATATGAGTGGCAGCGGACAGATTGTTGTTGGCAAGATGAAGTCGACGGCTGTCACGTTCAATCAGGCTGGTTCGGGCAAGATTGCCGTGAGCCAGGTCGTAGCCAGTCATGCCAACTTCAACAACGCTGGCTCGGGCACTATCCTTGTCGACGATGTGAAGGCTGATTATGTAGGACTGACGATGGCAGGTTCGGGCACAATCAACTGCCGGACAAGCAAGGCTGCCAATCTTAATTGTACGCTTACCGGCTCCGGTCGCATCTCTGTTTTGGGTGAAGCCGGCAACTATAAAAAGTATGTCTTAGGTTCGGGCAAGATAAACGACAGTATGTTGAAGTACGATAAACTGCTCAACATGGGCAGTAATGTGAACGTAACAGGTAATACTTACAATTCGCGCAGATCGGACTCTCCCGACGGCATCATCATCGCCCGTCCATAATGCGTGCAGCCCCAGCACTTATGCGTGTAAAAATAGAATAAAGCTAACGAATACCCGACTACCGTGAACCAAATACAGTTTGAACAGATGTCGCCACAACTGCGCAACATAGCTCTTGGTTATGCCCGCCGCTATCTTGCGCGTGCCGATGATGCGGACGATGCGGCAAGCGACGCGATGCTTAGGCTTTGGGCTGTGCACGACTCTCTCCGCGACACAGCCCATGCCGCTCGCCTTGCGGCTGTCATTGCTCGCAATGTGGCTATCGACATGTTGCGACGGCGGCGCCCGACAAGCATCAGCGGCGACGAAGCGCACATGTCCTGGCTTCTGCAGCAGGAGTCGGACAACGATACTCCAGAGAGTCAGCTCGAATGGAAAGAGGACGAGCTATGGCTGCGTCAGCGCATAGAGCAGTTGCCGCCGCGCGAGATGCAGGTGATGCGGCTGCGTCAGACCGAGCGCCGCACCAATGAGCAGATTGCCGCCATATTAGGCATCAGCAAGGATTCGGTGGCGACGATGCTCTCCTCGGCACGACGAAAACTATTCAATCAGATAAAGGAAAGGAACAGAACATGACAGACCGACAAATAATATCACTTCTGAAGCGCTACATGGACGGCGCCACTACCGTTGAGGAGGAGATCGCATTGGCTGATTTCTTCTGCACGGCTACCGACGCCGACCGACCTGACGCTATATCTGCCACCGACTGGAGCGCGTATCGCGAGATGTTCTGCATGTTCGCTCCAGAAAGGGCTGAGAAAGACCTGCAGAATGAGGCTGCAGCTCCAGCTGTGCAGCGCTTCACGCTACGCAACACTCTATTTTGGGTGGCATCGGCTGCTGCCGTTGCTGTGCTTGTGTTTGCTGTTTCGGCACTGCTTCCCGACAATACACCGTCTGGTCAGTCGTCGAACGTGCCGTTGGCTCAGCAAGCAGCTCGCCTTGTGCCTGCCGATTCTATCGCCGACAGCATTTCTGCCGAACAACCGCAGCGTATTCTCGCGGACAGCGTGAAACAGCAGCCCGAGAAACAGCGCCTGCACAAGTCTGTTCGCCCTTACTGGCAGCCGCGTCCGCCGAAGGTGTATGTGGCTGAGGCTGACAGGAACGCATCCACTCATGCCGACTCCACCGATATAGAGGAGGCTGTGCGCCAAGCTGACATTCTGCTTCATGCTATAAATGCCAACCAGTCGGCAGCAATCAATCAGCTCGAGCTTCAGGCTATGGAACTGTTCGAGGATGACGACGCTGAGGCTGACGAGTACGAGTCGGAAGCCACGGGCAACAGCATACAGCAATAACCCATAATAAAGAAAACATAACAAACAACCCTGTAAATATATTACGTATGAGACAGATTTTAATAATGGCAATATTCTTAGTGCAGGCGTTTGCGGCTTCTGCGCAGAGTAATATCGAAAAGGTGTTCAAGTTCGTGCTGAACAATCCTTCTACAGAAGTGCTGTCAAGCTCCGACTATAACGTAGTTTGCGTCGATAGCGGCATGAGCTATTGCAAGTTCACCGAGTTCACCGTTCCTGCGAAAAAGAAGGAACTCTTCGCACAGATAGAGAAGCAACTGCTACTTGCGAAGTCCGACGCCTACGATGTGTTCATCAAGAAGCCGGGCAGCAGCTCGTTCGCCAGCAAATGTCAGTACGACTATGGAGCCAACAACGAATACAGCGTAGAACTGGGCTCTTACATGTCGCACGCCTACTACGGTCTGTGCTTCAAGGACCCCGCCGACTCCATGCGCCGTCACGCCTATCTGGCTGTATGGTTCAAGGATAGCCGCAAGTATCATTGCTACTACTATCACATCTACGGCGTGATGCCGGCTCGTTTTAAGGAGTTCAAGTCGGGCGTCAGAGGTGCATTGAAGCCAATTAATAAGGGCAGCATGTTGCGCACGCAGACCGTCCTCGACGACAACGGCGTCACCACAACCACCTACGACAACGACGGCAATGTGCGTGTCTTCAATTCGCGCTCGTTTTCTTCGGCTATGGCTAACGAGGTGAAGACCGACATCGACTTCATGCTCCTGTTCGGCAATCTGCGCGCCGCTTTCCTCGACGCCATAAAGGATGCCGATGCGAAGACGCTGCAGACAGGCATCGTTGTCAAGATAGCACGTCTGTGCCGAGAGCATAGCAAACTGCTCACCGATAACGAGAAGCAAACCTGCACGTCAATCATCGACGAGATGAAGAGTACGCTGAAGAAGGTGAACCCCGACACGTTCATGGACGGCGTGCTGCAGGAGGCGCGTATAGCGGTGGCTAAATAAATCCGTGTCGTTGTCCGAATAGACGTATTGCATTGACGTTAATAGAACGTATTGCATTGACGTAAATAGAATGTATTGCATTGATAAAATAGTAAAAGCGAGTAGCTGAGGCTTCACAACCTCTGCTACTCGCTTTTTTATTGTTTCTGCGTAAGCCGTCGCATTATTGGTACGGCTCATGTCTGTTGTTTATCCGTAGAACAATTGCTTATCCGTAGATAATGTTGCCCTGCTCGTCGCGGTTCTCGTCGAGGAACGACTTGTTGTACTGTGTCATACCGCGCAGCGACATACCCATGCTCGAGAAGCCGCCGTCGTGGAACAGAGTCTGCATCGTCACCTTCTTTGTCAGGTCTGAGAACATCACAACACAGTAGTCTGCGCACTCGTCTGCACTCGCGTTGCCCAGAGGCGACATGCGGTCAGAGAAGTCGTACAGACCGTCGAAGCCCTTGATGCCGCTGCCCGCTGTGGTGAACGTAGGCGACTGAGAGATGGTGTTGATGCGCACACCCTTCTCGCGACCGTAGATGTAGCCGAAGCTGCGGGCTATCGACTCCAACAGCGACTTGGCGTCTGCCATATCGTTGTAGCCGAAGAATGTACGGTGAGAAGCCACGTAAGTCAGAGCCAGCACCGAAGCGTTCTCCGACAGAGCGTCGAGCTTCTTGGCTGCCTGAAGCATCTTATGGAACGAAATTGCTGAGATGTCGAGGGTCTTGTTCAAGAAGCCATAGTCAAGATCGTCGTAAGTACGCTTCTTGCGCATGTTCACACTCATAGCGCAAGAGTGCAGCACGAAGTCGATCTTGCCGCCCAAAGCCTCCTGGGCCTGAACGAAGAGGTTGGTCAAATCCTCTACAGATGTCGCATCTGCCGGGATTATTACTGCGCCGGTCTTCTTGGCGAGCTCGTCGATTGTACCCATGCGGCAAGCCACCGCTGTGTTGGTCAATACAATCTGTGCGCCTTCCTCAACTGCACGTTCTGCTACTTTCCACGCAATAGATGCGTCGTTCAATGCGCCGAAGATGATACCGCGCTTTCCTTTCAATAAGTTAAAAGACATAATGTTCTATTATTATATAATGTATATTATCCTTGTTAGTGAACTCTAATGGAATATTCTGCACACTTATGCACAATCTTTTTGCCATTTCCGACTGCAAAGGTATAACTTTTTGCACACCTACCAATAAAAGTGTGCAAAAAACTGCATCTTCAACGCAAAATACTTTCGTTTTCTGCACAAAAGTCTCATAGTGTGCAAATTTTTGCTGACAAAATCAAGCCCTTTTCCCCACCAATTACTCCTACACATTATAATATATATAATACAACCTCTCAACTTCTGTTGCCCGAAACCACAACTTTTGTCATCGTGTTCCGTCCGCCGCCCGATCGGATTCCGTCCGCCGTCCAATCGGATTCCGTCCGCCGCCCAATCGGATTCCGTACGCCGTCCGATCGGATTCCGTCCGCCGTCCGACCCACATCCCGAATATTTTCATCACCCACTCAGAATACATACACCATAACCTCCAAACCCTCACAAAACACATCCATGCCATCTATACCCACATTTTTGGCGTTTAACCCCCTAAAACCGCCCATTTTGGTTGATTTAAGTCAAATTGAGCCTAAAAATGAAGTTTTTTTAAAACTTTTTTGTCAAAACACTTGCAAGGTAATGATTTTTGTTATACCTTTGCATCCGCTTTCGAGAACGAACTAATCGAGCTAACAACGAGATAATCGTCGGGGTAGGAAGCAAAAAAATGAAGAGTTCTTTGAAAAGATTTACATAAACAGACAAGTAGTACAAGAAGCAAGTCTTACATTATTTATAATGCACAGACTTGGGTAAAATACGAACCGTTAATCTTATAATAAGGTTAAAACTTCAATAATAAAGGAAGCTCGTTCTGAACAGATACAAACAAATGCCGACTTCTTCGGAGGTTAGCAGTAAAAGATATTTTACAATGTAGAGTTTGATCCTGGCTCAGGATGAAC
>OGWZ01000605.1_pt1 | contig 38781 bp, 30 predicted proteins | sample 1576141 | NCBI WGS metagenome assembly OGWZ01 (sample SAMEA3541512, study PRJEB24748) | human gut metagenome | biome: human gut; feature: human-associated habitat; material: faeces | place: China | collected 2012
TTTTTTCATTGGATTTTTTAAGTGACCACAGAGATCCGTTAGAACCAAAGAAAAGCTGTGTCTAGCTTGAAGCCTTAAATGTGTGATTGAGCGTGATCTGTATATAGGCTAAAATAGCAGGTTAACTATTTAAATCACGTGTTGATCAAGAAATCACAAGCCTTCTTTAGAGAATACAATGGCAGATCAGAAAACTTTAAAAGAGATAGCTAAAAGACGTACCTTTGCTATCATTTCCCACCCGGATGCTGGTAAGACCACCATCACTGAAAAGGTTTTATTATTCGGCTCTGTAATTCAGCGTGCCGGTGAGGTTAAGGGCCGTGGTTCAACCGGTGCCTTTGCTAAATCCGACTGGATGGATATGGAAAAGGAGCGTGGTATTTCCGTCTCCACTTCCGTCATGCAATTCCCCTATAATGATTGCATGGTCAATCTTCTCGATACCCCAGGTCACGAGGACTTCTCTGAGGATACCTACCGCGTATTGACCGCTGTAGACTCCTGCTTGATGGTCATCGATGCGGCTAAGGGTGTTGAGGAACGTACTCGCAAGCTCATGGAAGTTACCCGTCTGCGTAACACTCCGATTTTGACCTTTATGAATAAGCTCGATCGTGAAACCCGCGATCCTTTAGAGCTTTTAGATGAGGTTGAGCACGAGTTAAAGATTGCCTGTGCCCCTATCACTTGGCCTATTAGCTCAGGTAAAACCTTTAAGGGTGTCTATCATCTCTTAAGAGATGAGGTCATTCTCTATCATTCAGGTGAAGGTTTCCACATCCAAAATCAGCACATCATCAAGGGTTTAGATAATCCTGAATTAGAAGCTGCTATTGGTGAAGATTTATGTGCACAGTTGCGCGATGAGATCGAGTTAGTGCAGGGCGGCTCTAATCCTTTTGATGAAGCAGAGTTTTTAGCAGGCCGTCAGACTCCGGTCTTCTTCGGTACCGCCTTAGGTAATTTCGGTGTCGACTGTATGCTTGACGGCCTTACCTCATGGGCTCCGTCACCTTTAAGCCGTGCTACTGATGTACGCACCGTTGAGGCAAATGAAGATAAGCTCACAGGCTTTATCTTTAAGATACAAGCTAATATGGATCCTAAGCATCACGATCGTATCGCCTTCATGCGTATCGTCTCGGGTACCTATAAAAAAGGCATGAAGCTCTTTAATGTGCGTTTAGGTCGTGAAATTTTAATTTCCGATGCTGTAACCTTTATGGCCGGTGAGCGTGAGCAGGCTCAGACGGCGGTAGCTGGTGATATTATTGGTCTGCACAATCACGGTACTATGCGTATCGGTGATACCTTCACAGAAGGCGAGGCTATTCGTTTTACCGGTATTCCGAACTTTGCGCCGGAATTATTCCGTCGTATCCGTCTGCGCGATCCTCTAAAGCAAAAGCAATTACAAAAGGGCTTGATGCAGTTATCAGAAGAGGGTGCGGTACAGCTCTTCCGTCCTATCATCAATAACGATCTTATTGTCGGTGCTGTCGGTGTGTTGCAGTTTGACGTGGTTGTATCCCGTTTGAAGCATGAGTATAACGTCGATGCTATCTATGAAAATGTCAGCGTAACCACTGCCCGTTGGCTCAGTGCTGAGGATCCTAAGGCTTTAGAGGAGATGCGCGATCGCGTCCCGCAGGGCTTAGCTTTAGATGGTGGCGATAACCTAACTTATTTAGCCTCCTCAGGTGTAAATCTCTCCTTAACTCAGGAGCGTTACCCTAAGGTCACCTTTAGCTCCACTCGCGAGCATTAAGATGCGCCTTGATGCGCATGTGCATCTAAGCTTGTTCCCAGCACGGGAACAGCTTTTAAGCGCTCTTTTAAGCTCTAAGCTTATGCCTTTAGCTGTGTCCTGCTCTTTAGAGGATGCGCAGGTAAACTTAGAGCTTGCACTGAAAATCCCCTTTAATTTTTTGGTCGGTATTCATCCGTGGTATGCTAAATCCTCTTACTTTGACGAAAGAGCTTTTGTCGATATTTTAAATAAGCCTAGCTGTCTTGGTATTGGTGAATGTGGCCTTGATAGCAAGTGCGCAGATGATATACAGATACCTTTATTAGAGCGACAATTAGATTTAGCTTTAAAGTATCAAGTGCCGGTATCCTTGCATGTATATAAAAAACATGGGGAGCTGATAGCATTATTGCGTAAATATCAGGGGAAAATTTCGGGGATGATCCATGGCTTTTATTCCTCACAAGCTATAGCTAAGTCTTATCTTGATTTAGGTCTTTATTTGAGTTTTGGCCGTACCTTAATTCAAGAAAGATCCAAAATCCCCGCGCTTTTGAATTTTATTCCGCAAGACCGTATACTCGTAGAATCCGACGCCGATTTTAAAAATAATCGTCCTTATGATATGGCGCTTGCCGCTAAGCAATATGCGCTTTTAGCAAATCATCTAAAGCTTGATATGAAGGCCTGTGAGGATTTGCTCTATAATAATTTCTGCACTTTATTTTTGAGAAAAAAATTATGATCTATGTCTTTTTGGTGGGAAAGCAGGAAATTTCAGCTCAGAGTGTTAAGGCTTTAGCCTTAGAGACCTCTTTAAAATTCGAGCTCTTAGGTAAGATGGAAGCTTATGAGCATTTTGCCGCTCTCTACAGTTGTGACGATCAGGGCTTGGAGACTTTACGTAAGCTCAATTTAGAGGAAAAATATGATTTTGATATTTTTGCTCTCAAGGAGATCCCGAATTTACACAAGATAGGTGTGCTCGTTTTAGATATGGATATGACCTCAGTGCAGATTGAGGGTATCGATGAAATTGCCCGCGCCTTAGGTGTCTATGATAAGGTTGCAGAAATCACCTCAAAAGCCATGCATGGCGGTTTAGATTTTGCCACCTCCCTTAAAGAGCGTGTTTCCATGCTCAAAGATGGCGATGCTCAGGTCATCTCTAAGGTCAAGGAGATCATGACTGAGACTTCAGGCCTTGATCATCTGATGGCAGTTACCGCCCATAATCACTGGGCGCGGGGTATTTGTTCAGGGGGCTTTGTTCAGCTCATTGAAGTTTTAGAGCACAAATATAAATTAGAGATGGTCTGCGCTAATTCTTTAGAAATTGTCGCAGGTAAATTCACAGGTAAGGTCGATAAAGCCATTGTCGATGCTGAGGCTAAGCGTTTAGGCGTCTTAGATCTCATGCAAAAAATGCACGTTGACAAGTCGCAGGTCATTGTTTTAGGTGACGGCGCTAATGATTTAAAGATGATTGCCGAGGCTTCTTTAGGTATTGCCTATCATGCCAAGCCTAAGGTTAAAGCAGAGGCTCCTTATGCTTTAAATAAGAGCGATCTCAGTGCCGTAGCCTTATTATTAGAGTTAGCTTCCGCTACTGTCTATGCCTAAAGTTAAAAGCGTCTATATCTGCGCTAATTGTGGTGCTAAGTATCCGCGCTGGCAGGGCATTTGCTCTGAATGTGGCGAGGCGGGCACCATCTCTGAAACCTTTGATACGCAGGCTCCTAATGCCGGGGCCATGGCCGCAAATCGTGCTCTAAGCGGCTTTGCAGGTAGCACCGGTAGCGGTATTCAAGCTCTCAGTGCCGTCGATATTAAAAATGCCCCGCGTCTATCTAGCGGTTATCAGGAATTTGACCGTGTTCTAGGTGGTGGCATTGTACAAGGCTCAGTAGTGCTCATAGGCGGTTCGCCAGGTGCAGGTAAATCGACCTTACTTTTGCAGACTGTCTGTCGCTTATCTCATCATGTCAAGGTCCTCTATGTCACAGGCGAAGAATCGCTACAGCAAGTTGCCATGCGCGCGCAGAGACTGCGTCTGCCTACACAAAATGTCAGAGTGGCAGCTGAGACTTCTATCGATAATATCTGTGCCTTAGCTATGCAAGAGAAGCCGCAAATTTTGGTGGTGGACTCAATTCAGGTGATGCATGTAACTGGAATTGAATCAGCTCCAGGTTCTGTAAGTCAGGTGCGCGAGGGCGCGGCGGCCTTGACGCAATTTGCAAAGCGTACGGGTATTGCTGTCTTTATGGTCGGACATGTGACAAAGGATGGCTCGCTTGCAGGCCCTAAGATTTTAGAGCATTGTATCGACTGCTCTGTTATGTTAGAGACGGGTACAGATATGCGTTTTAGAACCTTGCGCTGTCAGAAAAACCGTTTTGGTGCTGTCAATGAGTTAGGCGTCTTTGCGATGACGGATACAGGTTTAGTCGAGGTTAAAAATCCCTCTGCTATTTTCTTAAACCGCCAAGAGCAGATAGCGCCAGGCTCTCTGGCGATGGTGGTGTGGGAAGGTACTAGACCTTTATTAGTTGAACTACAAGCCCTAGTCGATATCTCTCAATATGGTAATCCGCGCCGTCTATCCTTAGGTACTGACAGTGGGCGTTTGGCAATGTTATTGTCAGTTTTGCATCGACATGCAGATTTTAATCTTGCCGATCAGGATGTCTTTATCAATGTCGTAGGTGGTGTTAAGGTTGAGGATACCTCAGCGGATTTGCCCTTAGTCTTAGCTTTGAATTCTTCATTTAGCAATAGAGCTATCGATAGAGGCACTGTGGCTTTTGGTGAGATTGGTCTTACCGGTGAAGTGCGACCCGTTGCCCATGGACAAGAGCGTATTGTTGAAGCACAAAAGCAAGGTTTTGTCCGTGCCATTGTCCCCTATGATAATTTACCCCGCCAACGCCTAAAGGGAATTGAGGTTATCGGCATTAAGCGGGTAAGTGAGCTTTTTGCTTTAGATTTAGGCCATTGATTATTTAGAGGACATGATCGAGTGGATGAGCCTCAGACCGATGATGAGGCGATCTTCGTTTCTAAATCTAACCTCTAAACATTTACCGACCTCGCTTAAATCGGTCTTAAGCGAGAGTATCTTCTTTTCATCCATATCATCGACATATTTGTCATTAAAGCGCATCAGATAATCGGTAGTCTGGCCAATTTTTGGCATGACACGATTGGCAATGGATAGGGATTTGCCTGAAGCATTTTCCATAAGCTCAATGATTTTAGGATAGAGATCAAACTCGCCGCGGGAAATATAATCAATGAGGTGGTCGCAAAAGCTGGTGATGTCTTCGTAGGAGGGGTAGCATTCATCGTTACGATTGGAGCTTCGTGATAGGGATACATTGAGAAGCTTCATATACATGAGCACAAGCTCTTGTCGAGCCTTAATCATATCGTTGATCCAGGAATAACGTTCGTCGACATCCTGAAGCTGGGTATTAAATCCGCCTAAGCCGGTTTTTGTGGCCATTGCAGCTCTCCTCTTCTTAGCCTTGGATATTTAATAACTAACATATCACACAAAAGCTAAGTTGTGAGCAAAGGCGGGATTTAGGGATAAAAATTTGCGAGAGGGATTACGTTATAGACAAGGCTGAAAACAAAGCTACCGCCTATGGCGGTAGCAAAAGTTCTTATTTTCCAGCTATGAGAGATTCACGATGGAGATCACGTTTATACTGAGCCACGGTTTTCTTAAAGCGCTGTCTTTGTTTGGTATTAACCTCAACATCGCGAGAGCCTAAGTTAACACGGAGGGCATTGACCGGACGGCCATTGATGCGTAACTCATAATGCAGGTGAGGTCCGGTAGAGATACCGGTATTGCCGGATCTTGCAATGGTGCTACCGAGTTTAACTCTCTGTCCTTGCTTAACTAAAAGCTTAGAGAGATGCATATAGACGGTTGACCAACCACCGCGGTGACGCAGGACAATATAATAACCAGCAGAGCGCGAATAAGCGGCTTTATCGACGACACCATCAGATGGAGCGATGATCGGCGTACCTACAGGCAGACCAAAGTCTGTACCGTTATGCGGTCTTACCGTGCCTAAAACCGGGTGACGGCGACCTGGATTGAAGGGAGAGGTCACACGGGCTTTAGCATTAAAGGGGAAGCGTCTAAAGGAGCTCTTAACTGAGCTTAAGCCACGCTCATCATAATACTTATTGTCATCAGTATTTAAATAAGAGCAGATCTTACCGCCACGGCTTAAATTAAACTCTACCGCGGCAATCTTGCCACGACCCTTACTGTCAGTATAGAGTACTCGCATAGTATCGCCAGGACGGATGTTTTTAGCAAACTGAATGCGGCCTTTAAACATCTGTAAAATGCGGTTGATTTCAGCATAGGTGACACCGGCTTTATTAGCGGCGCTAGAGAAGCTCTCACCCTTTTTAATGGTGACAACGACGAGGCGACCACGATTTGCAGATGTGGTAACCTTAGGTTTATCTTCCTGTTTAGCGACAGTAGTAGCTTGATTTTTATTGTCCTTATTATCGATGGCTTTAGCATCGCTTTTAGTATTCGCAGCTACGGCAGTTTGTTCCTGAGTTTTGCTTTTGTTTTCATCTTCGTATTTAGCGATGATATCATCAGGGACAGCATCATTATCGCTAAGATGAGCGCCTAAAGTTTCGATAGCATAGGTAAAGTTATTGCTCTTAGCGTCATTGCGGTAGATACGCAATTGTTTTTTATTATCTAAAGGCTTTACAAAAGCTAAAAGCTCGCTATCGTCATTGAGTAAGAAGGATAAATGATCGCCTAATTGCAGACGGCTGATCTCACGGGCAGCTTTCTTGTTTTCAAGAATGTGCATCATGACGGAGGCGGGGATATTGAGATCCTCAAATAGGGAGGAAATGGTATCGCCCTTTTGTACATCTTCAGTAAGCCAGCGGCCTTCAGTGGTGACGGAGGCATCTTTTTCCACGGAGGCGGCGAGGTTTCTTACCTGCTGATCCATTTCATAATCGGCATCGGCGAGCGCATTGTCAGGCAAAGTATCGTCATAATTGTCGAGATTTCTGCTTTTATCGGTGCTGACGGTGACGGTAGGTTCTTTTTGCGCTTCAGCGTCATCACTAGCTTCAATACCAAAGGTCTCGGTAAGCGATTGTGTATTATCGGCGGCCAAGTCTGCGTCGAAATCCTCAGAGACAGCACTGCTGCTATCGGCGAAGGCATTTTTAAATCTTTCTTCGAATTGTTGAGAGACAACAAAGGACAGAGTCAAGGCTACAAATAAAGTGGCAGTGATCCCGATGGTGTTTTTCTTGGAGAAGGGCCGGTGCCACGAGGGGGAAGCGATAGCTTCCACAGAAACGTAGTCTTCTGAATTCATTCTAAGGCTTAAAATAAGAAAATAGCCCTCAAATAACTGCCTATATTCTAAATGTCCAGTTATTTAAAAAGCTTATGTTAAGGGAATTATAAATTTATAATTTTTTTGCTGTATGCGTTTATTATGGCATAGTTTTTTCATAAGATAATCATATATTTTAATAAATTTTGCCAAATGAGGGATGAAGATGATTTTTGGTGAGCGCTACTACAAAATCTTAGGGGAAATGTCCCCGTGGCGACAGAGTCTTTTTGCTTTAGTGATAGCGCAAAGACAGCTACCCAATTATGCCTTATGGTGTGAGACTGCTAATGTTCAAGGTGGTGTCAGCGCCTTTACCCGCGCTTTAAAGAGGCTGTGGGAGTTTCATTTTGATAAGAACAATCATATCGATCTTGAAAAGGTGATAGAAGAAGTCGAGCCCTTTATGCTCAAAGACGATAAAGAGGATTTAACCTTAGGCGATCTCTTTGGTCTTGATGCTTGTCTTGCGCTGAGCGCTGCGGTAGATGCCATTATTTTACATGATGGCGATGAAGCTGAAATTGCCTCACGAGCAAGTTTAGGAGGAGTGGTGCGTGCCGTAGAGCCTGAGGATGAGGAGCTTAGTGATGAAGAGCTCCGCGAGCTTGAAGCTGTCGATCATGAGGTTAATTTCCAAATCGAGCTCATGGAGCTGTTAAAAGAGTCCTCACGTAGCGTTGAGCTTACCACTAAGCTTTTAGATCTAGCCTATGAGGACGGTAATAGCAATATCGGTATTTCCTTAGAAGGCTTCGCAAAGCAGGATTACACCGCTTAGCATGGCTACAAAGGAAAAGACAATTCTTACCATACGTACTGGCATATGGATGAGTAAATTAGTACCTACATAAGCACCGGAGAAGGTCGCAATAATCATTACCGGGATCCATTGCCAGTGAATACCCATGATGGATCCTACAGTCACCGCGCCTACCATATTCCAAATGGTAGCCACAAAGATCATCGTATGCATGATGGCCTTTTTAAGTTCTAGGCCAAAGATTCCTGCTAAAGTTAGAGTTGAAAAGAGTCCTGCGCCTGAGGATAGGGAGCCTGAAAATAGACCTACGAGAATAATACAGAAAGTGCCGATAAGGGCGCGCTTTAGGGAGCGATTTTCAATGCTTTTAGCGCCAAAGGATTTTTTAAAGAGAGTATAGATACCACAGGCAATGGTAATGATACCTAAGGAAATTTCGGCAGCTTGGGTCGGCATATTGATCACAATGAGCGAGCCTAAAACTACTGCGGGGCAACCGATAATAAGCATGATGAGGGATACTTGCTTATCAAAGGTATATTCCTTAAGTTTGCCTTTTTTTGATAAAGCTCCTAAGCCTAAAAAGACCACGGCGACCTTATGGGTACCGAGGGCAGTTGCAAAGGGTAGACCTAATAAAACTAAGAGCGGGAATTGAATGAAACCGGCACCGCCACCTGAGACGGAGGCAAATAAATTGGCGGTAAAGGAGACTATAAACAATATAGCCTGATTGATGATCTCCTCGGTCATCGACATCTCCTTCCTCAAGGGGAATAAAAAACTTCAGGCATAGCTAGCTATACCTGAAGTTTGATAAGTTTTAATTAAAGATTACTTGCGGTTAAGAGCGCGCCAGGCGATATCCTTGCGATAGAACATACCGTCAAAGTGAACCTTTTCACATAAGGCATAAGCCTTATCGCGGGCTGCGGCAATATCCTTACCTAAGGCAGTAACGCATAAAACACGACCACCAGCAGTTACGATATCATCACCCTTTTGGGCAGTACCGGCCTCAAAGATCTTCTCATCTTTGTCAGCGGCTGCATCTAAACCGGTGATAACATCACCCTTGCGCGGGGAGGCTGGATAATTGTGGGCAGCTAAAACTACACCCACAGCCGGACGCTCATCATACTTGATGGTAGCATGCTCTAAACCACCGTCCTTGCAGGCTAAGAGGCACAGCTCGACGAGATCGGACTGCATACGCATCATGATAGGCTGAGTCTCAGGATCGCCAAAGCGGCAGTTGAACTCAACGACGCGTGGAGCTCCGTTCTTATCGATCATAAGACCTGCATATAAGAAGCCACGATAAGGAACACCATCACTTGCCATACCCTTTAAGGTCGGGTTGATGATTTCGTCCATAACCCGCTTGTAGACCTCAGGGGTAACTACCGGAGCTGGAGAATAGGCACCCATACCGCCGGTATTCGGGCCGGTATCACCATCGCCTACACGCTTATGATCCTGAGATGTTGCCATCGGCAGAGCAAACTTAGTGTCAGCCATGACGATGAAGGAGGCTTCTTCACCTTCCATGAACTCCTCGATAACGACAGAGGCGGAGGCATCACCAAACTCATGATCATCAAGCATAGAGTGGACAGCATCGATAGCTTCCTGCTCGGTCATAGCGACAACTACGCCCTTACCGGCAGCTAGGCCATCAGCCTTAATGACGATCGGCGCACCTTGCTTTTTGATGTATTCACAAGCTAAAGCGGTGTCAGTAAAGACCTCATAAGCGGCAGTCGGAATATGGTGACGCTTTAAGAAGTCCTTAGTGAAGGACTTAGAGCCTTCAAGGGCAGCGGCGGCTTTAGACGGACCAAAGACAGTTAAACCCTGCTTTGAAAACTCATCGACAATACCGGCAACGAGCGGGGCCTCAGGTCCTACGATGGTAAGACCGATACCTTCTTCCTTAGCAAACTTAGCTAAACCCTCGATATCGCTAACTTTGATATCGACGTTTTGCATCTTGTCTTCACGAGCTGTGGCCGGATTGCCCGGAGCTACATAAACGATATCGGCTAAAGGAGACTGAGCGGCCTTCCATGCTAAGGCGTGCTCACGACCGCCGCTACCTACAACTAATACTTTCATCGATAACTCCTCAATTAGTGACGGAAATGGCGCATACCGGTGAAGACCATGGCAATGCCGTGCTCGTCAGCGGCATCAATGACTTCCTGATCACGGATAGAGCCACCTGGCTGAATGATGCACTTAATGCCAGCAGCTGCGGCGGCATCAACACCATCACGGAACGGGAAGAAGGCGTCAGAGGCTAAAGCGGCACCCTCTAAGGAGAGCTTAGCTTCTTCAGCACGCAGGCAGGCGATCTTAGCGGAGAAGACGCGGCTAGTCTGACCACAACCGATACCTAAGGTCTGACGGTTGTTGGTATAAACGATGGCGTTAGACTTAGTGAACTTGCAGATCTTCCAAGCAAAGAGCATCTCAGCTAATTCAGCCTCAGACGGAGCACGCTTGGTGACAACCTTGAGATCCTCAGGCTTAACAACTTCTAAGTCAGCTTCCTGAACTAAGAGACCGCCGTTAACACGCTTGAAGTCAAGGCGCGGCTCTTCATTAGCTAAAGGACCGGTCTTTAATAAGCGGACATTCTTCTTGCGGGCAACCTCAGCGATGGCCTCGTCAGTAACATCAGGAGCGACAATAACCTCGCAGAACTGTCTGTCGATGATGGCCTTAGCAGTCTCACCATCTAAGGTCTTGTTGAAGGCGATAATACCACCGAAAGCGGACTCGCTGTCGCAAGCGAAGGCGGCATCATAAGCTTCCTTGAGGTTAGCACCTAAAGCGGCACCACAAGGGTTAGCGTGCTTGACGATGACACAGCACGGCTCGTCAAACTGACGGACGCACTCGATGGCAGCATCGGTATCGGCGATATTGTTATAGGATAATTCCTTACCTTGAAGCTGTACAGCAGTGCTGATGCCAGAGGCAGTAGCATTCAGATCGGTGTAGAAGGAAGCGTTCTGATGCGGGTTCTCACCATAGCGCATATTCTGCTTCTTGATGAAGCTGAGATTTAAGGTACGCGGTAAGACCGGAGCGCTACCATCATTTAAACCATAATCAGGTACCTTAGTACCAAAGTAGTTGGCAATGGCGGCATCATAAGCGGCGGTGTGCTCAAAAGCGGCGATGGCCAGATCAAAACGGGTAGCGAAGGTTAAAGCACCGGCGTTTTTATCCATCTCAGCGATGATACGCTCATAATCGCTAGCTCTAACAACGATGGCAACATCGCGGTTATTCTTAGCGGCGGCTCTAACCATGGTCGGACCACCGATGTCGATGTTCTCAATGGCACGCTCGAGCGGGCAATTAGGATCAGAGACAGTCTTTACAAAAGGATAGAGATTGACGACTACGAGATCGATAGGCTTGATGTCGTGCTCAGCCATAACGTCCTCGTCGATACCACGACGACCGAGGATACCACCGTGGATCTTCGGGTGAAGAGTCTTGACGCGGCCATCCATCATTTCCGGGAATTTAGTATAGTCGGAAACCTCTACAGCATTGATGCCGTTTTCGAGGAGTAATTTGGCAGTGCCACCAGTAGAAAGGATTTCAACATTGCGAGATTGTAATTGACGGGCAAACTCGACAACACCGGTCTTGTCAGAAACGCTGATAAGAGCGCGGCGGATGGGACGTAAGAGTTCTTCCATGATTAAGATAAGCTCCTTCATAATTAAAAAACCGGAATCATCCGGTAAAGCATATGCTCTATTTTATCAATTTAAATGCAAAAATGGGGAACAAATCACGGTTTTAGAACAAAAGAAGTGAAAATTAAGAAAAAAAAGTTTTTTTCCTTAAATATTTTTTTTTGAGTTTTGATTTTAATGAATATTATTGTATTTCAATAAGTTAGATACTAAAAGGGTCTTAAAAAGCCTAATTTTGCCTCTTTAATATCTGTGATAGAGTGCAATTTTTTGTGTAAATTCTTTAAACAGCAATATATACTATATGGCCACACCCGCACTTATAAGCCTAATTGAAGCGTAAAAAGCGCTTATAAATGCGGAAAAGAGTTAATTGGTTTCTTGTTGAGGCTGCTAAAAAGAGCAGCTTTTTTGCGGAAAAACACGATAGGAAAAATTTAAGATGAATAAGTCAGAACTTATTGAACAGATTGCTAAACGTTCCGGTTTACCTTTATCAGGTTCCCGTAAGGCCTTAGAGGCTGTTTTAGAGTGCGTCAGCGATGCTTTAGCTTCCGGTGACCGCGTGCAGCTCGTAGGCTTTGGTACCTTTAAGGTTACCGAGCGTAGCGCTCGTGAGGGTCGTAATCCGCAGACTGGTGAGGTTATCAATATTCCTGCCACTAAGACCCCGTCCTTCAGCGCTGGTGCTGAGTTAAAGAAGGTTGTTAACGCTAAATAATCTTCACAAGGTAGCCTGTAAAGGCTACCCTTATTTTCCTGCCTTAAATCCTCTCTCAGTCACGCTAAAATTACCTAGATTTTACTGAATTTATAATTATTTAGTATAAAACCTTTTTTCTCTTAGATCTTAGGTGTAGTATGTGGCCTCTACATCAACCATACAAGATGTACTTATAGCTCAAAAATTTGCAAAACGCTTAGGGGTATAAGTCACACAATAACAATAAGATTTTCCGTAAATTATTGCGGTGCGTTACAATAAATTCAGATTTTATTTTATTTATCTTTAGAGATTGAGGATTTTTGCTATGGCAATTCATGAACATGCAGGTGAGAAAGCCCGCGATGAGGATTTAGTCAATATTCCGCGTCTGATGGCTGCTTACTATTTGAACCGTCCGAATATGGAGAATCCTGAGGAGCGTGTAGCCTTTGGTACTTCTGGTCACCGTGGTACTTCTCTTAACGGTTCATTTACTGAGTCTCACATCCTTGCCATTTCTCAGGCTATTGCCGAGTATCGTCAGAAAGAGGGTATTACCGGACCTTTATTCATCGGTATGGATACCCATGCGTTATCTGAGGCCGCTTTAGCTACTGCCATTGAGGTTTTAGGTGCTAACGGTGTTGAAGTCCGTATTGAGGCTGGCTTAGGTTATACTCCTACTCCTTCTATCTCCTTTGCCATTTTAAATTACAACAAGGGCCGTACTGAAGGCTTAGCTGACGGTATCGTGATTACTCCGTCTCACAATCCGCCTTCAAATGGTGGCTTTAAGTACAATCCTACCGATGGTGGCCCGGCTGGTACTGAGATCACCACTTGGGTTCAGGATCGTGCTAATGAGCTCTTACGCAATAATCTGCAGGGCATCAAGCGTGTTCCTTATGAGAAGGCCTTAAAGCTCCCTAATGTTAAAGAGCATGATATGCTGACTCAGTATGTCGACGCTTTAGGCGAGATCATCGACATGGAAGCTATCTCTAAAGCGGGCCTGAGCATGGGTGTCGATCCTTTAGGTGGTTCTGGTCTTTACTATTGGGATCGCATTGCCGATAAGTATAAGCTCAACTTAAAGGTAGTAAATTACCGTGTTGATCCGACCTTCTCCTTTATGTGCTTAGATCGCGATGGCAAGATCCGTATGGACTGCTCTTCTCCTTATGCCATGGCGGGTTTAATCAAGCTTAAGGATGATTTCGATATTGCCTGGGGTAATGATCCGGATTATGACCGTCACGGTATTGTCTGCCACAGCGGCCTTATGAACCCTAATCACTATCTCTCTGTTGCAATCGATTATATCTACAAGCACCGCCCGCAGTGGCCTCAGGAGGCAATGGTTGGTAAGACTGTAGTATCCTCTAACCTCATGAATCGTGTGGCCGCCGGTTTAGGCCGTAAGGCTTATGAGGTTCCGGTGGGCTTTAAGTGGTTCGTACCGGGCTTATTTGACAAGTCCTTAGCTTGGGGCTGTGAGGAGTCTGCTGGTGCTTCCTTCTTACGTAAGGATGGTAGCGTTTGGACTACTGATAAGGACGGTATTATCGCCTCCTTACTCTCTGCCGAAATTTTAGCTGTCACCGGTAAGGATCCGGCTGAGCACTTTAAGGATTTAACTGACAAGTACGGTATGCCTTTCTACAATCGTGTTGATGCTCCGGCCACTCCGGCTCAAAAGAGCGCCTTAAAGAAACTCGATCCATCTGCAGTTGAAGCTGATATGCTCGCCGGCGAGAAGATTGTTGACAAGCTCACCTGTGCTCCTGGCAATGGTGCCGCTATTGGTGGCTTGAAGGTTGTCACCGAAAATGGCTGGTTTGCCGCACGTCCGTCAGGCACTGAGAACGTCTACAAGATCTATATGGAGAGCTTCAAGGGTGATGAGCACTTAAAGAGCATCGAGACTGAGGCTCAGGAGATCGTCAATGCCGCTTTGAAAAAAGCCGGTGTCTAAGCTCTTAGTACTTTAAATTTATATAAGCCTCTGTGATAATGATCACAGAGGTTTTTTATTTCAGGAGTCCCCATGGCCGTTTCAATTCACGTAAATCCCGAGATTTTACAGCGCAAATATTCACTGATTGCTTTAGATTTAGACGGTACCTTATTGCGTAGCGATAAATCCATCAGTGAGGCTACTAAAAAAGCACTGATTGCCGCAAAAGATCAAGGCTATACCATTGTGATTGCCACCGGCCGTCATCCTAAAAGTGCAGTACGCTATTTAGATGAGATCGGCTGTCTTAACGAAAAATCCTGTGCTATCTGTTTTAATGGTGGTGCGGAGATTTCTACTCAGGCCTATATCGATGCTCACGATGAGGTCAATTTCCCGGTTTTACATGCTGAATATGGCAGTGCTTTCGACGTCATGGCCATGGCTAAATTTGCCCACAGCATGGGCTGTAAGTTACATGCGTATTCCCGCGATAGAGGCTTAGTTATCGAAGATCAAAATCCGTATACTCAGCGTGAGATCGATCATGGTCAGGTCGGCTTTTTAAAGACTGATTTTGAAAATCTCGATAAAAACGAGCGTTTCTTTAAATTCCTCGTTGTCGGTGAGGATAATCTTTTAGATAAGGTCAGAGCTAATATTCCGGACTTTATTCATGAGCGTTTTGAAGTCATGCGCTCTGATCCTAGCTATCTTGAATTTATTCCTGGTCCTAGCACTAAGGGCAGTGCCCTTAAGGCTTTATGCCAGACTTTAAATATTCCCATCTCTGAGGCTGTAGCTTTTGGCGATGCGGAAAATGATATTGCTATGCTTAAAACTGCAGGTTTAGGTGTAGCTATGGGTAATGCCGCCTCTTATGTTAAGGATGAAGCTGATATTGTTACCTTAACTAATGATGAAGATGGTATTGCCGCAGTAGTGTTAAAGCTTCTTAATCGATAAGGCTTAATATGTTTAAAACCTCAATCTTTAAAAGTGAAAATCCTCAGGATGAGGCCCGCTTACGCGAGCGCTATCATGGTGCCGATAGCTTGCCGCTTAAGGTCTCGATCAAAGCGGCTTGGCATATGATCAAGATCTATTGGACCTCAAAGGATAGTCTGTGGTCATGGTTGTTATTGTCCTTAATTTTAGGTTTGACCGGCGGCTCTATCTATTTAGCTACTGCCATTAACACTTGGTATAAGGAATTTTGGGACACTATACAAAATTATGATCTTGAAGGTTTTAAATATCAGCTGATGATCTTTGCGATTTTAGCCTCGATCCATGTGGTAGTTTCAGTCTACAACTCTTATTTAAGATCGCGTCTGGCCATTTCCTGGCGTACTTGGTTTACAGGTAAGGTCATGCATGATTGGCTAGATAATGAAGCTTACTATAAGATGCAACTTGAAGATCGCAAGACAGAAAACCCCGATCAGCGTATTTCAGAAGATCTCAGTAGCTTTGTTACCTATACCATATCCTTACTCTTAGGAACGCTTACCGATTTAGCTATGATTGGTACCTTTGGTGTGGTGTTATGGGATCTGTCAAATAGTGTCACTTTAACCTTATGGAATGATGCACAAATTACGCTTCCTGATGGTTATATGCTCTATTTAGCCTTAGGTTATGCCATTATCGGTACCGTTTTGACCTTCTTCTTAGGCAAGCCCTTAGTTAGACTTAATTTCAGACAGCAACGCTATGAAGCTGATTTTCGTTTCTCTTTGATCCGCGTGCGTGAAAATAGCGAGTCGATCTCTCTTTATCAAGGACAAGAGCAAGAAGAGGGCGTCTTAAGAAAGCGCTTCTTTAGCGTAGTTAAGAACTATATTAGACTTATTAACTGCGAAAAGCGTTTAGGCTTCTTTACCCTAGGTTATGCTCAGTTAGCGGTGATTTTCCCGATCTTAATTGCAGCGCCGATGTACTTTGCTAAGATCATCACCATGGGCAGTATTATGCAGATTAGCTCAGCCTTTGGACGGGTGCAGGATTCCTTATCGACCTTGATAAGTAATTTCTCCGCGTGGGCCTCTTTTAAGGCGGTAGTCGATCGTCTAGCTTTATACTTTGACAGTATGGATAGCTCTGCAAATGTAGTGTGCCTAAAGGCGCAAAAGAGTGGCGATAGCTTTAGTCTTAAAAATTTAGAGGTGCAAACCCCACACGGTGAAATCCTCTGCACTAAGCTCAATTTAAGCCTTAAGCCAGGTCAGAGTTTACTTATTCGTGGTCCTTCAGGCTGTGGTAAGTCCACTTTGATTAAGACTATTGCCGGGCTTTGGCCTTATGCACAAGGTGAAATCTATGAGATAGCAAATTCAGAGTGCTTATTTTTAAGTCAAAGACCGTATTTACCGCAAGGTACATTACGTGAGGCCGCAGCTTATCCGCATGTAGCTGAAGAGCAGGGCCTTACTGAAAAGTACTTTAAGCTTTTAAATCTAGAGCATCTAATTGCGCATTTAGATGAGGAAAATACCTGGTCGCAGATCCTATCTTTAGGTGAACAACAGCGTATAGCCTTTGTCAGAGCCTTACTCATAAAACCTGAAATCTTATTTTTAGATGAGGCCACCTCAGCTTTAGATGAGCTTTTAGAAAGCCGCGCTTACGATCTCATTAAAGCTGAGATTCCGCAGTGCATTATGATAAGTGTCGGGCATAGATCTTCTCTTATCAAGCGTCATGACTTGATGCTAAGTCCGCATGAGACTGAGCGTACCGCTTGGATTTTAAAAGAAAATATCTAAGATTTTCTCTTAAAGATCGTAATTGAGCTTAACCCCAGTAAGTTTAAAACTTACTGGGGTTTTTGCTTAAAGAAGCTTATGTCTTCAGAATAAGGTGAGATTTATAGATTAAGAAGTTTTGTTCCAAGCAAAACGCTATCTTTGGGGATTTAAGCTCAATGCTTTGATGTAAAAAAAAGACCTCCAACGTCGTGGAGGTCTTAAACTCTAATTAAAGGATTTAATCACGATTTTATTTGTCGTCATCGGCGTGAGTTACCGTATTTACAACCTCATCGATAGGATTTTCAGCATCCTCAGAGTCTTCTTTGACAATCTGACGGCTACGGATAGCTTTGATGCGGCGGCGACGATTTTGAATGGCGGCTAAGCGGCCGGTGAGGCGCTCAGACGGACCAAAAACCGGCTTTTCCTGCTTCAGGAACTTGCCCTCATAATCACTGCAGGCACGGACTACTAGCTTATATAAACCGATGACGGCGATGATATTAGGGATGACCATAAGGCCGTTGAACATATCGGCTAATTCCCAAACTAAGGTTACCTTTAAGAAGGAACCCATCATCAGGAAGCATAAGACAATGACGGAGAAGACATTGATGAAGCGATAGCCAAAGAGGAATTTAACGTTCTGCACGGCAAAGAAGTACCAACCGATAATGGTGGTGAAGGCTGCAAAGAAGAGGCATAAAGCGACGAAGCCTGAACCTGCCGGCCCCATACCCTTAACGAAGGCATTTTGCGTTAAAACGATGCCAGTAGTCTGACCGTCTAAAACGCCGGTGACTAAGATAACAAGAGCAGTAGCGGTGAGTACCACGAAGGTATCGATAAAGAGGCCAATGATAGAGGCTAAGCCCTGCTCAGCGGGATGCTTAACACGAGCGATAGCGTGGGCGTGCGGGGTAGAACCCATACCAGCTTCGTTAGAGAAGAGACCACGGGCTACACCATAACGGATAGCTTCCTTAATGGTAGCACCGACAATACCACCGGTAGCAGCGCTAGGATTAAAGGCACCGACGATGATTTGCTCTAAGGTCGGGATGAGCTGATCGATATTGATAACAACGATATAGACAGCGCCTAAAACATAGACGAGAGCCATTAAAGGTACCATCTTCTCGGCAAAGCTGGCGATACGCTTAATACCACCGATGAAGATGAAGCCAGCTAAGAGAATGATAAATAAGCCGGTGACGGGAGTGGGGATATTAAAAGATGATTCAAAGGCGGTAGAGATGGAGTTAGCCTGTACCATATTGCCGATGAAACCTAAGGCGACAATACATAAAACTGAGAAGATCGCGGCCATAGAACGGCTGCCTAAGCCATAGGAAATATAATAAGCCGGACCACCGATAATACGACCTTGTTCATCCTTAGAGCGATAGAGCTGAGCTAATACAGCCTCAGAGAAGATGGTAGCCATACCAAAGAAAGCGGCAATCCACATCCAGAAGATAGCACCGGGGCCACCCATGGCAATTGCGGTAGCAACACCAGCGAGGTTACCGGTACCTACCTGTGCGGCAATGGCGGTAGCTAAGGATTGGAAGGAGGTCATACCATGATTACCGGCCTTCTCTCCATTAAAGCTTAAGCCACCAAAGACGTGCTTTAGGGCACGACCAAATTGACGTAACTGTACAAAGCGTAGATTGAAGGTAAAGAAGATACCAGCACCGACTAAGATCGGAATAAGGCACCAAGGACCCCAGAGGATGGAGTTGATGTCAGATACAATTTGTGTAAGTGAATCCATGTTCATAAAAATAACCTTATTGAGGATTAAGTGCGTTTATACGGTTCTGAGACCTGAGGCCTGAACCTTGAAGCGGCAGGGGGAGGACAGAAGGAGACGTAAAAAGCGCGACTTAAATAAAAGATGCGGCGCCTATTGTACTCTAGATTTAACAAATAGCTAATTTTTGGTGCAATGCACTAAAAAAGCACTAGCAAGAATAGTTGTGATTAGATTTGGAGCAGAGATAATAATGCCGGCTAGCGCCGGCATGAGGAAGGCTTATTTTGCTTTAGATTTTTTAGTATCAGCGCTAGCGTCACCGACGGCGGCATTCATCTTAGCGTGGATTTTCTTTTTAAAGTACATAACTAAGACAATGACGATAAGGAGACCTAAACCTAAATAGATGGCAGATTGTACATCGTGCACATAGGACATTAAGAGATCGCGATTGTCGGCAAAGAAGAAGCCTAAATAGATCCATACTGGCACGGAAATTAAGGCGGCAAGGCCATCCATGAGTAAGAAGGTAAAGAAGGAGATACGGCGACTCATACCGGCTACGAGGTAGATAGGGGAGCGCAGACCCGGTAAAAAACGGGCTACAAATAATAAGCCTAAGCCGTATTTCTTGAACTTCTGCTGAATCTGAGAGAAGCGACGGGGAGAGAGAATACGTCTGAAGGTACGAATTCTCTGAATACGATAACCGAAAATTCTACCGCCTAAAAACATGGTGCTGTCGCCAATAAGTACACCTAAAAGGCCAACAACACACATAATGTGCGGATTGGTGTAGCTTAAGCCTGAGATGATACCGCCTGAAACTAAGGTAATGTCCTCAGGTACCGGTAGACCAAAACCACAGAGAATCAAAATGCCGAAAACTGCGGCATAACCATATTCAACGAAGAAATTAACAAGAAAATCTAGCAAAATAGGGCCTATATAATTAAACGAAGCACAATAGAGTACATTTTAACAAATTTAATTTTGCTTGTGCAGGATTAGAACTTAGCACCGGCATAATTAAGCTGTGACCAGGCTTCATAAGCTACCACGGCTACAGAATTTGACAGATTGAGGCAACGGCTTTCTGGCATCATCGGAATGCGAATGCGGAGCTCCTCAGGAACGTGAGCATAAACTTCCTCAGAGAGGCCTTCTTTTTCACGACCGAAGATCACATAATCGCCATCTTCAAATTTAAATTGATGGTGGCAGATATGCGCTTTGCTTGAGGAGGCAATGAGGCGACGCGGCTTTTCTGTCTCTAAAAACTGTTCAAAGTTGACGTGCACGGTGAGATTAGCTAATTCATGATAATCTAAACCAGCACGGATGAGTCTTTGATTATCAAGATAAAAGCCTAAGGGGCCGATGAAATGTAAACGGGCACCACAATTGACGCTCAGACGGATAACATTGCCTGCGTTTGAGGGCATTTCCGGTTGATAAAGTACCAAATTGATCATAACGGTTTGTTCCTTTTTTTATTTGCGCTTATTTTAGCGCATTTACTTAAAAATTTTAGAGAAAAAAGAGCGCTTCTCTGATAAAGAATTGCGCTTTTTAGCTGTTTTTTTCAGCGAGTTTTTGCCTTTAACTCAAATTGCGGCACCTGATTAAAGGTGATAACATGCAGAGATCTATAATCACAGAGATTTAGCAATTTAAGTTATTTGTAATCAACAACATAAATCCGTCAGGATTATTTAGGGTGGAGGAATTATGTTTTCACGTCCCGCTTTCGGAACGGAAAAGGAACATACTAGTCTTGTAAGAAAGCTTTTATTAGGCTGTTCCGTAGTCGTGACTGCCATCATCTTAGTCATTATGCTCTTTCATCATCATGAGCAGGCCCGAGCCGTATCTGGTGAGCTTTTAAATCAAGCAAGCTCAAATCCCCTGTTAAATAATGAGCAGACCTCGCTTTTAAGCAAGGTTTTTGAGTATTTTGGTGGTGTGTCCTATTTATTCCCCTTACTCATAGTTTATGTAACCTATAAATTAGTCTATAAGCGTTTATCCTGGCGCAGTATAGATTTCTTTGTGGTGGGCACCTTTATTGTCGGCTTTAACTTTTTAGTTTTAGGCCTCTGCGCTTTAATGTCAGCTCTGTTTGTGGCCGGACAAAATGGCGCTGGCGGTATGTTAGGTGATTTTATCTCTATCGCCTTATCGCAAAACTTACCGAAAATTGCCGCAAAGGTAGTGCCTTTAGTGCTGATTTTGTGCGGTCTTTTCCTCTTTACCCATAAATCCCCGTTATGGTTTTGCGAGCTCTTAGGTTCTTTAATCTGTGGCAATGTGCCATTTATGGATAAAAAGACCGAAAAAAATACCGCTACTGCAGAAGATACTGAACACTCAGCTGAAGATGATGGTATTTCCATCACCACTAAGAGTGAGGAATCAGTACTTAAGAAAGAAGAGAAGAAAAAAGAAGACAAGAAAAATTCTGATACTCCTGTGCGTCATGATACAGAGCCAACCTTTGGTGATGAGGGTACAGCCCCTCTTAGCGCTAACTCTGATCTCAATGTCAATCCGCCGCGTTTTTATAAAGGACCTACTGACGATCTTAAAGCTGATGTCCGCAAAAACTCAGTCTCTAAAGAGCCTTTATTTAAGCCTCAGCAGAAGATTGAGCCGATGTTCAACCCTAATTTCGACACTCTGCCTGACAATGAGAATAAGAATACGGTCTTAGGATCTGTAAGTCAGAGCTTTGAAAGCTCGCAGACGCCAGCATCAGCTTATTCACATAACAATACTCAGCCCTATGGCGCTAGTACTAATATTTTCAGCTCTCTTAGTGACAGTAAGTCTCAGGCTGTAGATGATAAGCGTCCGAGTACCTATATTCATACCTCAAAGAGAACTTATCCTCAGGATAATATGAGAGCTAATGGTGATTTAGATCAGCCTAGCACCATTATTCATACTAAGAACAGAGGCAATACACATAGCTTTACAAATCAAGCTTCAAGCTTTGCAAGTCAGGGCCTTACCAATACTAATATCAGTTATGGCAATAGTGAGATGGCTCCTACAGCTGTAGCTAGTAGCACTAGCGCTTCGCTCTTTAATCATGAGATAGGGAGTGCTACTAAGATCTTAGTGCGCAATCAAGATAAGAGCCGTCTTAATACTTTTGCCCCTGAAAGTCAGGCGGCAACTGCTCCTAAGACCATTGTGACACGCTTTGTGCAAAGTCCTGAGCCTTTAGCACCTCTTGATAATAAGCCTGTAAGCACGGTAATTACCCGTGCTCCTGAGGTCAGAGGCATGAATTTTGGTACTGAAGACGTCAATATGTATGAAAAGGATGAGGCCTTAGGTGGCACCTTTATGCATAAAGACGAGGATAATTTTGAACACAGCGCTTTTGTACCGCATTATGAAGATGAAAATGAAAATATCATCTCCTTTAATGATGTCAATTCCGAATCTCAACATACTATTGAGGTCGATAAATTATCTAAAGCCTTTGTGCCGACAAGTGTCGAAGATCCTCATATTTTAGATAGAAATACCGAAGCCTTAATTTCGGAAAAAGATGTCGATTATGATGCTTATAGTCATGGCACCCGTGGCGTTTTACCGCGTGAGGATGAGGCTTTGTTAAAGACAGACGACAGTCCTTTTGTTGCCGATACTCATACTAATGCCCTCTTTAAAGAAGAGAAGGAAGAGGTAGAGCAATTTGCTAAGCCTCAGTATATAGAGAGGCAAGATGAGGAATTAGAGCTTGCATCTCAAAGCTATAGTGCTCCTGAGAGCGAGAGCGCTTATGCGGAGCCTACCTATGTTAAGCCTCAGGATTTTACTGATAAGGCAAGTGAAAGTGCAGATAGTGTTCACAGCTCAGTACTTGAAAATGAAGGTTTAGCTAATCTAAGCGTAAAGCCTGAGGAAAATCCTTTAACTGTTTTCCCAACTAAAAAGTATTCCTGCTCGACACAGACAGCCCCAGAGTTTATCTATGATGATTGGCGTCCGGCTTTCTCCTTATTAAAGCTTTCTGATAAAAAGGTTTTAATGGATGAGGAAACCGTTAAGGCTTGTATTGAGCGCATCAATAAATTCATGCATGACTTTAAGATTAAAGCCCATGTCGAGCGCTATTTATCAGGCCCTGTGGTCACGCAATATGATTTAGGTTTAGAGCCTGGGGTCAAATCCTCCACCATTCGCGGGGTGCAGATGGATTTAACCCGCAATCTTTTAGTTAAGTCAGTGCGTATTTTAGATGTAGTACCAGGTACTCCTTATGTAGGTTTAGAGCTACCTAATCCTAAGCGTCAGCTCATTACTTTAGGCGATGTGGTAACTCAGGATGAATTTACCCATACTAAGGCTTCCTTACCTATATGTTTAGGTGTAAATGTAGTCGGTAAGCCTGTAGTTGCTGATTTAGCCCAAGCCCCGCACCTTTTAATCTGCGGTACCACCGGTTCAGGTAAGTCTGCAGGTGTCAATTCTATGATCCTGTCCTTACTTTTAGCCTGCTCGCCGGCTGAATTGCGCTTAGTGCTTATCGATCCTAAGCAAGTAGAGTTTAGCCTCTACGCGGGCTTACCGCATTTGATAACCCCGATCATTACTGAAACTGAACCGGCTTTAGCCGCTTTAGATTGGTTAGTCTCCGAGATGGAAAATCGCTATGCTCTCATCCGCAATCTGCATATGCATAATATCGATGAGTGCAATGCCATTATCCGTGAGGCTAATGCTCAAGGTCAGGTTGTTTATGATCCAGCATGGACTGCAGATATGGGAGGCACTCCGCCTGAGTTAAAACCTGTGCCTAAGATCGTGCTGATTATCGATGAGTTTGCCGATTTAATGGCCACCTCTTCTGGCAATAAGAAGGGCTCACGTAATTTAGAGACCCTATTGCGGCGCTTAACTGCTAAGGCCCGTGCTGCCGGTATCCATCTCATTATGGCGACCCAAACTCCGCGTGCTGAGGTGGTAACTGGTGTTATCAAGGCTAATATGCCGTCCCGTATTGCCTATACTGTACAGTCAGGTACCGATTCTCGCGTCATTTTAGATGAGCCCGGTGCAGAAAATCTCTTAGGCAATGGCGATATGCTTGTCAATTATCAAAAGCTTGAAGGCTCTAAAACCTTCAGAGCGCATGGTCCTTTTGCCTGCAATGATGATGTTAAGAATATCGTTAAAGCTTGGATCGATTATGCAGGTGATCCTGAATATATTGAGGGTGTTACCGATTATGATGATGAAAGCGAGGAGGAGGCAATATCTGAGGATACCCAAGGCCAAAGCCCGAGTATCGATAAGATCTTCGATCAAGTCGCTCAATATGCCCGTGAATATTATGCTTCTAAGCAAAAATCACCGCCAATTAGCGATATTCAGGTAAACTTCAATGTAGGTTATGCACGTGCAAAGCGTCTAAAAATGCAATTGATTAGAGAGGGCGTGGTAGATGAATAAGCTCAAAAATTTTCTAAAGTTTGTAACTTTATCTTTAGGCTTACTTGGGGCCTGTACCGCTTTAGCTGGAGCTTCAAGCGATCTTAAAGCGCGTTTACAGAGCTTTGAAGCTTTAAGCTGTAATTTTGAACAGGAAGTTTTAAAGAGCAATGGCGCGGTAGTTTCAACTTCACAGGGGCGTCTATTAGTGGCCAAGCCCGATCGCCTGATGATGTATACCGCAAGCCCGGATGAGCAATATCTTTTTACTAAGGATGAGGCGGTTTATTTTTACGATCCTTTTGTCAATCAAGTCTCGATTTTCTCTGTTGCTGATTTAAATACCGCGCCGTTTTTATTGTTAAATTCAAGCGATCCTAAGCTGTGGGCTCAATATACTGTTAAGTCTAAAGGTGAGAGCTTTAGCTTAAAGCCTAAGTCCTCAAAAGAATTTCAGGAAATTGAGCTGAACTTTAAGGGTAAGACCTTAGAGAGTTTGGTCATTTTGATGAAAAACGGTAATAAGAATATCTATAAGCTCAGCTCACAGCAAAATCAGGTCAATATGCAGGATTTTGAGGTAGCTATTCCCGATGATGCTGAGGTAGATGATGAGCGTCGATCCCACTGATCTTTTCAGCTCGCAATTGCAGGCAGAGGAAGATAAGGCTCAGGCTGATAGATCCTCAGCCTCTTTAGAATTTGCGCCTTTAGCGGCAAGATTGCGCCCTGAAACTATCGCAGAATATGTAGGTCAGAGCCATCTTTTAGCTAAGGGTAAGCCTTTGAGGCTCGCTTTAGATCGCGGTCAGTTATATTCGATGATCCTCTGGGGTCCTCCGGGTGTGGGTAAAACCACCTTAGCTTTAATGTTCGCTAAAGCCTCGCAAGCTTTTTTTGAACAGCTACCGGCTGTGACCTCGGGCATTAAGGATATTCGTGAGGCTATTGCGCGAGCGACCTTGCGAAAATCTCGCGGTACGCGGACTTTATTATTTGTCGATGAGGTGCATCGCTTTAATAAGTCACAGCAAGATGCCTTTTTACCGCATATTGAAAACGGCACAATTATCTTTATCGGTGCTACTACCGAAAATCCTTCCTTTAGTGTCAATCAAGCCTTGCTCTCACGCACTAGAGTCTATGTTTTGCAAAAGCTTACTGAAGAGGAGCTTGCGCATCTATTAGATCTAGCTTTACATTCAGAGCGCGGTCTTTTAAAGGATAATTTAAAGCTTGATGAGGGGGCACAGGCAGCTTTAGTCGCTCTTGCCGATGGCGATGGGCGTCATCTTTTAAATCTTTTAGAAATGGCTTCGGAACTTGCAGCTCCCCTTAAGAGCGGTGAGCGTCTTATCACTAAGACTATGATAGGCGCAGTTGCCGGACGGCGTTTATTAAATTATGACAAGGGCGCCGATGCTTTTTATGAGCTTATCTCGGCCTTTCATAAATCTGTGCGTGGCAGTGCTCCCGATGCGGCTTTATATTGGTATGCGCGTATTTTAGAGGCCGGAGGCGATCCTCTCTATGTAGCGCGTCGACTTTTAGCTATCGCCACTGAGGATGTGGGCCTTGCCGATCCTAAAGCTATGACAGTAGCTCTCAATGCTTGGGATATCTTTGAGCGCGTCGGCGCTTATGAAGGAGAGAGGGCTATTGCGGAGGCGGCTGTCTATATGGCCCTAGCGCCTAAGAGTAATCATCTCTATACCGCTTTTCATAAAGCCCGCGAGGATGCACAGCGCACCGGACGCCTTGAGGTGCCCTTATATCTGCGCAATGCTCCTACTAAGCTTATGGAGGATTTAGGCTATAAAGATGGTTATCGCTATGCCCATGATTTCCCTGGCGCTTATGCCGATGGCGAATGCTTCTTCCCACAGGAATTATGCGGCACTGTCTACTATACGCCCTCAGATCGAGGCTTAGAGGCAGCTTTAGGACGCAAACGCGATTATCTTAAAGAGCGCGATCATCTTTCAAAACAGCGCCGTTATCCTGAAGGTTATAGAGGTGCTAAGGTGACTTTTAGCGAGGATGATAAGTCTTTATCCTAAGGAAGACTTGCGTAAAAGTGAAAGCGTGTGGGAAATAAGATTTTTTATCCCGCTCTATGCTAAAATATGCAACGAAAATTTTTTAGCTTAAGCTTAAAAAGCATTAGTTAAGCACAAATACGGTATTTATTCATGCTCGATTCAAAATATCTGCGCGGTGAGATTGAAGAGGCCCAACAGCGCCTAGCTACCCGCAACTATACTTTAGACACTGCCAAAATCCAGGAATTAGAGGCTATCCGTAAGGAGACTATGACTCGTACCCAGGATTTACAGGCTCAACGTAATTCCTTATCTAAGAGTATCGGCCAGGTTTTAAAGTCCGGTGGTGATGCAGCTCCCATTAAAGAGCAGGTCGCTAAGATCAGTGAAGAGCTCTCCGCGGTTAAAAAACGTCAGGATGAGGTTCTCGAGCAATTACGTCAAATCTCTCTGACCATTCCTAATTTACCTGATCCGTCCTGCCCGTTAGGCCCTGATGAGAGCGCTAACGTTGAGGTGAGAAAGTGGGGCACTCCGCGTACCTTTGAGTTCCCGGTAAAAGATCACGTCGCTATCGGTGAAGGTTTAGGTATGCTCGACTTTGAGCGTGCCCGTAAGGTTTCCGGTGCTCGTTTTGCTTTCATGACTGGCCCTATCTGCGCCTTACACCGTGCCTTAGTCCACTTAATGCTCGATTTACATCATGAGCAGGGCTATACCGAGGTTTATACCCCGTATCTTGTTAACCTTGATTCCTTATATGGTACCGGCCAGATGCCGAAGTTTGCAGAGGATCTCTTCCACACTAGCCTCAATGGCGATGCTGATGGTGATGATGTCAATCGTCATTTCTGCTTGATCCCGACTGCTGAAGTCCCGCTGACTAATATGGTTCGCGACGAGATCATCCCTGAGGACAAGTTACCTATTAAAGTCACCGCTCATACCCCGTGCTTTAGATCTGAGGCCGGTTCTGCAGGCCGTGATACCCGTGGTTTAATCCGTATGCATCAGTTTGATAAGGTTGAGATGGTGCAGATCGTAAAGCCTGAGGATTCATGGGACGCTTTAGAGAGCTTAACTCGCGATGCTGAGGCGGTTTTACAGGCTTTAGAGATCCCGTATCACGTAGTGGCTCTGTGCACCGGTGACATGGGCTTTAGCTCGGCTAAGACCTATGACATCGAGGTGTGGTTACCCGCTCAGAACACCTATCGTGAGATTTCTTCTTGCTCTAATTGCGTTGACTTCCAAGCTCGCAGAATGCAAGCCCGTGTCCGTCGTAAGGATGGTAAGATCGAGTTAGTCCATACTCTCAATGGTTCTGGTTTAGCTGTCGGCCGTACTTTAGTGGCAGTTTTAGAGAATTATCAGAATGCTGATGGTTCTGTAACTGTTCCTAAGGTTTTACGTAAGTACTTAGGTGGTCTGGAATTAATTACTCCTGAGACTAAATAATGCTCACAGCCTTAGATTGGGCCATGGTAGTCATTGTGGGCTTTTCAGCTCTCATGTCTATTATTCGCGGCTTCGCTAAAGAAGCCGCTTCTATCATTGCATGGATTGCGGCCTTCAGTATTGCAGGCCGTTTTTATCCTGAGGCTGCTTCATTATTTACCTTTTCAAATGATGAGTTGACTAGAACCATCTTAGCGATTTTGATTTTATTTATAGTCACGCTCTTGGTTGTAGGCTTCGCCGGCACTGCGATTTGCTCTTTAATTCAAAAGGCTGGCTTATCAAGTTTTGATCGCCTTTTAGGCGTAGTTTTTGGTGTAGTTCGCGGCATTTTAATTTTAGCCGCCGTTTTAGCTTTATTGCAGATAGGCTTTAGACTGCATATTTTAAGCTTTATCACCGAAAAAGATTGGTGGCATCAGTCACTATTTATTCCGGAATTACAACGTATTGTTAATTGGTTCTTTATATACATGGGAACACCTGTAGGAGTTTAATATATGTGTGGTGTAGTTGGTGTGGTCGGTTTCTCTCCGGTCAATTTATCCCTTTATAATTCTCTGCAGGTGTTACAGCACCGCGGACAGGACGCTGCAGGTATTGTCACTGTTGACGATCAGGACAATTTCCATCAGCGCAAAGCCAATGGTATGGTTACCGAGGTCTTTCAGCAGCGTCATATGATGCGGCTGCGTGGCAATATCGGTATCGGTCACAACCGTTATCCGACAGCTGGCTCCTCTTCAGCTGCTGAAGCTCAGCCTTTCTATGTAAACTCTCCTTTTGGTATTGCCTTAGCTCACAACGGCAATCTCATCAATTCTAAGGAATTAAAGCAAAAGTGCATTAAGGCTCGTCGTCATGTAAATACTCAGTCTGATTCTGAGATTTTACTCAATATCTTAGCTTGGAAGATTTCCGACATTAAGAATGACGTTCCGACTCCTGATGATATCTTCACTGCTGTAAGCGGTGTTATCGATGAGATCCGCGGCGGTTATGCTGTAGTGTCCCTCGTTTTAGGTGTAGGCCTTATTGCTTTCCGTGATCCGCACGGTATCCGTCCGATGGTTTTAGGTAGCCGTAAGACTGAAGATGGTCGTACTGAGTACATGGTTGCCTCTGAAAGCGTCGCTTTAGATGTTTCAGGCTTTAGCCTCGATCGCGATGTTGAGCCAGGTGAGTGCATCTTAATTACCAAGGATGGCAAGCTCTATTCCCGTATCTGCGCTAAAGATCCGGTGTTACAGCCGTGTATTTTTGAGTACGTTTATTTTGCAAGACCGGATAGCGTTATTAACGGTGCTTCTGTTTATGCTACCCGTGTCCGTATGGGTACTAAGTTAGCTCAGCAGATTAAGCGCGAGCATGCCGATCTTAAGATCGACGTCGTTATTCCGATCCCGGATACTTCTATCGATATCGCAGTTCAGATCGCCAGATACTTAGGTGTTCCTTATCGTCAGGGCTTTGTGAAGAACCGTTATATCGGTCGTACCTTCATTATGCCAGGCCAGACTCAGCGTCAGAAGTCAGTACGCAGAAAGCTCAACCCGATCCCGTCAGAGTTTGCCGGTAAGAGAGTATTGCTTGTCGATGATTCCATCGTTCGTGGTACCACCTCTTTACAGATTGTCGAAATGGCCCGTGAGGCTGGTGCTGTAGGTGTCTACTTTGCCTCAGCATCCCCTGAGATCAGATATCCGAATATCTACGGTATCGATATGCCGACTTCTCAGGAGCTCATAGCTTATGGTCGCACTAACGAGGAAATCGCCCGTGAGATCAAGGCTGATGCTTTAATCTATCAGACTTTAGATGATTTAAAGGACAGCGTAACTGAGGAAAACCCGCAGCTTACCACCTTCGATTGCTCTATCTTCACCGGTGAGTATTTAGTACCGCCGTCAGAGGATTATTTCGATGAAATTGCCGCTCAAAGAAGCGACGATGCTAAGGCTGATAAGGCCTGGAAGGATTCCTCCGATGCTGAGCAATTAGATATCTTCAATATCTAAAGCTTAAAGATCTCAAAAGAGCCACCACTTTCACAAGAGCGGTGGCTTTTTTATTAGTTGTTAATACTGATTTCGGCGCGGGTTTTATTGAGATCGCGTAAGGGCGGTTCGCCAAATAAGCGTTTATATTCACGATTAAACTGCGAGATACTCTCATAACCTACATCTAAGGCGGCATTGAGGATGCGCTTATTTTCAGTGACTATCTGTCTACGGGCTTCATAGAGGCGCAATTGCTTTTGATATTGAAGAGGACTAAGTCCCGTAAAGAGCTTGAAGTTACGATAGAGATTAGCCTTAGACATATGGGAATTTTTGGCTAAATTCTCAATGGCTAGATCTTCTTTATAGTTTTCTTTAAGCCAATTTACCGCAAAGGCTACCTGATGATTCTTAGTGCCTGGGGTATTGATCTGCCGCAAGAGTTTACCATGTGGGCTTAGAAGTAGGAGATAGTATAGCTCTCGTACCATCATCGGCGCGCGCATGGCGATTTGCTCAGGCTTAGAGGACAAATTTAAAAGTCTTAAAAACATTTCCATAATGTCAGCATTAGTGTCACAGATACTGACAGCTTCAGGATTTTCCTTATCGCTATTATCCCAAGGTAGTTCTTTTACGAGATCTGCGAGCATGACTTTATCTAAATAAAGATAGATAAAGAGAAAGGGCTTTGCTTTAGAGGCACTGACAATATAGGAGGAAATGGGCATATCTACCGAGGCGACAAGACTTTGATTTTGACTGTAGACAAAATCATGGCCGCCTAAGGTTGAGTGCTTAGTTCCCTGTAATACTAAACCTACTAGGGGCTTATCAAAGCATTTATGCATGCAATTGACATCTTCATGCAAGCTTAAATTTAAATTAGGAATAGCCGTATTAAATATGCCGGGGCTATGGTGGAGGCTTAAAAATTTCTCTTTTAAAGAAAGATTTAGCTGTGAAATTTGTATTGCTTCTGTGTTCATGTGCTGTTTTGTTAATTTATTGTTTTTATTATTTTTTTTTATAAGTTCAAGCTTTTGTTCTAAAACTTAAGTGTGCTTTTATTATCAAACTAAAGAGGGTTTTATGAATAGCAGATGCAAAAAATTTTTTGATTATCACTTTTGCCGGCTAGTCTTTGATTTTTATAAAAAATAGGGGGAAATTATATTTTATAAAGCTAAAATTCAAAAAAACTAAGTATGTATAAGAACTTAACTATATGTGTACTTAGGGTTTTTCCGTTTTGTCTTAGATGGTAAAATTTACTAGATTAAAAAAAAGTAAAAGATAGATTAAAAGTACCGTCTTTATATAAGGAAGATAAATGTTAAACCCTTTGCGCTATGTGTTATGCATCAATGCTCTAGCCTTACCGGCGTTGATTTATTATGCATCCTTTTATGCGCCCTTATTTTCAGAGTCATCCTTCTCTGAACTTGCCATATTTTATTTCATCGCTCTAGGTGTATTGCCTTTTTACGGCATGGCTGCTTTGACTGTACTCTTATACCCACAGCTCTTAATTCTAAAGCGTTTAGGCTCTAAGGCTATATGGGCTATAGGCATTGCTATATTGCTCTCTTTTTTATTGTTATTAGTGCTAGCTATCGATGCGCATGTCTTTTATCTCTATCGCTTTCATCTAAGCGCCGCTATGCTCGAGCTCTATCTAAACGGGCAGATTATCAATTTCTCTGCGAGCATGTATCTGACCATCTTTATTGAGGGCGCCTTATTATTCTTATATACAGTGATAGCGGTGCTTCTTGCTTTTAAACTAAGTCAAAACTTCAAGCACTATATCTTAGCTCTATGCCTGCCGTGGTGTTTATTTTTTTTAGGCGTAAATCTTATGCATGCAGCTTCAGCTGCCTATGCTAATGTCACCGTAACCTCGATGGCTGGCAGAATTCCGCTTTATTATCCTTTGACGGCTAATACCTTTTTATTGAGACATGGCTTTATCACTGAAGAAGATATGACTGTAAATAAGGTCGATCTGCAGTCTATGGGACTTTTTAATTATCCTAAAAATCCTTTAGTGTATCAGGATGGAGCTAAGCCTTTAAATGTAGTCTTCTTAGTGGTGGATTCTCTGCGGGCGGATATGTTAAGCCCTGAGATCATGCCGCGACTTTCAAATTTCTCTGAGGGCAATTACGTCTTTTTAAATCATCATTCAGGTGGTAATTGTACCCGCTTTGGTATCTTTACTCTGTTCTATGGTATTCCCGGTAGTTATTGGACTGCAGCACGAAGCTCTGGCACTAAGGCGGCCTTAATTGAAGCGGCACAGCATTATAATTTTGAGATTAAGACCTTTACCTCAGCGCCTCTCTATAAGCCTGAATTTCATCAGACGGTCTTTGCTGGAGTTGATAATCTGCGCATGACTTCTGAAGGCGCAACCGTACTTTTGCGCGATAAAAACTGTATCGACGATTTTGAAAAGTACTTACAGGCAAAAGGAGATCAGAACTTTTTAAGCTTGGTTTTCTTAGATAATGTGCATGAATATTCTTTTGATAAGGATCAAGAGCGGATCTTCAAGCCCACTAAGGAAGCTTTTAATTATATGGAGCTCTCTCCTGAAACTGAGATTGAGCCTTATCGCAATTTGTGTAAGAACGCCTCTTATGCTGCCGATAAGAATGTAGGGCGAGTTTTAGATCTTCTAAGAGCTCACGATCTTTTGAAAAATACCATTGTTATTGTCACCGCCGATCATGGTGATGAGCTTAATGATAACGGCTTAAATTATTGGGGACATAATAGTAATTTCTCTAAAGCCCAAACACAGATCCCCTTTGTTTTATATTGGCCAGGAAGAGTAGGTCATAAAACCTCAACCCTCAGTACAGCTTATGATGTCAGCACTACGCTTTTAAAGCATAATTTTGCTGTTTCCAATCAAATCAGCGATTATGCCATGGGGCAGGATCTCTTCTCTCTTAAAGAGCGTCCCTATTTTTGGGTATCTTCCTATACGGAAAATGCTTTAGTGGGGAAGAGCAGTATCGGTATTTTTGATGTTTTAGGCTTTTTAACCTGGCGCGATCAGAACTATCGTAAAATTTCAAAGAGCTCTGATGAGCTTGAATATTGGCAGGCGTTACGCGATCTGAACTTTTACTTAAAAAAATAGCCAAAAAGAAAATATTGCACAAAATTGTCTCTTATACTATGTAGTTTTTATATAGTTAAATGTAAGCGTTTACATATAAAGTTCAGGTTAAGTATTGATATTAAAAAGTTTAAGAAATTATTAAATAAAATATTGTTATATATATGAGTTTATTTTGTAATTGTACAAAAGCTTAGGAAATGATTTTTATAAAAAAATTTTTAAATAAAATTTTGTGATCTCTTAGACACTTATGAAAAGAGGTACCAAAAAAAAGCGTTTGCGTGAGCATTAAAGGAAAATTTTGTTTATAATTCTAAGTGCGATCCGATTAGAGATCGTGTTAAATAAAATTATATTAAATAGGATTTATATCATGAAGAAGACTTTCTTAGCTGCTGCAGTTATTTCTGCTTTAGTAGCCTCTACCGCAGCCTCTGCTGCTACTGTTTATGACAAAGATGGTACCGTTTTAAACGTTAACGGCCGTATCGAAGCTCAGTGGTACAACGCTGGCTCTTACAGCAATATGACTGGTAAAACTGGTAACAACGACTCTTCCATCTACAACTGGGCTCGTATGGGCTTAGATGGCCGTTCTAAGTTAAACGATTATGCTACCGCTTTTGGTAAGATGGAGTTTGACGTTGCTGACGGCGACCGCGATATCAAAGAAAAAGATGATAAGACTGGCATGTCCGCTCGTGATCAGTTCATCGGTGTTGACTTTGGTAAGTTCGGTAAGATTCAGACCGGTCGTTACAAGTCCTTACTCCAGACTGTTGTTGCTGTTACCGACGTTTTAGCTGGTGATGGTGAGTCTGGTAAGACCTTTGTTATCGGTGATGAGCGTAATGCTGGTAAGTTAACCTACACTTGGAATGGTTATGGCTTCTTATTCGGTGCTGAATATCAGTCCGCCAAGAATGGTTACAAAGATCACGGCCCCAAGTTCAACGTTGAGAGCGGCTACAGCGTAATTGCTGGTTACACCACTCCGGCTGTTCTCTTTGGACCTATCAGCATCAAGGCTGGTTACTCTTATATGAATGGTCAGGACGATCCTATGGCAAAACTTGCAGAGGGTGTCGAACTTGTTGATTCTCAGGACGGTTGGGTAGCTTCCTTATCTTGGGGTGTTCCTTCCGCTGGTTGGTACTTCGCCGGTGAATACTCCACTAAGACCACTGAGTACTACGTTGTTAACAATGTTAAGGAGCTTGATTTAGAGCAGTCTGGCTTCGAAATTGTTGGTAAGTACAGCTTCGCTAACGGTTTATCCTTAGCTACTGGTTATCAGTATGAGAGAGCAGAGCAGGGTAAGGAGACCATTAAGTCCTCTCAGATTCCGGTTGTTGTCGAGTACAACTTCAACCCGAACTTCAAGGTCTATGCTCAGGCTAACTTCGGTGTTAATAGCACCAAGGAAAACGGCAAGGTCATTACCGACTATGGTTCTAAGCCTACCTACGGTGAGGGCAATGACTTCGCAGTTGGTGCTCGTTACACCTTCTAATTCAAGCCTAGCTTGATATAGAAATGGCTTAATGCCAAGGGGCCTCCTAAGGGAGGCCCTTTTGATTTCTGCAGATCTAATGCGCCTTCATACTATGGGCCTTTAAGACCTCTCTCCATCACAATATTCTCTTTCAGTAATCTCTATTTAGCCTCTTAGAACTCTTCTTTATAAGGACAGAGTATTAGCTATCTCTCTTAGATAAGTTAGGAAAGTTATATGTTTTTTAAATTCTTTTACGTTCCTTATCTAAGAGTCATTTATAGGCAAAAGGGCAGGCTCTTATGTTTTCTATAGTTAAGATGTAAAGTAGTCGCGACTTTAAGTCTTAGTGAGCTTATTTACAGAGTAGAGTTTAATCTAAGATGGGTTTTAGCTTTAGAAAAGGAAGGTAGGAGTTTTTGACATAAAAAAAGCGATGTAATTACATCGCCTGTGTTATCTAAGTGGTGCGACCTAATGGACTCGAACCATCGACCCCCACCATGTCAAGGTGATGCTCTAACCAAGCTGAGCTAAGGTCGCACTAAATTTTTACTGAAAACACTTAAATCCTAAGTGGTGCGACCTAATGGACTCGAACCATCGACCCCCACCATGTCAAGGTGATGCTCTAACCAAGCTGAGCTAAGGTCGCAATCAGTGGCAGTAATTATATCAATAAATTCCAATATAGCAAGTCTTTGTTAAAACTTTTTTAAGAATTATTGGTCTTTGAGGTGTTTAAATCTGATTTATAAGCCTGAGAGAGATAAAAATATTTTTTTTAATTTTGGAGCGGTGGGGGCACTTTTTTGCTAAATGATCAAAAAAAGTGAGTTTTTTATTTTTTGAGGAGTATAATCCATGGATGTTTGCTCTGCACAAGGTCTCGTCGAGTTGGTGCAAGAATAGCTGCAGGGGACAATCGTTTTATATCTTTTTTTATGGAGCCTCGCGATGCACAGTATGCATCAAGGTTTTTAAAATATGCCAAAAATTACTCTTCCAAATGGCGACATCAAAGAATTTGATCGCCCGGTCTCTATCTCTGAAATTGCTACTTCTATCGGTGCTGGTTTAGCCCGTGTTTGCGTTGCCGGTAAGGTTAACGGTGAGCTTCACGACGCTTGTGACTTAGTCTCTGAGGACTGTGAGGTTTGCATCATTACCCCTAAGGATAAAGAGGGTATTGAGATTATTCGTCACTCTTGCGCTCACCTCTTAGGTCACGCTATCAAGCAGTTATGGCCTAATACTAAGATGGCTATCGGTCCTGTTATCGACAATGGTTTTTATTATGACGTCGATATCGATCATAAGCTGACTGCTGAGGATTTAGAAGCTCTCGATAAGAGAATGCACGAGTTAGCTAAGACCGATTATCAGGTAATCAAAGAAGTTGCTGATTGGCAAAAGGCTTATGATACCTTCACTGAGCGTGATGAGCCTTATAAGAAGTTAATTCTTGAAGAGAATATCGATAAAGCCGATAAGAGCATCGGTTTATATCACCACAATGAATACGTCGACATGTGCCGTGGTCCGCACGTCCCGCACATGGGCTTCTGCCAGTTCTTCAAGCTCACTCACTTTGCTGGTGCTTACTGGCGTGGTGACTCTAAGAATAAGATGTTACAGCGTATTTACGGTTGCTGCTTTGCTAGCAAGGACGATCTTAAGACCTATATCCGTCGTCGTGAAGAGGCTGCTAAGCGCGATCACCGTGTTTTAGGTAAGAAGCTTGATTTATTCCACTTCCAACAGGAAGCTCCGGGTTTAGTTTTCTGGCACAATGATGGCTGGACCATCTACCGCATTGTTGAGAACTTTATGCGTACTATGTTGCATAAGTATCACTACATTGAGGTCAATACCCCGCAGATCATGGATAGAGTACTGTGGGAGCGTTCTGGTCACTGGGATAAATATGCTGAGAACATGTTTACCACCAAGTCTGAGAACCGCGATTATGCTATTAAGCCTATGAACTGCCCTGGCGCAATTCAGATCTTCAATTCTCGTACCCGTTCTTATCGTGATTTACCTATAAGAATGGCTGAGTTTGGTAAGGATCACCGTAACGAGCCGTCTGGCTCCTTACACGGCTTATTACGTGTACGTGGCTTCGAGCAGGACGATGGTCACATCTTCTGTACCGATAGCCAGATCTTAGATGTAGTTTCCGACTGCATTAAGATGGTTTACGACGTCTATAAGGTCTTTAACTTCAATAATGTTGACGTTAAGCTTTCTACCCGTCCTGAAAAGCGTATTGGCTCAGATGAGATTTGGGATCGCGCTGAGGCTGACTTAATTCAGGCCTTAGAGGCTAATAATCTCGAATACGAGTTACAGCCAGGCGAAGGTGCTTTCTACGGCCCTAAGATCGAGTTTACCTTACACGACTCCTTAGATAGAGCTTGGCAGTGCGGTACCGTACAGTTAGACTTCTCCTTACCGGCTCGTTTAGGTGCTCACTATATTGGTGAGGACAATCAGGAGCACGTACCGGTAATGATTCACCGTGCGATGTTAGGTTCCTTAGAGCGCTTTATCGGTATCTTAACTGAAGAGTACGCAGGTTCCTTCCCGACCTGGTTATCTCCGGTTCAGGCTATAGTTATGAATATCACCGACGATCAGGTTGATTATGCTAAGTCTGTCTGTGATAAGCTCGATGAGGCAGGCTTACGTGTCAGAACCGATCTGCGCAATGATAAGATTGGCTTTAAGGTCCGTGAGGCCACCTTAATGCACATTCCTTATATGATTGTCTGTGGTGCCCGCGAAGCTCAGGAAGGCAAGGTAGCCGTTCGTACCCGTAAGGGTGCAGATTTAGGCTCAATGTCAATTGAGGACTTGATTAAGCTGATAAATTCAGATATCATATCGCGCAAAAACATGCCTGATGCTGATCTCGAAATCCAAAAACAGCGAGATGAGCAGGAGCGTGCTAAAGATTAACTGCTTTTAAGCTTTGAATCTTGATGATTTTTGTTAGGAGAACTTGCTATAAACAACAATAGGAAGACCGGTAAATCTTTCCAAAAGAACCGGATTAACAACGATATCAGATGCCGTGAAGTGCGTCTGTTAGGCGAGGACAATGAACTTGTCGGTGTTATGCCGACAGTTGAAGCTTTGCGTATGGCTAAGGAGCGCGGCATTGATTTGGTTGAAATCAGCCCCAATGCAGAGCCCCCTGTATGCCGTTTGATTGAATATGGCAAGTTCCTTTACGAGAAGAGTAAAGACGCAAAGAAGAAAAAGCAAAAGGTTGTTCAGGTTAAGGAAATCAAATTCCGTCCTGGAACAGACGAAGGCGATTATCAGGTTAAACTACGCAACCTGATTCGCTTCCTCGAAGAGGGCAACAAGGCTAAGGTGACCTTGCGCTTCCGCGGTCGCGAGATGGCGCATCAGCACTTAGGTTTAGATGTCCTTAAGCGTGTAGAAGAAGATCTATGCGTTACTCGGGATTTAGCTACTGTTGAGTCTTCCTCACGTGTTGAGGGCAGACAGGCAACTATGGTTTTAGCCCCGAAGAAAAAATAGACTCAGGGTATCAAGTACTATATGCCCCTGTGAATAATGGGGGTATAAGTCTCCTGTTTTTTGTTTAAACTGCAATATTTAAATGCGGAGTTTATAAATGGCTGGTAAAGTCAAGGTCAAAATGAAGACCGATAGAGGCGTCGCTAAGCGCTTTAAGAAAACCGGTAGCGGTCACTACAAGTGCCGTCACCAGAACTTACGTCACATCCTCACTAAGAAGACTGCTAAACGTAAGCGTAATTTACGTAACATGGTTTACGTCAAGACTTGTAATCTGCGCGCTGTAATGCGTCAGTTACCTTACGCATAATAGCTGGAGGATATAAAAAATGGCTAGAGTTAAGCGCGGTGTTGTTGCCCATGCCCGTCACAAGAAAGTCTTAGATGCTGCTAAAGGCTACTATGGTGCTCGTTCACGTACTTATCGTGTTGCTGTTCAGGCTGTTACTAAGGCCGGTCAGTACGCTTATCGTGATCGTCGTCAGAAGAAGCGTCAGTTCCGTGAGCTTTGGATCGTCCGTATCAATGCTGCTGCCCGTCAGCACGATTTAAGCTACAGCCAGTTAATCAATGGCTTAAGAAAGGCTAACATTGATATCGATCGTAAGGTTCTCTCTGACTTAGCTATCAACGATAAGGAAGCCTTCAAGGTAATCGCTGATATGGCTCGTGCAGCTTTAAACTAAGATAGAGCTTAATCTATGAAAAAAAGGCTACGCCCATCAAGGTGTAGCTTTTTTTTTGGTTCTTCCGTATTGGTGTTGGAATCTCTGATGGGTAGTAACATAATTTAACATCCATTAGAGATTTTTTAACA